>ENA-ORNB01000475-ORNB01000475.1-human-gut-metagenome-genome-assembly--contig:-NODE-475-length-41557-cov-21.958773_pt1 | contig 41557 bp, 37 predicted proteins | sample MGYA00242112_ERZ509016 | MGnify/ENA primary metagenome ERZ509016 (study PRJEB26280, sample SAMEA2338705) | human gut metagenome | biome: human gut; feature: human-associated habitat; material: faeces...
TACATGCCTGTCACGCATGGGGTCACGGGTTCGAGTCCCGTACGCACCGCAACAATAGTTAGAAGCCCTTGAAAGTCAATCACTTTCGAGGGCTTTTTCTTTATGGGTCTCAATCGGGAGACCACTCCGCTGACATACTATGATACATGGAGACACATTAAATATTATTCCATTCATTTAAAGATTTCTTTCATTCATAATCATTTGTTCCTGTATGTTCTATTGGGATAATTGAGTATATGCGGATTCCGATTTAGATTCCGCATATATTGTCATGCCCTTTTATAGTATGATATAATATAGATATATCCCTCTCTCAATATAATCCGATATACTATTTGGTCTCTTTGTTGGTCTCTACGAAACTATATCCTACAAATTTTATTTTATCACAAGAAAATTCGACAGCAAGTTAAGGTCTATTTTGGCTATTAATTTTATCAGAAACATGTCATATACTATCTTTTCTATATTTTTTTCGTTGGTAGTGCATTTTTTCTTAAAGAACTGATTCCATGTATTAGATTTTTCTGGTTTGGTAGTAATTTATATCTGAATAGGTAGTAAAACCCACGCTTTTAGGTAGTATGTAATACATTGTATATCAGTGTGTTATTTGAATATATTAAAACTTAACGATACTTTTGCACTCGTAATCACATAACAAATGTGATGAAAGATAGTAATCATATAATATCAAAAAATACAAAATATGAAACAATACATTTCAATAATAGGTGATTCCGAGTTGCAAAAGCGACTTGAGCCATTATATGAGTTAAAATCAGATATTGACAGTCTGAAATCGGAAATCAATAAAAAGGCTACCACCAAGTTTTATACGATTCTCCAAGTATGCGAAATTCTACATCTATCAAGAAGTACAGTGTATAGGATGATTCGTAACGGAGATCTGAAAGCACATAAGGCATACCGTAGGGTATTAATCCCAGAAACAAGTATAAAAAATCTATTAATCACTATAAACAATTAATTATGATGAATACCAATCAAAGAAGTATGGATTATGTTACAAAAGACAGAATCTATAAATTTTCTCAAGACTGTAGTAAAAGTTCGTTAGCTCAATTTATGTATCAGTTCTTTCCAAAAGAATATGTTGATTCCCGTATAGATTGGAGCGACATAAGGACAGATACAACACTCTGCTATCATGGGTATTATGCTGTAATTATACCTTTCAAAAGCAAAGACGGAAAAATAAGAGATGTGCTTAAAGTCCTTTATAACCCAGAAACAGGAATGATTGTCCGTGATGGAGACGGTGATACTCTTATACAGCATACTTCCAAGCAGAACAGCCGTGCAGGGTATGAATCTTATCCTTGGGGAGACAAATGTTACTCTATTGCTAAGGAATTGGCTAAGGGATATAGGTTGAAAAAAATACCTACATTGTTTGGTATGGAAAAAATATATGAAGCTGACCATATTTGTGTAGTAACATCGGTTGTGGACGCTTTGGTTATGTCAATGATATATCCTCATTATCTGTGGGTAGCAACAGGATATGAGGGTATATTGGGAACAACATTGTATCATTCCAATGTACGGAGGGAATTGATTGACCAAAATACCCAAATAACAATCTTTCCCGAAATAGACGGTATAGCAGAAGCCAAAGAAATTCAATCGTATCTGTTAAAATCTGGCATAGAAGCAGAAGTCTATCCGCATTGGGACTATCTCAAGAACTGCGAATATGTAGGACACCGTAAGAGTATAGCAACAATCGCATTGAAAATGCTTGAAATACAATATTCATATAGTGATATTATGCTTGCATTACGATTAATTGATGAAAGTCAGCTTGTATCATTTTAATAAGAGGTGTTCCCATAAGACAACCCATACACGAAATGTTGCCCTATCTATCTCAATCTACCAAGTTGGTTCTTCGTATCCGCTTCGATAACGTAACAACCTGTAAAACGCTATCAATCAAATAAAGATATTACAATATACAAACAAAAAAGATAAAGCGATGAATACAAAACTTGACAATAACACCAAACTGTATTATGATACTGTAAGATTCACGACAAGCAGTGAATATCTAATCAAACGCAATGAAAGCCTATTTAAGCATGAAGTTGATATAGAGACAGGAGAATTGAAGTCTATAGAATTTAACTCCCAGTCCAATAGTATCAACCGTGATAAAATACCATTCTCCTTGTATATCCGTGCAAATATGCAGTCAAGGAAAATGACGATAGAGTTCTCCTCCAAATTATTGCTTGAAGACTATCCTCTGCTAATATCAGAAGACACCTTTCCACAAGCATTGCAGAATATGGAACGATTGGGTATTTGCATCCTTGATATTGAATCCATTACTAAAGATTGTAAATTTAACAAATTGCACTTGACAAGAGATATTAATATGAAATTGACAGAAACCATCTTGAATAGTCTGAACCTATGTACTGGCAATTATCGCAAGCGTACTTGGGAATACTATGAGGGAGAAAGTATATGTTTCAAGAAAGATGTAAAAACAAAAGATTGCAAGGAAGAACTGAATATTTATAATAAAGAAAAAGAAATCCAAACCACAAAGAACAAGGCATTCCTAAAAATGACAGGCAATGCGGAAAAAATCATATCATATTATAAGAACAAAACAAGATTTGAGCTTAAAATGGAGAGCATAAGAAAGATTAAGCAGAAACTAAAGATTACAGATACATCACTCCATAGCGTAATGCGTGGAAATCCTGATATACTGTTAGAGCAGTTTGACGACATTTTCACATCTTCTGCCAATAATAAAGCCACTGATAAACTTCTTATTGACAGCATAGGGGATTATGGTCTGTATAACACATTGCGCTATCATAACTTTAACTTGAAAAAAGTAGAACAGGAAATAAAAGACTTAGGTATGTATGGTTCTCAATCAAGGGCAGCCTTTTCAAGACAAATGAAAAAATTGAAGCAAATGCTTCATACTTGGAGCGAACAGAATATGCAGTCAAATAGCATAATCGACAGTATTAGGAATAAATTAGCAGATAAGAACGACAAACGATATGATGAACCACCTGATATTGCTTTCTAACTTGTATAAATTACCTTGTCATATAAGATAATCAGATATGACGACTTGTCATATAGTAAAAGAGTATTGATTACAAAATCACTTGTAAGCCATTACAATACCTTGTCTTGAAAGGAACGATTCTTGAAAAGATTAAGAATGGAATAATAATAAAACTGATATGTCTAAAAAAGAATTTTTCTACTGTAAAGATGTTATACGATTTTCACTAAAAAATGCTACAAAGAAAATTTCATCTATTAGATTAAGAATGAATATACATGGCGAGCGTATGACATGCTATCTACCTGCGGAATACAAGATATGCCCCCAACATTGGGATAAAGAAGCTGGTTGCGCAATAGAGGACAGCAAGCGAAATCCCGACTTGAAAGGCAATGTGCAGTTGCAGCTTATATTGCGGAACATAAACAAAGAGATTGAGAAAACTACCAATGCTCTTATTAGGGTGTTAGAGGAACTGAAGCTACGGGACATCTATCCTACCGTAGAACTTGTGCGTACCAAATTAAGGGAAGAATTGGATCGTACAATCAAAGAAAAACAGACATTCTCCGACTTTATAAGCTTTATGGATTATTATATTTCTCTTTGTAAAGACGGAACAATATTAAACAGTAAAGGCGGAAGACTGGCTATGGGAACTATACAGAGTTATGTCTCCACCAAAAAGATTATACAACAATATTGTACCAACAGACACGTTAAGTTGAGATTGGATGATGTTACGATTAACTTCTACAATGACTTTGTAAAGTATATGAACGAAGCAAGTCATTCTCGTGGGAAATACAGACCTAACGTAATAGGAAAGTTCATCAAGAGCATTAAGGCAATACTACGTTATGCCTATGATAACAATTATATGACCAATGACGACTTCAAACGTAAAGATTTTAAAGTGTACAAAGAAAATGTGGAGACAGTCTATCTCACGGAAAAGGAGTTGGACAAGCTCTATAACCTTGAGCTGAATGAAAACGATACTCATGTAAGGGATTGTTTCATCATATCAAGTTATACAGGATTGCGTTATTCTGATATAGCCCGTCTGCAGCGGAAACATTTGGACTTTGAAAATAAGTTACTGACTATTGTTACCCAAAAGACAAATACACTTGTGGTAATCCCTATGCACCCCAAAGTAGAAGCCATCTTCCGTAAGTATGGAAATCAACCTCCTAAGGCTCAATCAAATCAAAGTACAAATAGAGTCTTAAAAAGATTGTGCCGTAAAGCAGGAATTACTAACTTTGTATCAGTGGTTGAGACTTCTGGCGGAGTTAAACACGAAGTTACACACGAAAAATGTGATATGGTAACCAGTCATACAGCACGAAGAAGTTTTGCCACCAATGCTTATAGGGCAGGAATACCGAGCTTGTCTATTATGCAGATAACAGGACACAGTACGGAAACCAGTTTTATGAAGTATATCAGAATATCTAAGGAAGAAAATGCTATTGCATTGAGCAAACATACTTTTTTTAATCATTTATAGGTAGTTTATTACAATGGAAAAGGAAACGATAAACAACAAAGCTATTGAAGAATTTATATTCATAGCTGAACTTTCTTGTAAATGTATATCAGATTATCTCAAATTAGTAGAAGATAAGGAAACATCACCCATATTTTTATCTGGAGAGATAGAATGGGATATGGGAAAGTATTATAAATCACAGAGAACAAGTTTGTACAAAGATAAGACCTCTATGTTTAATGAATCCGTCAATATAGATACAGAGGTTACCTCTAAATTGTTTGATGACATATTTTTTTATGAACAGAATAAACAAATAATAAAGGAATATACAGACAAATATGAAGGAGTTACAAAAATAGCAGAATACAAAAAATATTTAGTGCAGGAATTTGGAACAGACCTTTTATGTGATATCAATTATTTGAGCATAAAAAAAGGTGGAACTTTTTTCACTTTACTGCAAGACAAAAATCTCATAATCTCTTTATGTGAAGAAGCGATAAAAGAAATTAAAGCTACAAAAGAGGAGCTGCTAAAAGAATATTATATCAGACTGAAAAATGTAATAGAAAAACTTGAGGAATGTTTGAATATTATTGTTGCCGAAGCAATAAACATTGAATTGCCAATAAAAATTTGGAGAGTATATCTATTAGAATATTCTAATAAAGTATTAAAAGCAATGCCTGTCGAAAAAGTATCTGAATATACTCTTAAAACAAGAGCGTTTGTCTTGAAATCCCTTTTAGACACTCTTGGTATTAGAAATTCTCAAGCTAATATTATAAGGTTTATTGCAAACATAATTGGAACAAGCGAAGGGACAGTTAAAGGATATTTCATTGAGTTCAGTAAGGATAATCATGGCATGAAAAAAGAGGAGTCTTTCATAAAGGAAATGAAAAGTGCACTTAATATGTGCAATTTGCTTTCAACTGAATCTGAAAATAACAAATACGTAATACAGCTTATAGATGCTATTAAAAATATAAAGGATGCTCGAAAGTAATTAAAAGAACTAATATGCCGACAAAGAACACAATACGCAGACATTATCTGATAATCCGCAGGATATTGCAGAATGACTATCCAAGCAAGCATACCCTAATGGAATATATGAAACGGTATGATGTGGAAATAGGAGAAAGGACATTCCAAAGAGACTTGGCGGAAATACGGAGTAACTTTGACATTGAGATTGTATATGACGAGCAAAGAAACGGTTATTATACCTTGAAAGATAGTGCATTGTATATTGACCAATTACTGTATTTCATCGGATTAGCTGAAAGTTCTGACATAGCCCTCTCTACCCTTAAAGACAAAAACAGATTATCGGGTTATGTGTCAATCAGTCCCAATCCGAAATCAAAGGGAGTTGAGCATATCGGTTTGTTGCTTAGAGCCATACAATACCGACAGATTATAAACATTATACATTGCAGTTATCAGACAGGAGAGCAGACAACCTATACCGTAGAGCCTTACCTATTGAAAGAATTTGAGGGAATGTGGTATCTGTTCGCCTATTGTGAGGATATGGGAGCGTTCCGCACCTTCGGGCTTGACAGAATAAGACAGATACAGGTAACAGACAGGATATTCCAACGTAGAGAAGAATTGGAGCGGACAGCAGAGAAGTTTAACAATGTATATGGATTGGTATATGAACCCGATAATAACCCTAATGCTCCGATAGAGGAAGTAAGACTGAAAGTATCTTCTATCATGCTGCCTTATATCCAATCCTTACCGATACATTCCTCACAAAGCATAGACGGAGACACAATAACACTGCATCTGATAATAAACCCAGAATTGGAAAACAAGATAATGGGTTATGGAGAGCATATTGAGGTATTGTCTCCACCGTCCCTGCGAAACAAGATAAAGGAAAGGATAATGCAATCACTCTCAAAATATGATGATTGAGCAATTACAGAGACCGTTACAGCAATGTAGCGGTTATTTTTTTATCCATAAACCAAGAAATACAATGAAAAAGGCAAGACCACCGACTTAATCTGTCGTACCCATAATCCGATATTTGCAGAAAACTTACAATTCTGTATCAAGAGGAGGAAAGAAATCGGCAGGAGAACACTCAAATTCCTGTGCTATGACATACAACTGATGAACGCTGTATTTCATGTCGAATTTGTCGCTCTCTATCTGTCCGATAAAGCCAGGAGAGCAACCAAGAATCTCAGCCATACCACGCTGTGATATGCCAAGTTCCTTGCGCTTCTCCTTTACTTTCTGTATGACAAATATATCAACCTTTGACTTCATGCAAAAAACTCTGATTAGCAGATTGTAAAGTTGAGGAAAAGATTTATCTTTGTGCTTAGTATAACTAAGCATACAATAAAAAGCAAAGGATTATGGGAAAGAAAATCATTGAAAAAGGATGGCTGTACGAGTATGAGGAAACAGCAGAAAGCCAGATTATAAACGGCTATGAAGTTACAGGAGTGAGATATGTATTGGGAGAGAAATTTGACACCTCTTGCAAGAAAACATTAATCTGCATTGGTATAAACCCAAGCACGGCAATCCCTGAACAACTTGACCCGACACTAAAAAGGGTACAGAAGTATGCCAAAAGTAGCGGAGAATATGGAGCATGGTATATGCTGAACGTATATCCGCAACGTGCAACCAATCCCGATGATATGGATATAGAACCCAATATGGAAATACACCGTAGCAATCTGATTGCCATAAAGAACTTGTTATCCGAAATCAAGGAAGCAGATGTGTGGTGTGCTTGGGGCAATATCATTGTAAAGAGGAAATATCTGTATGACTTGCTACTTGGAAATAAGGAAAAAGGAATTGACGGTATTATCAGCCTGTTCAATACAAACTATCACTTCAAGGCATACGGCTCTACCGCTAAGGGTTGTCCTAAACACCCTCTTGTTATTTCCCATAACAATAAACTGAAAGACTTGACAGGAGTTGGGCTAACAGAACTGAATAATAACATCAATAAAATAACAGGAAAATGAAAATCAAAAATTTAATCTTATTGGGTGCAGCAATATTCTTGGCTGCTTGTAGCGACAAGGAAGATATAAACAGCCCAAATGGAAATAACGGCAATAATAGTCCTGTATTAGTCGGACTGAATATCAAGGATGCAAAATACATCTACGGCAGTGAGGACAATACTCGTTCATCCTCTATCCAATACAGACAGATAAAAAAGGATGGTACGGATATGATACTTGGATGGATAACCGAAAAAGGAGATACGGTAGAGGTAAAGGATATTACCAATATATGGGATATTAACGAGAAATATCTTTTGGTAAATACTGGCTCTCCTATTAAATTGGAAGAAGATAAACCGCAATATGATGAGAATGGGAATGAATTAATAGGTGAAGATGAAATTGCTAGTCCTTTTGGGTATTCCTATCTGATTGACAAACAAACAGAATCCGTATTTGAAATAAAAGGAAATGTAAAGTCTGGTAATTATTCAGGTGTTATCAATGTAGGGTTAGATGGTGGAAAAGCTGTAACAGATAATAATGGAAATATCTATATGCCACTATATTATGATGAAGAAAAAGATAGTTGGGTAGATAAAGTTAAACCCATACTTTTTAAACTATACACGCAAAATCCAACAGACCTTAAAATAGAAAATTATGCCGAAATCAATTCGGAAGATTATTTCTATGATGAAATGAAATACGATTGGTTTGTTGTCAATAATCAAGGTACATGCTTCTATGACATGCGCTATATTCGTCCATCTTCGGGTAATCGCCAATATACCATAGGACAATTCATCAAGGGAAGCACATATGGAGCAGGATTTGTTTCCCCTGATAAAAATGACTTGTATCTGACTGCTGTCATAGGGGATGCAAACAATAATGACCAGCAGCTTATTGTAAACAAAATATCAGAAAACGGCAGTTCCATACAAGGAGACAATATAGCTCAAATTCCAATTGAGTATTATCATTGGGAATATAAAATATGCACATTGTGGAATCAGTTCAAGAATGCAGTATTGATTAATGCAGGAAGTTTCTATTATGAGTTTAATATCGAAAATAATAGTATAAACCAAATAGACGCACCTTTATGGGGATTCTTTAGTGAAAATTCTTATACTACCACTACTGCATCCTTCATGTTGAATAGTGTAGATAAACTTTCTATTATATCATTAAGAGATTATAGCACAAAGAATGTTGATTTGGCAAGTGAGGGTATAGACTTGCGTAACATATACACAATGGAGGGAGACGAACTCCTGCACTTCTCTGGTTTCAGATATACGGACAGCCAGTCTGTTATAGGTACAATAGACGAGAACGGAAATGTGGTAATATCAGAAACACTGCCTGTCAGCACAATTACAAGCATTGTACAAATCAAATGATATGAGAAAACAGCTTAAACAATTAGAAGAGTTTCACAAGGCATTCGGGCTGTATATGAACGAATGTCCTACCTTACGCATTCCACAAGAACTACACGAACTGCGCATGAGGGTAATGAAAGAGGAAGTGGACGAGTATGCAGAGGAATACGCAATCACAGGAGACAGTGAAGATGAACGCTTGCAGGCAGTAGCCAAAGAATTAGCCGACATCGCCTATACTTTGTTGGGTACAGTTGTCTCTCACGGATTACAGGACGAGTTTGAGCGTATCTTCGATGCGGTACACGAAAGCAATATGAGCAAGTTGGACGAGAACGACAAGCCTATCTACCGTGAAGACGGAAAGATACTGAAATCAAGCCGTTACCATAAACCCGACTTGAATTTCTTGAAGAACAAGAAATAATCTCTCTATACAAACCGCTATGATTGTGAAAGATTATAGCGGTTATTTTTGTAAATAACCAAATGCTACGTCAAAGAATGTCGTATGTCAAGTAATAACTTTGCAATGTATTAATCATAAAAATTATAATATATGAGAAATTATGGAATACACAAATCTAACAAAACTCAAAAACCGAATGTAAAATCGGGATTTCCTGAATTGGATAAGATAACAAATGGATGGAACAATGGCAACCTGATTGTTATTGCTGCTCGCCCTGCTATGGGAAAGACAGCCTTTGGAATGTGTTTATTAAAAGAGATAGCAGTAAAGAATAGAATACCGACCGCTTTCTTTTCTATTGAAATGTCAAATAAACATGCGGTTGACAAATTCCGTATGGCATTAAGTAAAGTAGATAGAGAAAAAATAAAAGATTATGAAAACGGCAATACAGATGCTTTAAGTGAAGAAGAAAAACGCAGACTTGAAGATGCTGAAAAGCAAATGGATATTGCTCCTTTTTACTTTGACGACACTCCTTCGCTATCAATATTTGATTTATACCCAAAAGCAGTTCGTCTAATCAGTGATTTCCAGATAAAACTGATTATCATTGATTATCTGGAATTAATGAGTACAGGGATGCTATTCTCGGATAGAAATGAAGATATGGCTTATATTATATGTAAATTAAAAGTATTGGCTAAAGATTTGAATATCCCGATTATTGTATTCAGTCAATTAAACAGTAGAGAAAGTGAGGGAATATTCAATCTATTAAATCGTAGAGAAATTATTGAAGAAGCAGATGATGTACGTCCTCAATTAAGTGATTTACGTTATGATGCCATTGAGCAGGATGCAGACGTGATATGTTTTATCCATCGTCCAGCATTTTATAAAATTTATACTGATGAAAATGGTAATGACCTACATGGTAAGGCAGAAATAATCGTTGCAAAAAATCGTAATGGAAATACAGGAGATGTACTTTTAAAATTCAATGGAGAATGTGCAAGTTTTGATAACTTATATGAATAAGTCATACCAACCCATATCCATAGAGCCATTATTCCAATTAAGGAGTAGTGGCTCTTTTTCTGTACCTACGTCTAATTCTGTCGTAACAGCCACTCTACCTTTGTTGCAAAAAATCCAATGCAAAGGAAAATATTCAAATTCAAGATAATAAGCAAAGAGGGACATTGTACCCTGTCGCTTGATTATACTAATCTGACTAACGAAGTTATCCGTCCAATCACTGCAAGTTTAATCAAGATAGAACCTGATGAGAAATGTAAATTGCTGTTTGTCGGGAAAGAAGATTGCAGGCTCACATTGGAAGATGTCTATAATCTGACGAGCCTGTTCCAATCGGTTATAGGCTCTGCTTTGATATGGGATATTATAGGGGATTATCTGCATACGGACGACAGCCAAGACTTGGACGGTTACCTGATTATTAACTCTGACTTTATCAACCAATGAGCAATACACTACCACTATTCCAACAATACACTCCATACGATACCAAGATTGTAAAGACCGCTACCCGATACGGATTGTATCTTATCGGGGGAACGGGAATAGACTTGCTATGCAGATATTACTCCATTCCGTTTTGGAGAAGCAGATCCGATAATGACCTTGACTTTTGGACGACATACGACAACAGCCATAAGGACAGGTTTATCCGTCATATCAAGCGTACCTTAGGGTTTGTGGTTAAGGAAGATTCGGACTATATGCTCTCTTTGGAATCTTCCACCATCCATACTGATACGGATATACTGATAGACTATGACTGTAATAACAGCAAGTTTGGCTATACCGTCAATGGTATTAAGGTCATGTCTCCGATATATCTCTTTGCATCCAAGTTTGACCGTTATGTGAACTGCAGTAATGTACAGCGAAAGACTACCGATTTCAAGGATTTACAAACCCTCTTATTACTAATTGAGCGGACAAATGGTTTTGATGAACTTGAGAACCACTTATCCGCTCTGAATTATGACCAAAAAGCCGAAGATGCACTCAATGATATTATAGCAAGTATGGGGTATTAGATATTATTATCCGCTTTGCTGATGCGCTTCCTCTTCTTCTGATTGAGAGTGTTGTTAAGATAAATGCTTGGCTTGAAGTTCATGACCTTTTTAGCAGGGATTTCAATAGGAGCAAATGTTGTGGGGTTCATTCCTTTACGTGCTGCCTTTTTCTTCACGGAGAATGTTCCGAAACCGATAAGAATAATCTGTTTATCCTGCTTCATTTCCTCTGTAATGATTTCCATTACAGCATTTAAGGCATTCAGTGATTCGGTTTTACTTAATCCTGTCTTATTAGCGATTGCATTCGTTAATTCTTTCTTGTTCATAAGGTTGAAATTTTATTGATTTACAATAAGAATTTCAAGAGTCGTTCCTTGCCAATGAGATATGACGGCTTGTCATAGCGTGATTTGGTGATATATGACGCACATCTAACAGATATGACTGCTTGTCAAGTTAATATAGGCAGGTCTCAATTTGGGTCTCAATTATGAGATATATGGTGATACACTATGACACACAGAGATACAAGCCCGATTGTCTGTCATAGTGATTATATGTGTCAATATATGTCATTGTGTATCATAACATTCCTATGTTTGTAACCCGTACGCACCGCAATAACACTCTAAAGCCCTTGAAAGTCAATTACTTTCAAGGGCTTTTTTCTTGAGGTCTCAATCGGGAGACCAATCTGATGACACACCGTGACGCATTCTGATACATTGCAGTTTGCAGTAAACCACCCTCTTATTATATTCCTGCCTGCAAATAGTCTTTTCCCACAAATCACTGTGTTCTGGAATTGACTAAATATCCCAATAACTTTTTCATAGTCCCCTGATTGATACCGATAGGGAGACCAACGGTGTAGCCCACATACAATACGCATACTGTGGGCTACACCGTTTTTGTTCTATACCTTATTATAATATGTCGGCAGAATACCAACTCTTATTACCCCATTATTCATTCACGCAAGTAAAGTTGGTCTCCCCATTGGTCTCCCGAAACGTTCTGCCTGTTACTTTTTCTTTCTTTTATCAAAAGTCGGCAGACGGTTGAGGTCTGTTTTGGCTACCAACTATTCGGGGAAATATCACGTGTTTTTCTCTTTTTTTCATTGGTAGTGCATTTTCTTCAAAAGGTCTGATTTCGTGAGAGATTTTTCTGTTGCGTTTATCGAATCTGGTAGTAACTTATATCTGTTTGGGTAGTAATTTTCTTATTGTTTGGTAGTTGTAATTTCTTGTGTATCAGCTACTTATTTTCGTATTCCAAAAATAAAAAATACCTTTGCATCCGCAATCCAAGCTGGTTCACGATGCAAAAATGTATGCGATGATTCGGTCAGCGATTGAGTTCTTTGAAATATTGTACAACCCAATCCTATTCAGATATGAAAGAGGAAATAAAGCTAATTAACGGTTCGGAGCTGCAAAGACAGCTTGAACCATTGTATGAGTTGAAGTCAGACATTGTAAATCTGAAAACAGAAATTAGCAAAAAGACTTCAGCTAAGTTCTACACAATTCCTCAAGTATGCGAAATTTTGCATGTATCAAGAAGCACGGTTTATAGAATGATCCGTAATGGAAACTTGAAAGCGCATAAAGCATACCGCAGGGTTTTGGTCTCTGAAGTGAGCATAAACAATGCTCTGATTCCTATTAATAGTGGTCGGTAATTGCCGACCACTAAACTCTTTAATTTATAATTTAAAAACAATAAAACACATGTCAAAAACCAAAAAACAGGTTATGAACTTTATAACCAAAGATCGAATGCGTCGCTTTCCAGACGAGTGCGGTAAAAGCACATTAGCTAAATTCCTGCGTTCTTATTTCCCTAAAGAAGTGGTTGATTCTCTTTTGGCTTCATTTGAAGTCAGAATTGATACGCGGTGTTGCTATAAAGGTGATTATGCTGCAATCTTGGCATTCAAAAGCAAAAACGAAAAAATTCGTGATGTTAGGATGGCACTTTTTAACCCCGACATAGGAATGATTGTTCGTGACGGAGACGGGGATGCACTTATCCAACATACCAAAAAACAGAACTCCCATGTGGAATACGAATCTGTTCCGTATGGTGACAAGTATTGTTCTCTCGCAAAAGAATTAAGCGAGGGGTACGCCCTAACAATTCTACCCACTCTCTTTGGTATGCAGAGAATCAATGGGGCAAAACATATTGGCGTGGTAACATCCCCTGTTGATGCGTTGGTTATGTCAATCATAGATCCACATCGTACGTGGCTGGCTACTGGGCATGAGGGTAAGTTTGGTATTGCATTATATCATCCTAACGTGATACAGGATTTGCGTGAAACGGGTGTACGGGTTACGCTTTATCCTGAATTTGACGGAGAGGCAGAAGCCGAACAAATAAAGTTCCATTTGTTGCAAAACAGGGTACTAGCCGATGTTTATCCACATCTTGATTATCTTAAGAATTGTGAGTTTGTGGGACATCGTAAGAGTATTGCCACCATTGCCTTAAAAATGATTGACATGCAGTTCTCTTACAGCGATATAATGCTCGCTCTACGGTTGATTGACGAACAGAATATACTACCGTATTAAGCACAGGAGCACGGGGCAATTAATATCAAGGTGGTTGCCCCGTGTCTATGAAACCTACCAAGTCGGTTCTTTGTATCCACCTTGATAACGTGATTAGCACAATAAAATATTAACCCGATTGCAAATGATGTTCTGATTATCTGCAATCTAAAAACAGAACAAAAAATGAGAAAAACAATTAATAGCAATAAACTGCAGTTTGATACAGTAAGATTCTGTACAAGTAGTGATAACATTTCATTGATTGAGGGTAAAGAGCATCTTTTCAAGCATACACTTGATATGGAGACGGGAGAATTGTCAATTATAGAGTTTAACTCACAAGCCAATCAAAACAATCGTGCCCTTGTGCCCTTCTCCCTCTATATCCATGCCAACAGACAGTCCAAGAGAATGACCATAGAGTTCTCCTCTAAATTGCTGTTGGAAGATTATCCCCTACTTATATCAGAGGACACCTTTCCGCAAGCATTACGGAATATAGAGAGGTTGGGTATCTGCAAACTTAATGTGGAAGCCATTATTGAGGATTGCTCTTTCAATAAACTCCATGCTACAAAAGATGTGGATATGGAACTCACAGAATCCATACTGAATACACTGAATCTATGCACAGGCGACTATCGCAGATATAACTGGAAGCGTTATATGGGAGAAAGTATCTGTTTCAAGAAAGATGTAAAGACAAAAGATTGTCAAGAGGAACTGAACATCTACAACAAAGAAGTGGAAATCCTCACAGGCAAGAACAAACCATTTCTAAAAATGGTGAGCAACCCGACAGAAATTATGGCGCATTATGAAAAGAAGACAAGGTTTGAACTGAAAATGGGAACGAAAAGGATGATTATGAAAAAGCTGAAAATATCCGATACATCATACTACAATGTCATGCGTGGCAATCCGAATATCCTGTTGGAACAGTTTGATTGCATATTTACTCCCTCTGCCAATAGCAAGGCTGCTGATACATCACTTATTAATGGTTTTACCGACTATACCTTGTTCTGTACACTCTGTTTTCATAAATTCAACTTAAAGACAATAGAGCAGGATATAAAAGACAGGAGACTGTATGGACCAAATTCACGATGTGCGTTGGGACGGGCAATGAACAAAGTAAAATCAATGGCTCATGCTTGGAATAAACAGTCCACGAATGCCAATAGCATTATCGAAGAAATCAGGGAAAAACTGGAAAGCAAAAGTATGAACTTGTAAGGCTAAAGATATGGTATTGGAAGTGTGTGGTAATTAACCAAATGATTGACACTCAATGTAAATGAAAGCCTTGTTACGAAATATGACAAGCCGTCATATTATACGATTCCAATCAGTACCAAATCACTTGAAAACAATAAATGTACATGGTGTTGAGAGGAACGATTCTTGAAAGAAAAAATGATAGAATAAAAAAGTATTGCTATGTCTAAGAAAGATTTTTTCTATTGTAAAGATGTAATCAGATTCTCCTTGAAGAATGCCACGAAGCCGATTTCCACTATCAGACTACGGATGAATCTGCATGGTGAAAGACTGACATTCTATCTGCCTGTCGAGTACAAGATACAGCCCAAACATTGGGACAAGGAAATGGGGTGTGCCATAGAGGACAGCAAACGGAATCCCGATTTGAAAGGGAATATACGGCTACAACTGATATTACGCAATATCAACAAAGAGATTGAGAAAACTACCAATGCCCTAATCAAGGTGTTGGAGGAAATGAAATTACACGAAATCTATCCTAGTGTGGATGCCGTGCGTACAAAGTTACGTGAAGAATTGAATCAAGCTACAAAGGAAAAGCGGATGTTTGCAGACTTCATCAGCTTCATGGAATACTATATTTCCCTCTGCAAGGACGGAACTATACTGAACAGCAAAGGGGGAAGACTGGCAGCAGGTACAATACAGAGCTATGCTTCAACTCTGAAAATCGTAAAGCAGTATTGCGCCAACAGACGGATAAAGTTGAGATTGGACGGTGTAACCGTGAACTTCTACAATGACTTTGTGAAATTTATGAATGAAGCCAGCCATTCCCGTGGAAAATACAAGCCGAATGCGATTGGAAAATTCGTCAAGAGCATAAAGGCTATGTTGCGGTATGCCTACGAGAACAACTATACCGCCAATGACGACTTTAAGCGCAAGGAGTTCAAAGTGTATAAGGAAAATGTGGAAACGGTCTATCTGACGGAGAAAGAATTGGATAACCTCTACAACCTTGAACTCAACGAGGGGGAATCTTGTGTAAGGGACAGCTTCATTGTCTCAAGCTATACAGGGTTGCGCTATTCCGATATAGCACGCTTACAACAGAAACACTTGGACTTTGACAACAAACTGCTGACGATTGTAACCCAAAAGACCAATACGCTTGTGGTAATCCCCATGCACCCTAAAGTGGAAGCCATTTTCCGCAAGCATGGAAACCAACCGCCTGCCGTGCAGTCCAACCAAAGTACGAACAGAATATTAAAAAAATTGTGCCGTAAGGCAGGAATCACTAACTTTGTCTCCGTGGTCGAGACATCGGGTGGAATCAAGCATGAGATTACCCATGAGAAGTGCGACATGGTAACCAGTCATACAGCCCGAAGAAGTTTTGCTACCAATGCTTATAGGGCAGGAATACCGAGCTTGTCTATCATGCAGATAACGGGACACAGCACGGAAACCAGTTTTATGAAGTATATCCGAATATCCAAGGAAGAGAATGCGATTGCGTTAAGCAGGCATACGTTCTTCCAAGCTAATGTATGATTATATAAAACTATTAATTAAAGTAAAATGGAAAATCAAGAAAAAGAATTAGAGGAAGGAAAGAACGAAGAAGAAGAAAAGCTGAAAAAAGAAACAAAAAAGGACTCCAAGAACTATCTTAATCCAATGGCTGTGGAAGAGCTGTTGTTTATGTTTATTCTTGTAAATGACATAACTAAACTTATATTACAAGATAAAGAACTTTCGCATGAAAAAATATATCAAGAGATACGTTGCCACTCAGAAAAATACTATATAGATAATAGACGGTATTATTCCAATAGTCAATTTATCTTTCACGAAGATATAACAATCAACCATAATAATGCCGATATAATCATAGAGGGTTGGGATAAACTCGAATATGAAGATATCAACAAAGCATTAGAAATGCACGAAATTAGCGAAACGGGATTCCTAAACATTCCTCGCTTGGTATTATTATTATCCGAGGAATCATTTTGGAATGGGTTATATGACAAGGCTAAAAATAACGGAAATTATTCGATAAATGATTACCATGATAGTTTTTGCATACTTAAAGAAGAATTACAAAGCTATTCTGAAAAAATAGAAACGCTGTCTTATATTCCTGTTGGTATAAAAAAATGCTATAGACTAGCCCTAAGTACATCACGGAAGATTATTTCGATGAGTGAAATGACAGTTAAAGCAAAGTCGTTATTTTTATATAAACTACTAACAGAAGCTGGCGTAAAGGAAGATAGAAATCTATCTGAAATTGCACGTTTCATCGCAAAGTTAATAGGCAGTGATGAAAATACGATATATGGATATTTTAAGCATATAAAAAAAGCCCCAATGGAGCGAAAAAAAGGAGAGTATATCAGTGGGGCTGTAGATGAAATAATGAACGCCTGCCAATCTTTGTTAAAGACGGGACAAGGTACAGAATCCGTTTTCAAGAAAGTATATGCTGATTTTGTCGTAATGAAAGAAAAAGAATGTGATACACTGAAACAATATGCCTACAAAAAACACCATACGCAGACATTATCTGATAATCCGCAGAATATTGCGGAATGATTATCCGAGCAAACATATCTTGCTTGAATACATGAAGCAATATGATGTGGAAGTTGGAGAAAGGACTTTCCAAAGAGACTTGGCAGAGATACGCAGCAACTTCGACATTGAAATCATATATGATGAAAAGAAGAACGGCTACTTTGCACAGACTGACAGTACATTGGAATTAGACAAGTTACTGTATTTTATAGGATTGGCGGAAAGCTCGGATATTGCCCTCTCTACCATGAGGGACAAAAACAGGCTGCTGCAATATCTTGCTGTCAGCCCCGATCCCCGTGCAAAAGGAGTGGAACATATCGGGTGGCTGTTGAAGGCTATCCAAAATCAGACGGTTGTCCGCTTTTCCCATTATAATTACCAGTCGGGAGAAACCAAAGACTATACCGTCTGTCCCTACTTGCTGAAAGAGTTTGAGGGTATGTGGTATTTGTTTGCCTTTGTGGATAAGTTGAAATCGTTCCGTACATTCGGGTTGGACAGAATACACAATCTTATAATAACAGACGATGTGTTCCAACGAGAGCCTGCATTGGAAGAAACCGCCAAACGCTTTGATGATGTATATGGTCTGGTCTATGAACCCGACAACAATCCGACTGCCCCGATAGAAGAAGTCAGGTTGAAGGTCTCTCCTTCCATGTTACCCTATCTCCATTCATTGCCAATCCATTCCTCACAGATAATAGAGGGTGATGTGATTACTTTGCATCTGATAATCAATCCCGAATTGGAGAACAGGATAATGAGCTATGGAGAACATATAGAGGTGTTGTCTCCGTTGCCATTGAGGGAAAGCATAAGGGACAGAATACAAAAGATGTTATCCAATTATAAATGAATTATTGCCATATTATTTGCATGAGCCGTTGCAGCAGTGTAACGGTATTTTTTTTGCCATTTTCTCAGCAGGAATGAAAGATATTAGACCACCGACTTAAACTGACGTACCCCTAATCTTACCTTTGCGAAAAAAACAGGCTTATATGTCAAAATTGATAGGAGGAAAGAAATCGGCAGGGGAACAATCGAAAAATTGTGCGATAAGGAAAACTTGGTGTACGCTGTACTTTATGTCAAATTTATCGCTCTCCACCTGTCCTATGAAACTGGGTGAACATTCCAATATCGCAGCCAGTCCACGCTGCGATATGCCAAGCTCCTTTCGTTTCTCCCGAACCTTATTAATGACGAATAAATCGACCTTTGACTTCATAAAACCCTGTTTTCGAAATTGTAAAGTTGAAAAAAAGATTTATCTTTGTGCTTAGTAATAATAAGCACACAAAAAAGACATAAGATTATGGGTAAGAAAATAGTAAAAGACGGTTGGGTGTATGACTATGAAGAAACAGCGGAAAGCCAGATAATAAACGGCTATGAAGTAACAGGAGTAAGATATGTGTTGGGAGAGTTATTTGACACTTCTTGCAATAAAGCGTTAATCTGTATCGGTATAAATCCAAGTACGGCAATGCCCGAACAGCTTGACCCGACACTAAAGAGGGTACAGAAATATGCCCAAAATAGCGGAGAATATGGAGCATGGTATATGCTGAATGTATATCCGCAACGTGCAACCAATCCCGATGATATGGATATAGAACCTAATATGGATATACACCGTAACAATCTGACTGCCATAAAGAACTTGTTATCCGAAATAAAAGAAGCAGATGTATGGTGCGCTTGGGGTAATCTTATCGGAAAGAGGAAATACCTGTATGACTTGTTGTTTGGAAATAAAGAAAAAGATATTGACGGTATTATCAGCCTGTTCAATGCAAACTATCACTTCAAGGCATACGGCTCTACCGTTGAGAGTTGCCCTAAACACCCTCTTGTAATGTCCAATAACGATAAACTGAAAGAGTTGACAGAGGTTGGATTAGTAGAATTGAACAATAACATCAATAAAATAATCAGAAAATGAAAAAGAAACAGTTTTTTGTGAAAAGGTTATTTGTTATAGGAGTAGTATTATTATCTACCACTTTTAACTTACACTCACAAAGTTTACAGACCAGACGTACTTATTACGATTGGCAGTGTTCACGCATTCATGAGGTTTTCACAGTCATAACAGGAACAAACAAGATGCACGGCACATATAAAAAATATTCACAATATGGTGGGCTATATGTAATAGCCAACTATAAGAATGGATTGCTACATGGAAAACATACAACGTATGATGGTAATCCACAGGAACGTATTCAATGCTCTACGAACTATTTAAATGGAAAGAAAAACGGAGCAGAAATAATTTATGATTCAGATGGGAAATACCCGATAAAAGTCACTGTTTATAAAGAAGATGAGCCTATCGAGCAAACTAAATATTTTGCTAACAACAAGAAAAAAAGTCACACAAAACTTATTGGAGACAAACAGCAAACAACTATATGGTATGAGAACGGAATAATAGAGTACGATGGAATATTACAGGTAACAGTTGGTAATTATGGAGACATAACAACTCCATTAAAATATATCCAACAAAATAAATCTGGTCAAATTATAGAAAAGCTCGAAGACGGAATTGTTTACAACTATTCCGATGATGGTAAGGTTCTATTAAAAAAGGAAAACCTGAATACAGGTTTATTAGAGGAGTTTGAGGAAAATGGAAATAGGAGCAAAACTATTCAAAAGAAAAGTGAAAATGGCTCTGAATATTATACTATAACATTATACAAAGATAATGAGTCTTATTCTACTAAGACATACGACAAGAATGGTAATGATTTGGAAGTCCTCAAAGCAAGAGAACAGGCAATACAACAGTATGATTCATTATATAATGTTCTAAATCAAAAATCACCTATTGATATTGCATACCAAATTTGCAATCTTAAAGATTACGCCGAAACTCCAACAAATCTTCCTATATACCAATATCGTACAAGTCGTGACAGAGAGAGCGTGATTGATAGAGCGATAAGAAGAATGAAACAAATTATAGATGAGAATGCCAAACAGCGTTTGAGATTCCAAAATTTTGATTTCTCCAACGAAGCTCATAATCCACAAAATGGAGTAGAAGAAATAACAAAATATTTAAAAGGTAATGTAAACCTTACCGAACAATATAACACCTATTCCAACATGTTGAATGTTGCGGAACAACTTGTTAGAAACATATATCTTATAGAAGCCAATTATATTGAAGCTGTTCTTGAGGAACGTGGATATAATTGTACTTTTCAACCTAAGGTACATTCAAAAATGTATTCTTCTTATGAAGAAGTAGTAAAATATTTAGAAAACAAAATTAGTCAAGAAAATATAGAACTTTCAGAATTAAGCAATTATATCAATCAATATTGCATCATTTCTAAAAAAGTCATAAAATGGTATCCTAAAAAAATATCACCTATCAATAAAGCATTGAAAAAAGCTACATCTGTTGAAGAAAAAATAAAAGTATTCTTAACTCAAGATGTAGAGTGATAAATTCATTATTAAAAATGGAAGCCGATGAAGAACTATGAGGAAACAACTTAAACAATTAGAAAAGTTTCACAAGGCATTCAGACTGTATATGAACGAAAGCCCCACCTTGCGCATCCCCCAAGATTTGCATGAACTTCGTATGCGTGTGATGAAAGAAGAAGTTGATGAATATGCAGAAGAATACGCAATCACAGGAGATACAGAGGACGAACGGCTGCAAGCGGTAGCCAAAGAATTAGCCGATATAGCTTACACCTTGTTGGGAACAGTTGTCTCTCACGGATTGCAGGACGAATTTGAGCGTATCTTCGATGCGGTGCATGAAAGCAATATGAGCAAGTTGGACGAAAATGGAAAACCAATCTATCGTGAGGACGGTAAAATACTGAAATCAAGCCGTTACCATGAACCCGACTTGAGTTTCTTGAAGAATAAGAAATAACCATAAATTGATTAAGCCATGACCAAATCTTGATAAGGTTGTGGCTTTTTTCTGCCCCTACGTCTAATTCTGTCGTAACCGCCAACCTACCTTTGTTGCAAAAAATCCCATGCAAAGGAAAATATTCAAATTCAAGATAATAAGCAAAGAGGGTAATTGTACCCTGTCGCTTGATTATACCAATCTGACTAGCGAAATTATCCGTCCAATCACGAAAAATCTAATCAAGATAGAACCTAACGAGAAATGTAAATTACTGTTTGTAGGGAAAGAAGATTGCAGGCTTACATTGGAAGATGTCTATAATCTATCGAGCCTGTTCCAATCGGTTGTAGGTTCGGGTTTGGTATGGGATATTATAGGAGATTACCTATATACGGGCGAGAGCCAAGACTTGGACGGTTACCTGCTTATTAACCCTGATATTATCAATCAATGAGCAACACACTACCACTATTCCAACAATACACTCCATACGATACGGAGATTGTAAAAACCGCCACCCGATATGGCTTATACCTTATCGGTGGAACGGCAATAGACTTGCTGGGTAGGTATTACTCCATTCCGTTTTGGAGAAACAGATCTGATAATGACCTCGATTTTTGGACTTCGTTTGCCAATAAGGAAAGGGACAGGTTCGTCAAACAGGTGGGTGGCAAATTCGGGATTGGCATAGAGGACAGTTCCGACTATATGGTTTCCTTAGAATTGGAGAAAGTCAAGATTGAGACTGACATACTGATAGATTATGATTGCGCCAATACAAAGTTTGCATCTTCTATAAACGGAATTTGTGTAATGTCTCCTATATACCTGTTTTCCTCTAAGTTTGACAGATACATTAATACCGCTAACATTCAGCGCAAGAAGACCGATTTTTATGATTTAAGGACATTGCTGTCTATAATCGAAAAGACAAACGGCTTTGATGAACTTGAAAGCCATTTGTCTAATCGGGATTATGACCAGAGAGCCGAAGATATGCTCAACGACATAATTGCAAGTATGTTATAAGCTATAAGCTGATATTATTTTCGTCTTTTCTTTTTCTCCCTCTTTTCTTAACGTTTAAGAGGTGATTCAGATAGATACTTGGCTTAAAGTTTACAACCTTTTTAGCAGGAATATCAATCGGGGCGAAAGAAGTCGGATTCATCCCTTTCCTCGCAGCTTTCTGTTTGACGGAGAACGAACCGAAACCGATAAGGGTGATTCTGCCATTCTTTTTCATTTCATTGGCTACGATTTCAATAACAGCATTAAAGGCTTTTTGAGCTTCTGTTTTAGTCAGCCCTGTTTTCTCTGCAAGAGCATTGCACAATTCTTTCTTGTTCATATTCTAATTCTATTGTTCGACAAGATTTTTTTCAAGAATCGTTCCTTTGCATAAAAATATGACGAGCCGTCATATGGTGATTTGATAGAATATGACATGTGTCTGCCTTGATATGACGAACCGTCATATTGAAAACACGGGTCTCAATCTGGGTCTCAATTCTGTGGCATATTGTGATACCCAATGAAACAACAGGCAACAAACATTCTTGCATCACAAGACAATCAATGTACCTGTATGTATCACTATGTGTCAGTAAGTAGATATGTTACTGCCCCGTACGCACCGCTGATAATCTCCGGCTATCGAAAATAGTCGGAGATTTCTTATACGTTCAGATTGAATAATCCCTTGCGTCTTCATTAGCGATAGTTTTTCCTGAAACTGTTTATTTTATTTAAAAAAAGTATGAATAAGTTTTCCTTACCGAAATTATTTGTACTTTTATCCCATCTTATTAAAAAGACAAATGCGATACTTTATATATACAACCCAACAAATTGCACATAGAAACCGGCAATACTGTTATTATATGCAGGGATATATATGAAAAGATAAGATTTGTGCATTTACCACTACTATCTTTGGCAAATGCGCCTACTTACTGTTTCGCTCAAAATAACCCAACAGCAACATATAAGAAAAACATAAATGAATAAAAAAGTAAAATGGGGGCTTGTAGCCTTTATTGCCTGCGGCTTAGCCGTCTGGGGCATCTATTCGCAATTACCCAAAATGAATCCTGAATTAGCCCAAGCCGACAAAACAGACAAAGGAGGCAAGACTAAAAAAAGTATCTTAAATGTCAATGCCATAAAAATCCGTACAGGCAAACTCACTGATGAATTCACAGTCAGCGGCAATCTATTACCAGACGAAGAAGTAGACCTTTCATTCGAGACATCCGGACAAGTCGTTGAGATTGGATTTAAAGAAGGCAGCCATGTGAAAAAAGGACAGTTATTAGCCAAAGTCAACGACAGGCAATTACAAGCCGAATTAAAACGCTTGCAAGCCCAACTCAAACTGGCCAATGACAGAGTATATCGCCAACGTACCCTATTGCAGCACGATGCAGTAAGCCAGGAAGCATACGAACAAGTACGTACGGAACTCGAAACCTTAAAAGCAGAAATCGACATCGTAAAAGCCCAAATAGAATTGACGGAATTACGGGCACCTTTCGACGGAGTGATCGGTTTACGCCAAATCAGTGTGGGAGCATACGCTTCTCCTACCACCATCGTGAGCAAACTCACCCGTATCATCCCACTGAAAGTAGAGTTTTCCGTCCCGGAACGTTACGTTAATGAAGTCAATCCGGGTACGGCTCTGACATTCACCATAGACGGTTCCTTACAAAACTTCCCGGCAAAAGTGTATGCCAAGGAGTCTGCCATTGATGAAAACACGCACACGCTGAAAGTCCGTGCCCTATATGAAAATCCCAACGGACGCCTTACACCGGGACGCTACGCCAGCATCAATCTCAAGAAACAGGAAATTCAAGACGCCATTGCCATCCCGGCCGAAGCTATCGTACCGGAAATGGGTAAAGACAAAGTATTCTTATATAAATCAGGCAAAGCACAACCGGTTGAAGTGACCGTAGGTTTACGCACAGAAGACCGCGTGCAGGTATTAAAAGGATTGCAGGTGGGAGACACGTTAATCACATCCGGTACGTTGCAGTTACGCACCGACTTACCCATTGTACTCGACCGTGTAGATTAAGAGAAGGAGGACGTATATGAACATATCAGAGTTAAGTATCCGCCGCCCCGTATTGGCTACCGTGATGACCGTAATCATCCTGTTATTCGGAATGATTGGTTATTTTTACATCGGTGTACGTGAATATCCTTCGGTGGACAACCCGATCATATCGGTGTCCTGCTCGTACGCAGGGGCGAATGCCGATGTCATTGAGAACCAAATTACAGAGCCGTTGGAACAGAATATCAACGGCATTCCAGGCATCCGCTCTCTGACGAGTGTCAGCCAACAAGGGCAAAGCCGCATCACGGTAGAATTTGAACTTTCGGTCGACCTGGAAACTGCGGCCAACGATGTCCGCGACAAAGTCTCCCGCGCCCAACGCTACTTGCCACGGGACTGCGATCCTCCTACCGTATCTAAGGCCGACGCCGATGCCTCTCCTATCCTTATGGTTGCCCTGCAAAGCGAAAAACGTTCCTTGCTCGAATTGAGCGAAATTGCCGACTTGACCGTCAAGGAACAGTTACAAACGATTTCCGACGTAAGTAGTGTTTCCATTTGGGGAGAGAAAAAATATTCCATGCGTTTGTGGCTTGACCCCATCAAAATGGCCGGTTACGGTATCACGCCTATGGACGTGAAAAATGCAGTGGACAATGAAAATGTCGAATTGCCGTCGGGCAGCATAGAAGGAAATACCATAGAACTGAACATCCGTACCATGGGGTTAATGAACACGGCCAAGATGTTCGATGATTTGATTGTGAAACACGAGGGAAACCAAATTATCCGTTTCAGCGACATCGGCCGGGCAGAACTTGGAGCTGCCGACATCAAAAGTTATATGAAAATGAATGGCGTGCCAATGGTCGGCGTAGTCGTCGTGCCTCAACCGGGTGCCAACCACATCAACATCGCCGACGCCGTGTATGAACGCATGGAGCAAATGAAAAAGGACCTGCCGGACGATGTGCATTACAGCTACGGATTTGACAATACCAAATTCATTCGCGCCTCCATCAATGAGGTAAAACAGACTGTGTATGAAGCTTTCGTCCTGGTAATTATCATCATTTTCCTGTTTTTGCGCGACTGGCGCGTCACATTGGTACCATGTATTGTGATTCCGGTCTCTCTTGTCGGTTCGTTTTTCATCATGTATTTGTTTGGCTTCTCCATCAACGTACTGACCATGTTGGCCGTCGTACTGGCTGTCGGTCTTGTGGTGGACGATGCCATTGTGATGACTGAAAACATCTATATCCGCATAGAGCAGGGCATGAATCCTAAGAAGGCCGGAATAGAAGGTGCCAAAGAAATCTTTTTTGCCGTCATCTCCACGACGGTCACGCTAGTAGCCGTGTTCTTCCCCATCGTATTTATGGAGGGAACGACCGGACGGCTTTTCCGGGAGTTCAGTATGGTCATATCGGGAGCGGTAGTCATATCATCGTTCGCGGCACTGACATTCACCCCCATGTTGGCTACCAAGCTCCTTAAACAACAGAAAAAGAAAAATGCCTTTTACCGTATTACGGAACCCTTCTTCGTCGGAATGAACAATATGTACAGCCGCTCCTTGCAAGTTGTCCTGCGCCATCGTATATGGACACTTCCCGTCATTGTCCTCATGTTGGGAGCTATCGTATATCTGTGGGGAGCCATACCTTCGGAAATGGCTCCATTGGAAGACCGCTCCATGATTACCATCAACACACGTGGAGCAGAAGGCGTGACGTATGAATACATCCGGGATTATACGGAAGACATCAACAGCATCGTAGACTCCGTAATCCCCGACGCAGATGCTGTGACCGCCCGTGTATCCAGCGGAAGCGGAAATGTACAAATCCGCCTGAAAGACATGGGAGACCGGGATTACACTCAGATGGAGGCTGCCGAAAAATTGTCGCAAGCCGTCAAAAAGAAAACCAAAGCACGTGCCTTCGTGCAACAACAATCCTCATTCGGCGGGCGTCGTTCAAGCATGCCTATACAATATGTTTTGCAAGCGACCAACATCGAGAAGTTGGAAAAAGTCCTTCCGGTATTTATGGAAAAAGTCTACGAGAACCCTGTTTTCCAAATGGCAGATGTCGACCTGAAATTCAGTAAACCGGAAATTCGCATCCACATCAACCGCGACAAAGCCAACATCATGGGAGTCAACACCCGTGATTTGTCTGAAACCCTGCAATACGGACTAAGCGGACAGCGCATGGGATATTTCTATATGAATGGAAAGCAATACGAAATTCTGGGCGAGATAAACCGGCAGCAACGTAACAAACCGGCCGATTTACGAGCCATTTATTTGAGAAGCAGCGACGGAAAGATGATTCAAATGGATAATCTTATCGAATTGGAAAGCAGCATTGCCCCTCCGAAACTTTACCGTTACAACCGTTTCGTTTCCGCTACGATTTCAGCTGGCTTGGCCGACGGAAAAACTATCGGACAAGGATTGGACGAAATGGACAAGATTGCCAAAGAGGTATTGGACGACACGTTCCGCACCTCATTGTCCGGTGACTCGAAGGAATTCCGCGAAAGTTCCTCTAGCCTGATGTTCGCTTTTATTTTAGCGTTAGTACTCATTTATTTGATTCTGGCAGCACAGTTCGAAAGCTTCAAAGACCCCTTCATCATCATGCTTACCGTACCGCTTGCGATTGCCGGAGCACTGATATTCATGTACTTCAACGATATCACCATGAATGTATTCAGCCAAATCGGTATCATCATGTTAATCGGACTGGTGGCTAAAAACGGTATCCTGATTGTAGAGTTCGCGAATTTAAAACAAGAAAACGGTGAAGACAAGGTAACGGCTGTACACGATGCTGCCCTGCAACGCTTGCGACCAATCTTAATGACCAGCGCTTCTACCGTTTTAGGATTGATCCCCCTGGCCTTTGCCACAGGAGAAGGCTGCAACCAACGTATTGCCATGGGTATTGCCGTAGTAGGCGGTATGGTGGTTTCCACTTTCCTTACCATGTATATCGTTCCGGCTGTGTATAGTTACATATCAACCAATCGAATCAATAAAAAGGAGAAAAATGAAAAATAAGATACTGTGGCCTGTTTTATTTTTGTGCACATTGCCTATACAGGCCCAACAAGACATGATGGAAGCGGAAGGTTCAGTCACTTTGCAAGAATGTTTATCACGCGGACTGGAGAGCAACTTCTCCATCCGAATGGTAAAAAACCAACAAGAGACGGCTGCAAACAACGCCACGCGGGCCAATGCGGGAATGTTGCCCACTGTAGACCTCAGTGCATCCTACAATGGTGATTTGGGGTCAACCCGTACTACTCCCCGCTCCACAAACGTTACCACCACCGAGCGCAGAGCGTATGACGGGACTGTAGATGCCGGCATCGACCTGAACTGGACTGTTTTCGACGGTTTCAGCGTGTGGACCAATTACAAGCAACTGCAGCTCCTGAAAGAACAGGGGGAACTGCAAACCCGCATTACGATAGAAGACTATGTGGCATCGCTTACGGCCGAATATTACAATTACATACAAGAAAAAATCCGTTTGAAGAACTTCCGCCATGCCATGTCTTTATCGCAGGAACGCATGCGTATCGTGGAAGTCAGGTACCACATCGGTAATTTCTCGCGTCTGGATTATTTGCAAGCCAAGGTCGACTTCAACGCAGACAGTGCCCAATACATGAAACAACGGGAAGTACTGAACTCATCCCGGATAAAATTGAACGAACTGATGGCCAACCATGACGTAACGGCACTTATCGGCATACGAGATACGGCGATAGATGTCAATCCGGATTTGCAATACGATGAATTATGGCAAGCCACATTGGCCACCAACGCCTCCTTGCTAATGGCGGACAATAATACGGAAGTCGTACGAGCCGACTATAAGAAAATCATGTCCCGCGACTATCCTTACGTACGTCTGAATGCAGGATATGGATACACTTTAAACCGCTACGAGCTTTCCTCCACAAAGAAGCGGGACAACTGGGGACTGAACGCCGGCATCACCATCGGTTTCAACTTATTCGACGGCAAACGGAAAATGCAAAAAAGAAATGCACAACTGGCCATTGAATACGCCGAACTGGAACGGGAAGATCTGAAACTGTCTTTGAAATCGGATTTGAGCGACTTGTGGCAAGCCTATCGCAACAACTGGCAGGTGATGCTGATGGAACGCCAAAACCTTGTGGCCGCCCAGGAAAATTACGAATATGCCAATCTGCGTTACATGAAAGGAGACCTCTCCGGATTTGAAATGCGAGAAGCCCAACAAAGCCTTTTGGATGCGGAAGAACGACTTCTGGTTTCGGAATACGATACCAAAATGTGCGAAATCTCTTTGCTCCAACTCAGCGGAAAGGTTCTGACTTATTTAAATGAATAAAGACAGCAAAAACGAAAAGAGGAAAGCGTAAAACCAGAGTCTGCGGGGGAAAAACGACAGAAAAGACAAACGAAGCAGAGAAAAAAACGCCAAAAAGTTTGGTTCATCCATTCGTTTTATCTACCTTTGCACTCGCAATCAGGAAATCGCCTGATTCCTCTTTTAAAGGTGCGTTAGTTCAGTTGGTTAGAATACATGCCTGTCACGCATGGGGTCACGGGTTCGAGTCCCGTACGCACCGCTTAAAACTCTGAAGTACAGTTACTTCAGAGTTTTTTGTATCCTCTTGGCGAATAAATCCTCCCGAAAGGCTGTAATGACAGGCGTTTTTCGTATTTTTGCATATCAAATAAAAATCAGTCATGATCAGATATGCAAAGCTTAGCGACGCTAAAGCCATCGCAGACATCTATAATGAATATATCCTACATAGCGTAGCTACCTTTGAGACTGAAGCCGTTTCTGAAGACGAGATGTACCGACGTATTGCCGACATCTCTTCCCGGTTTCCTTATTTGGTGTTCGAAGAGGGCGGACAGGTCATCGGATATGCCTATGCCCATTTGTGGCAGGAAAGGGCTGCTTATTGCCATACGTGGGAAACAACCGTCTACGTCTCTTCTTCGTCTGCCCGCCAGGGCATAGGACGACAACTGATGTCACGGCTGATTGAGGAATGCCGGAAATCAGGCTGTTATGTACTCATTGCTTGTATCACCCACGGAAATGAAGCTAGCTATGCCCTGCACCGCAAACTCGGATTTGAACAAGTAGCCTTTTTTGAAAAAGTAGGTACCAAATTCGGAAAACGTTTGGATGTCACAGACTGGGAGTTGATATTACGCCCGTGAACCCGTTACCCAATAATTCAATATTATATTCCATATCCATTCATCTTATTAATATGAGCCAAACGACTTACGACTTTCAATCCAAAGAAAACAACGGACATGCACCGCTCAACAATATCATCAACGCCAAACTCATTGCCTACGTAATCGGCATCCTGCTTTGGGTAGAGGGCGGCATGCTCCTCATTTGTATGGGCGTCTCCTTACTATACCACGAAGACAGCTATAAATATTTTTTATACGCTGCGGGCATCAACTTGATTACCGGAGGAGGACTGACGGCTTATGGTAAAGGTGCCAAAACCTGGATGACACGCCGGGACGGCTATTGTATCGTAACCCTCACTTGGTTGATGTTTACCATTTTAGGTATGCTTCCGTTCCTGATGAGCGGTGAAATCCCGTCCGTATCAGGTGCATTCTTCGAAACCATGTCTGGTTTTACAACCACCGGCTTCACCGTGCTCGACCATATCGACTCCATGCCCAAAGGCATGCTTTTCTGGCGCGCCCTGACTCAATGGGTGGGCGGTTTGGGCATCGTATGCTTCACCATAGCCTTACTGCCCATATTCGGCGGAGGTAATCTACAGCTTTTCAGCGCAGAAGCTACGGGCGTGACGCACGACAAACTGCACCCGAAAATCAGCATGACCACCAAACTCATCTGGACCGTGTACATCATCCTGACCGGCTTATGTATCGGTTTACTTTGTCTCGGAGGCATGAACCTGTTCGACGGGGTGTGCCATTCATTCAGCATTATGGGAACCGGAGGCTACTCCACCAAACAAGACAGCATAGCCTATTGGGACTCTCCTTTCATTGAATACGTCACCTCAGCCTTTATGGTCATCGCCAGTTTGAATTTCTCCCTGTTGGTTTTATGCCTGCAAGGCAAATTCAGCAAATTCTTCAAAGATGGTGAAACACGATGGTTCCTGGGTTCCGTATGTGTCATCACACTCCTCATCACGGCTAGCCTGTTCTTCCAACGACAATATCCACTCGAAGAAGCTTTCCGCAAGGCACTCTTCCAAGTCTCTACCATCCATACCTCTTGCGGCCTCGTGACCGACGACTATACTTTATGGCCCCAATTCACCTGGGTGCTCCTGATTTTTGCCATACTGGCCGGAGGATGTACAGGTTCCACAGCCGGCGGTATCAAGAACATGCGTATCATGATTCTGTTTCACGCCATCAAGAACCAATTCAAAAGGCTTATTCACCCCAATGCCATTCTGCCGGTGCGAATCAACAAACACGTTGTCCCTCTCCCCTTATTGAATACCGTCACGACTTTCACGCTTTTTTATTTGTTATGTGGCTTTGCAGGGTGTTTCCTGCTCACGTTTTTCGGAATAGACTTCCTGGAAGCCCTGACCTCTTCCCTCTCTGCCATGGGCAATACCGGTTTGGGCTTCGGCTACTACGGTCCGGCATACACCATGAGCAGCATGCCCGACGTGTGTCAATGGGTCATGTCTTTCCTTATGCTTATCGGTCGTCTGGAATTGTTCAGTGTGCTGATCCTGTTCAGTCCGGTTTTCTGGAAAGAGTGGTAGAATTTTCATTCCGAGCCCATTCAAAAGGCATTCATAAACGTTTTTCATACAGATTTTGTATTGCAAGCCCAAGTTTTACACCGATTTTTGTTATCTTTGTAAGGTGGAGATTGTGCACTCATCTTTTGCCATCTTTACTAAAGCATCTACAACAGGAACATCATGCAAAACGAATTATTATCTTGTGCCATCAGGGCAGCCCTGCTTGCCGGAAAGGACATTCTGAACATTTACGATGACCCCAAGGCAGATTTCGCCATCGAACGCAAAGCGGACAATTCCCCGCTGACCATAGCTGACAAACGTTCTCATGCCCGTATCATGGACGAATTGGACGCCACGTCCATTCCCGTATTGAGCGAGGAAGGCCGGTTGACCGACTATGACAAACGAAAAGGATGGAAAACCTTATGGGTGGTAGACCCATTGGACGGCACAAAAGAATTTATCAAACGAAACGGAGAATTCACGGTCAATATTGCACTGGTAGAAAACGGCATCCCCGTATTGGGGGTAATTTACGTACCGGTCAGCCGTACGCTCTATTTCTCGGAAGACAGCATCGGGGCTTACAGGATAGAAGATATTGATACCCGTTCCGCCGGCCTTTCTCCCGACGATTTGATGGAACAGGCAGACCGGTTGCCTTTGGAACAGGCCGACACGAAAGGCTTTGTGGTCGTAGCCTCCCGTTCCCATCTTTCCCCTGAGACGGAGGAATACATCCGTAAGCTGGAAAGCGAATATGGACATGTAAACCTTATCTCTTGCGGAAGTTCACTCAAAATATGCAGGGTGGCAGAAGGCTCGGCAGACATCTATCCGCGTTTTGCCCCCACAATGGAATGGGATACGGCAGCCGGACATGCCATTGTAAGGGCTTCCGGAAAAAATATATACCTAACGGATGAAAGGACACCGTTACATTACAACAAGGAAAACTTATTGAACCCATGGTTCATCGTGAAATAACGGAAAAGAGGCGTTAAATCCGCCTCTTTTAGCCGTTTTACAATAAGTATAAAAATCTCACAAAGCCAAGGAACGTTCACGATATTCCTTCGGAGATACGCCTACGTATTGCTTGAAATACTTTCCGAAAAACGATTGCGTACAAAAATTCAACCTGACAGCAATTTCCTTAATGCTCAACTCCGAACACTCCAATAGCTGTTTGGCTTCTGAAATCACCATCTGTATGATCCATTGCAAAACACTACGCCCGGACTTTTCTTTCACAACCGAAGAAAAGTAACGTGCCGAAAGGTTCTGTCTTTCCGCATAGAAAAGAACTTCGCGCTCTGCCCGGTAATGATTGAACAAATCCACAATGAAACGTTGAAAAATAATATCTTTCTGTGTCCGTTGTACAGGATGCATCGGCCGGTTGGTATAGTATATCATCAGCAATTCATAAAATAATGCTTGACCACCGGCCTTAATCAACTCGACTTTCAAGGAACGGCATTTGGAACTGCCCACTTGCCCGTCTCCTTCTTTTATCCTACGCATATAAAGTTCCAAAAGTTTATCCACATACCGACACTGCGCATCTGTCAGCGTAATACAAGGATGGTCGCGCATGAACAAAATGTCCTGCACATTCAACACTTTGTTACTGATAGGCAAAATATAATCCACGTCCACCTCTACCACTACACCGTCTATTTCTCCACCGACCCGCAATACGCGTACCAAAGCCGAAGCCACATAAAAACAAATATCTCCCGGCTTTATTATATAAGGTGTATTGTCTATTTCCAATTCCACTTCTCCCGCACGACAAAAGAACACACCACATCGATCAAGCGTGGAACGCAAACGCCCCCACTGAGAACCATATATTTTCCAATCGGACAAACGGCTTACCCGTATAGGAATCATAGCTTGCTCCATCCTTAATTATTAATAAAACTGTTCATTGGAACAAAATAAATATAATTCTGAAAAACTTTAGTCACATCGGTAGTTAAAAACATACAAATCAGACAAAAAATAAGCCCTTTAGAACTTTCAAATATCCGACAAACCAGATATATTTGCATATAGAACCAAAGAACCATTTTTATGAAGAAGTTTAATGTTATCATAGGAGGATTTATCCTTTTTTTATTCACAGCCTGCTCACAAACGCGACAGGAAAGCAGCCGTCGGCAAACTGTCAAAACAGACACCGTGATTTCCGCTGCCGAACAGAGCATCCTTCAATACCCGGGTAAAGTAAAGGCTGCGGAAGATGCCAACCTGTCATTCAGGGTCAGCGGAACCATTCGTAAAATATATGTAAAGGACGGAACACGGGTACGAAAAGGGCAACTTCTGGCAGACCTCGACCCCACGGATTACCAAATACAACTGGATGCCACGGAAGCTGAATACCTACAAGTGAAGAGTGAGGCTGAACGGGTCATGGCTTTATATAAAGACGGAGGCACCACACCGGCAGCCAACGACAAAGCAGAATATGGATTGAAACAAATCACAGCCAAATACAACCATCATAAGGACCAACTATCCTATACCCGGTTGTATGCCCCCTTTGACGGTTACATCGACAAGCACCTGTTTGAACCTCATGAAACAGTGGGAGCCGGTATGCCCGTACTCACCATGATGAGCAGCGAACGTCCGGAAGTGGAAATCAATCTGCCTGCAGCCGAATACATACGACGCGGGCAATTCAAAGAATACTATTGCACTTTCGACATTTATCCAGGCAAGCACCATACCCTACGACCGCTCTATGTCATCCCGAGAGCCAATGCCAACCAATTATACACCATGCGTTTGAAATGGGAAAACACTTCTCTCCCCCAACCCTCTCCTGGCATGAACACAATGGTGACCATCCTATGCGACACCACGGAAAAAGCTCCAATGACAATCCCTGCAAATGCCATATTGCACGAAAATGGAAAAACAAGCGTTTTCCTTTATGAGACGGCACAAAAGAAAGTACGTAAATGTAATATCATCCTCATCGGACTGCATACCGACGGAAAAGCCACAGTCACTTCAGCGCAAATCAAACCTGGAGACCTCATCGTCTCTTCCGGTATCCATCATATTCAAGACGGGGAAACTGTAACTCCACTGTCGGCCACAAGTAAAACCAATATCGGAGGATTGTTATGACAGACATCAGCAAATGGGCTTTCAAAAACCGTAACCTGGTTTATTTCTTCATTGCGGTACTCATAGTAGGCGGCGCATGGTCGTGTTACGAGATGAGCAAACTGGAGGATCCTGAAATTAAAGTCAAAACGGCCATGATTGTCACCACCTACCCCGGAGCCTCTGCTCATCAGGTCGAGCTAGAAGTGACAGACGTATTGGAAAAAAGCATCCGCAACATGGGCGGCATCGACTATATCGAAAGCTACTCTTACAACGACCTTTCACTTATTCAAGTGGAATTGCTGACCACCGTCAAGGATGACGATGTGGAACAGTATTGGGACCTTCTCAGACGCAAAGTAGAAGACGTACGGAATACGTTGCCCGCCGGAGCCTCCGCACCGATAGTAAAAGATGATTTCGGGAATGTATACGGCATGTTTTATGCCCTCACCGGAGACGGTCTGAGCGATCGCGAGCTGTCCGACTATGCAGAACTCATCAAACGGGAACTCGCTGTACTGAAAGGGATTGAACGTGTGGAACTATATGGCAAACGGCCGGAATGTATCAACATATCCCTGCTGCAAGACCGCATGGCCAACCTCGGTGTAAAACCGGCTGAAGTACTGGCAACCTTGAACGGACAGAACCAAACCACTTACACCGGATATTACGAAAATGGAGACAACCGTATCCGTGTTACGGTAAACAACAAGTTCCAAACCGTGGAAGACATCGGCAACATGCTCATACAAGGACATGACGACGACCAACTTCGCCTACGCGACATTGCCCGCATCGAAAAAGATTACGAATCACCCACGCGGAATGAGATGTTCTACGACGGCGAACGTTCCATCGGTATCCTGATAGCAGCTTCCACAGGATCGGATATCGTCAAAGTGGGAAGTGCCGTTGAAAAGGAACTATCCCAACTGAAGGACAAACGTTTACCGGCAGGAGTTGACTATCATAAAGTATTCTATCAACCGGAACGTGTCGGAGATTCTTTAGGAACCTTCGTCATCAACCTGATTGAATCTGTCATTATCGTGGTGTTCATCCTCATGCTGACCATGGGATTCAAAAGCGGATTGATTATCGGAATCAGCTTAGTCGTCACTGTGTTTGGTTCCTTCTTATTTCTGGAAACCATGGACGGCACCATGCAACGTGTGTCATTAGCAGCATTCGTATTGGCGATGGGAATGCTTGTAGACAATGCCATCGTCATCGTAGACGGCATCCTGGTGGACCTGAAGGCCGGGAAAAACAGGATGGAAGCCATGACAGCCATCGGACGGCAAACAGCAATGCCTCTATTAGGAGCTACACTGATAGCCATTATCGCTTTCCTTCCCATCTTCATGTCTCCTGACACGGCAGGTGTCTACACGCGGGACTTATTTATCGTTTTGGCCGTATCCTTATTATTAAGTTGGGTATTGGCCCTGACGCATGTGCCCTTAATGGCCGAACGCCGTCTTCATCCGGAAGCAGATCAAAACGTTTCCGGCAAACGGGTTTACAAGGGTTGGCCGTATGCCCTTCTGCGTAAGTCACTCTCTTTCGGCCTGCGCCACCGTTGGAGTTTTGTGCTGTCCATGGTTGCCTTATTAGGATTGTCAGCCTGGGGCTACGGTTACATGCGGCAAGGTTTCTTCCCCGACATGGTGTACAATCAAATGTATATGGAATACAAATTACCGGAAGGTACCAACTCATCCCGCGTGGCACATGACCTGGAAGAGATAGAAGCCTACCTGAAAAGCCGTAAGGAAATCACGCACGTAACCCGTTCAGTAGGAGGAACTCCCGGCCGTTATAATTTGGTGCGCAGCATTGCCAACCCCTCATTGTCGTACGGAGAACTGATTATCGATTTCACCTCACCGGAAGAGTTGGAAAATCACATGGACGAGATTCAAGACTACTTGACGGCCCATTATCCTGACGCTTACGTCAAGATGAAACGCTACAATCTGATGTTCAAGAAGTACCCCATCGAAGCACAATTCCTGGGGCCGGATCCAGCCGTGCTCCACAGGCTAGCCGACAGTGCACGGGTCATCATGGAAAAAAGTCCGGAGATAAGACTTATCACCACCAACTGGGATCCGCAAATACCAGTACTCACGGTTGAATACGACCAACCGGCTGCACGTACATTGGGATTAAGCCGGAATGATGTCAGCATGTCGTTGCTTACAGCGACCAGCGGCATTCCCATCGGTTCGTTCTATCAAGGTATTCATCGGGACAACATTTACCTACGTTGCCTAAACGAAAAAGGCACCCCCATAGAAGACCTGAACAACGCCCAGGTGTTTTCTTCCTTACCTTCGTTGAACGGACTTCTCAACGAGGAAACCATGGTGAAACTGAAATCCGGAACCTTGTCAAAAGAAGAACTTGTGGAAAGTCTGATGGGCAGTACGCCATTAAAGCAAATCAGCAAAAAAGTAGACATACGTTGGGAAGACCCGGTCATACCACGTTACAACGGACAACGCAGCCAAAGCGTGCAATGTTCACCGGCTCCGGGAATAGAAACGGAAAAGGCCTGGCAAAGCATCGCCCCCTTAATAGAACAGATTGACCTTCCTGAAGGTTATAGTTTGGAATGGCAAGGAGAAAAAGCGGCCAACAACCAGTCCATGGAATACTTGTTCCGTAACTTCCCTTTCGCCATCATCCTCATGATCACCATCCTGATTATGTTATTCAAAGACTACCGGAAACCGCTTATCATCTTCTGCTGCCTGCCATTCATATTAGTCGGTGTCGTAGCGGTCATGCTCATGACCGGAAAGACTTTCAACTTTGTAGCCATCGTAGGAACCTTGGGACTTATCGGCATGCTTATTAAAAACGGCATCGTACTGATGGACGAAATCACATTGCAGCTCAACCGGGGGACAGAACCTACCACAGCCCTCATCGACAGTGCACAAAGCCGGTTGCGACCGGTCATGATGGCTTCGCTTACCACGATTCTGGGTATGATTCCCCTGTTGACGGATTCCATGTTCGGCTCATTGGCAGCTTCCATTATGGGCGGCCTGCTGTTCGGCACACTCATTACCCTCTTATTTATTCCGGTACTTTATGCCTTATTCTTCCACATCAAACAGACCGAAGCATGAAAAAGATTATCATTTCTATCCTATATATAACATGTCTCATCCCCCAACCGCGTGCACAAGAGACATTAAGCCTGAAACAATGCAGGGAAATGGCTTTGACCCATAACAAAGAAATGGCAGCTTCTTTCCGGCAGACGGAGAGTGCACGCTACACGATGAAAAGTTATAAAGGAAATTTCTTTCCCAATTTGACAGCCAACGCTACCGGGCTGTATAGCACCGCCGACGGCGAATACAGTTCCGGAAGCGGCCAACTCCCCATCTTCTCTGCCACGGGACAACTCCAACAATTCGCCTTCTTCCCGGGTATAAGCCTCGACTATGAAATCGGACCGATGTTCCTGGGCGGCATACAATTGGAACAACCGCTCTACATGGGTGGGAAAATCCAAGCAGCCTACCGGATGGCCGTTTTGGGCAACGAAATGGCACAAATCAACGAAACACTGACGGCCACCCAAGTCATCGTGAAGACAGATGATGCTTACGCCTTGATGGTAAAAGCACAAGAGATGAAAAAAGTGGCAGAAAAATACCAAACTGTCCTCACAGAACTTTTAAACAATGTAGAAAGCGCACACCGTCACGGCCTGAAACCACGTAACGACGTACTCAAAGTACAAGTCAAACTCAACGAAAGCGAACTCGCCGTCCGCAAAGCCGATAACGCCCTCCGGTTGGCTGCCATGAACCTCTGCCATCTGATAGGCAAACCGTTGGATTCCCCAATCCGTATCTCAGAAGATTTCCCTGAGATTGAGCAACAGATGGACATACAAATCTCCGACATCTCTGCACGCCCGGAATATGCACTGCTCGACAAACAGGAAGACATGGCACGTCAACAAATCAAGCTGAACCGCAGCGAGTTGATGCCGAAAGTCGGATTGCAAGGCGCATTCAACTACATGCACGGCTTTGAACTGAACGATGAAACTTTTTTCAAAGACGGCAGTTTTTCCGTCTTGCTGAACGTGAGCCTGCCCTTGTATCATTTTGGTGAACGTTCCAACAAAGTCCGGGCTGCCAAAGCCAAACTGGAACAGACACTGTTGGAAAAAGAAAACCTGAACGAACAAATGCTTCTCGAACTGACGCAGGCGGCACACAACTTAGACGAGGCCAAAATGGAATGCCAGATTGCGGACCGCTCTTTGGAGCAGGCAGAAGAAAACCGGAAAGTAAGCCATAGCCAATATACTGTCGGCTTGGAATCCTTGTCCGACCATTTGGAGGCACAAGCCCTCTGGCAGCAAGCATACGAAACCCAAGTAAACGCCCACTACCAACTGTACCTGAGTTACGTCAAGTACAAGAAAGCAGCGGGTACATTATACCCACACTAATTCAATAAATTATGTACAAATCAGAAATTGGGACCAATGCCGGAAAAATCTGGCGCATCCTGAAAGAAACGCGTGAAATCACCCTGCAAGACCTGGCAGGGAAGGTAGGACTCAGTGTAGAAGACACGGCACTGGCCGTCGGTTGGTTGGCCCGTGAAAACAACATCTTCATTCAGAAAAAGGACTCTACATTCTGGGTATCGGACGAAGAAGAAGACATCATGTTCAAATTCGGATAAATACCCGACCCGCCTTTAAACTAAAAACGCCGATGCCATAAATACAAGCATCGGCGTTTTTTTCCACCGTGCAAAACATTCCCCATCTTCCATCCACAACCATAGAATTTTTCATTTTCCAAACCGCTTCGGATATAAGATTCCCGATTGGGCAGAAAAGCTCCTCCTACGGGGTTGGGAGGATACAATAGTGGGCCACATGCACGGCATTTTCCAATCTGACAATAGTGTCAAACCTGACTATCAGCAGGAATGCGACATCATGAAGAGGTATTTTATCTTGCCTTTCCATGCTTGGTTTACTTTAAGCGCATGACATTATGGTGTTTCAGGTTCTCTCTGGTTTTCGTAAAAATCCGGATAATATAGAACAACGGGGCATGTTTGAACTCCTCGAAATCCGTCGACTTCAACAGTTCCACTTTCAAGATGAAATCCTTGTCGAACTTGTAAGAAGACAAATCATTCATCAGGAAAAACTTGTTGGCCATATACATGCAAGGCGTGTCCTCCATCTGAGGGAAATAGGTCTTTCGTATGTCATCCAAAGAAAGGAGTTCCACTTTCTTTCCAAACGACGTGCAAGCAAAACGGGTATAATCCATACCATTAATCCGTACCGGATTCTTATGGAAATCCTTTTGCGCCACTACGATCGAATCATTTTCCGTCTTTATTCCCTTTATGGTCAAAGGGCCGCCACTCACAATGTTGAACGTACGTAAAGAATCCATATTCACTCCTATCAGACTCTTTACAAACACTCCGTCCACTAAAGCACCGATAGCACTCTTGTTAAAATCCTCGGTGGACAATTCGTTCAAGAAACCATTTTGGTCCGTTTTTGAATCTACACATGCCGGAGGAAGTTGAGTCCTGGCGACAGAATAAGACGGAAACCAACAAAAGAAAACACCAATAATGATGCCACAAGGGAAAAAACTATTTTTCATAACCCATCTTTTTATACATCCTACTCCTATTTTAATCCGCAAAATCACCCGATGCGCCCCGGATTGTGATTAGATATCACGTCCGTAAAAACCCTAATAATGGTAAAGGGAGATTGGCCTTCAAAAATTTCACATTCCGAAGAGGGCAATGCCTCCACTTTCAATATGAAATCCTTATCCAATCTATAAGACTCCCGAACCTTTGTGATAAAGTATTTATTAACCATATACAGGCACTTTCCTCGAACCTTCGGGAAATACTGTTTCTTTATTTCCTCCAAAGTTACCCATTCAGACTTCTTTTCTTGTACATAATTTACAATATCAGAATATGGAACTCCATTTATAACGACCGGATTCTTTTCACTCGGAGCCGCCTCTACCACAATAGAGTCCAATCCGTTTTCCCCCACTCCTTTTATGGTAAAGGGTACGGGTGGCCTTTGGCAAAGATGTCCCACGGAACGGAAATCGATGCCGATGTCACTTTTCACAAAGAAACCGTTTACCATGACTCCACACGTATTCCCATTAAATTCCAAGTCCGTGCGGTTATCACTATAATAACCGGGCTTCTCGTCATGCGTTATATTGGCTACGGCGTGATTGGCCAAAGCTCCCAACCCAAGGGTCATATTGACTAACAGTAAAATCCTTTTCATATTTTCAGTTCAATTTATCACATTAAGTTAATATAAGGAACCAACTTCTCACTTCAACTTCACAAAGTCAACAAAGAATAAAACATATTCTACCACTTACCTGCAAAATATGGAAAAATTTCGATTTTTACAATACCAATAACAAAAGCTTACAATATTTAACTCCTGTTTAGTTTATTGCAATTTTTTGACATAAAATATAAATGATAAAAAAACAAGATGAAAAGAAATTTGCATTGACAGATGTAGACCCAATAGCATACAAAACCGCCCGTACATTCTGCGCCAAACAATTTCTCGTTCTAAGCCAAACGATTCTTCAATCTGCCGAGAACGGTTTCCGGACGTGCCGACATCCGTTTTACAAGCCTTGTCGTGGTGAATATCGGGTAAAAAGGATGCGTGAATGTTTTCCGGAGGGTGTTCTTCCCCTCACCAACTTCCCACAAACAGTTTTTTGCCCGGAAAGGTTCGCATCCTTC
>ENA-ORNB01000481-ORNB01000481.1-human-gut-metagenome-genome-assembly--contig:-NODE-481-length-41209-cov-23.851655_pt1 | contig 41209 bp, 18 predicted proteins | sample MGYA00242112_ERZ509016 | MGnify/ENA primary metagenome ERZ509016 (study PRJEB26280, sample SAMEA2338705) | human gut metagenome | biome: human gut; feature: human-associated habitat; material: faeces...
TCGGAAGACAAGAAAAACAGGAGTCCGTCTTTCCCGCGTGGGGAAGGCGGACTCTGTTGTTTTAGAGACTGAATAGGGACATCGTCAACATCATGGATTTCGGCATGACCGAAGAATGCGAAAATGCTTGAACGCCCCTATGACAGCAACTGTCAGACCTTGAAACGCGTTAACCATTTTTCATCCCATGAGCAATCGAGAAGAACTCAGGCTAAGAGACATTGAAACGATATTCCGTCCCTTTCATTCCCGGAAATTATCACTTCCCTCCCGTGTCGTCATGCCCCCCATGACCAGAGGATATGCCCCCGGCGGCATCCCGACAGATGAAATTGCCGAATACTACAAACGCCGAGCCCGGCAGGAACTCGGGCTCATTATTACGGAAGGCACATTCATCGACGAGCCCAGTGCTTCGCCTTGTACCTCCTACCCCAATTTCTTTGGAGGACATGCCTTAAGAGGCTGGAAAAAAGTCGTCCAAGCCGTTCATACGACCGATTGCAAAATCGTTCCCCAGCTCTGGCACGTCGGCATGACTCGTCCGTTTCAAGGAGACACTCTGCCCAATCCGGAGCTTCCTCCGATCGGCCCTTCGGGAATTGATGTCGAAACACTCCAACAAACGGCCGATCCCATGAGCATCGCCAAGATCGAAGAAGTTATTGAAAGCTTCACACGTGCAGCAGTCAGCGCGAAAAAGCTCGGTTTCGATGGTGTTGAAATCCATGGAGCACACGGATATCTGATCGACCAATTTTTCTGGGAAGAAACCAATCGAAGAACAGATATTTACGGAGGAGATCTCGTTGGGAGAACTCGCTTTGCCTGCGAAATCATCCATGCCATCCGACGCGAAGTCGGGAGTCGCTTCCCGATTATCTTCCGCTTTTCGCAATGGAAAAATAACCATTACGATGCCAAACTAGCCAGGACTCCCGCTGAATTGGCCGATTTCCTCCATCCTCTCACAGAAGCCGGAGTTGATATTTTCGATTGCTCCACACGACGCTTCTGGGAACCCGAATTTGAAGGTTCCTCCCTCAATTTGGCAGGATGGACGAAAAAGCTCACCGGGAAACCTACCATTTCAGTCGGCTCCGTCGGATTAAGCGAAGACTTCACTCATCTTTTTACCAATGGTCCGGAAGCGGGAAGCGCTCTTCACCAACTGAACTCTCTCGTCGAACGCATGCAGGCAGAAGAATTCGACCTGATTGCCGTTGGTCGTGCCCTGATCGGGGATCCCGCATGGGCTGCGAAAATTCATCATGGCCGCGAAAATGAAATCCATCATTTCTCAAAAGACGACCTGAACGAATTGATCTGATACCGCTACAAACACGCACGAAATCAGAAGGAGGGCCTCCTTGCGGTCCTCTTCAAGTTTACCGATAAGGGGAAAAGAAAACCGCGTATAGCGTCCCTTACTTCCCGGCGATCCTCTTCCCCACCCACCGTTCCAAAAGGAAACTGACAAGGAAGAAGGAGGCAATGATCCACAGAGCTCCCGGCTGGCTTCTGTAAATGTGTCCCAGAAATGCCAAAAAAATAACCAACATCAGGATAAATCCGGTGACAATCGGCCACGAAGAGGAAGAAGTTTCACGCCGCAGTTTCCAGTGTGCCACAAACACGGCGAGATAACTGACCAGGAAGGTAGCACTGGCAATGTTGGCAATCGCTTGCAAATTGAATAAATTGGTAACAACTAGAATACCGCCAATCGTCCATGCAAAGCCTTTGGTTCCCTTCCTCCAGAAAGGGATGGAGAACGCGGGTAGAAGCTGCTTGCTTTTCGACAATCCGATCGATATGTTCAACAAGCTGAAAAATGTTGCATTAATGGCTGATGCAGAAGCAATCAAGGCGGCAATCGATACTGCTGCGCCGCCCCATATTCCCAGTAAAGGCCTGGCAACCTGCGCCATCGCCGTATCGGCGTGAAGGGCCAAAGCTTCTGGAGATATATTTTCCACAACCACATAGGAAAGGATCACATAAAGAACCAGTACCAGCCCGATCGCCAAGAAAATGGCCCGAGGCAAAGTCTTGGCTGGATCTCTGAGATTTCCTGCCGTATTCGCCATCATTCCATAGCCGGCATACGCCAAAAACGACAGGCCAACACTCCCGAATACTGTCAGGGGATCCGTTTCCTTCAGTGAGGGTACGGCAGAGGGTGACAGATTGCTCAATCCTGCAACAATCAATACAGCCAGAATCAATAGCTTAAAGCTGACAAACAAAATCTCCGTTTTCCCGACGCTTCCGGCGCCCCGCATGTTGACATACCCGAACGTCAAAATCACCAAGGATGAAAAAATAGCCGTCGCCACCATCCCCCAATACCCTTCCCACCCCAGTAAATTGCTTGCGTAGGCTCCAAAGGATTTCCCCACCAGGGCAATCGTAATAGCCAGGGTCAGAAGATACACGATCGACAATGTCCCCGAAAATAATTTACAGGGGAAAGCCTTGTTGAAATAGTCCATAATCCCCCCCGAATCCGGATATCGGGATCCTAGTTTCGCATAGGAATAACCGGAAAGCAGGGCAACCACCCCGCCAATCAGGAAGGAGGCAAAAACACCCTTCCCGGCAGCCAGAACCGTCTGGCCCATCAGAGCGAAAATCCCGGCTCCGATCATGGAGCCAATGCCGAGAGAGGCTACTTCCCACAGTGAAAAATACTTCTTAACAGGTTCTGTATCCATGAAAATTCCGGTAGGTAAATCGTTGTGACCTGATTCTTTTGACCTTCTATCCACCCAAAACGATCATTCTAAACATCAATTTTCTCATTTCCCCCGTAATCGGATAGAGAACGCAAAGACTCTGACGGATACGACGGATTACTCTTGCCTCCTGGTGCAGGAACCATGATAATGCACTGAACAGTTCCATGTAGCAATGTCCAGCCTCAGCCGATATATCGACCATTTTTCCAAAGCAAAAATACTCTGCATCGGAGATTTAATGCTCGATATTTTCATCTACGGCAGTGTCAACCGTGTCTCACCCGAAGCTCCTGTTCCCGTGTTGCTGGAAAGCAGAGAAAAAAACATGCTGGGGGGAGCCGGCAATGTTGTCGCCAACCTGAGAGCCCTCGGTTGTCAGACATTTATGGCTGGAATCGTCGGAGAGGACGCCAATGGACAGTCTTTGCGCAGTTATCTTGACAATCTGGGGGCGGATACGAGGCTTCTTCTGGAAAAAAAGGGGTACACAACATCGGTCAAAACGCGCTATGTTGCCGGTAACCATCACCTGTTGCGCGTAGACAAGGAAGAAATGCTCCATCTGGACAGCGAGCTCTCGGAACAATTGTTGAATCTTGTCGACCAGTGTCTGCCGGATATGGATATCGTTCTCCTTTCGGATTATGGCAAAGGTTTTTTCGACGACAGAATCACCCCGGCCCTCATCCAAAGATGCCGGGCATTAAAGAAAAATGTTATTGTTGACCCTAAGCGCATCGACTATTCCTGTTACCGGGGAGCCGCGCTGGTTAAACCCAACCTCAAGGAATTCATCGCAGCAGCCGGTAAAGAACTCCACCCTTCCGATCCGGATTTCGAGGAACAAGCCGTTACCTGCGGTCAGGCCCTCTGCCGCAAGTACGACATCGGCAACCTGCTTGTCACCCTCAGCGAATACGGCATGATTTTCATCCCCGGCACCAAGCGGACGAAACCTATCCGTCTCGCCACGGAAGCCCGGGAAGTCTTCGATGTTTCCGGGGCAGGAGATACTTCCCTCGCCGTGCTGGGAGCCGCCATGGCTTCCGGTACCTCCATGAAAGACGCCATGAAACTGGCTAATGTCGCTTCCGGAATCGTTGTCGGAAAATTCGGGACAGCCTGCGTCACCGGAAACGAACTCAAAACCCAGCTTTCCACAACAACCTCCTCCCGCCTGCTCACGGTTCGGGAAGCGGTCAAACTCACGAAATCACTTCAGGAACAAGGCAAAGTCGTCGGTTTTACCAATGGATGCTTCGACATTCTGCATCCCGGTCACTTGCATTCCTTCGACAAGGCACGGGAGTCCTGCGATGTCCTGTTCGTAGGACTGAATAGCGATGCCTCCGTCAAACGACTCAAGGGGAATACTCGGCCTATCAATAACGAGAAATCGAGAGCTGCTTTGCTACTTGCTCTCAAATCGGTCGATTACGTCGTCATTTTCAACGATGATACCGCCCTGCCCCTCCTCAAACAATTGCAGCCCGATGTCATCGCCAAAGAAGGGTACCCCCTGGATCGCTGGCCGGAAGGCAGATATGTGGTTTCGTACGGAGGCAAAGCCCTGGAACTTCCTCGAATCGAAGGGTTTTCAAGTACCGGGATTATTTCCAAAATGAACGATCCATCCTGTTGACCTCTATGAAAGACTTCATCCATGCGGAACTATTAGAAATTGCCGAACATTTCAAACTCCTGGCCTCGTATTCGGGCATCATTGCCGATGCTGCCCTCCATTGCCGACGGGCATTGGAGAACAACCGCAAAATCATGTTCTGCGGCAACGGGGGATCGGCTGCCGACTCTCAGCATCTTGCCGCCGAACTCATCGGCCGTTACAAATTGAACCGCAAAGCCATGAATGCTATTGCCCTCACGGTGGACACTTCCATCCTGACGGCAGTCGGCAACGACTACGGCTACGATACCATCTTCCGCAGACAAGTCGAAGGCCTGGGACAAGAAGGTGATGTCCTGGTCGGCCTATCGACAAGCGGCAACAGCGAAAATGTCGTCCAGGCTTTCCTGATCGCCCGCAACATGGGTATCTCCACCATTGCTCTCACCGGACAGGGCGGAGGAAAAATGAAAGAGCTGGCCGATTTCTGCATCAATGTGCCTTCGGATGCCACCAATCATATCCAGGAAATGCACATCGCCGTAGGACACCTCATCTGTGGATTGGTGGAACAGGGAATCTACGGTCATGCGTAAAGCGCTTTTCCTGGACCGCGACGGGACGGTCAATGTGGAAAAAAACTACCTCTACAAACCCGCCGATTTCGAATTCGTCCCGGGTATTCTCGAACTCTGCCGTGGAGCGCAATCACTAGGCTATGACCTTGTTATCGCAACCAATCAGTCGGGAATTGCGCGCGGATATTACACCGAGGAAGATTTCCAGACCCTTACCCTGTATATGAAAAGCCAGTTCGGACGACACGGTATCACCATCCTGGACATCTTCCACTGCCCACACCTCCAACGGCATGAGGACAGAAAACCGGAACCGGGCATGTTCCTGAAAGCTGCCTCTCAATACGGGATCGATATGGCATCCTCTCTCAGCCTTGGAGACAAGGAACGCGATATTGAAGCCGGTATCCGCGCCGGAATCGGGTTCAATTGCCTTCTCTCCCGGGACAAAACAGTCCCTACGCGAGCCGATGCCATTGTCGCAAGTCCTGACGAGTTGCTCAGCATCATCCAGTCCCGGCAATAATACCCGGAGGGCCTGCTTCTGCGGACAATCAACTATGCATCTTGCAGGCCTTCATCCAGTTTGGGAAGAAGAGTTTCCCAAACTTGATCCACCGTAATTTTAGTGATCAGATCCGGTGAAATGAGATTGACGGAATTCGCCCCTCGCAAAGCCCCTTGCTTGGTTCTGTTATCGTACAGGGCAATGGCAAAGCACCCGGATAGGGAAGCCATATGGGAGGGTCCCGTATCATTACCGACGCAGGCAATCGCCCTCATCGCCAATTGCGGTACGTCCAGCAGGGACGTCTTGTTCAACATATTTACAGCCATGGGAGAAGCCCCCGCAATAGCATTGACCTCTTCCGCTTCAATGTCGGTTCCGATCACCACGGAATGAATACCCCGGTCCGCCAGACGGCAAACCAGTTCCTGAAAATTCTCAATCGGCCAGCGTTTGTAAGGATGATTGGGAGAACACCCGGGAATCAATAATACGTACCGTTCCGGCAACGCGTCGAAGTGCTTCCCCTCCCCCTTCAGAAACGTTAAGTCACTTATCTTGAACGGAGCATGAATACCATTCCGATGTTGAGCACCAATGCCGACGGGGCATTTTTTCTCAATCTTGTATTCAACGCCTTTCCTGTAGTTTACCCACACAAACGACCGTGGCATCATCCACCGAAGCAGAGGATAATACCTGTACCGGGTACGGCTGGATGCCTGCAAATCGTAAATATGAGAAAATTTACCCCGGGCGATCTTCGCCAAAACCTTGAACATGTACGGCAGATTCCAGGCAGATGGCCTATTATCGATAATATACTCGTCGAACATGTTCATTTGACGAGCCATAGCGACGAAAGGAGACATGGTCATCAAAGACAAACTCGCCTCCGGATGCATTTCCCGAATGTGGCACATCGTCCCGACAGACAGGACAAAATCCCCCAAAGCACCATGCTTGATAATGAGTATCTTTTCTTTTTCCATATCCATGAGAGGGGTTACTGTCAATCTTCCGGGAAACAACATGATTGATTAAAAAAGCTTCCTGCAAAACGGCTCTACCGCCCTCATACCGGGAACATCCGCCAAAGCTTTGTCCCGGAATTCCTGCTTCTGGAACAAATACAGGGCATATCCTCCGAACCCGCCTCCGCAGTACTTCCGGGCGATCGAGCCTTCTATATCAGGCAGGCGCGCCATCCCTTCGTCAAGCTGAACGCTATGATAAAGGCAAACACCGGCCGCCAACGTAGCGATATTGTGTTCAATCACTCCGGCCCTGGCAATAAGGGAAGACTGGGCAATACGTTCATAATCGCGGGTACAATCGGCCATCGACGGCGTATTATGCTGGGAATTGGTATAATAAATAGCCATGCGCCCATTCAGGAAGTCACCCGTACTCTTGATGTCGAGAATTGGTCTGTCTCCGGAACGCCAGACACACAGGCCGGTTTCGGAAATAACGGCAGGATCCTGCCACCCCACTCCGAGAGCCAGCTCCGACTGGACGGGATCTCTGCCTTCAAGCATGGCCCATGCTCCACTGCCTCCCATGCCGGCACACTTCTCGTACGTCCATTCCATCAGGGACACCATTGGCGTCACCGCACAATTGACGACAAAAGCCCCCGCCCTGGCATAACGGGGTACATCCAGCCATCCTCCGGCGAAGTCTACACGCAGGGGAACTTCATTAGGAGCCTTAATCCGATTCACCAGCATACTGGTAGAAACCGGCTGGAAACGCGGAGGAGTCTTGGGCAAAATGACATATTGAGCTCCGATGCGGTTACAGAGTTCACGCTTCAAGTCTCCGTACTGGTCATCTTCGGTCACGGCAAGGATATCGGGTTTTTCAGCCAGGAAGTCATCTTCAAAATCAAGGCCTTTCTTCAGGCTCTTGCCAACGACCACCTTATCCACCATCCTTAAGCTTTCCAGCAAAGCCTTCTTATGTTCATCGGGAATGGAAGCCTTGCGATGCTTGTGGATCCATAGGACTTCCGACGACGCAAATGATACAATCAATTGATCTCCAAGGCACCGTGCTTCTTCAAAAAACTGGATATGACCAGCATGAAGAATATCGTAGCATCCGGATACAAAAATCTTTTTCATAAAAACCTAACTCGTTGGGGTATGCAGTTAAAACTATTCAAAAACGGGGAAATAATCAATTTATATGGATTGTTTATCGTAAAGTTCCTTGTACAACGGACAGGAAACGTATAAGTCATCGTGCGTTCCATCCGCAATAATGCGTCCGCTCTCAAACACGAGAATACGCTGGGCAATACGAATGGAACTAAAGCGGTGGGCCACGATAAAGGTCGTACGGCCCACGACAAGTTTATCGAGTTCTTCCTGAATCTTATTCTCGCTTTCCGAGTCCAGAGAAGCCGTCGCTTCATCCAGAATCAGAATGGGGGCATCTTTCAAAAAGGCTCGGGCAATGGCCACGCGCTGCTTCTGCCCTCCGGAAAGTCCGTCGCCGTAGTCGGCCAGCATCGTATAATATCCCTGCTCTTTCTGCTGGGCAAAATCATGTACGGAGGCTTTCTTCGCCGACTCGATCACCTCTTCATCGGAAGCGCCGGGTTTACCAAGGCGGATATTCTCTATGATGGAATTGCGGAAAATGAACGGGCTCTGCGATACCAGCGAAATATTGCTTCTGACGTCCGCCTTCGTCGCATCCCGGAGATCGACTCCGTCCATATGCACGCTACCGGACGAAACTTCATAGAAACGCGGGATCAAGCTGGCAAACGTCGTCTTGCCCGCCCCACTTGGGCCGACAAGCGCCACAACCTGTCCGGCCGGAACATCTACATTGATGTGTTCCAGAACCTTGTGCTTTCCATCGTAAGAGAAGGATACGTCGCGGAAACTGACATTCCCTTTGACTTTTCCCAGCGGCACAGGACTCTCCGGATCCGGCATATTGTCGGGCTGATCCAGAATGAAATTCAACCTCTCCAGGGAAGCCTGGGCCTGCTTGAGCCGGTTGTAGGTCATGCCAAGCCTTTTGATCGGGTCATAGCACATGAACAAAGCCGTCGCAAAAGACATGAAATCAGACTCTTTCATCCCGACGGAATTACAGCGCACCAAAAGATACCCCAATCCGAGGGCACAGACACCTTCCAGCACAGGCACAAGAAACTGCTTATACTTGACGGCCTTCATCTGGATGCGGATGAAACGCTCCGTCAGTTGCCGGAAGATAGCTACCTGCTGACCCTGCATGCCATAGGAGCGGACTTCCCTCTGGGAGCACAGATTTTCCTGGGCCACGGCCATAATGTCGCCCAATTCCTTCTGTGCCCTACGCGCCTTCTCCACCATCCTCTTGCCAAAGAAGTAAATCGGCCAGATGGACAAAGAGACGAAGAACAAATTACTCAATAAAACGGAAGTCTGGGATGTCTTGGCAGCCTGGTACCCCAGGAAGCATAATGCGCTCACCAGAGTCATCGGCTGCTTGATCAAATCGTTGGACACCTGAGTAATCCCGGCTTGCACGTTCTGAGTATCCGTCAGCAGGCGGCTGATCAAGTCGCCCTTCTTCTGGCTCTCATGGAAAGACAATGGAAGCATCTGCAAATGAGAAAATGCTTTCATTCGAATTTCTTCGAGAACTCGCATCCCGACGAATGCCGTCAAATATCCGTTGATAAAAGTTGCCACGCCGCGAATCGTCATCACCAAAGGCAATATCAGACACGCCGTGATCAGCACAACCATATGCAGACGGTCCGGAGCTACCATCTCGACCAGTATATCCTGGATAAACGGGGGAAGCTTGCTGTTGTCGAATACAACAGGAAACACCTTGTCGATCATCATCGGAATCCCGAATCCGCTCGCAGCGGAAGCGACGACGCCGGACAACAATGCCAGAATAAAAGGCAACAACAGAGGCTTCAAATAAACCAGGAATCGGAAAAATTGTTTCATCATACTCCCTTACCTCCCGATCTCATCAGTTGTTTATCGTACAAATCCCGGTAGAGTGCGGAATTTTCGTACAACTCCAGATGTGTTCCGTCCGCAATAATGCGGCCCTGCTCGAAAACGAGGATGCGATCCGCAAGGCGGATCGTACTGAATCTGTGAGCAATCACCAAAGTCGTCCTGCCTTGGGTAAGTGACTCCAACTGCTCCTGGATCATTGATTCGCTCCGCATATCCAGCGAAGCCGTCGCCTCATCAAGGATTAGGATGGGAGCATCCTTCAAAAAGGCACGGGCAATAGAGACTCGCTGTTTCTGCCCACCGGAAAGCCCTTCCCCGGATTCTCCGATCGGCCTTTCATATCCGTTCGGATCTTCATCGACAATGGTATCAACGGCAGCTCTTTTACCCGCCGCGACAATCTGTTCCATCGTTGCCTCCGGATTGCCGATGCGAATGTTGTCCGCCACCGTGCCGCTGAACAAAACAGGGTACTGAGAGACGAGAGCGATGTTCTTCATCAAATCCTTCTTCCTGTAATTACGGACATCCTCACCATCAATTTTCACGGCACCCTCATTCACGTCGTAGAAACGGCATACCAGATTTGCAAACGTTGTCTTTCCTGCGCCGCTGGGGCCGACAAGGGCCACCACCTGACCGGCAGGAATATGAACATTGATGTCGTTCATCACCATTTTGTCGGCATCATAGGCGAACTTGACATGGTCGAACACAATGTCACCCCGGCAGCGGGTCATCTCATGAGGATGCTCCGGATCCGGCATATCGTCAGGCTGGAAAATGACCTCATTAAAGCGGTCAACGATCGCCATGTTCATCGCCAGCCTGTTATGGACGGACCCCAGCCTCTTGACCGGTTCATAGCAGAGATACATGGCTGTTGCCAAAGACATGAAATCTTTGACTGCCATCCCGTTCTGATTGCCCACATACAACGCGAATCCCAGAGCCAGCGCACTGGAAATCTCCACCATGGGCGGCAGCACGTTCTGCCATTTCACCACGTTGAGCATGGTTTTAAGGAAATTGCTAATCTGGAAACGGACGTGTTTAATCTGTTCCTCCTCCATGGCGTAGGCACGGATATCACGCTGGGAAGAAAGGTTCTCCTGAAGAGAAGCCGTAATGTCTCCCAATCCGGCCTGGGCCTTGCGAGCCTGTTTCAACATGATTTTGCCGATTCTCTGAATAGGCACGATACAAAGCCCCACCAGCACCATATTGATCAGCAAGATAAAAAACTGCTCGCTCTCGCTCGCTTTGTAAACAAGATACCCTAAAGCGCCCAGCATCGTCATCGGCTGGAGCACCAAATCATTGGCCACTTGGAGAACACCCTCCTGAAGAAACTGCGTGTCGTGCATCAGGCGGCTGAGCAAATCGCCGCTCTTGTGCCTTTCATGGTAGGAGAGGGAAAGGTTTTGAAACTTTGTGTACAATTGAATACGAAGACGTTCCAACACTCTCAACCCGGCAGCAGTCAACCAATATGCATTGAAAAATCCGGCGATTCCACTCACCGTAACGACCAGCGGCAGGAAACAGGCCGCCACCCAGACCATGGCACTGTGCAGGTTAGCCTCGCCGAATATTCCCACAAGAATAGACTGTATTTCCGGTGAAAGTTGCGCATGCCCGAACACTACGGGGAAAACCTTGTCGATCATGAACGGATATCCGAATCCGCTCGTCGCCGCCGAAACGACACCTGCCAAAATAGAAGCAAAAAGCGTCCATTTGTGAAACCGTATGTAGTTGCGCCACAAATACAATAAACGCGAGCCCATGGTCGCCCGTGGAAGAACGGGGTCCTGTATTACGGGTTCATTATTCATTATTCATTCAATCCGGTAGCTGTCTCTGAAAACCAAAAACTTTGCCGATTATACAGATCCTCACGCCATGTTCAAGTGTGGAAGGAATCTTCTTCGCGTTACCGTTCGCTTCGTAATGCATCAAAAAGAAAATCACCGAAGGCCCTTTCAGGGAAAACCGGTGAAATGAGCAAAAGGGTGGATGCATCAAAATAGTTTCTTCAAACTATTCATATGCCTCTTAAAATGAGTAAACAATCACGACTTGAGTTACTAAATGGTGCTCGAGAGGTCTACGCTTCAAAAAAGACGCGCAAGGACAAGTATGGCTTCCTCTTGGAAATGCAACAACTTACAGGATATAAGTCAACTAAGACGATTATCAGAGTTCTATCCTCGACAAAGGAAAAGCCCGTCAAAGAGAAACGCGGGATAGAGTTCTCAAACCTTACAAAACATCGGCATCCAGAACTCAGTCCAATGGAACGACCACCTCCTTAAAGGCACTTATCTCCATTGTCGATTATCGAAGACGCATCGAAAAGCCAGGTTATCTCTACGCCGACACAGTCGCCCACTGCGGCACAACAATGAAAGGTGACTTTGCCTGGACCTTGACGATCACAGATGATTATACCCAGTGGACATCCAACCGTGCTATTTGGAACAAAGGGCAGTATGAAACGTGCCGAGCCTTGGGGCGTCTGATGAACCAGTTTCCCTTCCCGGCTTGAGGAATCAACACGGACAATGGAACGGAGTTTATCAATTACCATCTTCAGAAGTATCTGAAAGATAAGCATCAAAAGATGGAAATCACCCGTTCGCGTCCCATGATGAAAAATGACAATGCACGAGCCGAAGAGAAGAATCGTCACCGAGTCAGAGATGTGGTAGGGTATGGTCGATTTGATCATCCCGGTTATATCAAGTTGCTCAATAGGGTATATCGAGCCAACAATTTATTGACGAATCACTTTTATGCGTGTAGCCGGGTCATATTCAAAACGAGGCAAGGAGGAAAACTCAAGAGACAAAGCGATCAGGCACGGACACCCTACGCCCGAGTCATGGAAACGCTAAAACCTAGTCGCAAGAAGGAAAAGTTAGAGACCTTACATAAGAGCCTAAATCCATTGAATCTAAGAGATCAGTTGGAGAATGCACTAAGGACTCTTTTTGACCTGCAAGCTCGTCTTGAGAAAGAAGACGAGGGGCTTCTCGCCCCCCCTTTCCCCCTCGACAGCGTGCGACGCTGCACCCGGGAGTATTGATATGGTTCAAAAAAGCCTTGCCCAGGAGCTTCCCACGCGCCAGCTTGGGTGACCGTTATTTTGATGCATCTACCCTTCGGTGACCGTTTTTTTATGCATTACGTCAATTGAAATACATCAAAATTCAAAATCTTCGGAAATCTCCGATTGACCATGAACACGACATCAAGTCTGCTCCGGTACGGTAACCGGGATTTTAACGCATGCCGGAGTCAAAGGCCTCCTATGCCATAGTCCTCGGAGGACGAATTACGGTTGCTTCGTCTGAATCAGCCACGAATATTCCTGCGGCAGCTCAAAAGGCAATTCGATTTCACCTGTGTGAACAAACCATGCAAGAGCAACAAGGGCAATCAAAATCAGGAGGATCACGATTTTCACCACCGGACTTTTCTTTCTCTTGTTCAATGAACTGGCAATTTTCAACCGCTCGTTGGCTTTGGGATCGGAGGTCGTTACCAATTGAACGCCGGCTTCATAGGCATCCATATATTCAATCCACATTTTGGCAGACTTGAAACGTTTTTCCAGAGAAGGTTCCAACGCCTTGTCAATACTGGTCAGAAGAGGAAGCGAGTACTTCCTGCGGAAACCTTCCACGGAAGCAATCTTGACCATTCTGTCTACGACGGAACGCTTATCGCCAGGTTCCGGAGTTATGCCCGTCAAAAGTTCGTAAAATGTCGCTCCCAGCCCATAGAGGTCGCACCAGGGGCCAATCTCGCGAAAACGCCCGGGATAGAACTCGGGAGGGGTATAACCGGGAGTCACCTGTACAAGTCCATCGTGCTGGAGCACTTTGGTTCGGACGGCTCCGAAGTCGATCAACTTCGGCATGCCGTTGCCCATGATAAAAATATTGCCCGGCTTGATATCACAATGATAAATTCCGTGGTCGTGGAGATGCTCGAGGATATCAAGCATATTAACCAATAATCCTTCCGCCTGGGCCTGGGTAAAGGATCCGCCGGACTTTTTTAAATTTTCCATGATCTCGAACATCGTTTGTCCGATAATCAATTCCATAACGTAATAGACGGTTCCGTGAGCACGGAACAAATCAAAAATCTGAACGACGCCCGGATGAGAAAATCCAGCCAGCGTCTGCGCCTCCTGCATCGTATTGTTGATGCAATTTTCAAACATGTCGCGAGTCGATTCATGGCGGGGCAAAACGGTAACGCCATCCTCACTGCGCGCCGCATAATCCCCCGGCAAACATTCCTTAATGACCACATGACGCTCATGCTTCATGTCCCATGCCATGTAGGTAATACCGAAACCTCCCGCGCCCAAAACACGCACGATCTGGTAGATATCGTAAAGAACGGTTCCTTCTGCCAGGGCCGGCACCAATGTTTGCTGTTTGTCCATAACTCGTGCGGTTATAATAACCAAGGAGGTCTATACCCCGGCTTCTCTGATCAGTCAAGAAATCTCATTCCCCCCCTAAAGAATGGAATTGTCTCAGTACGAATCATTGATCTGCACTGAAAGCTTCTTGTTCACAATTCACCCTGTTTGGGCATCCCTCCCGATCCGGGCGTAACCTCACCGCTCGGCGGATTATTCCCGGTCGCGGCCTTTTCCTCTTGTTCTTTCTGCAGTTTCAAGGCGCGTTCTTTCCAAACCCGGCCGATTTCGGCATCAGCCTTAATACCCAAGCCACTGCTGTAACAGATGGAAAGCAGAGCCATGGCACCGACATGATCCTGACCTGCAGCCAATTTCAACCAGGAAACGGCTTCTTCAGGGTTTTCCTTCGTCCCTTCCCCCTTCAAGCACATCATCGCAACAATGTATTCCGATTGGGGATCTCCCAGACGAGCAGCCTTTTCATACCATTTGAAGGCCTTCTCGGGATTCTTTTCTACACCATCCCCGTTGTAATAAATCCTGCCAAGAAACTGGGCAGCCGTAATGTCCCCCTTCTTGGCAGCCTTCTCCAACCATTGTTGGGCTATGCGGGCATCTTTTTCCACGCCGAACTTTCCTTCCCAATAAAGATTGCCGAGAAACCCCATCGCTTTAGGAATATTGCTTTCAGCGGATTTCTTGATCTCCTCCACGCCTTTCGCAGTATCGCGCGCAATGCCGTCCCCCATCAGATACATCAATCCCAGGTAATAATCGGCTTCCCTGTTGCCCGCCGCGGCAGCTTTTTCAAACCACTCCTTCGCCCGGGAAGAATCGCGACCGAGTTCCACACCGTAATAATACATGCCGGCCAGGGTCATCTGGGCTTCGGCATAGCCCTTGTCGGCAGCTTTCTTGCACCATTCGACGACCTGTTCCACCTTTGCCTTTCCTGCTTTGAGACGCTCGGCATAAAGTTTGGCCACCGCATATTCATGTTCGGCAGTACCATCGGTCGCATCCCGGATAGCACGGTCCAGTTCATCGTCACGTTCTACAGGTTTCGGAGCATCGACGGTACGCTCCCGCCCTGCATTCCCGGGCATGGGAGAGTCCTGTTCGCTTAGTCCGACAACCTCCCCCTTTTTGTCATCATCGCATCCAGACAGGAAGACTGCAGACATGACGCACAATACACCGAAGGAAAATACCCGTTTCATGTTCGCATCTTAATGAAAATGAGGAGAAAATCAATCTCCCTCTACATCCGCCAAGTGATCATTGCGACATTCGTCAAGAGTTCCCGCCGGGTTGCCTTCCACTACCATCTTCCCCTGCACGTGGAGAGGCAGATATTCCCACGATATAATCCTGTTGTGACTACAGTCGAAATGCCAGGACACTTGTTCCGGAGCGCCGCGCAAAGAACGAAGAAGGTTATAGCTGCAATCGAAACGCCACGTCACGCCGGAAGCCACGTAATCCAGGGTTTCCAGACAATTGTGGCTGCAATCGTAACTCCCCTCCACACCGAGAGGGGCACCCTTCAAACTCTTCAGGCGGTTGTGACTGCAATTGAATCCCTCCTTCGTGGAAAGAGGAGCAAACTCCAAGGATTCCAGATTGTTATGGCTGCAATCGAAGTATCCCGTTACATCTTTCGGCATCCCTCGGAGGGATGATAACTGGTTGTAGCTGCAATCCATCTTTTCAAGAATCCCTTGGGGAGAACCTTCCAAAGATGATAATTTGTTGCGAGAACAGATGAAACTCCCCTGTACGCCGGGAGGACAACCGTCCAACGACGACAATTGATTGCGGCCGCAATCGAAAGAGCCCTCCACTCCGGCAGGAACCCCGCTCAAAGAACGAAGCCTATTGTCCGCACAAGAAAAATTACCGAGAATTCCCGGTGGACAGGACTCCAAGGATCCCAATTTATTCGATGCGCAATTGAAATGGCGGGAAACGCCAAGCGGTACATATTCCAGCGTCGTCAGTAAATTGTCACGGCAGAAAAAATCGCGTGAAACACCGGCAGGACATCCCGCCAGAGATCTCAAACGATTTCCACTGCAATCAAAATCCCGTTTCACTCCCGGAGGAGAGCCCTGAAGGCTAGTCAGGCAATTGTCGCTGCAGAAAAAATCCATTTCCACCTCCTGAGGGCAGAAATCCAGAGAATCCAGCTTGTTGGAAGAACAGTTGAACGCCAGACGAACGACTGTCGGTGCTCCTTTCAAGGAAACAAGCCTGTTGTGACTACAATCGAACCGGCCTTGCACAGCAGGCGGAGCACCAGTCAAAGACTCCAGCAGATTGAACGAGCAGTCCATCTCCTTCTTCACTCCGGGCGGAGCCCCTTCCAGGCTTGCCAGTCTGTTATGACTGCACACAAAGCGTCCGGCAACCGATTGAGGACAATGTGCCAGAGAAACGAGCTGGTTTTCCCGGCAGTCGAATTCTCCTGTCACATGTGGAGGAGCCCCTTCAAGAGAAACAAGTTCATTATTCCCGCACTTAAACCCCGCCTCCACTTCCTGCGGAGCCCCACGAAGACTCGTCAAACGATTCCAGCAGCAATCAAAACTTCCGCGGACATCGTCCGGTGCCCCCTCCAACGACTTCAACTGATTAAAAGAACAAGTATAGGAAACCTTGACGGAAGAGGGCCCTCCCTCCAGAGACTCCAACCGATTGAAACTGCAGTCAAACTCCCTCTCCACAACCTGCGGTGCGCCAGCCAGGGATTCCAAACGGTTATCCATGCACAAGAAGGAATCAAGCGGGCCGGCAGGCGCATATTGCAAGGACACCAGACGGTTCTTGGAACAATCAAACGTACCGGAAACCTCCGGAGCGCCCTTCAATGTCGTCAGGCGGTTGTTGCTGCAGTCAAATTCCGCTACGCGGCACCCTTTCATATTGGGAAGACGGCTCATTTGCAGTCCTCTCAACGAGACCTTTGCAAAATCCGTATAGCCTTGATCAAGAAGACCCCATAGGACTTCATCATCAGTCACTTCCTCATTATACCTTTTCATATGGAAGAGTCATGCCCCCCTTCTTGGTACAAGAAAGGGAATGGCTCACCAATGTAGGGGAATATCCCATCAGAGCAATACCGGAACGCGTACTCATTCATCCTTCCTCAGACAACCTTATTGTCATCAATACATCCAACATGACCGTCTCTTCCTTCCATAATAGGCAAAAAAACAGAAAAGAAGACTTTACTTCAGACGTTAAAATAACTCATAGTAGGGTTCCAAAAACCAGACATTGCACACCATACGACGCAATAGCCCAGCCATGAAAGATTTCAAGCACATCGCCATCAAAAGTATCCATGATCCCCTGTTTACGGAGGCGAACGAAATTTACACGCAAAGTTTCCCTCTGCACGAGCAACGCACCATTCCTAATCTGGAAGAAATCCTCCACAACCCGGAATTTCACTATGACGCCCTTCTGACATCCGACGGGCGCGTTGCCGCAATCCTCTGCTTCTGGAATACTCCCGACTTCGTCTATCTGGAACACTTTGCCGTCTCCCCGCACATGAGAAATAACGGATTCGGCAAAATCATACTCGACGAAATCAAGCAGCACTCCAATGTCCCGGTCATCCTCGAAATTGACCCCGTCGTTGATGAAATTTCCCGCCGCAGGCTGATGTTCTACGAACGCAATGGATTTATATCCAACCAACAGTACGACTATATCCATCCCCCCTACAAGGAAGGTGATGCTCCCTACCCCCTCCTCGTCATGAGTTATCCGTCCGCTTTGGATACGGAACAGTACAGCCGGTTCGAATCCTACCACCACAATACAGTCATCCAACCCGCACAGTAACAGTAGTAGAAGTATTCCCAAGTCTTATTACAGATTTGAGGGTTGATCACTGCAGAGAATCAATTACTCTCGGCGCACGTGACTGCACTTTTTTCACTATTGGCAATATGGGACACCCCCATCCCCATCGGGTTCTATAGCGAAGCCCTGCAAATCGTTCTGGGATTAATCCTCATCGAAGGCCTCCTGTCTGTCGACAATGCTTTGGGAATCGCCGCCATGGCATCCCACTTGCCCAAGCATCAGCAAAAAGCGGCTCTTCGCTGGGGGCTCATCGGCGCCTACGTATTCCGGGGTATCGCTCTGGCAGCCGTCGCCTGGCTCATGCACAACGAATGGGTCAAGTGGTTTGGCGCAATCTACCTGATTTATCTGGCTGCGAACCACCTCTCTCTCAAACATGTCGAAAAACATGAAAATCATTCCGCCGGCAAATTCGCAGGTAAAAGTTTTCTGGCGACCATTGCCGGCATTGAGCTCATGGATCTTTCGCTTTCGCTCGACAATGTCGTCGCAGCCGTCGGACTCGTTAACAATGCCGCACACATCCCTGAAGAATACCATATATGGGTCGTCTGTACCGGCGTCTTCATCGGTATCCTTGCTCTCCGAATCGTAGCCGGATGGTGCATCGGCATCCTGGAAAGATTCCCCGTTCTCAACTATACGGCCTTCGTTCTCGTCGGATTTGTCGGGGTGATTCTTGTTGTCGATATGGGACAAGAAATCCTTTATGACCATGGCATGATCGACAGCATCTGGAAAGGGGGAATTTCCTTCAAATTCACGAACATCGTTCTCATCGTCGCCCTCAGCATCATGTATGAAAAATACGCAGGACTCCATCGCTTCCTGCAAAAACCGATTCACATTTTCCGATTAATCTGCCAGTATTTCTCATCATTCGTCCATTTGATCCTCTGGCCGATCTCCAAACCGATCCAATTACTCCTCCACAGGAACTAACTCTATCATGACCGATTCACAACAACCACTCACGCCGGAACTCATCCGGGCCGCTTTGACGACGGTCAAATATCCCGGATTCAGCCGGGACATCGTTTCGTTCGGCATTGTAAAAAACATTGCCATCGACGATGACAACAATGTCGTCATCAATCTCCAGATCGAAAGCCGCAACGCCGATATCCCCCGTTACATCTTCGAAGGGGTGCACAACGTCATGAAGCACATCCCCGGAGTCAAGCACTGCGATGTCAACATCGACCACAAAACGCCCGCAACCAACAAGCCGGTCAATGATGATCCCGCTTCGTGGAAGTCCTCCATCCCCGGAGCCAAGCACGTCATCGCCGTCGCTTCCGGCAAAGGCGGTGTCGGTAAATCCACAGTCTCCGCCAACCTTGCAGTCGCCCTCTCGAAACTCGGTTATAAAGTCGGCTTGGTCGATCTGGATATCTATGGTCCTTCCATGGCTCTCATGTTCGGCACTAAGGAACGTCCCGGAGCCAATGAGAACGACGAATTCATTCCTGTCAAAGCGCACGGTATCCGCTTGCTTTCCATCGGCCTGATGATCGACGAAGCCTCTCCCGTCGCTGTTCGCGGACCATTGGCCACCCGATACGTCCAGCAATTCCTTCGCAACGTAGAATGGGGTGACATCGACTTCCTGATCCTTGATCTGCCCCCCGGAACGGGAGACATCCAGCTGACCATCGTGCAAACAGCAGATCTCGACGGAGCCGTCATCGTCACAACCCCGCAGGAAGTTGCCCTTATCGATGCCCGCAAAGCTGTAGGACTCTTCGAAAAAGTCCAGACACCCATCCTCGGCATCATCGAAAACATGAGTTACTTCGAATGTCCTTCCGACGGAAAGGTCTATCACATCTTTGGAGAAGGAGGTGGCGCTCGCGAAGCGGAAAAACTCGGAGTGCCGCTTCTGGGGCAAATTCCCATCGACATCCGTACCCGCTCCTGCGGAGACGAAGGCTCTCCCGTCGCTCTGCTCGATCCTGCGGAAAACAGTGCTTCCGCGGCCTTCCGCAATCTCGCAAAGCATTGCGCGGACATTGTCCTGAATAAAGAATAACGGATATACGATCCGCTTCATCATCAACAAATGAGCTCCCCCGACTTTCGACTGAAGGCCGGGGGAGCTTGTTTTGGAAGCGACCCAATCTACGGTTTTGCAAGAGAACCGTCCTGAGCCTACTCCCGTTTCCGGATCTCAGAGAATACCGCAATTCTCTTCGAACGGAAAATCAAGAATCCTCTTCTGGTTTTCCGGTGAACCGGAGAGGTATCCGGAAGAAACTCAGAATTCGTAAATGAGACTGACGCTTCCCGTCTGCATGAGTCTCTTCTCGGCCACTTCAAGATAAGCGATGGTGCCACCTCGGTAGTAACTGCAGTTGTCGAAGATCAGGTTATCCACCTTCATGGTTGATCCCAGATTATTAAGCAAGGCTCGGGTAAGATCGAGAGGATCACTGCGTTCTGCTCCGGTGAAAGACGATTTCTCTCCGTTTACCTGAAGTCCAGAAAGCTGAAAAGTGACTCCGTCCGGATTGCTGATGGCTCCCCATTCCTTAGCGTCATAAGGACTCCCGGAGGTTCTATGGCAGGGAATAAGGATATGTTCCTGGATAGTGAAGGAGAGAGAATCTCCTTTGGCTGCCTGCCGAAGAGATTCGTTGATGTCATCAATTGTCGATGAAGCGAAAGATGCAGGTACTCCTACAGCAAGAAGCGATGCAAAGAAACGTCTGATAAAAAATGAACTCACCATGGGCGTATATGTAGCGGATTGCACATCCGTCAATAATGTCGTTTTATCCTCGCTTTTATGGACGACAGTATATCATATTTCAAGCAATAACCCTGTCAAACAAGGATATAAATATTTAATGTAGTTAATTGGGAAAGAATGGTTTGTGACATTTATACAAATAAATATTTTTCTTGGAAACGGATGTGCAATCCGCTACATATACGCCCATGGTGAGTTCATTTTTTATCAGACGTTTCTTTGCATCGCTTCTTGCTGTAGGAGTACCTGCATCTTTCGCTTCATCGACAATTGATGACATCAACGAATCTCTTCGGCAGGCAGCCAAAGGAGATTCTCTCTCCTTCACTATCCAGGAACATATCCTTATTCCCTGCCATAGAACCTCCGGGAGTCCTTATGACGCTAAGGAATGGGGAGCCATCAGCAATCCGGACGGAGTCACTTTTCAGCTTTCTGGACTTCAGGTAAACGGAGAGAAATCGTCTTTCACCGGAGCAGAACGCAGTGATCCTCTCGATCTTACCCGAGCCTTGCTTAATAATCTGGGATCAACCATGAAGGTGGATAACCTGATCTTCGACAACTGCAGTTACTACCGAGGTGGCACCATCGCTTATCTTGAAGTGGCCGAGAAGAGACTCATGCAGACGGGAAGCGTCAGTCTCATTTACGAATTCTGAGTTTCTTCCGGATACCTCTCCGGTTCACCGGAAAACCAGAAGAGGATTCTTGATTTTCCGTTCGAAGAGAATTGCGGTATTCTCTGAGATCCGGAAACGGGAGTAGGCTCAGGACGGTTCTCTTGCAAAACCGTAGATTGGGTCGCTTCCAAAACAAGCTCCCCCGGCCTTCAGTCGAAAGTCGGGGGAGCTCATTTGTTGATGATGAAGCGGATCGTATATCCGTTATTCTTTATTCAGGACAATGTCCGCGCAATGCTTTGCGAGATTGCGGAAGGCCGCGGAAGCACTGTTTTCCGCAGGATCGAGCAGAGCGACGGGAGAGCCTTCGTCTCCGCAGGAGCGGGTACGGATGTCGATGGGAATTTGCCCCAGAAGCGGCACTCCGAGTTTTTCCGCTTCGCGAGCGCCACCTCCTTCTCCAAAGATGTGATAGACCTTTCCGTCGGAAGGACATTCGAAGTAACTCATGTTTTCGATGATGCCGAGGATGGGTGTCTGGACTTTTTCGAAGAGTCCTACAGCTTTGCGGGCATCGATAAGGGCAACTTCCTGCGGGGTTGTGACGATGACGGCTCCGTCGAGATCTGCTGTTTGCACGATGGTCAGCTGGATGTCTCCCGTTCCGGGGGGCAGATCAAGGATCAGGAAGTCGATGTCACCCCATTCTACGTTGCGAAGGAATTGCTGGACGTATCGGGTGGCCAATGGTCCGCGAACAGCGACGGGAGAGGCTTCGTCGATCATCAGGCCGATGGAAAGCAAGCGGATACCGTGCGCTTTGACAGGAATGAATTCGTCGTTCTCATTGGCTCCGGGACGTTCCTTAGTGCCGAACATGAGAGCCATGGAAGGACCATAGATATCCAGATCGACCAAGCCGACTTTATAACCGAGTTTCGAGAGGGCGACTGCAAGGTTGGCGGAGACTGTGGATTTACCGACACCGCCTTTGCCGGAAGCGACGGCGATGACGTGCTTGGCTCCGGGGATGGAGGACTTCCACGAAGCGGGATCATCATTGACCGGCTTGTTGGTTGCGGGCGTTTTGTGGTCGATGTTGACATCGCAGTGCTTGACTCCGGGGATGTGCTTCATGACGTTGTGCACCCCTTCGAAGATGTAACGGGGGATATCGGCGTTGCGGCTTTCGATCTGGAGATTGATGACGACATTGTTGTCATCGTCGATGGCAATGTTTTTTACAATGCCGAACGAAACGATGTCCCGGCTGAATCCGGGATATTTGACCGTCGTCAAAGCGGCCCGGATGAGTTCCGGCGTGAGTGGTTGTTGTGAATCGGTCATGATAGAGTTAGTTCCTGTGGAGGAGTAATTGGATCGGTTTGGAGATCGGCCAGAGGATCAAATGGACGAATGATGAGAAATACTGGCAGATTAATCGGAAAATGTGAATCGGTTTTTGCAGGAAGCGATGGAGTCCTGCGTATTTTTCATACATGATGCTGAGGGCGACGATGAGAACGATGTTCGTGAATTTGAAGGAAATTCCCCCTTTCCAGATGCTGTCGATCATGCCATGGTCATAAAGGATTTCTTGTCCCATATCGACAACAAGAATCACCCCGACAAATCCGACGAGAACGAAGGCCGTATAGTTGAGAACGGGGAATCTTTCCAGGATGCCGATGCACCATCCGGCTACGATTCGGAGAGCAAGGATACCGATGAAGACGCCGGTACAGACGACCCATATATGGTATTCTTCAGGGATGTGTGCGGCATTGTTAACGAGTCCGACGGCTGCGACGACATTGTCGAGCGAAAGCGAAAGATCCATGAGCTCAATGCCGGCAATGGTCGCCAGAAAACTTTTACCTGCGAATTTGCCGGCGGAATGATTTTCATGTTTTTCGACATGTTTGAGAGAGAGGTGGTTCGCAGCCAGATAAATCAGGTAGATTGCGCCAAACCACTTGACCCATTCGTTGTGCATGAGCCAGGCGACGGCTGCCAGAGCGATACCCCGGAATACGTAGGCGCCGATGAGCCCCCAGCGAAGAGCCGCTTTTTGCTGATGCTTGGGCAAGTGGGATGCCATGGCGGCGATTCCCAAAGCATTGTCGACAGACAGGAGGCCTTCGATGAGGATTAATCCCAGAACGATTTGCAGGGCTTCGCTATAGAACCCGATGGGGATGGGGGTGTCCCATATTGCCAATAGTGAAAAAAGTGCAGTCACGTGCGCCGAGAGTAATTGATTCTCTGCAGTGATCAACCCTCAAATCTGTAATAAGACTTGGGAATACTTCTACTACTGTTACTGTGCGGGTTGGATGACTGTATTGTGGTGGTAGGATTCGAACCGGCTGTACTGTTCCGTATCCAAAGCGGACGGATAACTCATGACGAGGAGGGGGTAGGGAGCATCACCTTCCTTGTAGGGGGGATGGATATAGTCGTACTGTTGGTTGGATATAAATCCATTGCGTTCGTAGAACATCAGCCTGCGGCGGGAAATTTCATCAACGACGGGGTCAATTTCGAGGATGACCGGGACATTGGAGTGCTGCTTGATTTCGTCGAGTATGATTTTGCCGAATCCGTTATTTCTCATGTGCGGGGAGACGGCAAAGTGTTCCAGATAGACGAAGTCGGGAGTATTCCAGAAGCAGAGGATTGCGGCAACGCGCCCGTCGGATGTCAGAAGGGCGTCATAGTGAAATTCCGGGTTGTGGAGGATTTCTTCCAGATTAGGAATGGTGCGTTGCTCGTGCAGAGGGAAACTTTGCGTGTAAATTTCGTTCGCCTCCGTAAACAGGGGATCATGGATACTTTTGATGGCGATGTGCTTGAAATCTTTCATGGCTGGGCTATTGCGTCGTATGGTGTGCAATGTCTGGTTTTTGGAACCCTACTATGAGTTATTTTAACGTCTGAAGTAAAGTCTTCTTTTCTGTTTTTTTGCCTATTATGGAAGGAAGAGACGGTCATGTTGGATGTATTGATGACAATAAGGTTGTCTGAGGAAGGATGAATGAGTACGCGTTCCGGTATTGCTCTGATGGGATATTCCCCTACATTGGTGAGCCATTCCCTTTCTTGTACCAAGAAGGGGGGCATGACTCTTCCATATGAAAAGGTATAATGAGGAAGTGACTGATGATGAAGTCCTATGGGGTCTTCTTGATCAAGGCTATACGGATTTTGCAAAGGTCTCGTTGAGAGGACTGCAAATGAGCCGTCTTCCCAATATGAAAGGGTGCCGCGTAGCGGAATTTGACTGCAGCAACAACCGCCTGACGACATTGAAGGGCGCTCCGGAGGTTTCCGGTACGTTTGATTGTTCCAAGAACCGTCTGGTGTCCTTGCAATATGCGCCTGCCGGCCCGCTTGATTCCTTCTTGTGCATGGATAACCGTTTGGAATCCCTGGCTGGCGCACCGCAGGTTGTGGAGAGGGAGTTTGACTGCAGTTTCAATCGGTTGGAGTCTCTGGAGGGAGGGCCCTCTTCCGTCAAGGTTTCCTATACTTGTTCTTTTAATCAGTTGAAGTCGTTGGAGGGGGCACCGGACGATGTCCGCGGAAGTTTTGATTGCTGCTGGAATCGTTTGACGAGTCTTCGTGGGGCTCCGCAGGAAGTGGAGGCGGGGTTTAAGTGCGGGAATAATGAACTTGTTTCTCTTGAAGGGGCTCCTCCACATGTGACAGGAGAATTCGACTGCCGGGAAAACCAGCTCGTTTCTCTGGCACATTGTCCTCAATCGGTTGCCGGACGCTTTGTGTGCAGTCATAACAGACTGGCAAGCCTGGAAGGGGCTCCGCCCGGAGTGAAGAAGGAGATGGACTGCTCGTTCAATCTGCTGGAGTCTTTGACTGGTGCTCCGCCTGCTGTGCAAGGCCGGTTCGATTGTAGTCACAACAGGCTTGTTTCCTTGAAAGGAGCACCGACAGTCGTTCGTCTGGCGTTCAACTGTTCTTCCAACAAGCTGGATTCTCTGGATTTCTGCCCTCAGGAGGTGGAAATGGATTTTTTCTGCAGCGACAATTGCCTGACTAGCCTTCAGGGCTCTCCTCCGGGAGTGAAACGGGATTTTGATTGCAGTGGAAATCGTTTGAGATCTCTGGCGGGATGTCCTGCCGGTGTTTCACGCGATTTTTTCTGCCGTGACAATTTACTGACGACGCTGGAATATGTACCGCTTGGCGTTTCCCGCCATTTCAATTGCGCATCGAATAAATTGGGATCCTTGGAGTCCTGTCCACCGGGAATTCTCGGTAATTTTTCTTGTGCGGACAATAGGCTTCGTTCTTTGAGCGGGGTTCCTGCCGGAGTGGAGGGCTCTTTCGATTGCGGCCGCAATCAATTGTCGTCGTTGGACGGTTGTCCTCCCGGCGTACAGGGGAGTTTCATCTGTTCTCGCAACAAATTATCATCTTTGGAAGGTTCTCCCCAAGGGATTCTTGAAAAGATGGATTGCAGCTACAACCAGTTATCATCCCTCCGAGGGATGCCGAAAGATGTAACGGGATACTTCGATTGCAGCCATAACAATCTGGAATCCTTGGAGTTTGCTCCTCTTTCCACGAAGGAGGGATTCAATTGCAGTCACAACCGCCTGAAGAGTTTGAAGGGTGCCCCTCTCGGTGTGGAGGGGAGTTACGATTGCAGCCACAATTGTCTGGAAACCCTGGATTACGTGGCTTCCGGCGTGACGTGGCGTTTCGATTGCAGCTATAACCTTCTTCGTTCTTTGCGCGGCGCTCCGGAACAAGTGTCCTGGCATTTCGACTGTAGTCACAACAGGATTATATCGTGGGAATATCTGCCTCTCCACGTGCAGGGGAAGATGGTAGTGGAAGGCAACCCGGCGGGAACTCTTGACGAATGTCGCAATGATCACTTGGCGGATGTAGAGGGAGATTGATTTTCTCCTCATTTTCATTAAGATGCGAACATGAAACGGGTATTTTCCTTCGGTGTATTGTGCGTCATGTCTGCAGTCTTCCTGTCTGGATGCGATGATGACAAAAAGGGGGAGGTTGTCGGACTAAGCGAACAGGACTCTCCCATGCCCGGGAATGCAGGGCGGGAGCGTACCGTCGATGCTCCGAAACCTGTAGAACGTGACGATGAACTGGACCGTGCTATCCGGGATGCGACCGATGGTACTGCCGAACATGAATATGCGGTGGCCAAACTTTATGCCGAGCGTCTCAAAGCAGGAAAGGCAAAGGTGGAACAGGTCGTCGAATGGTGCAAGAAAGCTGCCGACAAGGGCTATGCCGAAGCCCAGATGACCCTGGCCGGCATGTATTATTACGGTGTGGAACTCGGTCGCGATTCTTCCCGGGCGAAGGAGTGGTTTGAAAAAGCTGCCGCGGCGGGCAACAGGGAAGCCGATTATTACCTGGGATTGATGTATCTGATGGGGGACGGCATTGCGCGCGATACTGCGAAAGGCGTGGAGGAGATCAAGAAATCCGCTGAAAGCAATATTCCTAAAGCGATGGGGTTTCTCGGCAATCTTTATTGGGAAGGAAAGTTCGGCGTGGAAAAAGATGCCCGCATAGCCCAACAATGGTTGGAGAAGGCTGCCAAGAAGGGGGACATTACGGCTGCCCAGTTTCTTGGCAGGATTTATTACAACGGGGATGGTGTAGAAAAGAATCCCGAGAAGGCCTTCAAATGGTATGAAAAGGCTGCTCGTCTGGGAGATCCCCAATCGGAATACATTGTTGCGATGATGTGCTTGAAGGGGGAAGGGACGAAGGAAAACCCTGAAGAAGCCGTTTCCTGGTTGAAATTGGCTGCAGGTCAGGATCATGTCGGTGCCATGGCTCTGCTTTCCATCTGTTACAGCAGTGGCTTGGGTATTAAGGCTGATGCCGAAATCGGCCGGGTTTGGAAAGAACGCGCCTTGAAACTGCAGAAAGAACAAGAGGAAAAGGCCGCGACCGGGAATAATCCGCCGAGCGGTGAGGTTACGCCCGGATCGGGAGGGATGCCCAAACAGGGTGAATTGTGAACAAGAAGCTTTCAGTGCAGATCAATGATTCGTACTGAGACAATTCCATTCTTTAGGGGGGGAATGAGATTTCTTGACTGATCAGAGAAGCCGGGGTATAGACCTCCTTGGTTATTATAACCGCACGAGTTATGGACAAACAGCAAACATTGGTGCCGGCCCTGGCAGAAGGAACCGTTCTTTACGATATCTACCAGATCGTGCGTGTTTTGGGCGCGGGAGGTTTCGGTATTACCTACATGGCATGGGACATGAAGCATGAGCGTCATGTGGTCATTAAGGAATGTTTGCCGGGGGATTATGCGGCGCGCAGTGAGGATGGCGTTACCGTTTTGCCCCGCCATGAATCGACTCGCGACATGTTTGAAAATTGCATCAACAATACGATGCAGGAGGCGCAGACGCTGGCTGGATTTTCTCATCCGGGCGTCGTTCAGATTTTTGATTTGTTCCGTGCTCACGGAACCGTCTATTACGTTATGGAATTGATTATCGGACAAACGATGTTCGAGATCATGGAAAATTTAAAAAAGTCCGGCGGATCCTTTACCCAGGCCCAGGCGGAAGGATTATTGGTTAATATGCTTGATATCCTCGAGCATCTCCACGACCACGGAATTTATCATTGTGATATCAAGCCGGGCAATATTTTTATCATGGGCAACGGCATGCCGAAGTTGATCGACTTCGGAGCCGTCCGAACCAAAGTGCTCCAGCACGATGGACTTGTACAGGTGACTCCCGGTTATACCCCTCCCGAGTTCTATCCCGGGCGTTTTCGCGAGATTGGCCCCTGGTGCGACCTCTATGGGCTGGGAGCGACATTTTACGAACTTTTGACGGGCATAACTCCGGAACCTGGCGATAAGCGTTCCGTCGTAGACAGAATGGTCAAGATTGCTTCCGTGGAAGGTTTCCGCAGGAAGTACTCGCTTCCTCTTCTGACCAGTATTGACAAGGCGTTGGAACCTTCTCTGGAAAAACGTTTCAAGTCTGCCAAAATGTGGATTGAATATATGGATGCCTATGAAGCCGGCGTTCAATTGGTAACGACCTCCGATCCCAAAGCCAACGAGCGGTTGAAAATTGCCAGTTCATTGAACAAGAGAAAGAAAAGTCCGGTGGTGAAAATCGTGATCCTCCTGATTTTGATTGCCCTTGTTGCTCTTGCATGGTTTGTTCACACAGGTGAAATCGAATTGCCTTTTGAGCTGCCGCAGGAATATTCGTGGCTGATTCAGACGAAGCAACCGTAATTCGTCCTCCGAGGACTATGGCATAGGAGGCCTTTGACTCCGGCATGCGTTAAAATCCCGGTTACCGTACCGGAGCAGACTTGATGTCGTGTTCATGGTCAATCGGAGATTTCCGAAGATTTTGAATTTTGATGTATTTCAATTGACGTAATGCATAAAAAAACGGTCACCGAAGGGTAGATGCATCAAAATAACGGTCACCCAAGCTGGCGCGTGGGAAGCTCCTGGGCAAGGCTTTTTTGAACCATATCAATACTCCCGGGTGCAGCGTCGCACGCTGTCGAGGGGGAAAGGGGGGGCGAGAAGCCCCTCGTCTTCTTTCTCAAGACGAGCTTGCAGGTCAAAAAGAGTCCTTAGTGCATTCTCCAACTGATCTCTTAGATTCAATGGATTTAGGCTCTTATGTAAGGTCTCTAACTTTTCCTTCTTGCGACTAGGTTTTAGCGTTTCCATGACTCGGGCGTAGGGTGTCCGTGCCTGATCGCTTTGTCTCTTGAGTTTTCCTCCTTGCCTCGTTTTGAATATGACCCGGCTACACGCATAAAAGTGATTCGTCAATAAATTGTTGGCTCGATATACCCTATTGAGCAACTTGATATAACCGGGATGATCAAATCGACCATACCCTACCACATCTCTGACTCGGTGACGATTCTTCTCTTCGGCTCGTGCATTGTCATTTTTCATCATGGGACGCGAACGGGTGATTTCCATCTTTTGATGCTTATCTTTCAGATACTTCTGAAGATGGTAATTGATAAACTCCGTTCCATTGTCCGTGTTGATTCCTCAAGCCGGGAAGGGAAACTGGTTCATCAGACGCCCCAAGGCTCGGCACGTTTCATACTGCCCTTTGTTCCAAATAGCACGGTTGGATGTCCACTGGGTATAATCATCTGTGATCGTCAAGGTCCAGGCAAAGTCACCTTTCATTGTTGTGCCGCAGTGGGCGACTGTGTCGGCGTAGAGATAACCTGGCTTTTCGATGCGTCTTCGATAATCGACAATGGAGATAAGTGCCTTTAAGGAGGTGGTCGTTCCATTGGACTGAGTTCTGGATGCCGATGTTTTGTAAGGTTTGAGAACTCTATCCCGCGTTTCTCTTTGACGGGCTTTTCCTTTGTCGAGGATAGAACTCTGATAATCGTCTTAGTTGACTTATATCCTGTAAGTTGTTGCATTTCCAAGAGGAAGCCATACTTGTCCTTGCGCGTCTTTTTTGAAGCGTAGACCTCTCGAGCACCATTTAGTAACTCAAGTCGTGATTGTTTACTCATTTTAAGAGGCATATGAATAGTTTGAAGAAACTATTTTGATGCATCCACCCTTTTGCTCATTTCACCGGTTTTCCCTGAAAGGGCCTTCGGTGATTTTCTTTTTGATGCATTACGAAGCGAACGGTAACGCGAAGAAGATTCCTTCCACACTTGAACATGGCGTGAGGATCTGTATAATCGGCAAAGTTTTTGGTTTTCAGAGACAGCTACCGGATTGAATGAATAATGAATAATGAACCCGTAATACAGGACCCCGTTCTTCCACGGGCGACCATGGGCTCGCGTTTATTGTATTTGTGGCGCAACTACATACGGTTTCACAAATGGACGCTTTTTGCTTCTATTTTGGCAGGTGTCGTTTCGGCGGCGACGAGCGGATTCGGATATCCGTTCATGATCGACAAGGTTTTCCCCGTAGTGTTCGGGCATGCGCAACTTTCACCGGAAATACAGTCTATTCTTGTGGGAATATTCGGCGAGGCTAACCTGCACAGTGCCATGGTCTGGGTGGCGGCCTGTTTCCTGCCGCTGGTCGTTACGGTGAGTGGAATCGCCGGATTTTTCAATGCATATTGGTTGACTGCTGCCGGGTTGAGAGTGTTGGAACGTCTTCGTATTCAATTGTACACAAAGTTTCAAAACCTTTCCCTCTCCTACCATGAAAGGCACAAGAGCGGCGATTTGCTCAGCCGCCTGATGCACGACACGCAGTTTCTTCAGGAGGGTGTTCTCCAAGTGGCCAATGATTTGGTGCTCCAGCCGATGACGATGCTGGGCGCTTTAGGGTATCTTGTTTACAAAGCGAGCGAGAGCGAGCAGTTTTTTATCTTGCTGATCAATATGGTGCTGGTGGGGCTTTGTATCGTGCCTATTCAGAGAATCGGCAAAATCATGTTGAAACAGGCTCGCAAGGCCCAGGCCGGATTGGGAGACATTACGGCTTCTCTTCAGGAGAACCTTTCTTCCCAGCGTGATATCCGTGCCTACGCCATGGAGGAGGAACAGATTAAACACGTCCGTTTCCAGATTAGCAATTTCCTTAAAACCATGCTCAACGTGGTGAAATGGCAGAACGTGCTGCCGCCCATGGTGGAGATTTCCAGTGCGCTGGCTCTGGGATTCGCGTTGTATGTGGGCAATCAGAACGGGATGGCAGTCAAAGATTTCATGTCTTTGGCAACAGCCATGTATCTCTGCTATGAACCGGTCAAGAGGCTGGGGTCCGTCCATAACAGGCTGGCGATGAACATGGCGATCGTTGACCGCTTTAATGAGGTCATTTTCCAGCCTGACGATATGCCGGATCCGGAGCATCCTCATGAGATGACCCGCTGCCGGGGTGACATTGTGTTCGACCATGTCAAGTTCGCCTATGATGCCGACAAAATGGTGATGAACGACATCAATGTTCATATTCCTGCCGGTCAGGTGGTGGCCCTTGTCGGCCCCAGCGGCGCAGGAAAGACAACGTTTGCAAATCTGGTATGCCGTTTCTACGACGTGAATGAGGGTGCCGTGAAAATTGATGGTGAGGATGTCCGTAATTACAGGAAGAAGGATTTGATGAAGAACATCGCTCTCGTCTCTCAGTACCCTGTTTTGTTCAGCGGCACGGTGGCGGACAACATTCGCATCGGCAATCCGGAGGCAACGATGGAACAGATTGTCGCGGCGGGTAAAAGAGCTGCCGTTGATACCATTGTCGATGAAGATCCGAACGGATATGAAAGGCCGATCGGAGAATCCGGGGAAGGGCTTTCCGGTGGGCAGAAACAGCGAGTCTCTATTGCCCGTGCCTTTTTGAAGGATGCTCCCATCCTAATCCTTGATGAGGCGACGGCTTCGCTGGATATGCGGAGCGAATCAATGATCCAGGAGCAGTTGGAGTCACTTACCCAAGGCAGGACGACTTTGGTGATTGCTCACAGATTCAGTACGATCCGCCTTGCGGATCGCATCCTCGTTTTCGAGCAGGGCCGCATTATTGCGGACGGAACACATCTGGAGTTGTACGAAAATTCCGCACTCTACCGGGATTTGTACGATAAACAACTGATGAGATCGGGAGGTAAGGGAGTATGATGAAACAATTTTTCCGATTCCTGGTTTATTTGAAGCCTCTGTTGTTGCCTTTTATTCTGGCATTGTTGTCCGGCGTCGTCGCTTCCGCTGCGAGCGGATTCGGGATTCCGATGATGATCGACAAGGTGTTTCCTGTTGTATTCGACAACAGCAAGCTTCCCCCGTTTATCCAGGATATACTGGTCGAGATGGTAGCTCCGGACCGTCTGCATATGGTTGTGCTGATCACGGCGTGTCTGATATTGCCTTTGGTGATGACGATTCGCGGCGTGGCAACTTTTATCAACGGATATTTGACGGCATTCGTCGGGATGCGAGTTCTCGAAGAAATTCGAATGAAAGCATTTTCTCATTTGCAGATGCTTCCATTGTCTTTCCATGAGAGCCAGAAGAAGGGCGACTTGATCAGCCGCCTGCTGACGGATACTCAGAACGTGCAAGCCGGGATTACTCAGGTGTCCAACGATTTGATCAAGCAGCCGATGACTCTGGTGAGCGCATTATGCTTCCTGGGGTACCAGGCTGCCAAGACATCCCAGACTTCCGTTTTATTGAGTAATTTGTTCTTCGTCTCTTTGTCCATCTGGCCGATTTACTTCTTTGGCAAGAGGATGGTGGAGAAGGCGCGTAGGGCACAGAAGGAATTGGGCGACATTATGGCCGTGGCCCAGGAAAATCTGTGCTCCCAGAGGGAAGTCCGCTCCTATGGCATGCAGGGTCAGCAGGTAGCTATCTTCCGGCAACTGACGGAGCGTTTCATCCGCATCCAGATGAAGGCCGTCAAGTATAAGCAGTTTCTTGTGCCTGTGCTGGAAGGTGTCTGTGCCCTCGGATTGGGGTATCTTTTGGTGCGCTGTAATTCCGTCGGGATGAAAGAGTCTGATTTCATGTCTTTTGCGACGGCTTTGTTCATGTGCTATGACCCGATCAAAAGGCTTGGCATGACCTACAACCGGCTCAAGCAGGCCCAGGCTTCCCTGGAGAGGTTGAATTTCATTCTGGATCAGCCCGACAATATGCCGGATCCGGAGAGTCCTGTGCCGCTGGGAAAAGTCAAAGGGAATGTCAGTTTCCGCGACGTATCCTTCTCTTACGATGGAAAGCACAAGGTTCTGGAACACATCAATGTAGATGTTCCGGCCGGACAGGTTGTGGCGCTTGTCGGCCCAAGTGGGGCGGGCAAGACGACGTTTGCCAGCTTGATCCCGCGTTTCTATGAAGTTTCGTCCGGTAGCGTGCATATGGACGGAGTCGATCTCCGGGATGCGACGAAGGCGGACGTCAGAAGCAATATTTCGCTGGTATCGCAGAGCCCGTTCATTTTCCGCAATTCCATCATAGAGAATATCCGCCTTGGTAAACCCGGCGCTTCCGATGAAGAGGTGATCGAGTCGGCGAAGAAAGCCTCCGTACATGATTTTGCCCAGCAGAAAGAGCAGGGATATTATACGATGCTGGCCGACTACGGCGACGGACTTTCCGGAGGGCAGAAGCAGCGCGTGGCCATTGCCCGAGCCTTTTTGAAAGATGCCCCCATTCTGATTCTGGATGAAGCGACGGCTTCTCTGGACTCGGAAAGCGAGAATAAGATTCAGGAAGAACTCGATAAACTTGTCGTGGGCCGTACGACCTTTATCGTGGCCCACCGCTTTAGTTCCATTCGTATTGCCCAGCGTATTCTCGTGTTTGAGAGCGGACGCATTATTGCGGATGGAACGCACGATGACTTATACGTTTCCTGTCCGTTGTACAAGGAACTTTACGATAAACAATCCATATAAATTGATTATTTCCCCGTTTTTGAATAGTTTTAACTGCATACCCCAACGAGTTAGGTTTTTATGAAAAAGATTTTTGTATCCGGATGCTACGATATTCTTCATGCTGGTCATATCCAGTTTTTTGAAGAAGCACGGTGCCTTGGAGATCAATTGATTGTATCATTTGCGTCGTCGGAAGTCCTATGGATCCACAAGCATCGCAAGGCTTCCATTCCCGATGAACATAAGAAGGCTTTGCTGGAAAGCTTAAGGATGGTGGATAAGGTGGTCGTTGGCAAGAGCCTGAAGAAAGGCCTTGATTTTGAAGATGACTTCCTGGCTGAAAAACCCGATATCCTTGCCGTGACCGAAGATGACCAGTACGGAGACTTGAAGCGTGAACTCTGTAACCGCATCGGAGCTCAATATGTCATTTTGCCCAAGACTCCTCCGCGTTTCCAGCCGGTTTCTACCAGTATGCTGGTGAATCGGATTAAGGCTCCTAATGAAGTTCCCCTGCGTGTAGACTTCGCCGGAGGATGGCTGGATGTACCCCGTTATGCCAGGGCGGGGGCTTTTGTCGTCAATTGTGCGGTGACGCCAATGGTGTCCCTGATGGAATGGACGTACGAGAAGTGTGCCGGCATGGGAGGCAGTGGAGCATGGGCCATGCTTGAAGGCAGAGATCCCGTCCAGTCGGAGCTGGCTCTCGGAGTGGGGTGGCAGGATCCTGCCGTTATTTCCGAAACCGGCCTGTGTGTCTGGCGTTCCGGAGACAGACCAATTCTCGACATCAAGAGTACGGGTGACTTCCTGAATGGGCGCATGGCTATTTATTATACCAATTCCCAGCATAATACGCCGTCGATGGCCGATTGTACCCGCGATTATGAACGTATTGCCCAGTCTTCCCTTATTGCCAGGGCCGGAGTGATTGAACACAATATCGCTACGTTGGCGGCCGGTGTTTGCCTTTATCATAGCGTTCAGCTTGACGAAGGGATGGCGCGCCTGCCTGATATAGAAGGCTCGATCGCCCGGAAGTACTGCGGAGGCGGGTTCGGAGGATATGCCCTGTATTTGTTCCAGAAGCAGGAATTCCGGGACAAAGCTTTGGCGGATGTTCCCGGTATGAGGGCGGTAGAGCCGTTTTGCAGGAAGCTTTTTTAATCAATCATGTTGTTTCCCGGAAGATTGACAGTAACCCCTCTCATGGATATGGAAAAAGAAAAGATACTCATTATCAAGCATGGTGCTTTGGGGGATTTTGTCCTGTCTGTCGGGACGATGTGCCACATTCGGGAAATGCATCCGGAGGCGAGTTTGTCTTTGATGACCATGTCTCCTTTCGTCGCTATGGCTCGTCAAATGAACATGTTCGACGAGTATATTATCGATAATAGGCCATCTGCCTGGAATCTGCCGTACATGTTCAAGGTTTTGGCGAAGATCGCCCGGGGTAAATTTTCTCATATTTACGATTTGCAGGCATCCAGCCGTACCCGGTACAGGTATTATCCTCTGCTTCGGTGGATGATGCCACGGTCGTTTGTGTGGGTAAACTACAGGAAAGGCGTTGAATACAAGATTGAGAAAAAATGCCCCGTCGGCATTGGTGCTCAACATCGGAATGGTATTCATGCTCCGTTCAAGATAAGTGACTTAACGTTTCTGAAGGGGGAGGGGAAGCACTTCGACGCGTTGCCGGAACGGTACGTATTATTGATTCCCGGGTGTTCTCCCAATCATCCTTACAAACGCTGGCCGATTGAGAATTTTCAGGAACTGGTTTGCCGTCTGGCGGACCGGGGTATTCATTCCGTGGTGATCGGAACCGACATTGAAGCGGAAGAGGTCAATGCTATTGCGGGGGCTTCTCCCATGGCTGTAAATATGTTGAACAAGACGTCCCTGCTGGACGTACCGCAATTGGCGATGAGGGCGATTGCCTGCGTCGGTAATGATACGGGACCCTCCCATATGGCTTCCCTATCCGGGTGCTTTGCCATTGCCCTGTACGATAACAGAACCAAGCAAGGGGCTTTGCGAGGGGCGAATTCCGTCAATCTCATTTCACCGGATCTGATCACTAAAATTACGGTGGATCAAGTTTGGGAAACTCTTCTTCCCAAACTGGATGAAGGCCTGCAAGATGCATAGTTGATTGTCCGCAGAAGCAGGCCCTCCGGGTATTATTGCCGGGACTGGATGATGCTGAGCAACTCGTCAGGACTTGCGACAATGGCATCGGCTCGCGTAGGGACTGTTTTGTCCCGGGAGAGAAGGCAATTGAACCCGATTCCGGCGCGGATACCGGCTTCAATATCGCGTTCCTTGTCTCCAAGGCTGAGAGAGGATGCCATATCGATCCCGTATTGAGAGGCAGCTTTCAGGAACATGCCCGGTTCCGGTTTTCTGTCCTCATGCCGTTGGAGGTGTGGGCAGTGGAAGATGTCCAGGATGGTGATACCGTGTCGTCCGAACTGGCTTTTCATATACAGGGTAAGGGTCTGGAAATCTTCCTCGGTGTAATATCCGCGCGCAATTCCCGACTGATTGGTTGCGATAACAAGGTCATAGCCTAGTGATTGCGCTCCACGGCAGAGTTCGAGAATACCCGGGACGAATTCGAAATCGGCGGGTTTGTAGAGGTAGTTTTTTTCCACATTGACCGTCCCGTCGCGGTCCAGGAAAAGCGCTTTACGCATGACCGTAGATTCCCTGTTCCACCAATCCACAGATGAGGTGTCCTACGGCGATGTGCATTTCCTGGATATGATTGGTGGCATCCGAAGGCACATTGATGCAGAAATCGGCCAGCTCTTTCATTTTTCCTCCGCCCTGTCCGGTGAGAGCAATGGTGGAGATACCCATGTTGCGGGCGATCAGGAAAGCCTGGACGACATTTTCGCTGTTGCCGCTTGTCGATAGGCCGACCAGGACATCACCTTCTTGTCCCAGGCCTTCGACTTGTCTGCGGAAGATGGTATCGTAGCCGTAGTCGTTGCCGACTGCCGTCAGGATGGAAGTGTCCACCGTGAGGGCAATAGCATTCATGGCTTTGCGGTTCAATTTGTAACGGCCGATGAGTTCGGCGGCAAGATGCTGAGAGTCGGCAGCCGATCCCCCGTTGCCGCAGAACATGATTTTGCGGTTGTTCTCCAATGCCCGTCGGCAATGGAGGGCAGCATCGGCAATGATGCCCGAATACGAGGCCAGGAGTTTGAAATGTTCGGCAATTTCTAATAGTTCCGCATGGATGAAGTCTTTCATAGAGGTCAACAGGATGGATCGTTCATTTTGGAAATAATCCCGGTACTTGAAAACCCTTCGATTCGAGGAAGTTCCAGGGCTTTGCCTCCGTACGAAACCACATATCTGCCTTCCGGCCAGCGATCCAGGGGGTACCCTTCTTTGGCGATGACATCGGGCTGCAATTGTTTGAGGAGGGGCAGGGCGGTATCATCGTTGAAAATGACGACGTAATCGACCGATTTGAGAGCAAGTAGCAAAGCAGCTCTCGATTTCTCGTTATTGATAGGCCGAGTATTCCCCTTGAGTCGTTTGACGGAGGCATCGCTATTCAGTCCTACGAACAGGACATCGCAGGACTCCCGTGCCTTGTCGAAGGAATGCAAGTGACCGGGATGCAGAATGTCGAAGCATCCATTGGTAAAACCGACGACTTTGCCTTGTTCCTGAAGTGATTTCGTGAGTTTGACCGCTTCCCGAACCGTGAGCAGGCGGGAGGAGGTTGTTGTGGAAAGCTGGGTTTTGAGTTCGTTTCCGGTGACGCAGGCTGTCCCGAATTTTCCGACAACGATTCCGGAAGCGACATTAGCCAGTTTCATGGCGTCTTTCATGGAGGTACCGGAAGCCATGGCGGCTCCCAGCACGGCGAGGGAAGTATCTCCTGCCCCGGAAACATCGAAGACTTCCCGGGCTTCCGTGGCGAGACGGATAGGTTTCGTCCGCTTGGTGCCGGGGATGAAAATCATGCCGTATTCGCTGAGGGTGACAAGCAGGTTGCCGATGTCGTACTTGCGGCAGAGGGCCTGACCGCAGGTAACGGCTTGTTCCTCGAAATCCGGATCGGAAGGGTGGAGTTCTTTACCGGCTGCTGCGATGAATTCCTTGAGGTTGGGTTTAACCAGCGCGGCTCCCCGGTAACAGGAATAGTCGATGCGCTTAGGGTCAACAATAACATTTTTCTTTAATGCCCGGCATCTTTGGATGAGGGCCGGGGTGATTCTGTCGTCGAAAAAACCTTTGCCATAATCCGAAAGGAGAACGATATCCATATCCGGCAGACACTGGTCGACAAGATTCAACAATTGTTCCGAGAGCTCGCTGTCCAGATGGAGCATTTCTTCCTTGTCTACGCGCAACAGGTGATGGTTACCGGCAACATAGCGCGTTTTGACCGATGTTGTGTACCCCTTTTTTTCCAGAAGAAGCCTCGTATCCGCCCCCAGATTGTCAAGATAACTGCGCAAAGACTGTCCATTGGCGTCCTCTCCGACGATTCCAGCCATAAATGTCTGACAACCGAGGGCTCTCAGGTTGGCGACAACATTGCCGGCTCCCCCCAGCATGTTTTTTTCTCTGCTTTCCAGCAACACGGGAACAGGAGCTTCGGGTGAGACACGGTTGACACTGCCGTAGATGAAAATATCGAGCATTAAATCTCCGATGCAGAGTATTTTTGCTTTGGAAAAATGGTCGATATATCGGCTGAGGCTGGACATTGCTACATGGAACTGTTCAGTGCATTATCATGGTTCCTGCACCAGGAGGCAAGAGTAATCCGTCGTATCCGTCAGAGTCTTTGCGTTCTCTATCCGATTACGGGGGAAATGAGAAAATTGATGTTTAGAATGATCGTTTTGGGTGGATAGAAGGTCAAAAGAATCAGGTCACAACGATTTACCTACCGGAATTTTCATGGATACAGAACCTGTTAAGAAGTATTTTTCACTGTGGGAAGTAGCCTCTCTCGGCATTGGCTCCATGATCGGAGCCGGGATTTTCGCTCTGATGGGCCAGACGGTTCTGGCTGCCGGGAAGGGTGTTTTTGCCTCCTTCCTGATTGGCGGGGTGGTTGCCCTGCTTTCCGGTTATTCCTATGCGAAACTAGGATCCCGATATCCGGATTCGGGGGGGATTATGGACTATTTCAACAAGGCTTTCCCCTGTAAATTATTTTCGGGGACATTGTCGATCGTGTATCTTCTGACCCTGGCTATTACGATTGCCCTGGTGGGGAAATCCTTTGGAGCCTACGCAAGCAATTTACTGGGGTGGGAAGGGTATTGGGGGATGGTGGCGACGGCTATTTTTTCATCCTTGGTGATTTTGACGTTCGGGTATGTCAACATGCGGGGCGCCGGAAGCGTCGGGAAAACGGAGATTTTGTTTGTCAGCTTTAAGCTATTGATTCTGGCTGTATTGATTGTTGCAGGATTGAGCAATCTGTCACCCTCTGCCGTACCCTCACTGAAGGAAACGGATCCCCTGACAGTATTCGGGAGTGTTGGCCTGTCGTTTTTGGCGTATGCCGGCTATGGAATGATGGCGAATACGGCAGGAAATCTCAGAGATCCAGCCAAGACTTTGCCTCGGGCCATTTTCTTGGCGATCGGGCTGGTACTGGTTCTTTATGTGATCCTTTCCTATGTGGTTGTGGAAAATATATCTCCAGAAGCTTTGGCCCTTCACGCCGATACGGCGATGGCGCAGGTTGCCAGGCCTTTACTGGGAATATGGGGCGGCGCAGCAGTATCGATTGCCGCCTTGATTGCTTCTGCATCAGCCATTAATGCAACATTTTTCAGCTTGTTGAACATATCGATCGGATTGTCGAAAAGCAAGCAGCTTCTACCCGCGTTCTCCATCCCTTTCTGGAGGAAGGGAACCAAAGGCTTTGCATGGACGATTGGCGGTATTCTAGTTGTTACCAATTTATTCAATTTGCAAGCGATTGCCAACATTGCCAGTGCTACCTTCCTGGTCAGTTATCTCGCCGTGTTTGTGGCACACTGGAAACTGCGGCGTGAAACTTCTTCCTCTTCGTGGCCGATTGTCACCGGATTTATCCTGATGTTGGTTATTTTTTTGGCATTTCTGGGACACATTTACAGAAGCCAGCCGGGAGCTCTGTGGATCATTGCCTCCTTCTTCCTTGTCAGTTTCCTTTTGGAACGGTGGGTGGGGAAGAGGATCGCCGGGAAGTAAGGGACGCTATACGCGGTTTTCTTTTCCCCTTATCGGTAAACTTGAAGAGGACCGCAAGGAGGCCCTCCTTCTGATTTCGTGCGTGTTTGTAGCGGTATCAGATCAATTCGTTCAGGTCGTCTTTTGAGAAATGATGGATTTCATTTTCGCGGCCATGATGAATTTTCGCAGCCCATGCGGGATCCCCGATCAGGGCACGACCAACGGCAATCAGGTCGAATTCTTCTGCCTGCATGCGTTCGACGAGAGAGTTCAGTTGGTGAAGAGCGCTTCCCGCTTCCGGACCATTGGTAAAAAGATGAGTGAAGTCTTCGCTTAATCCGACGGAGCCGACTGAAATGGTAGGTTTCCCGGTGAGCTTTTTCGTCCATCCTGCCAAATTGAGGGAGGAACCTTCAAATTCGGGTTCCCAGAAGCGTCGTGTGGAGCAATCGAAAATATCAACTCCGGCTTCTGTGAGAGGATGGAGGAAATCGGCCAATTCAGCGGGAGTCCTGGCTAGTTTGGCATCGTAATGGTTATTTTTCCATTGCGAAAAGCGGAAGATAATCGGGAAGCGACTCCCGACTTCGCGTCGGATGGCATGGATGATTTCGCAGGCAAAGCGAGTTCTCCCAACGAGATCTCCTCCGTAAATATCTGTTCTTCGATTGGTTTCTTCCCAGAAAAATTGGTCGATCAGATATCCGTGTGCTCCATGGATTTCAACACCATCGAAACCGAGCTTTTTCGCGCTGACTGCTGCACGTGTGAAGCTTTCAATAACTTCTTCGATCTTGGCGATGCTCATGGGATCGGCCGTTTGTTGGAGTGTTTCGACATCAATTCCCGAAGGGCCGATCGGAGGAAGCTCCGGATTGGGCAGAGTGTCTCCTTGAAACGGACGAGTCATGCCGACGTGCCAGAGCTGGGGAACGATTTTGCAATCGGTCGTATGAACGGCTTGGACGACTTTTTTCCAGCCTCTTAAGGCATGTCCTCCAAAGAAATTGGGGTAGGAGGTACAAGGCGAAGCACTGGGCTCGTCGATGAATGTGCCTTCCGTAATAATGAGCCCGAGTTCCTGCCGGGCTCGGCGTTTGTAGTATTCGGCAATTTCATCTGTCGGGATGCCGCCGGGGGCATATCCTCTGGTCATGGGGGGCATGACGACACGGGAGGGAAGTGATAATTTCCGGGAATGAAAGGGACGGAATATCGTTTCAATGTCTCTTAGCCTGAGTTCTTCTCGATTGCTCATGGGATGAAAAATGGTTAACGCGTTTCAAGGTCTGACAGTTGCTGTCATAGGGGCGTTCAAGCATTTTCGCATTCTTCGGTCATGCCGAAATCCATGATGTTGACGATGTCCCTATTCAGTCTCTAAAACAACAGAGTCCGCCTTCCCCACGCGGGAAAGACGGACTCCTGTTTTTCTTGTCTTCCGA
>ENA-ORNB01000502-ORNB01000502.1-human-gut-metagenome-genome-assembly--contig:-NODE-502-length-40039-cov-19.712385_pt1 | contig 40039 bp, 31 predicted proteins | sample MGYA00242112_ERZ509016 | MGnify/ENA primary metagenome ERZ509016 (study PRJEB26280, sample SAMEA2338705) | human gut metagenome | biome: human gut; feature: human-associated habitat; material: faeces...
ACGATCCGAATCATATACATCTGACTAGTTATGCACGCCTTGATATACGGGCAGTTGTAGCAGTCTTTCTTACGGTCATAGAACACGGCCGCAAGACGGTTCTTTATGCTTGCATTGTAGAATCCGCAATGCTCACAGTCGGACGGGAAATACGGGTGATCATCCGAGAACACCTGCCCGGTCTTCGCCGGATTGCCTCCGAGTCCTGGGGACGGCTCCGCGATACCTTCCCCACCGAGTCCGGTGTTGTCAGTCACGGGGCTGTCAGTGGATTGCCAACCGCATTGGCATCCCCATTCATCCCCCGGCTTGTGCTCATCCCAGAAAGGGTCGCCTACCGGCCAGATATGGTGATAGAACGGCATATGGGACTCGCGGGGATTGACAGCCGTGCTTGGCAGCCATTCGATATTCGGGAACACATCCGCCTCGTCTATGAACTGTCTCATTTCCGATGCCCTGTGTGCACGCTTTATGGCCGTGTCATATTCTGTCCGGAGCCACGCATTGACATGGTGGTTTACAAGCCCCTCTGTGTCCTGTTTGAACTGCCGGAATGGTTTGATGTTCCCGCTCTCATCCAGAAGCTTTGATGCCATGTCACGGCCCATCCGATGTGCCTTGAACGCAGCGAAGACCTCAGTGTTTGTCAGCAGCTCTTTCTTGAATCCGCTGCCGTTCCCGGACTTGTCATCATACGCGATGTCAATGCCGTTGGCCAGAATTCGGTTGACTTCGGAGAAGAGTCCTTTGTCAATCTGTGTCCTGGTGTCCAGCTGACGGCTTTGGATGTTCTTCAGAGCATTCTCAATGATGCTGGAATCGAATGTGAACGGAACGGATGTCTTGTGGTCATCCATCGCGTCCTGATACAGGGCATCGACTACCAGTCTAAATCCGCCCCGCTGCCCTGCAGGGCCTTGACGAAAAAACCGACCATCCGGTTGAAGGCGTTACCTTTCTTCTTGCCTTTGCCATCAGGGTCCTTTTTCGGGTCTTGCTTTGGCTCCGGCTGGCCATTGCCGTCCTTGCCATCATCATCCGGGGCCGGATTGTTATCCTTTTTGCCATCCTGTGCTGATGGTGAAACCGGAACCGAATGGGCGCTTTTCAGTTCCTCCTTCATGGCTTCGTAATCCTTTGGCTTCGGTATTCCGAATTCCTCATAGAGATAGTCGTCATCGATAGGAAGCATCATGTCATTCTTCAGTGTCTTGAGGACATTGACCTTCTCCTGACTGTTCTTGCTCTTCGGAGGGACGAAGAAGAACTCACCGCCCTCGGTGTTGATGCCGAGGCGTGCGAAGGTGTCTGTCATCTCATAGTTGAGAATATTCAGGATGCTCTGCTTGATGAAGAAGTTGATATCCTCCTCACCCTCCTTCTGGACAGTTCCGAGAGCTTGCGTGCCTTTGTCCCCGGCTTCGGTGGTGAGGGTGTTGCCGGTGACGGCCTTGCTTATCTCGTTGTTGCAATAGGTTCCGAGTTTTTCATAAAGGTCGCCACCTCCTGAGACATTCTGTGCCTGTATGAGATTGAGCTGCGTGTTGTCTGGATGCACAAGAACTCCAGCCCCGCCCATTTCCGCAAGGTCGTTCACAAGTTTCTTTCGTGCTTCCTCATCCCATGCGTTATAGGTGCCTTCCCGGATCGGCCGCCCGAAGATTTCCGCGAAATCCGCCCAATCCCCGACATTGTTCCTTTTAAGGATAACCCAGAATGCGGCGACGGCAAGGTTTCCTATCTGCCGTGGCTTGCCGATGTAAAGAAGATCGTCGAAGTCATCCCAACTCTCTCCGGATATGTCGCCCTGATGGTGAAGGATCACCCTGTTGATGGCATCGAAGTTTTTGCGAGGAATGAGCGTGTAGTTAATCCATCCACGCTCGTCCCGGTAGAACTGGAAGAGGGTTCCTCCGACTCCTTCCCATTCGTGGTCGTACAGGTCTCCGAGAAACTGGAGGAACCATGGGGACTTGATGTGCTGCTGCATTGCCTCATCCAGTTTGCCGTCCCTCATGAATTGGATAGGTGTCGAGAGAACTGCGGCCTTCTGTTTCCTCAATACGGAGAACAGGTGGCTGTCAAGCTTCACGTCCTCATACAGGTCACAAAGCTTTTCCTTGCGAGGGTAGTCAATGACTTCCGCAGAGCGTATCGCGCTCATATAGACACCTACGTCAAGCCCTCCACGTCTTGTCTGCTGAAGGATGATGGTAGGTGCCTGGACATTGCCGACATGTCCGCCGGTGGTTATTCGTCTTTTCTTATTCTTTGCCATATCAGAAATGATTTATTCTTTTCCTGTCGCTTCTCATCTGAAACTCGGACGAGCCAGCGTTGTCGTCTTCCGGAATCCTGTCAAGCCCCTCGATAGTGATGTCACCTGACTTGACCCCCTTAAGCCATTCCACGGCCCTTTCGTACCTGTCAATGCGAGTCTGTGTCATAAGACCTTCCCTGATTGAACACAGGTGATATATCGCTATGTCCTTTGCGAACATCAGCAGGAGATTGTGGCGCTCATCGCCGGTCGCGCTGAATGCCTTTCCGCAGTCATATCTGTTCGACAGATAGCCTTTCATCTCGGCTATCGCCTGATTCTCCACGATCTCAAGGATGTTCTCATCCTCTCTGGTGACGCGCTCGATGAACTCGGTGCGTATCGATGACGGGTAGTCCTCTTTTGTTATGAAGTTGGTGTTGTTCATGTCATTGTCTGTTTTTGCTCCTGTGTGCAAGAGCCTTGTATGAGATGTATGATGACGGCTGAAGTTCCGCCGTCTTCTGGTCTATTATCCAGTTGCCGCCCTCCACGCAGTCGATGCCGTCGGCGTGGAAGTTCATGGCCATCGTGAAGTATTTGAACTCATCATCGAGCAGTTTCATATTCGGATCGTCTTTCTCAGCGATGTTGAGTACAAGAAGTCCCTCACGGTTCATCGGCTCAAGATGCGCCTCGATTCTGGTTGCCTTGTCGCCTTTGTTCCTTGCATCTGGCGTTACGGAAAGATTTATCCCTGTCCTGCGGCGTTCTTGTGCGATAGCTGGCTTGAATATCTGTTGGAACACTGGATCCTGCAGGGAGTTGTTCTCCTGATAGAGATATACGGCTTTGCCGGACTTCATCCTCGCCAAGGTGTGCAGTGTGAAGTAATGGCTGATGAATTCCGCCGTCGTCATCTTGCCGAGGAACCCTTTGATGACATAAAGGGTGGAGTCAAGTTTGCCAAGCAGGAACATCGCCTTCTGGGAACCTTTCTTGTTTTTGGCTGTTCCTTTGGCCTCGCTTGTCGTAGGGTCGGCGTATATGACCAGGAACGGGAACCGGCTTAAAGCCGGAACCTTTCCCCATTTTGTGTTTGGGAATATCTTGCCTTCTGTCAGAGGGTTGTTGAAATACTCTCCCTGCTGGGCCTTGGTGCTTATCTTGGAAAGGACGGTGTCGATCATCTCCTCCGTGTTCTTCTCCGGCCACGTGCTTTTCCCGTTCTCATCTCGTATGTTCACGATGTCCCAGTTGTTGGCTTTCTTGCCGGCGCGGACGATGCAGCAGTCCTCGGCTATGATGTTTCCTGCCCAGATTACGAGTGTGGGGGTGGAGATTGAACGTGTGGGATATACGGCCTTCTCCCACCAGTCCCAGTTCTTGTCAAGCACGTCTATGTTACGGCATACCTCATCGGTGTCGAAGTCATCCTGATACAGGACATCCGGACGTATGCTTTCGTTGCGGAGTCCTCGTGGGGCGTTGCCGGCGCCAATGCCGAGGAACATCGCCCCGCCCTTTGTCTTGAAGCACTTTTCCTCCCAGTCGCCGAGTGTTCGCTGCTCGCCATAGTATTGTGTGATTCGCCTGTTGGACTCGAAGTTCGCTCGGTATGGTGCGAGAAGCCGCTTGGCTGCGTCCTCCGTGGCGGAACTGAGCAGGATCATCTTTCGTTTCCCTGTAAGTACAAGATACATTATCGTCATCATTATGACGGTACTCTTGGCGAGTTCGCGTGACCAGGAAAGCACCTCGTACCATTCAGGATTGTTTATGAGCCTGTTGATTGCCCGTATGTGGAATTTGGCGAACGGTGCTTTGGCGTAGTTCGGGAAGAAAAACCTCATCCATTCAGTAGGATGACTTTCCAGATACATGCGGTGCCTCTCAATCTCCGCTTCGGACATTGATTCATCGATCGGGGTCTCCTCGTACACCGACCGCTTGAGCGCTTCCCAAAATTTGAGTGCGTCTTTGTCAATCTGTTTCATTGTCAGAGAAGTGATTTGATGAATTTGTCAAAGACCCCGGCGAATGTCTTGGTCAGTTCCGCATCCACTGGGCGGAGCCATGTTATGAATCTGTTGGCTACACTGACGCAGTCATGGATTCCGATGTCGTTTTCAAGTTTGTTGATGGCATCTGTAAGCTTGCAGATGATGTCCGCCTCCTTGGCGTTGGCATAGCGTGGTCCGTCCTCAGCCTTCCTTTCGCTGATTGTCTTGTTGATTTCTGAAAGCTGTCGTTGGAGACTCTTTATCTGTTCCTCACGTGTCATCGTCATCGAGACTTTCAGCTCATCCCATTTGTCCGCTTTTGCCCACCGTATGATTGTCTGACGGGACACACCGGCCGCATCCGCAATCTCCTGCTGTGTCCTGTTCTCGTATATGTACATTGACTTCGCCCATTGGCGAGTGTTGTCTGACTTGCTGTTGGCCATATCCATGTTGTTTATCGCACACAAAATTGACCTAATAAAGGAAGTGGCGCAAATTCCAGTTTTATGATGCACGATAAAAATGGTATGATGCAACTTTCTGACGGTATGATAAATCCGAAATTTTCAAGGGTCGAAATAAGCATCCAATTTTGCGTGAAATAGCACTCGACAGAATGAAAAATGTATTTGATATAATAGCGAATCCGGACACGGAGGGATGCACCATCCTTTTGTATGGTGAGATCGGCGATTATGCCGATGTCCGTGCGGAGGATGTCATCTCGCAGATCATAGCGGCAGAAAAGACCTATCAGCGGATAGACATACGTATCAACTCCATCGGAGGGCAGGTCGGCACAGGCATCGCGATATTCAACGCCTTGAAAGACTCGAAGGCGGAAATCACCATCTATATTGATTGTCTGGCAGCTTCAACGGCATCAATCATCGCTGCCTGTGGAAGAAAAGTCAAGATGAGCAGGTATGCGAGAATCCTCATCCACAAGCCTACAGGCGGAGTATGGGGCAACGCTGATGAGATCAAGACCTACCAAGAGCAGCTGATAGAAATAGAGAATATAATCTGTGACATCTATTCCAAGAGGACAAAGATGTCCATTGATGAAATCCGCTCGACATATATGGACGGCAAGGATCATTGGCTTTCGGCTGATGACGCCGTCCGTCTCGGCTTTGCCGATGAGGTGTATGATGATCTGGCGATAAATGCGGAGGACATAGCCGGATTGCCATTGGAGCAAAGATGCGGCAAGTTTACGGATCTCTATGTGGGAACCCTTAATAATCAACATAAATCCAAAAGCAAAATGTTTGACAAGATCAAGAAGTTGCAGCCGTTCAGCGATTGCGCTGATGAGGCTGCCATCATGGCCAGACTGAGTGAGATTACCAGGAAGGCCGAGGCTCATGATTCCCTCAAGGCGGAGAATGATGCTTTGAAGGCAAAGGTGGCCGATTTCGAAAGCAAGGAGAAAGCGGCACAGGACGCTGCCATCAATGCTGAAGTTGATGCTGCCGTCAAGGATGGACGCATTGATGAGACCCAGAGGGAGAAGTATGTGAAGCTGCTCCATTCCTCCGAGGCGGAGTCCGCCCGTGCAATTCTTCAGTCGCAGAAGAAAAAGAGGCTGGTAAAGGATATTCTTGAAGACGGCACTGTTGTCGAGAACGGCAGCTGGGCGAAGCGTCAGGAGGAAATCCGAAACAAGTACAACGGAAAGAACTAAAATTATCAAGTTATGGCAATCGTAGTAAAAAACACAAACTACAATGGTGAGGTTCTGGAGAGGATCCTTACCGTGGCGGCTACCGGCAATGAGATTGTCGGGAAGGGATTGATCCATGTCATCCCGGGTGTCGAGAAGAAAGTATCCATTCCTCGTCTTCATACAGGCAAGATGCTCCAGAAGCGTAAGGAGGATCCGAAAGTTGAAGACTCGAAAGGCAATTTCAATTACAGCGAAAAAGTCCTTGAGCCGCATGACTTCATGGCTTTCACAACCTTCAATCCACGCGCTTTCGAGAGTATCTGGCGCAAGTGGCAGCCTAAGGGGAACCTTGTGTTCTCCGAGCTTCCGGCGGAGGCCCAAAACGCACTTCTGGATGCCCTGTCAAAGCAGGTCCAGTTCGAGTTGGGCGACCATTATGTCAATGGTGAATATGGCGAGGGCGATGACAAGCTCTTTGACGGTATCCTTACCCAGGCAGCCAAGGACAGTGACTGTGTCATCGTCACAAGTGACGCGACCAAGATGACAGACCGTCTGAAGGCTGTCCGCAAGGCCATCCCGGTGTCCATCCGCAATAACCCATCCCTCAGAATCCTTATGAGCGTGAACGACTTCGACACGTATGACGATGAGCTTACTGCGCGTGAGGGAAAGAATACGGATGAGACAAAGGTCAACCGCAAGGCATACAAGGACATCAAGATCGAGACCCTGGCTGCATGGCCTGACGGCCTTATCGTGGCGACACTCTGCTCTCCTGACGCGATGACGACCAACCTTTATGCGGCGGTCAACCTTCAGGACGATGAATCAGTCATCCAGATCGACAAGGTCTCCAACATGTCTGAGCTCTACTTCTTCAAGATGCTCATGAAGGCTGACACCAACATCGCCTTCGGCGAGGAGTTCGTTGTCCTTGACAGCAGAGAAACGCCTGTGTTCAAGAAGACCGAGACCCAGAATACCGCGGCGGGCGGTAAGGATACAGGAGACGGGACAGTGTAATGCCCTGCCGTGGCAAGCGATAGATTTGACTGGACTTTGATATGGATTTCGAGATACTGAAGGATTTGCTCATGTTTTTGCTCCCTGGTGGCGCGATCGGGTCTGTCGTGACCTGGTTCGCCACCAGAAAGGAGCGGAAAGTTGATGTCCTGTCCAAGCTTCAGGAATCCATTGACCTCCTGACGAAGAAATACACGGAGGCTCTGGATGAAAATGTTCAGCTTAAGGCGGACAACGCCAAGTTGCTTGCGAACCAAAAGACACTCGAATTGAAGATTGACCACCTTACGGAAAAGGTGAGCCAGTTGACTCAACAATTAAACAGACAAGAGAATGAAAAATCACATCAGGGGGCTTACAGCCCTCCTCGTGGTCAGCGCGCTTCTGCCCGTGGCGTGCGGCACGCAAAAAAAGGCGGCAACGTACAGACAGGAGGACTCCAGTCTTCAGGAGGTTCTTCAGGTCCAAACGGAACAGGTCGCGAAGGCAGTAACGGACAGCGTTCAGTACAGGTTCCAGAGCCTGCAGCAGGAGATGACGGAATTGAGGGCGACATTCATCGAGCAGATTCCGATGAGTCAGGTGCAGGAGACGATACCGATGCAGAGCCTCCTTGACCTTCCAGAAGGCGCAAAGTATGGGACGGCCTACGGTCGTGCTTCGGTTGAAGCCTTGCGCCAAGGTGACAACATTGTGTTGACCGGAAGATGCGACAGCGTCGCCCGACAATGTACAAAGTATGAGAGACAGACATTTAGGCAGAAAAGCACCATTGATTCACTGAAAGCTGTCATTGACAAGCTACATTCAAGGCTCTCTCAAATGGCGCTCGAATCGGAATCAAACGTCAACAGGTCGGTACTTGAAACACAACCGAAAGTCCCTCAGAGGAGAAGCGGCAAGTGGTTCCTCGCGGGAGTTGTTATAGGCACTGCCGGAGGAGTGGCCGCCCAATGGCTGTGGAAGCGTTTCAGCCTCGGGGCCATCATAAAAGGTTTATTCACAAAAATATTATAGCGATGGAAAAAGGATATGTACATGGAAGCAAGATGATCGTGTTCCTCGGAACCAAGCCCCTTGGGCATTGCACATCCTGCGAGATTCAGGACCAGGCGGAGACGAAGTCCCGTTCTTTGAAAGTCCTGCCGGATTACAACGATACTGAACAGACAGACGAGGACCTTAAGGCAGGAGCCGGTGAGGATACCTCGACGGACGGACTCTGGGATGAGAAGTCCGTGTCCAAACGTTCGGTGTCAATCTCTACCGACTGCCTCGTCTGCAAGGATGAGAAGGGAGCCACCTATGACGAGCTTCTTGAAGCGATGGACAGCGGCGAGCCTGTCAAGCTGAAATATGCCTATGCCGGAGAGGAAGCCAAGAAATACCGTGTCGGCTTGTTTGTCATCACCTCACTCCAGAGGAATGATCCTGCCGATGACGACTCGACTTATTCCGCGTCTTTCGAGAACACAGGAAGAGTCAGGACAAAGACTGTCACTAACGTATAGTCATCATAAATTCTGCCATCCGGGGATATTCCCCCGGACGGCTTTTAATCCAATCAAACATAAGTCATAATGAGCAAACCAAAGAATACGAGCAACGGGAATCTCGAAATCGAGGTGAATGGGAAGAGATATCCATATCGTGAGACAATGGGAGCCATGCTCTCGTTCAAGGAGGAGACCGGCCTTGACGCGCCTGTGGACACCGAGGATTCCGTCAAGTATATGTATCACGTGGTGAAGTCCAATTGCCGCAGGAACGGTGAGGAGTTCAAACTTTCATTCCAGGAATTCGCGGACGCGCTTGACGGTGAGGAGTTCATCCGCGTCACCGCAGCCCTTGCCGAAAGGGCAAATGAAAATAAGGATGGAGACGCTGAAAAAAACGCATAAAGCCCACTCCAATAGAAATTGTCCTCGGAGTCGCGGTCGGGAGGATGGGCCTATCCGTAAAGGAGTTCTCCGGACTGACTCCAACCGAGTTCAGTGCCATTTATAAAGAATGGCAGTCGAAGCAGGAGGATAATGAGCGTGGGAGATGGGAGCGCTGCCGTTGGATTTGTTACTATGCCTTGAAGCCTTATGCCAAGAAGGGCCTGAAGCCTGAAGATGTCCTGAAATTCGGTTGGGATGGAACCATGAAGTCAGAAATGGCAAAGACAAAGATGACAAAGGAGGAGCTGGAAGCGGACAAAAGGGAATTCGAGAAATTGATAGAGCTTTGGAAAGATGAATAAGAAGGTCACATACGAGATTGATTTCACTGGTCGTGATTCCGCATCCGGGGTCGCGTCGAAGATCGTCTCCGCAGTGGCCTCCGGGCAGAAGGCGGCTTCGGCGGCTATCCAAAGGGTTAATTCGGAATTGCAGGCCCAGGCGAACATCGCCTCATCGATGGCGTCCAGGAACAAGGCTGTCCTTGATTCCGTCGCGAATGGTGCCGGCGGTGTCGCGGCAGGCATAAGGGCCGTGGCTAATGACGCCGCGGCATCTATTGAAAGGCTTTCCTCGCAATCATCCAACCTGTCTGAACTTCGTGCCGAATATGACCGACTGAAACAGGCCAAGACAGAGGCGTACCTGTCCGGAGATGACAGAAAGGCATTCGACATCGATGGTCAGCTCCGGCAGATTGGCTTCCAGATCAACAAGATCAAGTCGGTGAATGCCGAGATTGAGGCTCAGAAGAAAGCTGCCGAGTCTTTGTCTTCAACCTATACCCAGACATACAACCAAATAAAGCAGTCGCTTGCGGAGGGGGCAGAGGATGTCTCTGACTATATCCAGCTGATAGAGAGCCAGAAGAAGGTGGTCGCTGATCTCACCTCGAAATATCAGCAGCTGAAAGCGGCCAAGGCTCCCACGTCCCAGACATCCGCATTGCTCAATGAACTCAACCAGGAAAAGGGGGCGCTTGCCGGCATGCGTGATGCGGTTGCCGGTTACAAGCAGTCCAATACTGGCATAAGAACCCAGATTATGGCCATCCGTGAGGAGATGGCCAGGCTTCGCCTTGAAGGAAAGCAGAATACAGCCGAATACGAGGAACGCCGTCAGGAGATGGAGCGTCTCGGAACGGCGTACAGGGAACTCCGCACCGAACAGACCGCTCTCTCAACAGGTGCCACGCAGATAGGTGGTGTCATCAATGGCGTGCAAGGATTGATGGGAGCATATTCAGCAGGTTCCGGCATCGTGTCAATGTTCGTCAAGGACAACGAGAGACTGATGGCGGTTCAGACGAAGATGCAGTCTGTGATGGCGGTGATGATGGGCGTGCAGCAGATGTCCAACACCATGCATGCCACAAGCTCATTCAGAATTGTGACCTGCAGAAAGGTGACTGAATTGTGGACGGCGGCACAGAACCGCCTGACGGTAGCTTTCCGCCTCTCTGCCACCGCCTCGAAGGCGCTGCTTGCGTCAATGACGCTTGGCGCGTCTCTGATAGTAACAGGGGTGATAACGGCGATCAGCAAGCTGGTGTCCAAGTACCAGGAGAAATCCGAAGCCCAGAAGCAGGCCAAGAAAGAAGAAGAGGATGCGCAGAAGTCCATCCAATCATCCGTGGCTGGTAGCATAGCATCACAGCTTGTGTCCTACCGAAAATTGCAGAAGGCGTGGAAGGAACTCTCCGGCGACATCGCCAGGCGTCAGAAATTCGTGAAGGACAACGCCAATGAATTCAGAAATCTTGGCGTAAGGATCAATTCGGTAAAGGATGCCGAGAATGTTCTGGTCAATAATGAATCGACATTTGTGGAGTCCCTTAAACGAAGAGCCATGGCTGCCGCCGCAATGGAACTCGCATCAAAGAAGTACCAGTCGGCAATAGAGAAGATGCTTCAGGCTGAGAACGCGAAAAAGGTCACGGATGACGACCGGAAGAGCGCCCGTAATTATGCGGAGGGTGTGTACCAAGGCAAAATGGCATCAGCGAACGGTGTCCTCGGTCGCGGTCAGGTAAGCGGGCAGAGAAAGCAAATAGTCAGAGATGCCTATAAAAGCAATGTGGCCACCTATGGCGAGGCCAGGGCTAAAGCATACAGTGACGCGGCCAAAAAGGAGATGTCCGAGGGGGACCATTATTTCTCCATCGTGAACAAATACAACGACAAGGCGGACAAACTTCTGAAAGGGCGTGGAATATCACCGGCCACATCTGGTGTCACGACAGGCAAGGCTGGCAGCATAGATGTGATCGAGAAAAAGATACAGGCTCTTACGGCTCTGATGAAGGCTGCCGGCGCATCTGAACGGGCCGAACTTCAGAAGGACATAAACGCATGGCAGAAGAAACTCGATGCTGTTAATCTTGAGATGGAGGCGTTGAGTGTGCCTTCAGACCCGAAGACAATCCAGGAACTGGACACAGCCATAACATACAATGGCAAACTGCTGAAAATTGCCGGTGATGAGGAGCGTGCGGAGATACAGAAGACGATCAACGGATATTCCAAGAAGAGAAAGGCTATTGAAGATAGTCTGAAAGCAATCTCTGCCCCGACATCTCCAAAGACATTCGAGGAGTATTCAACGGTCATATCAGTGCTTGAAGACCAGTTGAACAGAGCCTCGCAATCAGAACAGGCAGGGATTCAGGCCACGATAAACGCGTACGAGCGTGAGAAGGACGAATTGAAAGCCCGTGTGGCGCTTGCCTCCACCCCTGCCGTGATGAACAGTCTTGCGGACTATGAACAGGCGATATCTGCCTGCGAGTCGGTCCTGCAGTATGCGAATGATGAGGAAAGGGCGAACATCCAGAGGACGATAAATGATTACAGGCGCAAGAAAGATGCTATCGAATCCTCCCTTGAAGCCCTTGATGTTCCTGCCGACCCTAAGAACCTGGAGGATATCGACAAGGTTCTTTCTGCCCTTCAGACAAGACTTCAGAAAGCCGGGGAAGCGGAACGCGGTGAGATTCAAAGGCAGATAGTTCAATGGAAAGCCAAGAAGGATGCCATAGAGGAATCAGTCCAGCTTGTAGGAATGGAAGACCTTTCAAAAATGGTTCGGAACGGGCTTGGCGTAGGCGGTGACCTTGAAATCAGCCTCCGTGCCAGAATAACCGGTGTCGAGGTGGCCAAATCGAAAATCGAGGAACTCCAGAAAATGGCTGCTGTGGCCCAGACAAAGGAAGAACGGGCATCGATAAAGAAGGCAATCAACCAATGGTCTCAGTATGCAACAAGTCTTGACGCGACACAGACGCAGGGGGAAAAGACCACGGGCATGCTTGAGAATATGTCATCAATAGCGAACAGCCTGTCAGGGGTGGTCGGCGAGAACGCCGCAGGTTGGCTCTCATGGGGAGCGAATGTCCTCTCAGCCGTGGCCGCAGCACTTCCGGCGATTGCGTCTGTCATCGGTGGAAATATAGCGCAGGCATTTGCAGGAGCAGCGGCCCAGTCGCAGAGTGTGCCGTTCCCATACAACCTCATATCGTTGGCGGCCAGTATGGCAGCGGTCGGGGCGGCTGTGGCCTCTATCCCGAAATATGCTGACGGCGGCCTTGCCTATGGACCTACCATAGGTATGTTCGGTGAGTATTCCGGGGCGAGTCATAACCCGGAGGTGGTCGCCCCTCTTGACCGACTCAAATCCATTATCGGGTTTGAAGACGGCGGCAAGAAAAAAGTGGAGTTCAAAATCAAAGGCCGGAATCTGGTCGGCATAGAAAGAAGAGAGAACAACAGGAGAAGAAGATCATAGCATGGGAATGATGGTAAGATATACGGGAGCCTTCTATTCAAGGAAGGGCGTTGTCTGGAGGTGCAGAATCCTCCAGGAGTCCGACGTGGCATTTCCCGTCAGGCACCTGAAATTCCCGGATGACGAACCCCTTCTGATAGAGTACAATGAGACGGCCAAGGAGAATGTCATATGCGGGAGTACCGCGACATTGACCATAGTTTCACCCGGGGACAGGACTTACCTTGACCTCTATTCGATAAAGGTAGGGCAGATCCGTCTCGATGTCTATAGAAACAACGTTTTGTTCTGGAGCGGATGCCTTGACCCTGAATTCTATGAGGAACCGTATGACAACACATCCGACTATGAGGTCAGCCTTACTTTCTCCGATTTCGGTATCCTTGACAGGATGCCTTATGACGGTTCCGGGCGCAAGACATTGAAAGAACTGCTTGATAACGCGCTTGACAAGTCGAGGCTGAATTATACCTCAATCGATGAATCCCTGATCTCCACGCAGTTTGCGGACGGGACGCAGCTTGCATTGTCCTCTTTGATGATTGCGTCGGAGAACTTCTATGACGAGGACGGGGAGGCGTCATCGTTCAAGGACGTCATCGAGGGGATATTCCAACCTCTTGGATTGCGTATGATACAACGTGCCGGGAAAGTGTATGTGTATGACATCAATGGCCTATATACGAGTAAGAACCCATCTTCGGAGATAGACTGGCAGGGTGAGGACTCATCGCTTGGCACCGATTCGGTGTATAACAACATAAAAATAACGTTCTCCCCATATTCGACTGCGGATGTAATTGATGGGGAACTTGACTATGAAGATGTTTTCGGGCCAGAATGGACAAATCTCACATCAGACAGCTCAGGGGTCAAATACAACAATGGAATTGTCCCTACAGGAATGTCCGTCCCGACCTGTTATTCATATTACATCGACTATGACGAAAGCCACAGGCACGGTTACGACTGGGACTATGCCCTGATAGATTACACCCTTTTCCAATCTTGGAATAAGGATAAATGCAAGGGTGTGGCTGAAATCGGAAGCGACAACTCGTTCTTCAAGATTCAGCCCATGCTCGGAGGCAATGAGACCGAGGGCGTTGTCGGAGGGTTCTATACCGGTGGACACGGCTCATTGGCTTCCGGCTTCCCGACAAGAAAGGGGCTGCATCCGTCCTCACATCCGAAAACCCTTGCAATGAAGATGGCGCGTGTCTATCTTCCGGAAATGGGTTCCGCTGATGCTGCGAACAATTATTTGCGTATCCAGCAGGAACTGTTGTTCGACCCCCGTTATAACCCGTTCTCGGATTCAGGCGACGGCAATGAATCAGGCAACCATGATTTCGTGAAGAACAATGCAGCGTTTGCTTTTGTCCCGGTCGCGATAGTCGTATATGATGAGGCGGGTACGGCTCTGTGCCATTACTCGAATGAGTGGCTTACCAAGAACGGACAGCCGGGAAACGGCTTCGTGTCCACCGCAGAGGATAAATACCTGTCGAAATGGGGCTGGAAGTCAGGCGAGGCTGAATGGGGCGAGGCGTGGCTTGCGTACTATGATCCTGATGATGTCCTGCAGGGGACAGGGGTCATGGGATGGCAGTGCAACCGCCAAAGTGTCGGGAAGCCGTGGACGGACGGAAGCAAGAAAGTAAAGAACCGCAAGTACCGCTATGCAGACAAATATACAGGCGACACCAAGGACTTCTGGATGTTCGACTCGTTCAAGAAACTGCCGGACGGCCAGTTTATACCTTATCCGCCGAAAGGGGGTTATCTGGAAATCCGGATATACAACGGGGTGTGGGCATTCGATGACGTTGACAGATTCTCTGTGGAAGCAGATGGATATTTCAAGGACAAGGGTGGCTATGACAAGATACGCTGGCAGCTGTACAAACTTCCGAAAGTGTCTGTGGTGAAGAGGACTTTGACGTTGGACGAGGACACGATGGATGATGTGGAGTACTCCGGTGTTTTGAATGCCGACGCGAAAGAGGATCTTGAGCTTGACACGATATGCGGCACCGCCGATGTCGTGTGCCCCACCGCCAAAGGCATCTATATGTCATCGGAGACAGGCGAACAGATACAGAAGCTTATGCGTGCCGGGAGGACTGACCATCCAGAACATCTGCTGATCGGGACTCTGTACAGCCAATATGCCGACAGGAGGACGACATTGTCCGGGGAGGTCTCCATTGACCCGAAGGGGCTGTCTTCCTATGTCGATGCGGCTCAGGGACAGGATGTCAAGTTCATCATGAGCGGCGAGGAAATCAACGTCAAGGAGGATGTGTCCGATGCCACTTTCATAGAGATTCGCCCGGATGAATATGAAGGAAAGGAGGAATGACCATGGCAAAGGAATATATACAGAAAACAACCAGCAGGGCGGCAAGACCACGAAGCAGGAGGCTGAGGGAACTCGGTGGTACCACTTCAGGAACCGCAGTGTCCGTCATCCAGAATGGTGGTGCGAATTCCGTTGTCTCCGGAGACGGCCATACTCATAAGAACCTTCCGTATCTTGATCAGATAACCACTGACAATGACGGATATATCAGCCTTACCCATCCGAAGGAAAACGAGGAGGACGGGAGTGTAAGCACCGTCACAGAAAAGGCAAAAGCCGGGTACTCCGATGAATCTGGTCATTCCTTGGAGTCCGACCACTCAAAGGATTCTGAGAAGTGGTCCGGCAGGATGTTCGGGGACTATCTTGACCAGCCGGTCAGGAAGAAGGACATCGTCGAGTTCGCCCGTGTCATTGCAGGGATTATCGGCTCCCCAGACTTCGTGCAGGGCATAGAGACTGGCTCTGGTTGGAAGATTGACTCTGACGGATCGGCTGAGATGTCATCCCTGACATTGAGGTCATTTCTCAAGGTCCCGCAACTCATATACAACAAGGTCCGCGTGACTGGTGGGGAGATGTGGAACACCGAGGGTGGAACAATTGCCAAGGTCACCGCTGATGAGGGAAGCGAAAGTGCCTATATCCTTACGATGCAGGTGGAGGACGGTGATGTCATAGAGCTGGATGTCGATGACATCTGCAAGGGCCACTATAACAGCAGCGGAGGGTTCGTGACATCATATTTCAGGGTCACATCTGTGGATCAGGCGGCGAAGACAGTGAGAATTGTGCTCGGTGCTGATGATGCGGTTCCAGGAGGAAAAAACGCAACCCCGGTTCCATATATGAATGTTGCAAGGTATGGCAATTTTACACAGGCTGAAAGACAGAGAAGCCAGTATTTCTCGTCCCAGGAGCAGCGGATCGCATTGCTTGATGGTGTTGACCAGTACATCATCCTGCCGTCACACTTCAAGCTGATTATTGGCTCTATCCCTGATTCCCTGATACCGAAGTCTCTGCCGTTGGGCAAACGTCCGTCGATATATCTGGATACGGTTCTGGCCAGGAACTTCATGCAGCTGGACGGGACAGGGTCGGTTGTGAAGACAACCCGGGACAGAGGCCTTTGGCAGAGAACACCGGACACACCATATCTCTGCAATGATGAGTTCCAGGATGAAGTCTATCACAAGTCGTGCAAGTATCGATGCCTCGTTGAAGGTACGCTCCAGGAGCCGCGTTACGATTCGTCCGACTGGTTGCTCGTAGCCGGCGACACGACACTGGAACTGATAATCGACAGCACGGCAGGAGAGACTTTCCTGTACGGCTGTCTTGATACGACGCTGATGGCAATTGTCCGTCGTGGCGTGAATGACATAACGGATGAGATTCTTGATTCGGACTGGACCTGGTCCAGGGATACGGGTGACGCTGCAGCAGATGGGGTGTGGAATGCTGACCACTCCGGATGCGGCAGGAGTGTGGACCTGACGCAGGAAGACCTTCCGGTTTCCTCCGGGCGGTTCATCTGCAGGGCGTATGTCCGTGACGGTGCTGAAAGCGTTGAAGCGGAGGTTGTTTTTTGACATTTGAAAGGCATTTGAACAGTATATGAAAAAGACAAAAAGAATCGGGATCGTCTATGATCCTCTGAACATATCCACCACAATGGTCGTCCGTGGTGGAAGTCTCACACAGACGCATTGCGCCGAGACGGGTGAATACATACCGGACAGGAGCCTTACACCGCTCGTGATTCGACCGGAGGTATATGTCAATGATCCGAACGGCATAATGGCGAACGGGAAAGTGGCTCTGACAGGAATCCTCTGGTATGAGATACCTCAGGACATGGTAGGACAGATTACGGATTCATCCTACTTGACAGGGGAATTGTCCCGCTATCTGATCACGAACCAGACGGACGGCTATTCGGTGGCGCAGGACGGCACTTTGACCGTCACGAAGAACATCCCTTATCTGGAGCCGAAGGTACTCGTGTTCACAGCATCGTATCCGGATACGAGGAGCGGCAAGATCTTGCGCATTCAGGCGACTGCGACCTTGTCGACGCTGTCGTTGACGGAAGCCGCATCATTGACGCTCGACAAGCCTGCGAGCTTTGTCTTCAATCCGATTTCGGATTCAGGGGTTCGCTCGATAAAGGCGTTGTTCCTGCTCGGCGGCAAAGCTCCGGATGCGTCCAGGTGTAAGCTTGCATACTGGTGGTACAAGACAATTGGCGGCGCTGAATCCCTTGTGGACTCGGAGGAGGACCTGTTTTATGTCAGCGGACAGGGCACGGACACATTGACCATAGACCCGCGTTATGTCGATGGACAGATAAAGCTTGCGTGCAAGGTTGAATACGCTCTTCCTGGAGATGTGCTTCCTGCGGAGCCTACGTCGGATTGTCTTGTAGATGAGACCACTGTCGTGAGGCGCTATCCGGAATATGATTTCGAGCATTACGTGCATGGCGGCGTGGAGGTGTCTCCCGGGGCCGTGTCAGTGAAGAATGAATGCGTGATCACCTCCGGCAGGCAGGTCATCGAGAACCCGTCAAGATTCTTCAGCATCAGGTGGTCTATCAGGAGGGCCGTGTATGATGCGGAGTGGATGGTGCTCGGCTACGGGGACAGCATCATGATTCCGGCAGAGGAATTCGCCAATGCCTCGGATGTGGCCCTTGAGGTCGACGAGTTCGGCCCGTTGGGAGCCATGTCTGATGGTGATGCCGTGATTTGTGACAATGGGGACATAATAACACTTTAAGATATGAGATATGTATATGCGAAGATTCCGGTCCGCAAAGCCGAGGATGCCGGAATTGCCGAATTCCGGCAGAGGACTCCGGATGGTGAGTTCGTCATCATCAATGAGAGTGACCTTCAGACTTACGGGAGTTCCGCTCCGTTTGAGAAAAAAGTCAAGTCGCTTGGAGGCAAGGTCCTTACGGCGGCTGAAGCAAAGGAAGAGTTGAACAGATAAAGGAAGATGAAATGAGTACAGTAAAAGGACAGACGACAATCAAATATGTCAGGCAGGGTGATTCACTGACATGTACGTTGAGAAGCACGTTTCCGTTGAAGCAGTTCATTTCCAACGGAAACAATATAATCACGCCAAGTTTCGCGGCCAACAAGCCATGTATATATCCGGTCGTCCGGAGCTCGCTGAAAGCAATGCGCATAGAGCCTGCAGCTACCGGTGTCGAATGGAAGTTCAACGGAACTGCCATCGTCTTTGATGCTTCTGGGCTGAGCAAGGCGATGGGAAGCATCCCTGCAGGTACCTTCAAGAGCGAAGTGAAGAAGGTGGACGGATTTACGCTGCCGACACTTACGTTACTAAAGGAAATCGCATCGAGCGGCAACATTGACTCGGACACCATTGAATTTAAGGGAACCGTCAATACGGGATTTCAGTCAGTCGTGTCAGCGTCCATTGAGGTGGCAATCGAGCAGACTGACGGAGAGTCGTGCATGGGCTATATCACGATCAACAACGGCGGTGTCGTTGATGACGACACATCACAGTTGAAGGCGACGGCTCATCTGATGATCGGCGGTGTCGAGAAGACAGATGGCGTGACCTACAAATGGTACAAGATGAAAGTCGTGAATGGCGTTGATGGCTGGGAGCCGATAAACAAGAGTTCATCAAGCATTACCATCACGGCATCGGACATCAATTCAAGCGAGTTGTACAAGTGCGAGATGACCTATGGAGGCAAGTCCTCAAGTGCAGTGATGGAAGTGAGCGATGAAACTGACATGCTGATCATCTATCCAAATCCCACCAATGCGGCCGGGGCTCAGGTTCCGGAGGAACTCAGCTCGGCTCAGACATCTATCATATATAGACCGAAGGTGTACAAGCGGACAACAGAGACGGAGGTAAAAGGCTTTACGTTCAATTACCTTGTTACGGATGCGGCAGGGGATACAATCGCATCGCAGGACGGAGGAGATTCATTTACAGTCACCATTGACCATGCGGTCAAGGCTGGCGGTGACATAACTCTTATTATTTCAGCGGAATAATGTGTATCAAGAATGTCATGAATATGTTGAAGCATATAACAAGAATTGCTTATAAGCAGAAGCCTGAAAAAGGCGAGAAAGGAGAGCGTGGTGCTCAGACCAGGCAGATGGTGTGGGCGGCGGGTATAGAATTCTTTAGCGGGGCTCCCGGCGAGGAATATGAAGACTATGCCTTTTGCGAGGGTCAAGTGTACCAATGCCTCCAGCATCATATATCTAAGGAGAATGAAACGCCTTATGATTCTGTGTCGGGCAATACGGGCAAGTGGCGTCTTGTGCCAGGTTTTGATAACTTCTCGACTCGTGTGCTTCTGTTGGGGAAAGGAAAAGAAGGCTGGGTTATGGATCAGGGCGTCATCAAACACACTTCCGGTAAAATTTCGCTTACTGCAGCAGGTCAGATCGTCGCAGGAAATAACATGTTCACGGTCGATAAGGACGGCAATATGACGGCCAAGAGTGGAACTTTCGGTAATCTGACCATCGGACAGACAGCTATGGGCTATCCGTGTTTGAAGGGCAGCGTCTTTTACGACGAGGACGAAGAACATTTTATTGAGTTGTCACCGGAGGCGTTCATAATAGGTGCGAGGGTGAATGGCGAAGAAGCTGAAGTGATTGACCTGATGCCTTTTTATTACTCGGACAAATACGACCGAAACGAGGCATTTCGAATCAAGATGCGACCATTTTCGCACATGACTATTGAAAGTGGAATGGTTGCAGGATTAAGGGAACAGCTTGTAGTCTCATCCGATAATACCACATCATTAGGAAGTCCTGGCGGGACAGGGCATCCAGGCAAATATGTGCTGACCTATACTCCGGATGCGTTTATTCATACATTGCAAACTGATGAATATGTGACTGGAGATTGTTTTACAATCATCAACAAGAACGGCGACAGTGTCGGTGTGGTTAACAATACACAGTATGCCATGTATAACTTGATGGATGGGACTCGATACGTTAATGGTGAGTGCTGTAGAATTATGGCAACTACCACACGTGTATTCCACATGTTATGGACGGGCTCTGGATTTATAATTTACAAATGACTAAGAATATGAACAAGAAAGAATTATCGCAATTTAAGCAGTTCTCACAGGTAGATGAGGGCGATTTGCTGTTCGGCAAGTCACAGACTGGAGGCGAATTTGGCTTTTTCCCGGCTTCTCTTTTAGGGAATGAGGGATATGCTGCAGTAAGGTTCAATCTCGAAGAAAGTTCTCCGGTCGGAGAGCGCTGCGGCAATCTTGAATACGTAAGGCAGTTGCCGTCATTGCTTGGACTCGGCGGCTATCTTGTGCGAGATGACCATGCAAGAAGAAAACTCCATCCGAATAATCATTATAAGTTTGCTGCAGGAGAAACGGCAAAGCTTGACGGCTCGATGGGACAATACATGTGGGGAGTGAGGACACCATTCTATGTGGCTCTATGGATGGAAGGAAGTTACCTTTATGAGGCTGTGTCGCTGAAGCCAATCCCGGGCCGAGAGTGCTATAGGGTTCCGATATTCTCCATTGGAGCCGGCAGTGCAGGCATCATTGACAGGGTGAACGATGTGCTGTGTTCAGTGATAAGCACGGACGAACGTTATCGTGGTGGCAGCGGTGCAGCGCTCACTGAAGGAAATGCAAGTGCCGAAAACCTGTCAATGCTCGGTTACGCAGCAACACAGAAAGGCACGGCAACTTTCGAAGCTCTCGGGCGTAAGAGAGGAGAAGGATGGGGCGCAGGATGGTACTGGATCGATACCGTCATAACGATTTTGTTTGACATCCTACTCGGCACAAGAGACTGCCAGGCGACGTTCAACGCCTCCAAGGATGCAAATGGCTTGTATCAGGGTGGCCTTGGCTACGGAGCCTCATCAATGCCGAATTGGGATGCCTACAATGGTTGTTATCCTTTCGTTCCATATTCTGCCGGAGTAGAGCTGGGAGATGCACTCGGTGTAGGATCTTACGCAGTGAAGAAGTCGGACGGTTCTGTAGCATATAATGCCCCGATTCCTTGTTTCTTTGGATTGAAGAACCCATACGGGCATCTCTGGCAGGGAAGGAATAGGATAGTTGCTGTCATAAATGCTGACAACTCATATTCATTCTACGTGGCCAAGTCATCATTGACGGAGTGGAAGTATTCCGACACGGCCAACATGATAAAAGTCGGCACAATAAATCCGTCAATCGTATCATCCTGGAATTACATCAAGCGCCTCAATTTCCAAGGCCTTGCAGGAATGCCGGCTGAAGATGGTGCGACATCGTCAACACATAGGTGCGACGGATGTTATTTTGAAAAAGCCTCTTCTGGTTTCTGGTCTCCTCTCGGCGGTGGCAGCGCTGCCTATGGTGACCTTGCTGGCTTGGCGTACTTCTGTGGTATCTACGCGCCCTCGTCTTCCGATGCTAACCTGTCGTCGCCCCTCTGCGAATGCGTTGGTGACTTCGACCCGATTCCGAGGGTATATACCGTGTAGCGGGTGAGGGCGACGCGAAAGCAAGGAACCCGCGCAAACCGCGGTAGCGGTTGAGCATGGAGTCCAGGCATTCCTGGCGGATGCAAAACAAGTTCTTTGAAATATTGTTCTTTCTTTTCTTCGGAAATCGTCGGCGGCGATGAACAAATCACCGCCGTCAGGCGGTTTTTTATGATGAGATTTTTGATGATCGTATGAAATATGTACCTTTGTACAGCCTTTAGGCGGGTGTGCTCTCTAAGGCGGTAGGTTCTGGTTTCCGGTCTCCTCTCGGCGGTGGCAACGCTGACTATGGTGACCTTGCTGGCTTGGCGTACTTCAATGGTAACTACGCGCCCTCGAATTCCAATGCGAACCTGTCGTCGCCCCACTACTTGGGATGTAAGTTGTGTTTGCACTTGTATCCTACTTTGAGAGTGGACCTCGGCCCTTGCCGGAAGACATCATATCAAAACAGGTTCTGGTAGGTTCGCAAGAATTCGACGGCGCTTGTGAGAGAAAGCAGACACATGACACTTATAACACTTTAGACACTTGTGCAAAGACACGGACACCTGTCGGAAGTCATAGGCACTGCCGACAATTTTCGTTTGGCCAGCAAACTGGCTTCAAGACGGAAAAGAAGAAGGAAGGAGGTGAAAGCATTTGATGCAGATCTTGACTCAAATGTTGATCGCCTTCTTCATCTTTTTCTTACATCCTCGTACCACCCGTCGGCAGCGGATTACACATATAAGACGATACTGGAGAAGAAAGGCCGGAAAGAGCGCTTTTTATCAATGCTGCACTATTGGCACCATGTCTACCATTGGGACATCTTGACCGAGACGGAGAATGTCCTGAACAGGAGTCTCGATGAGCGCAGTTTCGCCTGCATACCGGGAAGAGGACAGCATATGATGGTGAAAATGATAAGCCGTGACATGAAGCTTCATCCGGAGCTGAAGGCCTTTGCAAATCTCGATGTCTCGAAAATGTATCCGCATATTCAGCATGATGTCCCCAAAGCCTTCTTGAGAAAGAAGATAAAGGATCCTGTCCTTCTTAATTCCCTTGACGCGGTCATTGACAGCAGCATAGGAACTCCTATGGGCAATGGTGATCCTGAACATCCTGCTGGTATAGCAATCGGACTGAAGATATCGACGATATATGCCAATATATCGCTCGGTATGTTTGATCATGATGTCCGCAGGCTGTTCGGATTGTTCTCAGATTCTACATTGATTCACAAGATGTCTCAGATGTATGTCTCCGCGAAGAAGTCATCTGCAAGGACTGAGGCCGACAGGGCAGAGGTTGCAAGAGGCGATTCATACCTTGAATCCCTGTTTGCAGGGTATGTGGCAAAGGGTATCCGTTACTATTACAGATTCATGGACAATGTCCTTATCCTGCATGAAGACAAGACTTTCCTCCATCTTGTGGTCGACTGGATTGCCTTATACTGGGCCAATGAGTTGAAGCTCACCATGAACCCAAAATGGCAAGTCGGAGCGACCAAAGGAGGTTTTACCATCGTCGGTTATCGCGTATTCTCAGATGGACATATCAGGGCTAATAGGGAGGTTATTGTAGATGTCAAGAGGAAAATCAGAAAGGGATTGAAGATAGGACTGACCTATGATCAGATAAGGATTGCGATATCGTCCCAGCTTGGTACAGTCATGCATGCAGATTCGAAGAATTTCTTAAAAATATATCACATGGAAAAGAAAGAACGTTTGGGCGCAAAGATTAACAGGCGCAGAAGTCAATGCCCGTTTGAGATTGCTCACAGCCAGCAGCGAAGATTCGAAAACTTCCTGTATGACCCGGAGCAGCAAGAGCCAGAGGATGATTACCTGATGGAACTCAGGGACTATGCCGTCATCGACTCCATCAAGGAAATGAACGACGACGGGACCCCAAAGAAGTGTCTTGCGATACGCTTCGAGTGGCAGGGTAAAGAGTTCTCTTATACGGATGACAGAGGCAAATCTGTGCTTGTTAAGCCAGGTGAGGAATACTTCTCGTACACCGGTTCAAAGGTGCTTATAGAGCAATGCGAAACGGAGTTCACGAAGGAAGACTTGCCTGCCCCTACTGTTATTAAGATAGAAATCAATAAACGCAACAAGAAGTTTTATAAGTTTACTTGATATGAAAACAACAGAAGTGTTCAGCGTGGCATATCCACGCCAGATGCGTCCCTCAAAATATGACGGGGCGCATTTTTTATGTTATCTCAATGAGAAGCCGGCCACATATAAGCCGGATGAGACATCGGAGCCGATGGAAGGTTATTCCTACACCGGGTCGATGCCTGATGGAGGCACGCTCATCGAGTGCGATGAGTGGAACCGAGACAAGCTCGTGAACGGTATCATCCGGTCGAAGTATCTCCAGACCGAGGAGGATGCCATCAAGACACACCAGATTCAGCTCCTGCAGGCGAAGGCCGGCATGGAGATCGGCGCTTTGCCCGATGACAAAGCGGCTGAATATGTGAACGAATGGAACGAGTTTCAGACATTCAGGCAGAATGCCATCAACCTTGTCAATTCATGGGATAAATGGGAGTAGAGTATGGCACCGAGAGGAATAAGAAACAACAATCCCTGCAACATCAGACTGAGCAGGACGACCTATAAAGGAGAGGTTACCCCATCAAGTGATAAGGCTTTCAAACAGTTCGAATCGATGGCTTATGGCTACAGGGCTGTGTTTGTCACGCTTCGACACTACCACACGAACTTGGGGTTGAAGACGATAAGGCAGATGATTAGCCGTTGGGCACCGCCTTCTGAAAACAATACAGGCGCTTATGTGAAGCACGTGTCCGATGCGGCTCACTATGACTGTGATGCCGCGGTGGACATCAAGGACAAGAACCTTATGGCCAAGATTGTGTCTGCGATGTCCTTTGTGGAGAACGGGCTTAAAGCAAACCAGACGGATGTGATGTCCGGTTGGGAGATGTACAGAAGAGACCGCCCTTGAACTTGAAATGGATGCAGCCTTGGGAGTGGCTGTAAATAAAAAACTCCCGACCTGTAAGAAATAGTACCACCCACCTCTTACACAAGAGCGTCACCACGCAAAGCCGGGAGTAAGTCCCTCGTTTGCATGGTGACGCTTTGTGCGTATGGGTGGTACAGGGACAAAGGTAACAATAATTTTTAATTCAACAGATATGAGAACACCTATTTCCTATTATGGAGGGAAACAGACGATGCTGAAGCACATAATCCCTCTCATACCGTCACATCGGCTTTATACGGAAGCCTTCTGTGGCGGGGCAGCCGTATTGTTCGCCAAGTCTCCTGTAGAAGCGGAGATCATAAATGACATCAATATGGAGCTTACAAACTTCTATTGGACGGCGCAGATCTATTATCAAGACTTGAAGACAGAGATTGACAAGACCCTGCACAGCCGGGACCTTCACGCCCATGCGGCCCACATAAATGCCTATCCGGAATTCTTCTCCCCAGCCCAACGTGCTTGGGCGGTCTGGGCGTTGTGCAGGATGTCTTTTGCGTCAATGATGGACGGCTCTTTCGGGTACGACTTCGGAGGTGGTATGCCAAAGAAAGTCCAGAACGCCAAGGACGAATTCACCGAGCAGATATGCCGGCGGCTTGAACATGTCACTATCGAGAATAGGAACGCTCTCGATGTAATCCAGACATACGATTGCGATGATGCGTTCCATTTCGTTGACCCTCCATACATCAACAGCGACTGTGGTCACTATGAGGGCGTGTTCTCAGACAGAAATATGGAAGAACTCCTTCAGTTGCTGGAAACAGTCAAGGGCAAATTCATGCTGACAATGTTCCCATATGGCCCTATTGAAAGGTACGCCGAGAAAAACGGCTGGACAATTCACCGTATCGAGAGAACAATAAGCGCGTCGAAAACATCACGCAGGAAGCAGGAAGAATGGATGGTATGCAACTATGAGGAGCAGCGCCAACAGAACCTATTTGAACAAGTCGGGGGGGGGCGAATAACGGCCATTTTTAGCCATTTGAAAGGCGTTCTGATGGTTATCTATATAGAAGACTAAATCTATCAAATATGAACAAATATCATCAAATTTTACAGCATATTCTGTTGGACGGGAAGATGCAGCAGAATAAGAAGGGGGCAATAAAATACCTATTGAATCAGCAGCTGTCTCTGACCCCTGGTGACCTTCTTGACATATTCGAAGAACATAACCTCGCAAGAAAGAAATTGAGGAGTGAACTGGACTTGTTTACGCACGGGGAGCGGAATGTGGAGAAGTACCGTGAAGTCGGCATCTCTTGGTGGGACTATGTCGGACCTATCCTTGTGAACTCATATCCTACATACTTCGAGAAACTGCCACCGCTTGTGGCCAAGATAAATAAGGAAAAGAGGAGCAGTAAAAACTATGTGCTGTTTCTCGGAGCAACGGATGCTGAAAGCAATCAGACACCGTGCCTGTCTTTGGTTCAGTTCCAGATCGAGGATGGAGAACTTGTGCTTACGGCTTATCAACGCAGTTCAGATGCAAGTTTAGGCTTGCCGTCTGACATTTACCATCTGTATCTGATATCGAGACAGATTGACTTGCCATTGAAGTCCATAACCCTATTTTTGGGGGAATGCCCACATCTATGAAAACAATCTGCTAAATACTGAACGACTATTGGCAGGTGAGGAAGTCAAATTTGAGTTGAATGTCTGATGGTGATACACTCTATTGGAAAGGCTCTCAAAACGTATTCAATTAACGTTTGAGAGCCATTTCTGTGAGTATGATGTGCGCGATTTTTCTATCACATTTCGTTTTTGCAGTTTTCTGGCGAACTTTAGTCGCATTTGGTTTTGTATTTCATCACGATTGGTTTTGCCGATTATAACTCAAAAGGCTTTCTTGTGGAAGAATCGAATTGAAGCGACAGAACGTGCGCGGAGGTTGAAAAATCTTGACAATCCATCATCCGGTATTTTCAATTTGATTCTGGCATTGGAAAAAAGCTTGAGATAACGAGGGCCAATCAGGCAGATTTTTTTGTCTTCGTTTTCCAAATCGACAATTTGACTACGAAACGATGTCTCTGGCTGGAATATGATGGGCTATGATGGTATCTTCAATATTTCTAAAAAAGCGCGTCTTTAGAAAAATTATAATTACCAAAGTAATCTGCCTAGCGTATCAAATGTCACCAAAAGTATTGGTTTTTCCATAGGTTTTTGTGTTTTTGCGACAAAGAAGCGAAGACATTTACAGCGGATTTTAGGAAGAAACCACGACTGGTATCTGACGGCATATAAGAAAATTGAAATCTGCCTTACAATCTTTCGGAATCCTCGAAAACGGCCTCCGAATGGCCTGTGGAGGGTTTTGGCTTTTTCTTTAACGAGGAGTATTAGTAGTTAATTGCTTAATAATTAAACAGTTAAAGCGGAACATCATTACAATGGGCCGCCTTTTCTGCGCATTCTATTGCCCTGTCCAGCGATTCAATAGCCACTCGGCGGGACGCAGCCACGCCTTATTTTTGGAGGCGTTGATTATCAATGTGTTATAAAATGCAGCGTGGAAACGCGACCAAAAAAAGCCTGCGTTTCCACGCTATATCTAAAATGGTGTCTGATTATCAGTGAGTTACAAAACGCTCCGTGGCCGCGTCCCGACACCGCATTTCATGGTGAGTTCTTCCTGTGCCATTCCACGTTAAAATCTGATGTGATGGACGAATTCCTTCTTTGACGGAACGAGCGGCTCGGACTTCAGACCTATCTTCTTGAAGTCAATCTCTTTAAGGTCAATGCATCTGATGCCTCCATCATACATGGAGCGATAATAGAACCTCAAACCTGACATGTCGGTGACACAGGTGCATTGGGTTGCAGACGGGATGTCAGCCGGCGTTTCGTCAACCGGGAACTGCGCCCCGATCGGAATCTCCATTGAGCCGAGAATGTGAAAGGCCGTGAACACGGAGCCCTCTGCGTCAGGTTTCTGCGGCGCGGTGCTCTGGAAGAAGGCCGCGCGTACAAACCTTGAAGGCGGAGTGAAATCCCCCGGCAGACCAATCATCGCGCTTCCGCCACCGAAAGATGACAGGGACATGTTTCCAAGCGTATGTGGTTCGGTGCGGCCAGGCAGGAGGTTTACATAGTTGTTGAGATTGGTGAGCTGCCAGTCGAAAGATGGAGAGTTGGTCAGCACGCCCAGATTGTTTTCATAGAAAATGCACTTCCCGTCGATGATCTCCAGCACGATCTGGCGGCCTGACGGCTCGGCGAACCTCCAATGCACGGTCGAGGAGCGCGGATCGAATCCATGGATATGCACCCTTGCGATCTCGGCCTTGACCTCATCGACGTTGGCGCAGCGCCCGAGAATGTAGGAGACCAGCTGGAAATCAGATATGTTGGTCTCATAATTCGCTTCTGAATACTCCTCGTACTTTCCGTAGTCAGGGAAATAGAAGAGGCCGGCGGAGAGTCCTTTCTCATTCATGCCCTCCATCATCAGCTCGTCCTGGACCACCGAGACGCCCACGTAGCCATAATCATTGGTGAAACTTCTGCCGGTCCCGCCTCCGGGGATGAAGGATTTCCAACTGTGGCCGCGAGGTACGACAACCCAACGGCAGTCATTGTCGGAGGCGGCCCACTCGATCGTGCGCGCCACTACAGTGCTTCCGTCCTTGGCTTTGAGGGTGATGCCTGTGCAGGCATAGCAGTTCTGGAATGATGCCATCAAGGCCGCTGCGGCCAGAATGATGGCGGTAAGAATCGATAAATGCTTCATAAATCATGTGGTTAAAATCTGTGTATATATCAGAGCGCTAACCTGATATATACCAGTAGGTTCATAAGAAGAACGGCCCGCAAATTGCGAGCCGTTCTTCTCATATTCATTGAAAAAAGTCTTTCTGACAAACTAATTACTCGATAGCGACTGTCGCCTTCGTATAGAACTTCTGTTCAATTATCATGGAGGCCAATACAAGATAGGCGAAACGGATAGCCATGAAGATGCGACGGGAAACGAATACGCCTCTGATACCAAAACGGACATCTGGCTTGATCCATATTTTCTCTTATCTCGTCACTACTTCAAGATTTATTTCAGATTTTCAACGGTTTGATACAACCGATTGAGGAATAAATACTTGGCGAAGTATTTGAGAAATAACAGTAACGAGTCTGTTTCTTTCTTTACTCTTGAATTGTTTCTACTGACTGGAAATACCCTTTCCATGCTTGTTGGTAAATTGTCAATGATTCGGCAGGGACTTTCAGTACGCAATTTTCGTTTATCTGATAGAACGGACGCCAGCTGTTATTTAATTCGTCTGTTTGAGGAGTCTGTGGAACAGACTGAGCCCGACAAATAACCTCATTCATTGATTCCCATTTGAATGCAGTTGCATGAAGCGAAACCAACGTGGCGGGAAGGTCAATGTTGTCAATTGAGTTATGGGCAAACGCAGCATTTCCGATTGACTCTACTTTATTCGGGATTGTCAGTTGGGTAATGCCATTATTGGAAAAAGCTCTTGCCCCAATTGTTTTTAATGAGGACGGCAAAGTAAGCGAAGAAATTTTGCATCCACAGAATGCATCATCTCCAATGGCGGTAATTCCTTCGGGCAATGATAGGGATGTAAGCTTAGTTTGTAAATAGAAACAGCAGTTCGGTATTTCAGTTATATCAGCTTCGATAATAACTGATTGTAATGTCGGATTGTCGTTGTCACATCCGAATGCCCATTCCCCTATTGATGTGACGGATGAAGGTATAACCACTTCAGTGAGCTTTGCATCTTGAAACGCCCAATTACCGATTGTCTTTACAGAAGGGGGAATGTTGATGGTGGTAATGGCACTCCCATAGAAGCAGCTTGCAGGAATTTCAGTCACCCCCTGGGGAATCGTGAAAGAGGTCACCTTGGTATTTTCGAGTATCCAACGTCCGAGAGTGTTGACAGTAGATGGAACATTGAGTTTCTCAAGAGCAGTGCAGTTTGCGAAAGCTGCCTCTTCAATGGAGATAAGTCCTTCCGGCAGGATTACTTCTTTCAGCGTTGTATTTTCACCGTTATAAAAAGCCAAAGCCCTATTCGGGAATACAGTCATATTCGTACCGGATAGGTCGAGAACTTCTAAGGCAATAAGATTTTCACGGATATATTTAAAGTCGGTTTCATTTAAAGTACCGGTCACTTTAAGCGCATTGATATTTGTGAGAGTGATACCGCTCAAGACCTTACTTAGTTCTCCTGCCGATATGTCCACTATTACACCGTTGAAATATTCCAGCACTCTCGAAGCGGAGATTTCCTTTCCTCTGTTGTCGATAAGCGTAATTTTAAGGATGGCCTTATCGCCGTTGTTCGCTCCGGTGGCTGTCACGGTTACTTTTGCATTATTTTGATATTTCCCATTCGTAAATGTCGGTTTAGTCAATTTTACCTGCCAAGGCGATGAAGCCGCACGGGTTTGAAAATCCATACCCTCTCCCGCTTCGTTCTTCACTTCTGCTACGAGAGCGGTATAATCTTCTTCTTTCAACGTTTCCGGCAGGACGATATTGATAACATTCGTGGTCGGGGTCAGCATGAATGTTTCATAGCTTTCGAAGCCCACAGTCAGTGCAGAGGTACGTGGCAAGGTTATCTTAGTGCCATCAGCCAATGTGAAGATTACATTATCAAGGTCACTCGTATAATCAATGCCATCTTTTGCAAAAATTGCATCGCCCTGCGGCCCTTGTGCTCCGGTGTTACCTTTGTCTCCCGTTGCCTTTATTCCGGTTGAAGTCCACGTTTTACCGCCGTCGGTCGAGATTTCCCATAAGTTTGTATCCTTGTTGATACGGACTTGCGGAGCGATAGAGTCCGCACCTTTGTCGCCTTTTTCTCCGGTTACGGGCATTTTGTTTCCATTATCAAGCAGCCACTCGCCGTTAACAGTCCAGTAGTGTTTCCCGTCAGAGTCCTGCTTCACGCTGATGACGGGCGTTGTTCCGTCCTCGCCCTTTTCTCCTTGCTCGCCGTGCTTGATGGTTACATTGCCGCTTTTGAGGAATGAGATGACGTAGCCCGTTCCGTCCTCAAGAGGTGTAACCGCCGTAACATAATCCTTGTCTTCAAGGGCCTCGACAAGGCTTTGCAATGACCGGATGTCCGTGTTGACGGATTTCTGCCATGCTTCAAGGGCGGTTATTCGGCTATCAAGGTTCTCAATGTCGCCCCTAAGCTCCGAATCGTCGTAGTCATCGCCGCAAGAGGACAACCCGAACATGCAGGCGCACACCATGGAACACGCAATCCACACCTTACGGATTGTTCCCGTTCCGATAAATTGTTTTTTCATACTGATTAAATGTGTCTTTCCAGTTCCTCAAAGACCTTTAAAAACACGAAGCGTGGAACTGCAATGCCACGTCTTTCAACTACAAGATAAGCATAACGCTTCTTTCTTTTCTAATCTAATGTGTCTTGGAGAGGGACGCCACCCAATCCGAATGCAAAAGTAATAAAAAAAGCTGCGATAATCACTTATCTTGTAGTGGATTTATTTTAAGAATATTATTCCGCTGAGTTGTACATTCATATCATTTTTGCCTTCGCTGTCTATGGAAATATTGTTGGTAAAGAACACTCCGCCATCTCCGTAGAAGTATAGTGGCTTGCATCCGTTCTCTTTCTGCGCCGTGTCAATCTCGCTCACAGGAATCGTCAGCGTGACAGAATCTGATGAGACGGTTACGAAGGCCGTGTCGGCCAATGGTACAGAGACATTGAAGTTGATGTTTTCGAAGCGTGTGAATCCCTTAGGAATTATGGATGCCCCTTTGGTATTGATTTCAATCCAGTGGGAACCGCATTCGTCTACCTCTACGGTGTCCATCTGCATAAGTCCAAAGTTCCAGAATCCCACAGTTGTGTCAACAATCTCACGCACGACTCTTTCCGGGTACATGTTGTAGAGGTATTCCATCTTCTCGTCTGTCTCAATCATAGTTGCATTATCCCCGGATTTCATTATCTCTGAATATCTTGCCGAGTCCAAAGGAAAATTGATGCCGGGACAGTTGGAGGATAGTGCTTTCTTTACTTCGCTGACTAGGACTCTTCGGGACATGGCTGAGAAATTCTGCGGGCCTACAGACGAAAGTGCTGCAAGCGCTAGAAAGGACAGCGGAATCCATCGGAATCTTTTGCATTTGCTGACCGTCAAACCTATGCAGACAGCATAGCCCCAAACGTTGAAGAGGACTACGTATAGGCGTGGCGCGGTGATTCCGTAGTCCGTTATCCTTTTGGCGATTCCTACCGTCATCAATATAAGAAGCGGAAGGAAAATGGCAGGCAAGAGTTTGAGCGCCTTGCGGTCGAATCTCCACTTGTTGTCTTCTTTTCGAAATTGTACCGGATAGAGCAGAAACATCATCAGTATCAGGCATATCATTGATGCCATTACAAGTGTTGATACCCATCCGCAGGGAAGCTTCCATTCAAAAAGGATCTTTACGGCATATACATAGAGCGTTACTACATAAGTGCCGAAAAGAGGAAATATCAAATAGTTGATCAGTCCGAGTCCAGTTGTTCCGGGACGTTCAGTGTCATGTCTCTCTTTTTCTGGAATCAATTGCATGAACACCATCGGCGCGACGAATATCATGCATACCAGGAACACGTCAGCGAACACCTTCCATCCGATTTCAACTCCGAAGAGTACATTGAATGCAAGAACGAGCAACTCCAGTCCTCCAGCCAGGAGCACCCCGACAGCAAAAGCAGTCGCGAATGCTGATGTGCAGTCGATGATATAGTTCCATAGCCTCATGTCATTGTTGGATTCTTGAAAGACAGGAGCAATGAATATTCCTGAAACTATTATCCCCACGAGTGTGACAGCTGCATTGGTCCAACTCAAATCCAGCGGCCATGCCTGGCGGAACGCGAGGCAGACCCCTAGCCATAAGGCATTGACGGCTATAATCCAAAGCGGTTTTACGGTGTGTCTCTCGTCATTTCTCCAATCCGTGAGCGCGAGTTTTACCGCCAGATTCAGCAGACCGGCGGTTATCGTCCAGAACATCAGGAAAAAAGAGTCTTTTCTATCTATTTTATCTCCAAGATGAATCAACACGACCGACATGATGGCTGCCGCCATCATAAAGCAAGCCGAAGTCGTAAATTTCTTGAAGGTCCCAGCCATTTTCTGGCATAAGTTCTTGATTGTGGTTTTGTCTATCATATTGCAAAATAATCAATTCTTAAATTTAACAATATTTTCTGAACCCTCAAATTCCAAATCACCCATCCGGCTCTGAAGCAGCTTATCAAGGACAATTATCCCACGGCAAAAGTTATCATGTATGATGAATTGCCGATAGCCGGAACGTATCCTGTGACATAGGTGAGATTTGCCCAATTCGTGTGATTTATCTAAATTTGACACGTCGAAATTCGCGACAGTCACGTTACGGATTCCGGCACATTGGATTTGAACTGGATTTGACATGGAAAATACTTACGACATTGAAACTTACATTGACAAACTCGAGGGAGAACTCGTGCGGATTTGTCGCGAATGCGGCTTTCCTGTGACGTCGGCGCCCAAGGAGGAAGCAGCGTCCCAAACAGCACCGTCAATGCTCTTGTCAAGTCCCGACATTGACGGGCATTGGCAAAAATTGGGCGGAGACTATGTCGCAGATGCAATGCCGCAAATTGCTGATTATCCTACAGTTGCCGTCGCGTGGGCTGCTTATCTGGGTATGGCGGTGGCCTGCGGTTGGGATTCGGACTGGGCAATGTGTGCGAACATGCCTTATTCAGTCTATTATGGCCGTCAAGGCTTCGATGACATGGATGACCACATCATCAGTGACATTATCGGCATTGAACTGAATTCTCCGGAAGCCGAGTCACTTCGGGAACTTTTCCGCAAATGTGCAGATGCCACAGTTTCGCTGATACGTCACGAACACATTGAGCCACAGAGTATTGCTGCATACCAGGTCTTCGTGGCATCCTGTCAGGAGATGTACTGTATCGGCGCTGCCGTCGAACTGGCGCGTCTTGGCTACAAGTTCGAAAAACTATAACAGTTTCCGCCGGCTTCAGTCTGCATATGGCCTCTTGTCAGGACGCAGCCACGGAGTGTTTTGTAACTCGTTGGGAATCAGTGCCTCCAAAAATCAAGCGTGGCCGCGTCCTTGTCTCCATCGGGGATAGCCTCCATCCATTTATTCAAGGTGGCGGTTCTCGGTTACACCAATGCCGCCAACGCTTCACTGATGGACGATTCCTGTGTATCCGGTATCAGTTTTAAATCACTTTTGCCTCTGGTTCATATGAAAGCAGGAGGAAAACCAAGTGGCCTTCCTCCTGCTTTATGGAAGCGAAATCAAGTTCTATTTGAATTTCTTTTCGTTTACGAAGTCATTGTACTCCTTCATCTCGTCATCCCAACCAGTGTATTTCATGCCCTTTACAACATACTTCTTGACTGTACCGTCCGGGTAAGCCCTTGAATAAGAATCGATTTCTATTGTGTCAATCTTGTTGTTATTGTTGGTGCCTGTCGTTCCGCCGGTTATGATTTTTCCGCTGAAGGAAATTGTGTAGTCTTTGTAATCCCCCAGTTGGCTTGCTGCAGTATAGTAGCCTCCCTGGCCGGATCCTGCACCTTCGAGATATGGATTCCATGCAGTTCTCGGTTCTGTCGCAGTGATACCTGAACATGTGAATGTCTGCTCTTTCAGGTTGACATCGACTTTGAAACGGACGGCGTCCAGATAATTCGGATTGTTGAGAGGCGTCGCTGCGGGATTTACGTCGGTAATGGTGACCCAAGCTTTGTCTGCATCATTGTAAGCCGTGTTTGTGATGAGGATCGCAAACACTGTAGATGCCTGTGAGGAACCATTCTCATAGGCGAATGAGACATACTTTCCATCTATTTTAGAGATGGCAGTCATGCCGGGTTCATCTACCTTGTAGGTCTCGCATGAAATGACCGAGAATACGGCCGCCGACATTAGTGCAAGGCTTTTGATTATTTTATTCATAATTCATTCATTTTAAGTTGATACGATCCTTATTTATGCCACCACATCTTCACGTTCAGAGCTACAGGCTCAGGTGAGTTGACGTTATATGTGGCTGAAGTCTTGGAATAGAGGAAACGCTGCGGATAACCGCTGTCCAATACACCATGAAAGTCAGTGATCGTCTTTCCTCTTGCAGGGTAGCCTGTCCTGTTGATGTCGAACCATGATTCTATAGGCATGCAGCGGATGTTGGAAGCCCACTTGTGATTTATTATCTGCTCTACCATGTCCTCGGTACTTCCGGACTTGAAAGCGTATGGGCCGGCCAACAGTGCCGTGGCGTCAGCTTCCTTGCATTTCGCTCTTGCAAAAGCCGCCTTGACAGCTGTTTCATAAGCGGTCTGTGCCTTTGCCGCGTTGCCAAGTCTTGCATATGCTTCGGCCTTGAGGAATTCAGCCTCATCTACGGTTCCGAAATATACCGGATCTGTCGCGCCTATGGCCAGACGGCTGGTCTTGGTAGGGTCGCTAGCCAAACCATATTGCTCTCCTCCGAATTTTCCGTCAGGATTGCTGTCGTAGTAATAAGCGAATCTCGGGTCTGATGCGTCGAGTACATTGGTGATATCTGAACAAGCTCTGATGTTCATGTTGGAGTTGAGCTGACGACGGTCGTTCTCGTAAAGAGGATTGGACTTGTCGGAAGCATCGAGGAAATTGTCAAATGCCGCGTCCTGTTTAAGGAGGTTGTCCTCAGAGAGAAGTGACTCTATCTTGGACTTGTTGGTGTTGAAATCACGCAACATCATCTTGAGGTAGAGGGTGTTTGCGAACTGGAGCCATCCGTCGATATTGCCTCCGAACACCATGTCCGAAGAAGCCGACAGATTGTTTGACTCGTCTGTCTTGGCCTTGGCATGAAGTCCTCGTACTTCTTCCAGAATGCCGATGATATGTTTCTGCATATCCTCGCCTGAATCGAAATGAGGATTCTGTGATTCTGTCAGATATCCCTCGGAGTAGGCAACTTTATCGTACAGGCTGGTAAGAAGATACAGATTGTATGCCAGCATTGTCTTTGCCTCCATTACATAGTTTGCGTTGCCTTCTTCAGCCTCCCCCTTGGTTATGATTTCCTTCAATGTCGGCAGGATCGAACCATAGAAGTAACTCCACGGGCTGGTGAAAGATGAATTGGTGACATCGTAAGTCATGTGAGAGTAGTACTGGTTGGCGGTGCTGCACTGGTTGACATACTGTGCCCAGAAATAGCCGTACAAGTTGATGTCATAACCTACCTTGTAGGCTGTCATGAGCTGTGTTGTAGGAAGGAGGCTCTTTATCTTAGCATCAGCCACATAGTTCGGATCCGTATTGATGTCCAGCCAGCTCTTGCAGCTTCCCATTGAAAGAAGGGCAAGCGCCGAGACGAAATATGTAAATATCTTTTTCATAATCTATCCTAGTTAAATCATTAGAATACAATCTTTACGCTACCACCGAACGTCCTGGTGGACGGTGCGGAGAAATATTCTCCATACTGGGATGTCAGGTCGTTTCCGTAGTTGGTGTTGTCCGGATCTACGAGTCCCTGCTTGGGAGTCCACATGAGGAGATTTCTGCCGACCAGAGAAACATTGATCGATGACAGCCATCTGACATTTTCGAACCACTTGTCCGGAAGAGTGTACGAAATGTTCAGTTCGCGAAGTTTCACGTATGTCTTGTCGATAAGGAAATCGCGATATACAGCATAATTGTTGCTGTTGTTATATAAACCGTGAATATTGTAGTAAGAGTTAACCGGTCTGTCATTTTCGGCATAAACAGGATTTCCTGATCCGTCCTTGCCGACCTGAACCACTGAGTTTGGATAAATCCAAGGGTCTCTCAAGTTGTACATCGTTTCTTCTGCGTTACCGGTGAAGAAGAGAGTTGACTTGGTAGCCGAGTACATGAGACCGCCATGACGGAAGTCGAAGCTGAATCCGATGGAGAGTCTCTTGTAGCGGATTGTGTTGTTCAGACCCATAGTGTAGTCTTCTTCAGCCTTTCCGAGAGTGACGTAATTGGATTCATCGTATGTAGGAAGACCTGTGGTCGCGTTCACGATAGTCATGCCGTAATATGGGCTGGCTTTGTCTTCCACCGTGTTGATTTTATAATCAACCCATGTGGTGAGAGACTCTCCGACCTTCGCCTTCAGCTGAGGTCCCTTTGTGAGACCGTAGATCTGGTACTCCTTAACGTCATCCCAAAGAGACTTGACCTTGTTGTTGTTCTTTGAGAAAGTGTAGCCGAGATGCCATTCCCAATCCTTGGTCCTTACAGGTACGATTCCTACGGACAATTCGATACCCTTGTTCTGTATTTTGCCGATGTTGCGTACTGCTGAGGTGTGTCCTGATTCAGGGGCAAGTGTCGCAGAGATGATCTGGTTCTTGGTCATCTTGTTGTAGAGGGCGACGTCAAAGCTCAGTCTGTTGTTGAAGAATCTTGCGTCGATACCGATTTCCGCTTCTGTGGAAATCTCCGGTTTCAGGTCTGTCGAAGGAATCCTGCCGCTCTTTACGAGTCCCGAGAAACTGTTCAGAGGGAATGTGAGTTTTCCGAATCCGCCGCCTGCAGAACTGAGATAGTAGTATGCCGATGTATAATATGTAGGTGCATCGTTACCTGTCTGGCCGTATCCTCCGCGAATCTTGAGGAAACTGATGACACTGTTCTTCATCGAAGGGATCAATTCCGTGAGGATGACCGAACCGTTCACTCCGTAGTAGAAGAACGAATTGTTATCGATTGGAAGTGTCGAAGACCAGTCGTTTCTGGCTGACAATGTGAGATATACGGAGTTCCTCCAACCGAAGTCGGCCTGTGCGAACACTCCCATGAGGCGACGCTTTGTGATCTCGGAACTTGCTGTTGGGGTGGCTCCGCTGGTATTCATGAAACTTGCCCATTCTTCGATTGCGACTCCGCTAAGGCTTCCTGCCAAGCCGGAACCTGTTCTCTGGTTGACGTTAAGGCCTGCTACGCCGTGGAGTGACCAGTCCTTGCCGAAAGTATAGTCGGCATTCAGCAGGAAGTTCGCATCCACCTGGGAAGTCCTGTAGGATGTTTCTGCATAGGAACCATTTTCAGGTGTCGCTCCCTCGACAGCGGAATAAGAACCAGGGTTGAAAGTCCAGAGATCCGTATACTTCTTCTGGATATAATTGGTTACATCGAGACCGCCTCTGGTGATGAACTGCAAACCCTTTGTAAGCTGGAGACCGAATTCAATGTTGCCGAAGATTCGGTCGTCCGAATATGTCGAATAGTTATGGTCGAGAATCCACCATGGGTTCATGGCATACGGAGTATAGTAGTTGTCAGCGTTGTTGTAGATGCTCTTGTAGTCTTTCAACTCGCCGTAATCGACGTTTACCGGGAACTGGATGATGTCCTGATAGATGGTGGATCCTCCGGATCCCTGTCCGGTCATGTTGTTCCTCACTTCCTTGCGGATATAGTTGATGCTGTAATTCAGCCATGCAAGACCGTCCTTGATTCTGGTGTTTCCGCGGAACGAGAAGTTGTGCCTCTTATAGTAGTCATTGTTTCCCGGAAGGATACCGTTCGAGTAGATGTTTCCGTAGGAAGCCACGAAACCGGTGGTCTTGCTTCCTCCCTTGACACTGACTGTGTTGTTCGTCTCGAATCCGGTCGCATAGAAATTCTTCAGTGAATTCTTCTTGAAAGAGAAGTCGGTGTATGAAGGGTCCGCGCCGTTGTACCGATGAGCTCCCGGTCTCCATTCAACCTGTCTTCCGTCGAGAAGATTGCCCCACGAACCGTTCTCTGTCATAGAGTAGTTTCCGAAAGGATTGTGGTCAGGCGAGTAGAACCAGCCTGCACCGAATTTATTCTGTAACTGAGGGATTCTCAGTACTGTGCTGGCTTGGAATGAGCCGTCGTAGGTGACCTTTACTTCCTCATTCTGCGAACCGCGTTTTGTCGTGATGAGAATCGCACCGTTGCCTGCACGTGAACCGTAAAGGGCAGTAGCTGAAGCACCCTTGAGGACAGTGATGGACTCGACATCCTCAGGGTTGATGTCGGCAGCCTGGTTACCGAAGTCGATGGAGTTGTTCAATTCGTAGGTTCCCATTGCACCGTTTGAGATAGGCACACCGTCGATGACGTACAATGGCGCATTGCTTGCGAGGGATGAATAACCTCTGACAATGACTTTCTGGGATGTTCCTGTGGCTCCTGCGGATGAAATCTGCATACCGGCAACCTTTCCTGCCAGTCCGGAGAGGACGTCGGCAGAGCGTCCTTTTGTCAATTCATCTGAACGGACTGTAGTGGATGCGTAACCCAGAGTCTTTTCTTGACGAGTCATACCTGTGGCAGTCACGACCACCTCATCAAGTCCGACTGCGTCGATTGAAAGGACGACATTGATTACGTTTTCTGTGCCCCCCCTATAGGTATTACAGCATCCTTCATTCCGAAGAACGTTACTTTAAGAACCGTGCCCTTGTGGACGTTCAATGAGTATTTTCCGTCAACATCAGTGACTGTTCCAATGTTTGTTCCTTCAACAAACACAGCCGCTCCCGGAATGGGGAATCCGTCTTCAGCTCCTGTAACAGTACCGGTTATGATCCTGTTCTGGGCTAAAGTCACGCTCATGCCTAAAAACAGACATAGCGCGAAAGTTAGAAGTTTTTTACCCATAAGCTTTAATTTTTTGAGGTTTCTTATGATATGTGGTTAATAATTGTAAGTTGTTTGGGTCGAGTTGCTTTAAAAATGAAAATCGGTCGTGGTTTTATGTGATTCTAAAAAATGTTGATTATTAGGGTTTTACACTAGCGTTGAGCGCAATTTAAGTAGGTTAATTTGAAAAAACAATAGTCTCTGGTAAAAAAATTATACGCTTTTATTTTATTTCAGAATGCTTTGACTGATATTTTGATGGACTGCGTAATTTTCGCTAATTTTGGAATTGCAATTATTTGAGTCAATGAAAAATCCGGATAAGATATTGGTGCGTGGCGCCAAGGTGCACAACCTGAAAAATATTGATGTGGACATTCCGCTTGGAAAGATAGTAGGAATTGCCGGCGTATCGGGATCGGGAAAGTCCTCGCTGGCGCTTGGTGTGCTGTATTCAGAAGGCTCAAGGCGTTATCTTGAGTCACTTTCGACATATACGAGAAGAAGAATGACGCAGGCCGCTAGAGCCGATGTGGATGAGGTGCTTTATGTTCCGGCCGCTCTCGCAATGCATCAGAGACCGGCAATTCCGGGCATACGCAGCACTTTCGGCACGGGGACGGAACTGCTAAACAGCCTCAGGCTTATGTTCTCCAGGCTGGCCAGCCACAGATGCCCCAACGGAC
>ENA-ORNB01000504-ORNB01000504.1-human-gut-metagenome-genome-assembly--contig:-NODE-504-length-39937-cov-23.865202_pt1 | contig 39937 bp, 24 predicted proteins | sample MGYA00242112_ERZ509016 | MGnify/ENA primary metagenome ERZ509016 (study PRJEB26280, sample SAMEA2338705) | human gut metagenome | biome: human gut; feature: human-associated habitat; material: faeces...
TCACCTACAAAATACTCTCGATATCAATCAGATATAAAAAAATTATTTTTCTCCGGCAACTCTGCCGTTTATACGATTCAGGACGATCATGAACAGGCAACTCGCATACAAAAAAGGGAGAGGCATCCGCCTCCCCCTTTTTATCCATTGATTATCAATATTTATTAAACCTTCCAGTCATCCAGTTTACTATCCAGAGCTCTCGGCAAAATGGCCTGGACGATGATGTCGTTCTCCTCGTATTCCGTACTTAGGACCTTGCCTTCACGATGCATAACCGCCACAAGATCACTACGGTATTGAGGAATTTTATAAATGGAGGTATGAACGCGATGGGAAAGCATTTCCACACATGCCTCCATGAAGTCATCCATTCCCCAGGATTCACGTACGGACATGGATACCGTAGGCATCTGCATTTTCCGGGCCAGGGTTTCTGCGGTTTCGCAACGGACGGATTCCTCCAGCTTGTCCAGTTTGTTGAACACGACAACCATAGGTTTGTCCACAGCACCCAGCTCGGCAAGAACCTCAAGAGTCGTCTCAAAATGCCGGTAAGCATCCGGATCGGATACATCGACCACCTGAATCAGGAAATCCGCCAAAACGGCTTCTTCCAGAGTCGATTTGAAGGCTTCCACCAGCCGATGGGGAAGATTGCGGATAAATCCGACTGTATCGGTCAGCAAAAGAGCTTGCCCATCAGGCAGCGATATCTTTCTGGTCGTCGTATCCAGCGTTGCAAAGAGCATATCCTTCGCCATAACGTCCGCTCCGGATACAAAACTGAGCAAGGAAGACTTGCCCGCATTGGTGTAACCCACAATGGCAGCCGTCGGCATCCCCTGTCGTTCGCGATCCTTGCGCTGGGTTGCACGCTGGCGTCTGACATCTTCCAGTTCCTTTTGAATAGTCTCAATACGGGAACGAGCCAGCCGACGATCTACTTCGATCTGCTTTTCACCTTCGCCACGAGCAGCGCCAGAGCCCCCCTTTCCTCCGCCGGAGCCACCGCCCTGTCTGTCCAGATGCGCCCACATGCGAGCCATTCTTGGCAGGGAATATTGCATCCTTGCCAAATCTACCTGCAGGGTCGCTTCGCGAGTGCGGGCACGCTGGGCAAAGATATCAAGAATCACTTCTTCACGGTCGATAACGCATACGTCGATGAGGCGTTCCCATTCGCGTTGCTGGGACGGAGCCAGCATATTGTCGAAAACTACACAGTCCACGTCAAGGGAATGAGCCAGATCACAGATTTCCTGAGCCTTGCCTGTACCACATAAAAACTTGGCATGGATTTCCCGTGAACGGACAAGCTCCTTGCCAACGACCTGAATATCCAGATTGGAAACAAGATCGTCCAATTCTTCCAGCATTGCCCGAGTTTCAGGCAAATCCTTCTCGTTGAAATAAATGGAAACAAGCAATGCTCGTTCCACTTTCTGCGGTTTTTCTCTAACTTCAAACATGCATGCTCCTGGCGAAGTTCACTCCTTACTGGAACTTCTGGGTTGATGTAGGCTTATAATCGTTCAAAAGATCTTTGTTGATTTTATTACAGTTGCAAGAACAGGAGCTCAGCAGAGCAATCCCCAGGGAAGCGATCAGTAAAGATGTCAGTTTCATTATTTCCATTTGCTCCTGCAATCGGCTTTCAAGCAAGCAAAAAGCAAGCCATCCACCCATGGAAATAAAAGACAGGGCCGGTCCGGCATTTCTCCGGTCCGGCCCTTAGGAGGAAACTCAACGTTCGTTCGCGGAGCGCAAGGCTTAACCTTCTTCTTCGTCCCCGTGGTTAAGAATGAAGTTGAGGTCGTCTATACCCAGAGTAGAAGCAAATCCTTCGTCTCCCAGGACGTTGGCAACAAGCTGGTTCTTCTGGTGCTGGAGAATACGGATCTTCTCTTCAACGGAATCCTTCGTCAAAAGCCGGTAGGCGATAACCTTGTTCTTCTGGCCGATTCGGTGCGTACGGTCGATAGCCTGACTTTCCACGGCGGGATTCCACCACGGATCGTACAGGACAACATAGGACGCGGAAGTCAGGTTCAAACCGGCACCGCCAGCCTTGAGGGATAGGAGGAAAACGGAAGGTTCCTTGGAAGTCTGGAAGCGTTCGATTTCTCCCTTTCGGTCCTTAGTCTGACCAGTAAGATAGTTGAGAGGACGCGCTTCGGATTCGAGCCTGTTCTTGATGATTTCCAGCATGGAAACGAACTGGGAGAACACAAGCACCTTGTGCCCTTCCTCACGCAACTGATCCAGCAGGTAGAAAAGAGCGTTGAGTTTGGCGCTCTCTTCCTTGGCATACTTGGCATCTATCAAGCCCGGATGGCAGCAAATCTGACGAAGGCGCATTAATCCCTGGAGAATGGCAAAGCTGTTCTTTTTAACCGATTCATCGGAGTCTATTCCCAGCAAGGCCTTCTGAATTCGGCGCAATTCCGCCTTGTAGAGCTGGTTCTGGATACCTTCCATCTTGGCAAACACTTCTTCTTCCGTTCTCGGCGGAAGATCTCGGGCAACCTGGGATTTGGTACGACGCAAGAGGAAAGGCTTCAAGCGTGCCGCCAGACGAGTCTGGCTTTGCGGATCCTTGCGTTTGTCAAAACGTTTCTTGAAGTAAGCGCGAGATCCGAGAACTCCCGGCATGGAGAAGGCCATAAGAGACCACATGTCAAGCAGGCGGTTTTCAATCGGCGTGCCGGAAAGAACCAAGCGATTGTACGACGTGATTTCCCTGGCAGCCTTGGCAGCCTTGGAGTCGGGATTCTTAATCTGCTGGCCTTCGTCAAGAATCACGGTAAGCCACTTGATGGAATTGAGATTTTCCCCGCATACGCGCAACTGAGCGTAGTTGACAACAACCATGTCGTAGTTGGCAAGAATGTCATCCACCACAGCCTGATCCTTGCTACGAATCACAAGGACGCGAATATTCGGAGCAAACTTCTGCGCTTCACCCGCCCACACATCTAGCACGGATTTCGGGCAAACAATCAAAACAGGTGGCAATTTAACTTTTTTACGTCCCTTCTGCCTGTCGACAAAGTCATGACGCAGCCACAGGATATAAGCAATCGACTGAATCGTCTTACCCAAGCCCATGTCGTCAGCAAGAATACCACCGAAGCCGTTGGTTGCCAAATAGGCCAGGAATTGGAACCCTTCCACCTGATAAGGACGCAAGGTTGCCTGAAGTTCAGAGGGGACATCAGGCTTCACATCGATTTTAATCTCGGCAGTACGGTCTTTGATTCGCTTCCAGGCACGGGGATCAAACACTTCCGCCGCCTTCGGATCGGCCAGCTGCATGGCATGCATGCGGTGAGTTTCTCCGGAAAGATCGAAAGGATCCAGACCAAGACGAGTCACTGCATCGCGCTGGTCGTTATCCAGCTTGATTTCCAGACGCATCCATCCCCCATCATCCATACGAACATAGCCGCCGCGAGCGGCAACAAGAGCTCTAATCTGTTCCTTGGACAATTCAACTCCTTCTACGTCAATAACAATACGAAGATCAAACCAGTCAATTTCCTGATTGACGACTTCAAAGCGAATCGCAGCCGCCACCGGATCAGCCAGCAGAGTCTTGAGCTTTTCATCCATTTCCACGGTAAGATCCGATGGAAGCACTTTGGCCCATTCGGCAAATTTTTCCGGGAACTGCTTGGTTACACGAGCTTTGAAAGCATCCACCTGAGGATCGTAAGAGAAGCCCATTTCCTCCAGAAGACCAGGAATGGAATAAAGATGTTCCCGGATGAAACGAAGAAGCACCTTGTCTCTCATCGGTTCCTGGTGGGTGACCTCCCAACCGTCCTTGCCCATTTTTTCGACACGACGTCCCAGATTGTCGGACGCCGTCACTTCGCAAAGGACATGTTCCGTTTCTGCCGATGTCAACCCGCGGACAATCTTCATCTTGAAGCTTCCCATCATCTCAATGTCTACCACGCGTTCTTCCATGCTCTGTGGCAGGGAAGCTCCGATTTTCCGGAGAAATTCAACCCCTTCGAGACTGTCGATCACCTGTTTGGGGATAGAATAACGCGGTTCTACTTCCGTGGTTTCCAACCATCGGGGAGGACCGGGGAAAACAGTTTCGTCCGATTGGTACAACTCCTGAAGCCCCGGAAGCTGACGGACGGAGTGAGATACATTGATTCCGCCGGACGTCACCAGTTGCAAAGCAAAACAATCCGGATTAATCGGATCGTCATGGCATACCCACTGGAGAGGCTCCGTCACAACCTTGAAGTAATTTTCATCCAGATTGACGAGATACCCTTTCAGGGCGCTTTGATGGAAAAGCCTGTTCATCAGGCCACAGGCCGATTCCAAATCCAAATCCAGCACGAGGGAACCTTCCTGCTCCACATACTCAATCAGCATCTTCAGCAGCAATTCCGACTGAACATCCATTTTCAGGGCGGCACGCTGATACGCGTCGACGATATGATCCATGTCCGATTTTTCACGGAGAGGAATCCATTCCTGTTTCAAATTGTAGCGGTACTCGAAATGCCCTTCGTTAATCGTCGAGACAAGGCGCATGTAGAAATCTTCACGCGGAGGCTGCGGCGGGCGTTCGTTAATGGATTGGATACGATCATACCAAATTCCAACTTCGCGATCACGTTCCCAGGCATGGATTTTACTCTGCACCTTTTCCAGATTTGTCACGGCTTCCATGAAACTCGGGAACGGAAGCCGCCTCTTACTGAATGCATAGGCGATGTAGTTCCAGAATTCCAGAATGTTGGTAGGAGGCACCGGCCAGAGTTCCAACGGTTCGTAAGTCGTAATTTCCCAGCGGGGATTCAGACGCACCATGTCGTGATCATGGATTTCCTGCTCAATGGCGAACCGGCGGTAGCGCTTTTCGAGCTTGGTGACATATTCGGCTTCCTTGTCATCCAGTTCGCGTTTCAGCTTCTCTTCGAGAATATCCAGAAGAGGAACATCGTTAAGTTCATTTGGGGATTCGGGGAGATCCTGACCGCGGTACATACGCTCCATCATCGTCGCATACATCGCCGCTCCCGCTACGGAAGCATCGTCCGTCGAACAGGATCCGAACCAGCGGTTCCCCTGCAAACGAAGGCTTACACGGTGGATTCCATGTTCATCCTCCACGCGGCCTTGAATAAAGAGATGGTTTCCGAAAATTTGCGTTACGGCGCCATCTTTCTGTAATTTTTCACCACGCGCCCGCACATCCTCTGGGAATGCATTCAGGAAATTGAGCGTCGCGCGGTCTGGATTAAGAGCCATGCTCATTGCAGTAATATATTGGGAAGTTGTTTACACATAAAGACAGTAGTCCCATGGACATACATTTTATGTTTGGCATAGTAGCACATAATCTGCCAGCTTTCAACATTTCTCTGAAAAAAATATGAGATAGAAACTCAGTCCACCAGAAGAGGGATGACACTGCCAGGCAGTTACCGAAATGGGATGTCTCCCATTTTTCGTGAAATATTTCCGTTCAAATTCACGGACGATGCGCCTCTTCCGGCTTGACAGACGCAGGAACACCCCCCTTCTATACGGGTAACCCTATGTCTGCAGCATCCTTATTACAGCTTCTTTCCACCAATGCCCGCCTGAGCGACACCGAACTGGCAGAACGCCTCAACATGAGCGCCAGCGAAGTAACAGTCCTGAGGCAGGACTTGGAACAGGAACACCGTATCCTTGGCTACCAAGCCATTGTCAACGATGAGGATTTTCACGACGCCGGCGTCACCGCCTTTATTGAAGTGAAAGTAACTCCCGAACGAGAAGGAGGCTTCGACCATCTGGCCACGCGCATCGCGCGGTTTGACGAAGTGTCCTCCTGCTATCTGGCCAGCGGCGGCTTCGACCTGCTAGTCATAGTTGAGGGCAAGAGCATGCGCGATATTGCCAATTTCGTTTCCGGCAAGCTTTCCACATTGGAAGGGGTGCTTTCCACGGCTACTCACTTCCACCTTAAAACTTACAAGAAAAACGGATTTATCTTCGAGGCTCCTGCGGAAGACAACCGCCTGATCGTCTCCCCGTAATTCCGACCACCGATCAACACAATGGACTGGTCATCAAAAATAGCTAACCAAATTGCCGATATTCCCCGTTCGGGGATCCGGGAATTTTTCGATCTTGTCACCGGCCGCAAGGACATCATCTCCCTGGGCGTCGGCGAACCTGATTTCGTTACCCCCTGGCACATCCGCGAAGCCGCTATCTACTCTCTGGAAAAAGGGCACACCACTTACACATCCAACTACGGGTTGGAAAGCCTCCGCAAAAAGATTGTCCAATACGTCGAAAACTTTTTTCACGTCTCCTACGATCCCCTCCACGAAGTTCTCGTCACCGTCGGTGTCAGCGAGGCCCTGGATCTTGCCTTGAGAGCCATCCTCAATCCCGGAGACGAAGTCCTCTACCACGAGCCCTGCTACGTATCCTACTCCCCCAGCGTCACCATGGCGCACGGTACGGCCAAAGCCGTTCCTACGACCAAGGCCGACCTTTTCGCACTCAATCCAGAAGCACTGGAAGCCGCTATCGGCCCCAGGACAAAAGCGTTAATGCTGAATTTTCCGACGAACCCGACAGGAGCCGTTGCTCCGGTAGAAACGCTGGAAGCCATCGCACGCATCTGCATCAAGCACGACCTCATTGTCTTGACCGACGAAATCTACAGTGAACTCCGTTACGACGGCATTCCCCACGTCACTATCGCCTCCCTGCCCGGCATGCAGGAACGCACCGTTCTTCTGCACGGATTCTCCAAGGCATTCGCCATGACCGGTTTCCGCCTCGGATACGCTTGCGGACCGGAACCCATCATCTCTGCAATGATGAAAATCCACCAGTATTCCATGCTCTGTGCGCCGATCAGTTCCCAGGAAGCAGCCATCGAAGCACTCTCCCACGGTACGGACGCCATGCTTAAAATGAGGGACAGCTACCACCAGAGGCGCGACTACCTTGTCAATCGGCTCAACGACATGGGTATCGACTGCCACATGCCGGGCGGCGCTTTCTACGTATTCCCGGACATTTCCAAATTCGGATTCAGCAGCAAAGAATTCGCCACCCGCCTCCTGATGGAACACCAGGTAGCAGCCGTTCCCGGAGATGCTTTCGGGCCAAGTGGAGAAGGCTATCTGCGCTGTTGCTACGCCACGGCCTTCGAGCAAATCAAGGAAGCATGCAACCGCATGGAAAGCTTCATCAAGGATCTAAAATCCTAAGAATCCCACAACACGTCCCCCTCCGGTTGTCCTTGCCGGTATCCGGAGGGGGCTCTTCCCTCTCTACCCATCTCATGACCGAAGACGCAGCCATCGACATTCTGTGGGATTTTCATCACGTCGGTCATATCCCGGCTCCCTGCGACTTGATGTTCGTTCTGGGCAGCAACGATGTCCGGGTTGCAGAATATGCAGCAGAACTTTACCACCGCGGACTAGCCCCCCTTATCGTCTTCTCCGGCGGAGCCGGACGCTTCACTCAGGGATGGGAATTGACCGAAGCGGAAATTTTTGCACGAGCAGCAAAAGCAAAAGGAGTCCCTGCCAGTGCCATCCTCCTGGAAAACAAGGCTACCAACACCGGGGAAAACATCATCTTCTCCCGCCAGATCATCAGCCAGGCAGGATTGCCGCCCCCCACACGCATCCTCGCCCTGCAAAAACCCTACATGGAACGCCGAACCCTGGCCACACTGGAAGCCCAATGGCCCGGTCCCTCCTTCCTGGTATCCTCCCCCTCTTTTAGTTTTAAGGCGTATTTGACGGAAACGCTCACACGATCCTTCGTCATCAACGCCATGATGGGGGATTTCCAACGTATCATCGAATATCCCAAACAGGGCTTTTCCACTCGGCAACACATCCCTCAGGAAGCCCTGGAAGCCTTCCGTCTGCTGGTTCAAGCCGGTTACACCACACAGCTTCTTCCGGGAGTTCCCCTTCCCTGAACCGTCTGAAGTCAGTTTTTTTTCTTTTCCGGTCTTCATTCCGGATCCACAATCAAATCCACCAACAACCCAAGCTCATTATGGCTGACCGCAACAACACAGATCCCGCCCGTATGGAAAAAATCGTAAGCCTCTGCAAGAGGCGCGGTTTCATCTTCCAATCCGCCGAACTTTATGGAGGCTTGAACGGTTGCTGGGATTACGGTCCCCTCGGAGCAGAACTCAAGCGCAACGTCAAAGAATACTGGTGGCGTAAAAACGTTCAGGAACGCGACGATATCGTCGGCATGGACGGCTCCATCCTGACGCACAACTCCGTCCTTGTCGCCTCCGGCCACGTTGGAGGATTCACCGATCCAATGTGCGACTGCCTCCTCACCAAGGAACGCCTCCGCGCCGATCAGGTACCGGCCCAGAACGGTACGGTTTTCTGGTACACAGGTGCATCCCGTCATGAAACAGCATGGTCCGTTGAAAAAACATTCGCCGTTCTCGTTCCCTCTGAAAAAAATGCCGACAAGGCGCGCAAAACAGCCTCCCAGTACTACGCCCAGCTCGCGGGCAAGGATGTCTCCCCCAAGGAAATCATCCTCGCCGGAGAACGTACGGAAGAAGTCACCGGCACCACACGCTTCAATCCCGCCAACGGCTCCCTGTTGACTGAAGCACGCGAATTCAACCTGATGTTCAAGACAAAGATCGGTGCGACCTCCGACGATGACGATCCCGCCTCCACTGGATGGCTCCGTCCGGAAACCGCCCAATCCATCTTCTGCCAGTACAAAAATATTCTGGACAGCTCACGCGTCAAAATCCCCTTCGGCATCGCCCAGATCGGCAAGGCATTCCGCAACGAAATCAATCCGCGCAACTTCACATTCCGCTCCCGCGAATTCGAGCAAATGGAAATCGAATACTTCTGCCGTGAAGAAGATGGGATGAACCTGACCGAAGAATGGCTGGAACGCCGTCTCTGCTTCTACGATGAGATCGGTATCCCGCGAGAACACATCCACATCCTCGACGTACCTGCCGAAGAACGAGCTTTCTACTCCAAGAAAACCTATGACCTGGAATACGAATTCCCCTTCGGCATTCAGGAACTGGAAGGCATCGCCTATCGCACGTGCTACGACCTCTCCCGTCATCAGGAAGGCTCCGGAAAAACTCTGGAATACTTCGACGAAGAAACCAAGGAACGTTTCATTCCCCATGTCGTCGAACCCTCCTCCGGCTGCGATCGTACCATTCTGGCCCTCATCTGCGAAGCCTTCGAAGAAGAACAACTCGTCGATGACAAGGGCAAGCAGGATATCCGCACAGTCATGCACTTCCACCCGCGGATGGCTCCTATCAAGGCAGCCATTTTCCCCCTTCTCAAAAAGAACGAAGCCCAGGTCCACATCGCACGTGACATTGAGAGAACTCTCCAACCCTGGATGAATGTCTTCTATGACGAAGCCGGAGCCGTCGGTCGTCGCTACCGCCGCCAGGACGAAGTCGGCACCCCCTTCTGCATCACTGTAGACTTTGAAACACTCGGCGAAAACGATCCGTCTCTTCAGGGCACGGTGACCATCCGCCACCGCGACTCCATGGAACAGGAACGCGTCGCCATCGACGACCTCCTTCACTGGCTCATCAAGAGAATCCGCTGAAGCGGGATCTCCGCGCTACCCTCATTTTCCACCCCGCAAGCTCTCCGGTCTCAATGCCGGAGAGCTTGTTGTTTTACTCGACATACCGATAATACATAGAGAGCACCAGCGTCCAAAACGCATGTGTCAAGGGAGGCATATCGTCACCGAAGGATACTTCCTCTCGTCCTTGAGCCGTCTTGCTTCTCTGCGTCTGACGCATAACATTGCCCATGACCCGACGCTCGAATCCCTGCCACTGGTTCCCTCCCTGCAGACGGGCAATCTGCCCGTGGTAATAGTTCACATACGCATTGGGGGGGATCGAATGGTAGTCCGATTTATTCACGTTGACCTCGGGAACGGATGCCACCAGCTTCTTCATGGCATTTTCCTCCGCCGGGGAATATTTCACCCCCAGCAGTTTTCCGCTGTAAACGCCGACGAATGGAATGCTGCAATTCGTCGATCTTTCCTGGGTTCTGTAGTGGAAGGTTCCCCGTTTCGGCAGCCAGCAGGAACGTACGTAACCGGCAGCTTTCGCCATGGCCTCATCATACCCGTCCGGATCAATCCCCGCCCTTCTGAGAGCACACAGGGCCTGGATGTTCCAGCAGGAAATGGAAATATCCCCCGGAGTCATCCCATACTGATAATCCCAGGAGCCTTCCCGGTTCTGACATTTGAGGATGTACTCCGCAAATTGCAGCAAAATCTTTTCATCAAGGGGAAACTCCTCCCCTTTTTCATGACTGAGCCCATATGACTCCGCCAGAGCATAAACCGCCATCGCATATTCATACCCGGGCAAATAGACGCATGTCTTCCGGCTCGGATTCATACATGCCGTCGCCAGATAGGCAATAGCCCTGGCAACCGTCGTCCCGAATTCCTCAGACGTGACCGTTTCACAATGGGCGGAGAAAGCCAGCAGGCAAATTGCCGTCGTACCGACCGGATAGGCGGAATTGACAACAGAAGATCCCCCTTCGCCCCAGGCACCGGAATTCCCCTGTTTTCCCTTAAGCCACCGCAACATCCCAATAACCGTCTTCTCCACCGCTTCCGGATTCCCGCCTCCCTCGCGGATGCGAGCCATACGGCTCCCCGGAGAACAACGGCTTTCCACGATCGATGCAATCCCACCGGAAGAAGCCCCCCCTCCTAGCGATTCACCGAACATCATCTCCTCACTCCCGACCATGCCGGATACATCTACATCCAGATTCGGCAGAGAAACGTCCGCTGCCGCCTCCGCCGTCAACACGGGAGCAGAGGAAACCTCCGGCATGGAGAGCGTTTCCTCCTGTGCTGCGTGGTTCACCCGGGTAGATGTCATTTCGGGAACCGCTTCGCTTTCATCCTCCGATACCATGTACACGGAAATTTCTACCGGAGGTAACGGCACGGGAAGAATTTTCACGACAGAAAACACAAGCAGTAAGGCAGCGAGAATTCCCCCCGTCACATACAGAGTCGTCCGGCGCCTCTTCCAGACACTGGCGGCATTTTCTCTCGGCGGCGCCACCAGGCGTTCTACCGGACGAACGCTAGGCTGCAAGTCCTTGTGAGGTCTTGAAGAAAGCCTTCGTTTCCGTTCCCGGGGGAGAATCTTCTCTCCCCGAGCATTCTTCACCCCCTGGAACGGACGCACCGGCAAGGGTACCTTTTCCCTTTCACCGGGAGAAGAATGGACAGACAGAGCCGAATCCGTCTGCACCCCGCCCTCTTCCTCCGGGGCATCCTCTCCGACCACCCGTCCCCGTTCATCCAGAAACAAGGTCCGACAGCTCCCATCCTCACCATACTGGCAGACGAAAGCCGCATACCCGTGGGAATTCCTGCACCTCTTGCCGTCCAGTCCGTAACAAACCTGTTTCTCCAGACGACCTTCATCGTCATAGGAAAATTTCATGCAGTAGTACCCGCTATCTCCTAGAGCGGGACTCCCATCGGAGGATACATACTTCCTCTCTCCGACCTCCCCCCGGGCATTCCTCTTCACAATGCGGATACGGCCATCGCTCAAATACTCCTCTCTCCGGATTTCCTTACCGTCCGGATCATAAGAAAAAGCTCTTTTGACAATCCCCGCCGCATCCACACATGGCAACCCCTCCCCGCTATAATACGATTCCGACGCCACACGCCCCTCGGCATCATATTCATAGACGACCTTATGCCACAAATCCGGTCCGGCGACGGCATCCCCCGCCTGGCTGCAGTAAAACGCAGAGGCAACCCTGCCGCTGTCGTCGTAGATCTTGCGCATAGTCGGGGTATCCATAGGGGAAACCCTCCCCCGGTCCAGGGAGGGCGCCCCTCTTTCTACCACACTTCCAAGCATTTACAATCATACATTGCGCTTGGAAACGATGCTCATCATTCTTCGGGGGAATATGGGACCTCAATAAGAAGGACATCCGACGGCACCAAGGCGGAAATACTCAACGACGACGTGTCATAGATGCCCGCTCCATCACGGGCGTGAAGAACGGCGTCTCCGACTTTCACCTCTCCCTTGATGACGAATACATACACACCCGTACCATGCCCCTTCAACGAGTAGGAGGCCGACACTCCTTCATCAAGAGCCCCCCAGGAAAACCACGTCTGCTGGTGCAAACGAATCCGGCTGTCAGGAGCAATAAACACGGAAATTTCATTCTTCTTCAAAAGCGGCCTGATATTGTAATCGGCATATTGCGGGTCGATATTCATCTCGTCGGGAATCACCCATATCTGGAGGAACTTCAAGATTTCATCCGGATCCGGATTGTATTCACTGTGGAAAATACCCGTTCCCGCACTCATGATCTGAATTTCTCCGGGCTGGATGACATGGTTGTTCTGCAAGCTGTCTCCATGGCTCAAACGTCCATGGAGAGGGATGGAAACAACCTCCATATTCTTGTGCGGATGACGGTCAAACCCACGCCCCGGAGCCACAGTGTCATCATTTAACACCCGGAGAGAGCCAAAGCCCATTCTGTCCGGATTGTAATAATCGGCAAAACTGAATGTATGCCATGTATCAAGCCAGCCATGATTGGCGTGCCCCCTTGTTGCAGAGCGATCAATGATCATTTTCATATTTGGTCCTTCTTTCTGGTAAATATTGGACAAAGCCCCATCTGGAACAGTTCAGCATCATGACTGCATCATGACATTGGATTTGTCATAAATTCCTACCGGATAAGATATTGTTAAATTTATCCAAAAAAAATTGATTAATCTCAATTTTTAATTCATTCTTCTCTCACATAGCCTATGAAACTTTACCCGCTGTTATCCCTGCTATTGTTGACTTTTCAGGCAGCCTTCTCTCTTGATCTCTCGACATGCCCCGTCCAATTCGTTACGGGAATGCTGCAAGCCTCCGACGGGAAAATATGGGTCGTCGGAGAGGCGGCAGGGCCTGCATATCTGGATACCCGGCAAGCTGAAGATGGGTGGAAGTCTGCGGCGGAGAAAAAAGGATTTCCTGACAGAGTCAATTGTTACGCCCTGGCAGAAGACAAACAAGGACGCATTTGGGTAGGTACCGATCATGACGGGGTTGTTATCTGCAACGGTCTGGAATGGAAGGTATATGGAGTACAGGAAGCCCTCCCCGGAGAAAGGGTCTTTTCCATTGCCGTATCCCCTCTGAATGGAGATGTCGCCATAGCAACATCGGGAGGAATTGCCATTTATCAACCGGAAAAAGATAGTTGGCTCTCGGTAACACGTGCAAATGGCCTACCGGAAGATCAAGCCTACTCCGTACATTTTGATCATCAAGGGATTCTATGGGTCGGTTTTTCCTGTTACGGAATTGGCATGGCATCACCAGGTAAAAATTACCAAATCTGGAAGCATATCCATACAAACTGGTATTGGGATAAGGAGCAGCATACTCCTCAACCTAAAGAACAGGCAGGAGAAGGCCTCCCCTCCAACCAGATCAACATCATCTCCTCGTTACAGGATGGCAGCATCTGGGTTGGTACGATTGCCGGACTCGGTTACAAACTCAAAAATTCCCATTGGCGTTTCTGCCGAGGTAAAGACTTCAAAGATAAAAATGCCGGACTTTATCAAGTAAAACCTACCGCCAACCGGACCAATACAAGTTATCCTAGAATCTTATTGCCTGAAGATTTCATCACCTCCCTCGCCCCCGCCGGGAAAAAACTTCTAATAGGCTTTAGACAACAAGGAGCTTGTCTTCTTGATCCTGCCAATTGGACACTTGAAAAAACCTATTATCAACAAAATCCGGCATCTCCGTCCAGATGGATTAACTGTTTCTTGCAAACGCCGGACGGATCCCTGTGGGCCGGCACTTTTGGAGGAGGGGTTGTCTGCCTTGATAAACAAGCTCCATTATCACTGAAACAGCCATCCCCAGAGGTTCCGCCCTCCCGAGAGAATCCATGCTTTCCATCGGCCGCCAGTCCCTCATCCGACCAGGATTTGACGGACGCATACCTCGCTCTTGTCAAGAAGGATGAAAAAGAGACTCACAATTCCGATGCCATCTTTTTCGGCGAGGACTGGAGCACGCGGGGCGATTGGTGCCTGCGTCATGGAAAAGATTACGTCCTGCTATGCGGTGCCAATGCACCATGGGACAATGTTCGATACTTCAACTCCATCATGTCGATGAACTATAGATGCTACGGAACCATCGGACCCAACCAGAAAAATGATGGATTGAGACATTGGGTCGAAACCATCAACGACAAAAATAACAGAAACGTCCTCGTAAGCCCGGATTTCTGCATCCGTACGGAATCGGAATGGGATGACCACGGTGAAGCATACCCACAGTCTTTTGACGGCCCCGATGTATGGATTGCCGTAGCTATCCCTCCGGGAAAACACATGCTGAGCATTTATTTTTATAACCCGAATGGGCGTAAGAAATTCAATAACTCCTTAAGAGATTATCTGGTCGAAATAAGGAAAATACGTCCCAGCCTGCAGGGACTAAAAGAATTCAGCACAGTGAAAGAAGATTACGCGCATACCAGTAAAGTCCGGGCTGAACATGCAGGCAACCATCTTTCTTCCCCTGTTTTGGCAAGAACGAGAGTCAATTATTTTTCCGGCTCAGGAGTCTATAAATCCTTCCTCGTATCCGGACCGGGTAGCTATTATGTCCGTGTGGCCCGTAACCATTCATTCAATACTATCGTCAACGGGATCTTTATCACATGCCTGTCCTATCCGGACCGGAGCAAGTGGAATACGACAACATCTTCCGGGAGAATTTATAACTTTTCGCTTTTGAAAACATTTCTTGATGCCCCGTATCCATACAATTTCTCCTGGATCTCAAATCCTTCCCCGTTTCTATCCAGCGAATACATGCCGGCTTCCGTAAATATCAGAACCATTGCCGCATATCGCCAGTACATGACTTCCTGCTTGCAATCGTTATCAAATAAAAAATCGCAAACTGAAACGGATCGTAAGTTGATTTCCCATCTCAAATGGTGCCTGAATCTCCATGAAAAGGAAAACGAAAAGAAATTCGACGATTATTTAATGGAGCTCTGGAATATATATCAGGAACTCTATCCCTGTTTCAGATCAGCAGAATGGGCTAAATATAGCCCAAATGTCATTCCATTTTCAATAAATGAAGTGAAAGCTATGGAAAAAATGCAGATAGACTGGAAACAATACCTACCGGGACACAGACCCCAAATTCCAGTCGATGCGATGAAACGAAAAATTCACCTTTTTATAACACAAGAAAAAGGGACATCCCAGAACGATAACTCTCCAGTCGATCATTCAGTTTCTATTTAGTATAACGTCGAATAAAGCAGAGAGTTTATCAAAACTCGCGGTTTAACTGTTCCCTCTATCGGGTAGAGAACATCTAATCTCGTACTGGGGATGGGAAAAATCGTAGTGATCGGTAAACAATTCCGTTTCCATCACCACTTTGTCGTAATCCTGAGAAAACAGATCGGGGAAAAGTCCGCGTGCGTGTTCAATGTCATTGACGTCCGTCTTCATGCACGCAAAGGAAGAGGCCGGAAGCCGGAGCACGTCTCTTGGAAGCGGGACGGGCGCGCCGTCTCCTTCGATAGCGATGTATAGAAACCTTTCTTCTGCATCTCCCCGGTACAGCATCATAATCCCGCCCTCAATGCACATCCCTAGCTCCTGTCTGATAATTTCGTCAATTCCCTTCGTAAATTTCAGGTGATACTCGGAACTGCGCAATGCCCCCTTGTACGGGATTGTCCACAACAGCATATCCGGGAAATCCACCTTGATCGGACCATTGTGAAAGCGGTAATTCTCCGCATACTGGATGTGCTCCCGGATTTCGTCGAGCATGCGGAGCCGGGCATTAATTGCCTTGATCTTCTCATCGGCCAGCATCGTGCCATATGTAATCAACTTGCCGATGCGGATATTTTTCCTGTCCTCCGTCATAAACTCCGGGAAGCGATTTAAAGGAATGTCCAGTTCCACACATAATTGAATGGCCTGAACCAACGGGATCTGGGAATAGTCGTAGTAACGGTAGCCCGTCTCCGAGTCGATGTATGCCGGAGTCAGAATACCGATCCTGTCGTAGTAACGGAGCGATTTGACGTGTACTCCCGTTTGCTGGGAAACGTTGCCGATTGTCAGTAATTGTCTTTTGTCCATATTCAGCAAAATACGTCAAAGGGAAAATCGGAAACAGTCCACAGCAAAAAAATTATAAACGATTCGCAATCAACACAATGAATATTCAAACCCAAATCTCATCTCAAGGTATCCTTCGTACTTGACGGAAGATTCACTGGCATGATTCCGATTTCCTATTGACTCTCCCATTATGGGATAGTTTATAGCATGATATCTTATCGGCGCTCCAGAGGAATGAGAGGCAATGACACAAGACCTCACCCCGGTTTGCCCAACAATCCGTTTCACCGAATGAAAATAGCATCTATCCTGCCCGTCCTTTTCGCAACGGGAATCACTCTTTCCTCCTGCCGTCAAGAAGACCAGGCCACACCTCAAATGCCTCCGCCCGAAGTGACTGTCGTCACGGTGAAGGGAACACAGGAACCCGTTACCACCAACCTCCCCGGACGGATGGAAGCTTTTCTACAAGCCGAAGTCAGAGCCCGCGTCACGGGCATCATCCAGGAACGCTGCTACCAGGAAGGACAAAATGTCAACGAGGGGGATATCCTCTTCAAAATCGACCCTGCCCCTCTTCAAGCAGCCCTCGACGGCTGCCAGGCCGCACTCGACCGGGCCAAAGCCATCCTGGACGACGCCAAGGACAAAGTGGACCGCTACTCCGCCCTCGTCACCAAGGGTGCCGTCAGCGGACGGGAACACACGCTCGCCCTGGCCGAACAAGCCAAGGCAAAAGCCGATTACGACGCAGCCGCTGCAGCCCTCGAACAAGCCAAACTCGACTTGGGATACGCCAACGTCACCGCGCCGATCAACGGCCGTGTTCGCCGAGCCCTCGTCACCAAAGGTGCCCTGGCCAACAAAAACGAATTCACCCACTTGACGACCGTTGAACAGATCAATCCCATTTACGTCCGCTTCAGCCAGCCTTCCACTCAGCACAGCAAACTCCGGCGCGCCGTCCTGTCCGGAGAATGGGAGGGTATCCCCCTCGACCAGGTCAAAGTCAAACTCCGCCTTCCGGACGGAGACGAGTATCCCCTCCCCGGCAAGATACTCTTCAGCGACATGGCAGTAGATCCGAACACGGACACGATCGAAATGCGCGCCCTATTCCCCAACCCCGACCACGAACTCCTGCCTGGAGCATACGTCCGCGTCGTCTTCGACAAAGCCATCCGCAAAAACGTTTTCAGCATCCCGCGCGACTCGCTGATGCGAACATCGCAGGGAGCCTCCGTTTACGTCGTCGGACAAGATGACATGCTGGAAGTACGCCCCGTCACCGCTGAAACCATGAAAGGGAAAAACTGGCTCATCACCTCCGGACTCAAAGAAGGCGACCGGGTCGTCACCGGCAAACTCACCATGCTGCGCCCAGGAATCAAAGCCATCGTCCGGGAAACATCCGCCCAGTCCCAGCAGCCGGACACCCACTAAACGTCCAGCCCCACATTAGGCTATGCCCGACTTTTTCATCCACCGCCCCATTTTCGCATGGGTTGTCGCCCTCCTGATCTCGCTGATCGGGACATTGGCCATCCCGATGCTGCCCGTCGCCCAGTATCCGGACATCGCGCCGCCCGTCATCAACATCCGTACGACCTACCCGGGCGCTTCCGCCCAGGTCACGGAAGAAGCCGTTACCGCCGTCATCGAAAAGGAAATCAACGGAGCCCCCGGCCTCCTTTACATGACAGCTACCAGCGATTCCAACGGCATGGTCGACATCGCCGTCACATTCAAGCAGGGCACCGATCCCGACATCGCCGCAGTCGAAGTTCAGAACCGTATCAAAATCGTCGAATCCCGCCTTCCCGAATCCGTCCGACGCGAAGGCGTATTCGTCGAAAAATCCTCCAACAACATCCAGGCCGTCATTTCCCTGTCTTCCACCGGGACATTGGACGGGACGGAACTCGGTGAACTGGCTTCATCACGCATCATCCCGGAACTCAAACGAGTCAAGGGTGTCGGTCGCGTCGATCAGTTCGGCGCGGAGACATCCATGCGCATCTGGCCGGATCCCGAAAAACTGGAGGCTCTTAAGCTGACGCCCAACGACATCGTCACGGCCGTCGCCTCCCAGAGCGAACGCATCATCGTCGGAGACATCGGCGGAGCCGCCGTCAACAAAGACGCCCCGATCAACGCCAGCGTAGTAGCGGAAGAAGCCTTCAGTACCCCGGAACAATTCGAATCCATCGCACTCCGCACGCTCGAAGACGGTTCGTCCGTCAAACTCAAAGACGTGGCTCGCGTCGAACTCGGAGCCAACAACTACTCCTTCTTCTCGCGGTGCAACGGGCAGGTCTCTTCCGGCATGGCCATCAAGATGGCGCCCGGTTCCAATGCCGTGGAAACCATGGGACTCCTTCAGGACAAAATGAACGAACTGTCGCGGGACTTTCCCGCCGGCGTCTCCTACCAGATCCCCTACGAAACCACCCACTTCGTCAAGATCTCAATCCAAAAAGTCATTTCAACTCTGCTGGAAGCCATCGCCCTGGTCTTCATCGTGATGTTCCTGTTTCTTCAGAACTTCCGGGCCACTCTCATCCCGACACTCGTCGTCCCCGTCGCCCTGCTCGGCACATTCGCCGTCATGTGGGTATCCGGATTCTCCGTCAACATGCTCACCATGTTCGGCATGGTGCTGAGTATCGGCATTCTGGTAGACGATGCCATCGTCGTTGTCGAAAATGTGGAACGCATCATGATGGAAGAAGGGCTGGATGCCCGCCGTGCCACCGTCAAAGCCATGAAACAGATCGGAGGAGCTATCGTAGGCATCACGGCAGTTCTCATTTCCGTTTTCATCCCGATGGCATTCTTCAGTGGCGCCGTCGGCAACATCTATCGTCAATTCTCACTGACGCTCATTGTGTCCATCGCCTTCTCGGCCTTCCTCGCCCTTTCCTTGACGCCGGCCCTCTGCGCCAGCCTCCTCAAACCTTCTTCCGTAGAACATCAGGAAAAGAAAGGCTTCTTCGGACTCTTTAACAGAACAGTCACCCGCGCTACCAACAGCTACGGCAAATCCGTAGGAGACATCATCAAACGCCCCGTCCGCTCCCTCTTGATCTACCTGCTCGTCATCGCCGGAGCCGGCTACCTGTATGTCACCCTCCCCACCTCCTTCCTGCCGGAAGAAGACCAGGGCAACTTCCTCACCGTCATTTCCCTGCCCGCTGGAACTCTTCAGGAGGAAACCAGTGAACGCCTGCGCGAAGTGGAAGACTATCTGATCCGGAACGAACCCGTCGAATATACTTACTCCGTCGGAGGGTTCAGCTTCTTCGGCTCCGGAACCAACATGGCCATGCTCTTCATCGGCCTGAAGGACTGGGAACACCGGACGGAGCCCGGCATGGGCGTCAAGGACATCGTCGCCAGAGTCAATGCCCGGTTCGCGGCAGATCCTCAAATGAACGTCATGGCCATCAACATGCCCTCCCTGCCCGAACTCGGCAACACGTCCGGGTTCGACTTCCGCCTTCAGGACAAGGGAGACATCGGATACGACCGCCTCGTCGAGGCACGCGACGAACTACTCGCCAAGGCCAACACCACAAGCCCCGACCTCACCGGCGTATACTTTGCCGGGCAGCCCGACACCCCGCGCCTCCGCGTTGCCATCGACCGAGAAAAAGCATTCTCCATGGGAGTTCCCATCACGGAAATCAGCAATTCCCTGGCTGTCATGTTCGGTTCCAGCTACGTTGGTGACTTCATGCACGGCAACCAGGTTCGTCGCATTATCATCCAGTCCGATGCCAAAAGCCGCCTCGGCGGAGATGACATCGAAGACCTGCATGTCCGCAACTCGGCCGGCAATCTCCTGCCCCTCTCATCCTTTGTCGATCTCGAATGGACGGCAGGCCCCCCTCAATTGACGCGCTACAACAACTATCCCGCGTTTACCATCAACGGCTCCGCCGCACCCGGCAAAAGCAGCGGCGACGCCATGAAAGCCATGGAGCAAATCGCCTCCACCCTGCCCCAGGGAATCGGGTTCGAATGGACCGGGCAATCCTATGAAGAACAACAGGCTGGTTCCCAGGCCACCATCCTGTTCTCCCTCTCCATCCTCATCGTCTTCCTTGTACTGGCAGCCTTGTATGAAAGCTGGTCCATTCCGTTCGCAGTCATCCTGGTCGTACCCCTCGGCCTCATCGGTGCCTTGCTGGCTGTCTTCTTGAGGGAAATGCCCAACGATATCTACTTCAAAGTCGGCCTCATCACCACCATCGGCCTCTCCGCCAAAAACGCTATCCTCATCGTCGAAGTTGCCAAAGACCTCTACCGGAACGGCATGGACGTCATGCAGGCCACCATCACCGCCGCCAAACTCCGCCTCCGCCCCATCCTGATGACATCCCTCGCCTTCGGCGCAGGCGTTATCCCCCTTGCGTTTGCCCATGGCGCAGGCGCAGGAGCCCAAAAAGCAGTCGGTACCGGCGTACTCGGCGGCATCATCACCGCCACCGTCCTCGCCATCTTCCTCGTACCCCTCTTCTTCCGCCTCACCGCAGGCAAGCGCAAGAAAATCGAGGAATAAGGCCTTCTTCCAAAAACAGGTTATCGACATTATTGAGCCTCACTCAGGAATTTCATCCCGGGTGAGGCTCTTTTCATCACTGGATATCAGTCCACCAAAAGGGTTGCCCCATACTGGATGAAGATAGCCCCATGTACGTTGATTGGTCAGATAAACTTATTTGTATTCTTCCATCATTTGACGGACTTTTTCCCGAATTGCATCATCGCTTGATTGCTCCATCTTTTTGTAAAGATCAGTCATATCAAAATAGATTATCTGTGTATTCCCGGAAGACTTATCCCGTCCGACAATAAGCTGCAAATACAGTCCATACTGGTACATTTTATTTACACTATCGCTTTTCAAAAGATTAGGATAATTCTTCGCTATATATTCATCTTGGGCTGCTTCAATTCCTTCCAAACTCGTCACATAGCTTAAATTAACTGCCTTGGACAACCGTCTGAATATCTCCTGCTCCGTTGAAACATTTGAGCTAACATTCGGAAATAGTATCAAGGAATCATCTGAAGCCATGGGTTTGCACCCCACACAGGAACAATCCGATTTCAGACAATTACAAGAAAATGACGCTTGCCCGCATTCCTCTCTTAGCATGCACATTGCTGCCAATTCGACAATGCGCCTGGCTTCCGCAATAGCTTGCTTTTTGCGTTCTTCCTCAGACAAACCTAATTTACCATCAATGGAAAAGACATCCACTACGATAGGAAATAACGATTTGGTATATTCCCTTTCAAGTCCGTATACTCCAGAATGGTGACGGCATTGCATCCGGCATGATGCATGAACCGTATACACACCAGCAGTCCCAGGCAACAGTACTGCTTCCATATGCAGATTTTTAACATCTACCGAACATTCTCCAGCGTTCATCTGTCCAGTCCAAGTCACAGATGCAAGCATCACGCCCAACAGTAATCGTAAAATTGATTTCATACCTTTTTCTCATCATCATAGATACTGTCTTTCATCAGGGAAAGACCGGATAGTAAATACTTGATCTGTCGTACTACTGGTAGCACGGTATAACAAAAAAAAGGACTGTTCCAGAAAATTCCGGAACAGCCCCTGCATTCAATGAATATGCGGCAACCTTTATTTCCAGGAATACTGGACGGGAAGGTTGCGGGAAGAATTCCCGATCGAAACCTTGTATTCACCGGGCATGATGTCCCAAGAATTTTTCGCTTCGCTCCAGTATTTCTTCTCTTCATCCGTCAGTTTGAAGGTAACGACTTCCGACTGACCGGGTTTAAGATTCACCTTCTTGAATCCGGCAAGTTCCCGAACGGGCATAGGCACTTCTTTTGATTCGGGTTTGGTGATGTAGCACTGCACGGTTTCAGCTCCTTCGCGGTCTCCCGTATTCGTCAGCTTCACGGAGAACTCACCTGCTCCGGGATTGGTACCGGCGGGGTCCATGGAAAACGTCGTGTACGACAAGCCGTAGCCGAAGGGGAAACGGGGTTCAATGCCTGCCTTGTCAAAGTGCCGGTAGCCTACCCATATATCATCGGAGTAGAATTGAACGGGATTGTCCTTGCTCCAGCGGATATCGCCCGGGTAGGAGAGGAATCCTTCCGAATGGCTCTTCCAATCGTTCAAGCGTTTGCCGAAGGTACAGGGCAGTTTACCCGAGGGGTTCACCTTGCCCGTAACCACTTCAGCCAGCGCCGTACCGGCATCCATGCCACCATACCATAATTCCAGAAGAGAAGGCACGCGGTCAATCCATTCCTCTACCTGGACAGGAGCGCCGTTGACAAGGGCTACCACCGTTTTCGGATTAGCGTCCAAAACCCTGTCGAGCAAGGCTACCTGGTCTCCCTTGAGGTTCAGATCCGGCTTGTCACCGCCTTCCAAGACCCCCCAACCGGCACATTCGCGGTCGTAGGTATGATCGGTGCCGCCCACAAAGATGACCACGTCCGCCTCCTTGGCAGCTTCGACGGGATCCCATTCTTTCATGTCCGGGAAACTCTTTTTCTTCGGATCTTCGAAGCGGAATCCGGGAGCAAACAGAACGCGATCCTTGCCGAAGAGCTCCACAATACCGGCCAGCGGCGTCTTCTCATAGGGAGGACGTCCTGCCGCAGCACCGCCACGCTGATGGACGCCGGAACCATCCACCATGGTCTGGTACTGGTCGGCATTAGGCCCGATCACGGCGATCTTGCCGATTTTTTGCGGATCCAGAGGAAGGAACTGCTTGTCATTTTTCAGCAAGACCACCGCTTCGCGGGCAACCTGGCGGGCAACCTCCTGATGTTCGGGAGCATTCAACCGGCCTTCCAGAGGCTCGGTAAACGCGCCGACACGCATCGCAAAACGGATATTGCGTCTGACGGCATCCTCAAAAAACTTGCGATCAATCTTCCCCTCATTGACCAGCTTGACAATATTCTTGTCCTTGTCCGCATTCTTTCCGCTGGGCATTTCCAGATAGCAGCCCCCGTTGACGGCATCCGCATCGCCATGCCATGCTCCCCAGTCGGACACCATAGTTCCATCCCACTTCCAATCGTCATAAAGAATATTGTTAAGACGATCTCTCTGGTGGCTCGCCCACTTGCCGCGCACCTTGTTGTAAGAGCACATGATCGTCCAGGGATTGGCCTCGCGTACGGCGATTTCAAACGGCTTGGCATAAATCTCGCGCAAAGCGCGTTCCGGAGCATCGACGTCGATAACCGTGCGGGACCATTCTTGATCATTGAAAAGCCAGTGTTTCAAAGATGTCGAAACACCATTGGCCTGTACGGCATTAATAAACGAAGCGGCTATCTTTCCGGCCAGGAAGGGATCTTCCCCGAAATATTCGAAGCTACGTCCGCCCAAAGGCGTACGCATCAGGTTGACTGCGGGGCCCAGAATAATGCGTGAGTTCGTCGCCTTGCACTCGCTGGCAATCACCTCGCCGACTTTTTTAATCAAATCCTGGTTCCATGTAGACGCCATGGCCGTCCCGCAAGGGAAATACGTTGAACGATTGTCTCCTCCGAGGCGTACTCCCAGCTGTGCATCCGACATAATGAACTTCGTGAGTCCGATGCGCGGCACATCACCGTATTCGTATCCGCTGCAGCCGTGAAGCAAGGAAGCCTTTTCCTCATCCGTCAACCGTTTGAAAAGATCCTCCACCCGCTGTTCCAGAGGCTGATTCTTGTCACGATACGGAGCATTGACCATGGAAACATCGGTCGGCGGTTCAATCTTACTCCGGACTACATCCTTGCTGCCCTCGGCATATTGCTCCGCCCAACCGGACGAACATACGGCACACAGCCCGAAGGCAGCAATTCTCATGAGGCTTCTTCCATTCATAAATCTATTGAAATGTATATGATTACCGTTGAGATACGTATACTCGCCAACCGTTCTTTCACAGAATACCTGTATTCGGGACAAAGGCGCGGCAACTTCGCCCCACGCCACTGAACATACCAAGCGGACGGGAAGAAAGGCCCCCCCTCGTTGGATCCATGCGATCCCCGCCATGCTACGATTTTCTGGAAGCACGCTTATCCTCCGAGGCGGAGCCGGAGTGGCCACGATCATCCTTGAAAAGCCTGACGAGGAATTTGAACAAATAACGATTTCTCATCTCAATGAGATTTGGATACCTAAACCGCTTTCTGCTTAGGGAAGAAACCATTGCCATGAAGCGGCTTCAACTTTTGAGACTCATAACCGCTGCGAAATGTTCACGATACAGGAAAGAATGTCCATGTATCACTCCTTGATCCATGCATGCATGATTTCCACCACATACATGCGATGCAAGGGATTATCCTCTGCGTACCACTTCTCCAGACAGGACTTGTCCACGAATCCGGACTCCTTCAGGACATCGCTGTACAGTTTGCGACATTCCAACACGAGATCGGCGCCTTCGACAGCCACATTGCCCATCTCCGTCACTATGGGCGACAATCCGGCAGCGGCCATCTTGTCTCCGTTGCGCCCGGATGTCGTCCCACACACGCGCAAGGCCGAACGGAACTCTTCCCCCATGAAGGAGAGGGTCAGGTACTCCTTCTTTTCAATGAACTCATACGTATAGCGGTTGGGGCGTACCACCACAAAAGCTACAGGCTTACCCCACATAAACCCGATACCACCCCAGGAGGCCGTCATCAGATTGAAGGATTCCCGCTCCCCCGCCGTAATCAGCATCCACTTGTGACCGATTAACTCAACGGCATTATCCGTAATGTTTACAGGATTGATTTCTTTCATCATCTTTTTTTCTACAGAATTTGAATAATGAGATTATGACCGCATGGAACGGCCGATTTTCAACACGAAAAGAGTCATACCCAGGCTCATGACTCCCATGACAACAAACTGCCATGCCGGGGAAATCAACAGCATCATGACGTACTGGAACCCCACCGCCAGCAATCCCAGAAAGCAATCCACAAGATTCCCCGCCGCAATCACGTCGCCGCGCCTTCCGTTCTCCGCACGATCCTGAAGACAAGCATTCAACGGCACCAGATAAGCCGAGGCAAAAGCTCCCGCAAAAATCAGGAGTACCTGGAACAACCAGACATTCGGAGGCACGAGGCTCAATCCCAGGCATCCCAGCGTCATCCCCAGCCCTCCCCAAAAGGCTACTCCCATGCGAATGCCGTTGCGGCAAATGGAGGAAGCCACCACGCCACCCAGCACCATGCCGCCGCTCATCCAGGCCATGAGTTCAGCCCCCTGAGAGCCAAAATCATCTCCTGCACCCGATACCTCCTTGGCCAGCTGAATCGTCATCAAGATGATCGTTCCTCCGAAAAACCAGAAATATCCGATACCGGCCTCGCAACGCCGCAGGACTTCATGCCGCCATAAATACCCCAATTGCTTAAAATGTTCGTACAGCAAACTCCACGCAAACGGACGCGCCTCATACGGACGATAGGCAGGCAGAGTAAACGTCCCAATCGCCGTCACCACGGCCAGCAGGAAAAACATGAAACAAGGAAACGATGCCGCATACCACCCGTCATTGATCCCGTTCGGTTTGAAAACACCGTCAAACCAGGCAAAAAAACCATCCCCAAGCATTCGGTGCCAGATCGTATTCGTCCCCGGCTCCAGCAGATATGAAAACCAGACAAACACCCCCAACTGGCCGATCAGCAGAGCCAGCACAGAAGCCATCTCCACAATTCCGCTGGCAAAGCCGATTCGTTTCGTACCTACGATATCCTTGATAATCCCCTTTTTGGACGGACTGAACACCGTCGCCTGTACGGCAAACACGCAAAACCACCCCAGCGCGGCATCAAGGTTGTGCCCTCTCAAGCTAAAAAACATCCCCATCAACACCACCAGCTGAGTCACGGCCATGGCCCGGATAATATACGTCTTGCAAAACCTGTCCGACAACCAGCCAGCCAGAGGGGAAAACAAAATAAACGGCAGGACGATAATCGCCCCCAGGGGATACTCCAGATTACCCTCTTCACGGTACAACCATACCCCCAGAGGAATCAGCAAAAACTGGGCGCCTTTTTCACTGAAGGAGTTCTGCGCCTGGATCAACACGAGCTTCCAGAACGAGAACCAGTCGATACGCTGCGGATCCGCGGTATTTGCCTCCTGCATGCCGCGCATTGTAGCCGTCCTCAAACGGGATGCCAGCATTATTCCGGCAAAAAGAAATGGCACTCCCAGCCGGAGTTGAACCGAGCCTTTGCCGTTGGAGAGACGGCCTTCCTATCCGCTAGAAGATGGGAGCATCAATCAGAAACTCAGATCCGGAAACCTGATGTGGATTCATCAATACCACTTTCCCTCACGCAGTCAACTCCAAATTCGCCAATCAATTTTTCGGGATAACATACCGTCATTTTCCTTTGCCATCATGGTCTTGAGTGAGTATTGCCAGGCTGTTTTTTGCTTCTGTGCCAACGGAATCTTTCTGTTGAAGAAGATCATCAGCTTACTTCTGCGACAAACGGTCCACTCCTTCCCCACAACCGGCATGATAGAAAAACCTGCTTTTTGCCCCACGTTTATAATACTCCAAGGCTTTATCACGATCCACAGGCGTCCCGATCCCGTCCTCATATACCTTTCCCAGAAAATAATTCAAACCGCCCGCCGTGTAGGACTGAGTATATTTGTCCAATTCTTGGGCCAAATCATACAGTTTTTTTTCATCCCTTCCCGGCAGGTCTGCATGCCGGAACGCGAGAGTTAACATGAAAACCGACGGAGCAATCTGCATATTGACATTGTTCCGTTTCCCTCCATTGAAAGGGTCGGAATAGAGAACCGAGCTACCTCCGAACACCCCCATGGCCTCCTTAGCTTCTGAATAACAATCCCAAGCCTTTTTCAAATCACGGGACACCCCCATACCATGCTCGTTGAGATAGCCCAGGACAAGTTTGCCGAGAGGATCACCTTCGCCTGCCAACTCCTTCACCTTATCCACATATACGCTGGTAACGCCAGGAGAAACATCCCAACAGGCAGGTTCTTCCAACAATTTGAGCAACAGACGATCAGCTCCGCACAAAGCAACCAGTTCATCCAACTGCCGGCGGGCTTTTTCAGCATTCTTCCCATCAATCAACTTCACAACGTCACACCAATACACCTCCTTTCTCCAATCCAGCTTTTCCAAAGCTTTGCTCATGGCTTGCCTCAAAAAACGGGGACGATAAAAGCACTCCATCAACTTTGTTTCCATGGAGTCCAACTTGGAACGAAAAGCCATTCTCTCGATAAAAGGCACATACCTGCACTCCAGCAACGTGCGATAGTAACGAAACGCCTCTTCCCAGTCCTCACGGGTAAAATAATTCAAGCTCGACAACCCATGTGCAAGCCAGCAGTCCATACCGGCAAGGCTCCCCCTCCGGGCTGCCTTTCGGGCACAATCCACCCCCTCGTAGAATTCGTTCATCTCCTTCGCATCTTCGGCTTTCAGCCCCCCCATCCGGACAAGGCCATTCCACGCCTGGTCACTCGCTTCGTCAGGAAGCATCAGGATAGCTCTGCCCCAAAACGTTTCCTCCATCCCTTCCAGTATTGCCCTCTGTCTATCGAAAGAATCTTTGGGAGGGGAAAAAGCCAGGGTTGCCATTTTTTCCATCGCCCTCACATCCCCGGCTTTCACCTGCTTCCTCAGGGCATCCTGCAACAGGGATCTCTCCTCGTTGGAAAGAATCAGGTGGCAGGCGATCCGGCACATCAGGTTATAAGCCATCAAATCACCTCCGCGAAGACCATTCAGAAATTCATGATAACCAGGAAGACCCGTATAATCAGGACAATTTTTTGGGGAAATAAAGAGTGAACTACTTCCCGTAATTTTAACAACATTCCTGTTTTCCGGAAGAGTCAAATGCACAAATTCCCTTAAAAAGCGAGCCCCCGGATGCTTAAATTCCTCTGCTTTCCCCAGCCAGTAATCCACATCTCTAGCTTGCCTCCAGCTTAACATTTCAGGAAAATCTCCCTTTTCCCATCCAAGATGCAACGCCATCGCCAGGCAAGCCTCCGCATCTCCGCTGTTTGCCCGGTGCAAACATTCCTCAAGCGACACCTGATCCGCAGGAAGTTTCCCGTGGGAAGTTACCGGATCCAACGTCACTTCATAGGGTAGATTCTCCTTGTCCCGAAGCTTGGCCTGCATCTCAGCCAAAGTCTTCTCTCGCTCTTCCCTTCGCGCAAATTCCTCCTTCACCGATGTCGCGTCCTTACCCGTAATCCGGCTTAAATACTTGCCGCCATCATTGCATCCACGTGCGATCTCCCACGTCAACGGGAAAAGAGCACGGCGTTCGTTCCACAACTTCCGCTGCTGCTCGGAATAGCTATCCCCATACTCGGAAACCGCTGGCCACAGAAACACGCTCGTCACCACTGCCAGTAGGACGGCAGTTATTGAAATCCACATTTTCTTTTTCATGGGTTATTCTCCTTGGAAATTCCTTTTGTTTCTTCTTGCAACAAGCGTTCAACGCCATCCGTACATCCGATATGATTCTTGCCTTTTTCGTAAAACTTCAAAGCCTTTTCCTTGTCTACCGGAGTTCCGATACCGTCCTCATACACACGACCCAGAAAATAACTCACATTTTCAGGAAGTGAAGAAGATACCGAATCTTCCAATTCCTGAGCCAGCGCATACATCAATTTTTCATCCCTGCCCGGGAAATCCTTGTTATGGATTCCGAGAGACAAAAGAAAAAGGCCTGGCGCCTCTACAATGTTCGTTGAACAATGTTCCTCCCCATTGTCTGGATCCCTATAACTATCAGGGAACCTTTTAACAAAAAAACCGACAGTATCTCTCGATTCGAGATAATACCTCCAGGCCTTGCCTAAATCGCGTGGCACCCCCAATCCGTGTTCATGACAATACCCCAGGACAAGTTTTCCAAAAGGGTCTCCTTCATCAGCCAATTCCTGCACCTTGTCGGCATAAATGCGGGCAAGTTCAGGGGAAACATTCCAGAAGGATGAATCTGCCAGTAACTTGCTCAAAATGGCATCTGCCCCACTCACAGCAATCCATTCATCCAATTGGCGACGCACGGTATCTGCATCCCCGATATCCGTTCGTTTATTGATATTTTTAAACAGTTCTGCACCATCATATTCCTGTTGACCACGAATCTCTTTAATCGCATTTTCCAGCAATTTATAATCGTAAAAACCTGTGACCAGATCCAGATCCGATCTATCCCGGCGAAACAAGTCATCCCTGAGAGGCTGAAAAGGAATATAGTTGCGTTCCAACAGCGTATGATAGTAGCGGAACACCTCATCCCAATCTTCTCGAGTATAGTAATCCGAGCAGATGACACCATTCCACAGGCAACAATTCATACCTGCGAGGCTACCTCTTCGGGCAGCCTTACGGGCACAGTCCATGCCTTCTCTCAATTCTTTCATCGTCTCGGTATCTTCCACATCAAGCAACCCAATCCTGACAAGACCATTCCATAAACTCCCCTGAGCCTTGAACGGAAGGAAGCCGACAGCTCGCCCCCAAAACGAGTCTTTCATTTCCTGAATCATATCACACCGACATTGATAGCTACCGTTTGAACCTAAGAAAACCAAATCGGACAGTTTTTCCATCGCCCTCACATGACCTGATTTGACCTGTCTCCGAAGAGACTCCAACAACAATGCTCTTTCCTTGTTGGGGATAGTGAGATTCCATGCCATTTTTTTCATCAGGTAATACGCCACCAAATCGCCATTCCGCATACAATTCAGGAACCCTTCATAACCCGGAAAACCTTCATAATTCGGGCAGGCTCTTTGCACACAATATATCGTAGAACCCGAAATTTCAGTAATTGTTTTTCTGCTTTCCGGTAATGTCATCCGTAAGAATTCTTTCAAAAAACGCGCCCCCTGATGATTCAACTTTTCGGCCTTGTCCAACCAATAATCGACATCTCGGGAACCTCTCCAGCTCAACTCTCCAGAATACTCTCTGTTACCCCACCCCAAGTGGCATGCCATCACCAAACAGGCCTCTACATCGCCGCCATTTGCACGACGTAAACATTCACGAATCGGCACTTGCTCTGCTGCCAGAGATGCCCAGTCTTCATGAATAACAGAAGGCACGGGATAGGCTAACTTCTCTTCCCATTTAATCTTAATCCTTTCATTATCGATCGATTTTATACATTCCTTTCGCCGTTTCCATTCATCCTTCACCCACATTTCATCCTTGCCTAACACACGACTTAAAAACTCAGCATCAACATCCGGGATACCATCTGCCAATGCCCAGATCCAAGGTAAAATAGCCCGGCGCTCATTCCATAGCTTCCGTTGTTGCTCGGAATAGCTGTCCCCATACTCGGGAGCCGTCGGCCACAGGAACCAGCCTGCCACCGCAGCCAACAACACGGCAGCTATTGATATCCATACTTTCTTGTTCATGGCTTACTTTTCCTTGGAATTTCCTTTTGCCTCCCGTTGCAAACGTTCCACGCCTTCGGAACAGCCGAGGTGACACGAAGGATCATCTTGATAATACTTCAACGCTTTTTCATAATCGACAGGGGTACCGATGCCATCCTCATAGACTCTCCCCAAAAGGTAGCGCAAATGACCAGTATAGGGGGAATTATCAACGAATGGATCCAATTCTTGAGCAAGCTCATACAGTACGTGTTCATCTCGCCCCGGAAACTCCTTATGGTAGATCCCCAGAAACAGTATGAACACTGCCGGGGCATTCGGCATACATGTTGTACTCGATTTTCCTTCATTCGCGGAATCCTTGAAGCTAACAAACCCTCCTCCATAATTCACAGCAATCTCCCGGGCTTCCCGATAACAAGCCCAGGCTTTCCCCAAATCACAAGGGACGCCTGTTCCATGCTCATAGCAAAAACCCAGCACCAACTTGCCAAGGGGATCCCCTTCGGCAGCCCATTCCTTCACCTTGCCCACATAGGCATCGACCTCATCTGGGGAATCTTTCCATGAATCATACAAATCCAACATTTGCCGTAAAACAGAATCCGATCCTCTCACGGCAATCTTTTCTTCCAATTCGCGCAGAATTCCCTCAGCATCCTCAGCATGCGTTAATTTCTTTTCGACGCCATCTATCCACCAATACTCGCCGCTCATATAGCGCTTTACAAAATCTGAACTCAGCTTATTCAACGACTCTGGCTCGTAATAACATTCCAGCAAATTCCTGTCCAGGGTAGGAGACCACTTACACGACTCCCACCGATCAAAGGCAGGAATATACCCGCTCGCCCACAAGGTGCGATGGAATCGAAAAACCTCCTCCCAATCTTCTTTCGTATAATAATCCACGCTCGCCAATCCATTCGCAAGCCAACAATCCATGCCAACTAAACTCCCCCGCCTTGCCGCCTCTCGGGCACACTCCAGACCTTCGCGCCATTCGCGGTCTGCCACCGTATCGGCCGGATCGATCAATCCCATTTGTACCACCCTCTTGCCAAGAGGCAGGTGCATGGACTTTGGAAGTTTCTGAATCATCTCATACCAGAATGATGCCTGCATCTCCTTCCAAATATCACTTCGCCTCCTTCTGGTCTCCCCTGAACAAATAAGCTGAGCCATCTTCTCCATCGCGGCTACATCTCCGGCTTTCACCCCATCCCTCAGTGTTGCCTTCAACAAAGCTCTTTCCCCGGGAGGGAGATCATGAGATGGGGAGACCAAACTCATGAGTCGAAATGCCATCAGATCTCCCTTGCGCAGGCAATCCTCAAATTCTTCGTACCCGGGAAGCCCTGTGTAATCCGGGCATGTAGCACTACGACTAGCACTTGTCGCGTATTCATCAAGACTGAGAGCCTTCCTGCTTTCCGGCTGCATCATCTGGAAAAAATGTTTGAGAAACAGGGCTCCCGGACGCCCCAAATCCGTTGCCTTATTCAGCCAATAGTCCACATCACGAACCTCACGCCAACTCCACACCCCGATGCCCAGAACAGAATTCTCACCAACTCTCCATGCCATTGCCATGCACGCGTCAGCATCACCATTCCGGGCTCGCCTCAGACATTCCCTGAATGGAACCAAATCAGCGGGAAGCGACGCAAAATCCGGTTGGGCAGGCAGATCCCCCTGGAAAATGAGTTCCTCCTGGTCGCGAAGAACATTCTGGACGCTGACTAATTGTTCATCCTGTTCCTCCTTCTGCGATCGAAGTTGATCAACCTCTTTCCAATCCAGTCCGGTCATGAATTGCAAATATGCAGAATCGAACACAATTCTGTTTCCATCCATCCAATCCCATGGCAAAAGCGCCCGCCGTTCATTCCACAGCTTCCGCTGTTGCTCGGAATAGCTGTCCCCATACTCTGGCGGAGATAACCACAGGAACCAGCCAGCCACTGCCGCCAACAACACGGCAGCTATTGATATCCATACTTTCTTGTTCATTCAATTTCCTTTTGACGATTTATCATCCGTCAACTGTTGCAACAAGCGTTCAGCACCTTCGCTACACCCGGCGTGGTTTCCACCACGTTTGTAACAACTCAAGGCTTTTTCCTTGTCCACGGGTGTACCAATACCATCCTCGTATATTCTTCCGAGCAGATAACTCAAGTCAGACAATCTGGAACCCAAGGTCGGTTTATCGAGACTTTGAACGAGATCATACAATTCCTTCCCCTCCTTCTTCAGTTCATCCGCATGTCGTATCCCCAGCGACAGCATGAAAATTGTCGGCGTAAACTGGAGATAGGAACAGGAATACTTCCCCCCAGCCGTTGGGTCGGGATATGAAACCGATATACATCCATAAGAAGCAACGGCATCCTTCGCGGCAGAATAACAGTTCCATGCCTTGTTCAAGTCGCGAGGAATGCCCCGCCCGTATTCATGGATGTATCCCAGAACAAGCAGAGCCAATGGATCTCCTTCGTCTGCCATTTCCTTCACGCGGCTGGCATACATACGGGCAATTTCCGGAGCAACATTCCAGCAAGCTTCATCCTTCATCAACTTTAGCAAAACAAAATCAGCCCCCATCGTCGAGATCAGCTCATCAAGCTCGTAGCGAGCCTTCTCCACATCTCTTTCTGACTTCAATTGGCCGGAATAAAACTGTGCCATATCCTCCGTCAACTTCAGCTTTTCCAAGGCATCATCGTAGGACTTCCTCAGCGCAGCAGGTGGATAAAAACAAGCAACCAGTTCGTCCCCGATGGGCTTCGGAAAAGATTCCCATAACTTTCTCCGAACAAAAGGTATATAGCCACGTTCCATCAAAATCCGATGGTAGCGAAGCGCATCTTCCCAATCTTCCCTGGTAAAATACCTCAGACTTGACATCCCCCATAAAAGCCACCAATTCATCGCGATCATGCTGCCAGACTGCGCCGCCTTCCGGGCATATTCCGCCCCTTCACGGAATTCTTTCATCGTCGCTGTCTGCTCAGCATCCCATACACCTAGCCAAATGAGAGCATTCCACAACTGAAGCTTCCTTTCTTGAGGGAGCTTGACCATAGCCTTGCTCCAAAATGAATTTTCAAGCTCACCAAACATCTTTTTGAGTCGATCCTCATTGTCCCTCGGGAAGGAAAACACAAGTTCCGCAATCTTTTCCATCGCCTTCGTATCTCCAGCCTGAGCCTTTGTCCTCAGCGCATCCAGCAACACAAGGCGCTCCCGGTCAGGAAGTGTCAGGTTGCCAGCCAATGCCACCAACAATCTGTAAGCCATCAGGTCACCACTGCGAAGGCAGGTCATAAAATCCTCGTACCCCGGGAAATTGGTATAATCCGGGCATGGTTTCTCTCGCAATACGGCAACATTCCCGACAAGTTTCATCGTGCTTCTACTTTCCGGCTGCATCTTCCGTGCAAAATACCTCAAAAAGTGTGCTCCCGGATGCTTCAGCTCTTCCGCCCTGCCCAACCAATAATCCACATCTTGAGCTGCCCGCCAAGTCAATACATTACCTTGCTGTAACACAACACAAACCATCGCCAAACAGGCGTCCACATCGCCCGCCCGGGCTCGCCGCAGGCATTCCTTCCGAGACACATGGTATGCAGGAATATCCTCCTGCAATACATCTTCCGTCAGAATTGTCGGGCAAGGCCTGCTCTCCTGATTGGCAAGCTTAAGCTGTTGTTTTTCTAGGCCAGAATCCTGCTGCTTCTTCATCTCCATCGTCTTCTTCGTCCATCCTCCATCTTTTCCCAGGAAGCGACTCAAAAACGTAATATCAACATCTCCGTGGGCTCGAGCAAGCTCCCACACTCCGGGAAAAAGCGCCCGACGCTCATTCCACAGCTTCCGCTGCTCCTCGGAATACCCCGTACCATACTCCGACGGAGAAGGCCACAGGAACCAGCCTGCCACCGCCGCCAACAACACGGCAAGCAACACGATCTTTTTCTTCTTCATCTCGACTCCACTTCATCAATTTTGTTCGGAAGAATCAAGTTCGTCTTCCCCCAATCTCTCTAATCGTTCCGCACAGCCTGCATGCCTGTACCTTCCCCTTTCATAATGCATCCGCGCTTTTCCCAGATCAACTGGCGTGCCGATCCCGTCCTCGTACACACGTCCCAGAAGGTAACTCAAATAGTCATTACTAATCGAAAATAATTCCAATTCCTGAGCCAATGCATACATTTGAGCTTCATCCCTGCCCGGAAAATCCGCGTTACGTATCCCCAGAGAAAGCATGAAAAACGAAGGCATCATTTCCAAATAGCTACAGGAAACATGTTTATCTCCTTCTAGATTCAAATAAGTCATTAATTTAACTCCGAATATGCCCATGGCCACCCTGGCTTCCGAGTACAAGTTCCACGCCATTCCCAGATCGCGCGACACACCCAGCCCATTCTCATAGAGATAGCCTAAAACGAGCTTCGCCAAGGGATCGCCCTCTGTAGCCAACTCCCTTACCTTGGCAGCATACGCCTCTGTAATTTCAGGAGCAACATTCCATGATCTACGCAGTACCAATACCTTTTCCAAAACATAATCCGCCCCCAGAAAAGCAATTTGCTCATCCAGATCACAAAGAACTTCAGCCGCATTCTTGCCTTTCGCCAAATAATCCCCCCCACAGACAACATCTTCATCTCTCATCCCGGATTTTGCCCAAGTCAATCGATACGCAGTCCGCAAGGATTGAGGAGAATAATAGGATTCCATCAATATCTGATCCAAAGGAAGAGGGTAATACTTCCCCCAATCTCGAACATAAGGGACATAAGCCCGCTCCCACAGGATACGATGATAACGAAAAACCTCCTCCCAGTCCTCACGAGAATACTCCTTCAGACTCTCCTGACCATACCGAAGCCAAAACGCCATTCCGATCATGCTCCCCCGCCGTGCCGATTCACGAGCACACGTAGCAGCTTCGCGAAACTCTCGCATTGTCTCCGTATTCTCAGCATTTACGATTCCCAGGCGCACAAAACCCTGTATGGCTGGCTCCTGCACAGATTCGGGAAGCATGCTAATCATCTTGCCATATATGCTCTTGGACATCTCATCGTTGGCCGAATGACGCCAATCAGTCTCCCTGTAAGGTTCGAAAATAAGTGAACACATCTTTTCCATTGCCAGGACATCACCGGATTTCGACCGACTCCGCAAACCCTCCAACAACAGTTTCTTTTCCCGGTCCGGGAGTTCATGGTCCGCCGCAAGCCAACAGAAGAGTTGGTAGGCCAACAAATCCCCATCCCGGAGGCATTGCTGCCACTCGGGATAACCGGGAAGTCCCGTATAATCCGGACACAATTCGCTTCTAATACTCAAGCCGCCGCCTGATTGAAAAACAGCATTTTTCCGATTCTCCGGCAAAATCATCATCATGAAATTCTTTAAAAACTGGCATCCCGGATGTTTCAACTCCTCTGCCTTATCCAACCAGTACCTGACATCATGAGCACGGCGCCACGTCAATAATTCCGACCTGAACTTCCCTCTCCATCCCATGTGAAGAGCCATCATCATGCAGGCATCCACATCCCCGTCCCGAGCTCGCTCCAGACACTCCCGGACAGATACCTGACTCACAGGGAGGGGGGAACAATCCGAAGGTACATTCTGATCCATTTGAAAACCCAGCTTCTCCCTGTCGCGAAGTTGTATCTGTTTCGCAGCCAATTCTTCATCTCTCTTTTTCTTCTGTTCAAACAGAAGCTGAGCATCGCTCCTATTCAACCCCGTCAAAAAAACACTTCCCCAACTATCTAAATCATAATTCATTCCCTGTCCCCACGCCATCGGATACAACGCCCGCCGCTCATTCCACAACTTCCGCTGCTGCTCGGAATAACTGTCCCCGTACTCCGGCGGAGAAGACCACAAACACCAACCGGCAACCGCTGCCAACAACACGGTTCCTATAACAATCATTTTCCTGTTCATCTCAATTTCTTTTCATCAACATTGTTTCCAGAAACGGCAGATTCCGTATCCTGCAATTTTTCCCACCGTTCCGCACAGCCTGTATAACTGCTCCTGCCCCGTTTATAATACTCCCGCGCTCTCCCCTTATCAACAGGCGTGCCAATCCCATCCTCGTACACACGCCCGAGAAGGTAATTCAATTTGCCCGCATGATCAGATTTCGAATACTGATCCAAATCCCGAGCCAGCGTATACAATTTTGCTGCATCCCTGCCCGGAAAATCCGCAAAACGTACCCCCAGAGAAAGCGAAAGCACTGAGGGGGCCAGTTGCATATAATAGAGTTGATATTTGTCGTCACTGGTTGGATCCCAATAAAGAACCAACTCTAATCCGAATATCCCCACGGCATCCCTGGCCTCCAAATAGCAGTTCCACGCCGATCCCAAATCGCGCGATACACCCAGCCCATTCTCATAGAGATAGCCCAAAACGAGCTTTGCCAAAGGCCCCCCCTCTCCGGCAAGTTCCTTCACCTTCACCACATAAGCCTCTGCAACTTCGTGAGTCACGTTCCAACAGTTGGGATTTTTCAACATTTCATACAAGACAGCATCCGCCCCCATCAAAGCAATCTGTTCATCCAGCAATCGAAGAACTTCGTCCTTATGTTTTGTCTTCGGCAAAAGAACATCCGTCCACCATGGTAGTTCATCTTTCAATCCAGACCGTGTCAAAGCCCAATTATGAGCATCCAACAAGGTCTTGGGGAGATAATAGGATTCCAACAGCTCCATCTCCAATGGATATTTATAACCTCTATCCCAATTCCGAATGAAAGGAATATAACAGCGTTCCAACATCATGCGATGGTAAAGAAAAACTTCTTCCCAATCATCTCGCGTATACGTATTCAGGCTCGCCTGCCCATATTGAAACCAATAGTACATGCCAGCGAGGCTTCCGCGCCGGGCCGCCTCATGCGCATACACAGCAGTTTCCCGGAACTCGCGCATCGTTTCGGTATCCTCCGCAGATACTATCCCCATACGCACAAAAGAAAGAAAGGTGCTTTCCATCATGGAATCAGGAAGCATGCCAATCATCTTGCCAAGCCTCGTTTTGATCATTTCATCATCAATATACTGACTCCAGTCCATATCGAAATACTGATCAAAAACCAGAGAGCACATCTTCTCCATCGCCGAGACATCGCCTGATTTTGCCTTTTTCCGCAACGCCTCCATCAACAAGCTTTTCTCTCGTTTCGGAAGTACATGATCTGCCGCAAGCAATTGGAACAAATAGTACGCAAGCAAATCACCATCCCGAAGGCATTGCTGCCATTCAGCATAACCGGGGAGCCCCGTATAATCCGGGCAAGGATACTCAGTACTCTTACCTTTCCCAATGATCTCCCTCTTCCGGTTTTCCGGGAGAATCATCGTCATGAAATTTCTCAGGAAACGAGTCCCCGGACGCTTGAGGTCTTCCGCCCGACCCATCCAGAATGATACATCTCGCGCTCGCCCCCACGACAATAATTCCTGATTTGTCAGACCATTCCATCCCAGGTGGAAAGCCATCATCAGGCAGGCATCCGCATCACCTCCCCGAGCTCGTTTCAGACACTCCCGAACAGACACCTGACTCGCGGGAAGAGATGAAAAATCCAACGGTACATTCCGATCCAGCTGAAAATCCAGCTTCTCTGCGTCGCGAAGTTGCATCTGTTCCGCAGCCAATTCTTTATTCCTTATTGCTTTCTGCTTCGCAAAACTTTCGGCATCGTCTCTGTTCTTCCCCGTCAGGCAACTCACGGTCCAGCCTGATAAATCATAACCCCGCTCTTTTCCCCACGAAAGAGGATACAACGCCCGGCGCTCGTTCCACAGCTTCCGCTGCTGCTCGGAATAACTATCCCCATACTCTGGTACTGTCGCCCACCAGATCATGACCGCAGCCATGGCAAGCAAAGAGACAACGACAATCCGGACAATTTTCTTTCTCATCGCCAATTCTCATCATCCTACGATTATTTTGCAGAAATGGAAGCCTGCAATTTTTCCCAACGTTCGGCACAATTAGAATTATCAGCCTTTCCCCGTTCATAATATTTCAGAGCTTGGGAAAGATCGACAGGTACCCCGATACCATCCTCATACATCCTCCCCATCAAATAACAAAGAGAACCTGAAGAATCATCTTTCGTAAAATCCTCCAGTTCATGAAGAAGGTCCGGCACCCGGCTCAAATCTCTGCCCGGAAATTCCGGATGTTCCAGCAACAAGGAAAGCATTGCCATCCTGATAGCTTCCGGGAGCATAACAAGGAAATTTCCACTTCTTCTTTTATAAGCCATATTAGGCACATATGTCATATCCTTGGAATCTACACGTTCCAATGCTCGTTCATAGCACCTCCATGCCTCTCCATGATCAACATGCAGCAATCGTTCCTGTTCAAGCAAATATCCCTGCACAAAAGCAGCACAGGGATCTCCCTTATCCGCCTGCTGCCGAACCTTTTCAATGTAGGCGCCGGCCAATTCCGGACGAATTTCCTCCGTTCTCATCATCAAGTAGCTCAACACCTGATCTGCTCCATATACGGCAACGGCATCATCCCACTGTTTTTCAATATCCTCAGCATTTTTTGCAACATACAAAGGAGAAAGATCATAGCCTGTCACCCGTTCCTGGAATAATTGTTGTCCTCTGGCAAATCTCTCATTCCAATTCTTTTGATCTGTATAATAATAATTCAGAATTTTCCCATTATAGTTGTCCAAACATATCAGAACATTGAGCCGGCAGATATACGGAGCATACCCGTGTTCCACCAGCAAACGACTGTACCGGAATACATCTTCCCAATCCTCACGAGAAAAATAGTCCAAACCATTCAATCCATACCCCAGCCAAGAACTCATACACGCCAAACTTCCCCTCCGGGCTCCCAGCCTAGCGTATTCAGCCGCTTCACGGAAGTTGCGCATGGCAACCGTATCCTCGGCATCCAGCACCCCCATGCCAACACATGCGTGCCAAACGCTTTCCCTAGCAAATCCCGGCAACAACTTGATTATTCTGGAGCATAACGATGCTTTCATCTCTCTTTTGATCTCCCTGCTATACTCATCTATCTGTCCTCCTTCAAAAGCGATTGCCGCCAGATCCTCCTGTATAGTTAATCTTCTTGCCGTATAAACATAAAAATAGTAGTAAGAAGAAATGA
>ENA-ORNB01000515-ORNB01000515.1-human-gut-metagenome-genome-assembly--contig:-NODE-515-length-39203-cov-4.691198_pt1 | contig 39203 bp, 28 predicted proteins | sample MGYA00242112_ERZ509016 | MGnify/ENA primary metagenome ERZ509016 (study PRJEB26280, sample SAMEA2338705) | human gut metagenome | biome: human gut; feature: human-associated habitat; material: faeces...
TCCAGCGCCAGCTTTACTGACTGCTCCTTGTAGCTCCTGTCGTATTTCTTTGCTTATGACATGTCCTTCACCCTCCTGATTTTAGTATATCCTTTTGAGCGTGGGGTGTCAAGTTTTATTATACAACATCACATTCTGAAACCTCAATTTAAGGCTGCTTAACTCGTTTTTCACCTTGCGCAGCTCCTGTTTCAGTGGGTATAGCCTTAGTATCTCCTGTTTCTGAGCGGCGATTGGTATGGCTGCCTGCTCATTATTTTTTTTCAGCCTTATGATTTCTGCTGACAGTTCGCTTTCCTTACTCTCGGTCGCTATCTGCTTCCTTGCAAGGTCGGTCACATCGCCATAATCCTCTTTGGAGAGCGTGACCTTGCCGCCGAAAATCGGCTTGCCCGTTTCAATCTCATCTATGGCTTTGAGTTTCGTAAGCTTTTTTGTGCTTGTTTCAAGAAAGGTCTGTTTATCCGCTAGTTCGACGGAAGTTTGCGTGAGCGCAGAGGACTTTTCCGCTATTTCTTCGTCCAAATGAGCAACGGCGGCGTTCCTCTCATGGTACTGCTCGTCCAACTCGTCAATAACGGCTTCAACCTGCGTTCGCAGCTCCTCACGGTGCTTTAAGAGGCTACCTGCGTACTCGGCTTGCTCATCAAGCCGAGTAACTTCCCCGTTTTTCTACTCAACCTGCTCAATTATCTTGGCGTATTCCTTGTACTGTTCAACGGTCAGCGGATTACGCTTCTGAAAGCCTTGCATATACTCGGTCAGGTAAGCGGCAGCGATTTCAGCGTCTGGAGTTCCAATGCCGGTTTTGCTTAGTTTGTCAGCCATTTATTTCAATCAGTAAAGAAATAGCGCTGTGGCGAATATCGTGAATCGTAAACAGCGGGCCGAGATACTATCTGACCATTGAAGATCAGCTTCCGGAATGCCTCGGGAACAGCGTTTGCTTCTGCACGCTGTTCCCAGAGCTGTATGTCGCCTACGCTCGGTCTGGAAACGCAGTTGAAATGATGTGCCGGAATCTCAAGCAATAACCAACGGCAGGTTATCTGGAAAAAAAATCAGAAAATATATTGCTTTTTTCCGAGAAACGTGCTATAATAGCTTTGGATTGAATATTATCCAACTTTAATTCAAAGGAGATCATAAGAATGTTAGTTTCTGCAAAAGAAATGCTGAACAAGGCTCGCGACGGCAAGTACGCTGTTGGTCAGTTCAACATCAACAACCTTGAGTGGACAAAGGCTATCCTTCTCACCGCAGAGGAGTGCAAGTCTCCTGTTATCCTCGGTGTTTCTGAGGGCGCAGGCAAGTATATGTGCGGTTATTCCACCATCGTCGGCATGGTAAAGGGCATGATCGAGAACCTTCACATCACCGTTCCGGTTGCTCTGCACCTTGACCACGGCACCTTCGAAGGCGCTAAGGCTTGCATCAACGCAGGCTTCTCCTCCATCATGTTCGACGGCTCTCACTATCCGATCGAAGAGAACATCGCAAAGACTACTGCTCTTGTAAACACCTGCGATATCCTCGGTATCTCCCTCGAGGCTGAGGTAGGTTCTATCGGCGGCGAGGAAGACGGCGTAATCGGTATGGGCGAGTGCGCTGATCCTAAGGAGTGCAAGATGGTTGCTGACCTGGGCGTTACAATGCTGGCTGCTGGTATCGGTAATATCCACGGCAAGTATCCCGCAAACTGGCCCGGTCTTTCCTTCAATACGCTTGCTAAGATCAAGGCAGAAGTTGGCGACATGCCTCTCGTACTTCACGGCGGCACTGGCATTCCTGACGATATGATCAAGAAGGCTATTTCTCTCGGCGTTGCTAAGATCAACGTTAACACCGAGTGCCAGCTCGTATTCCAGGAAGCTACAAGAAAGTACATCGAAGAAGGCAAGGATCTCCAGGGCAAGGGCTTCGATCCCAGAAAGCTCCTCGCACCCGGTACCGAGGCTATCAAGGCTAAGGTTAAGGAGAAGATGGAACTGTTCGGTTCTGTTGGCAAGGCTTAATCTTAATAGCTCAGATAATTTGCGCCGCATATCCTGCGGCGCATTTTTGTATAAGGTCACCTCTAAAAAAATCGCTCCGGAAACCCGGAGCGATTTTCTATTATACCGACTGCGCAGTATAAAGCTTGTAATAATCGCCTTTCTTCGCCATCAGCTCATCGTGCGTTCCCGCTTCGGTTATTCCCTTGTTGGAAACGTACATGATCCGGTCGCAGCTACGTATCGTGGAAAGACGGTGCGCGATTATAAACGACGTTCTGCCGCGCATCAGGTGATCAAGGCCATGCTGTAAATATCTCTCGGTCATGGCGTCTATCGAGGAAGTCGCTTCATCAAGCACAAGTATCTTCGGGTCTGAAACTATCGTTCTTGCAAACGCTATAAGCTGCTTCTGACCCTGGGAAAGTCCCGAGCCGCGCTCGTTCACCACCGTGTTGTATCCGTCAGGCAGCGACTCAATATAGTTGTCGATACCGACTATTGAGCACGCTGTCCGGATCTCATCGTCTGTGGCGTCAAGCTTTCCATATGCTATGTTGTCCCGGATTGTTCCGCTGAATATGAAGCTGTCCTGAAGCATTATGCCCATCTGCGAACGCAGGGAGTGCAGCGTTACATTTGAAATGTCGCTGTCGTCAATGCGGACTTCTCCGCCGCTCAGGTTATAGAATCTCGACAGCAGGTTTACTATCGTCGTTTTACCGGCTCCGGTAGGTCCTACAAGCGCTACGCTCTCGCCTGCCTTTACGTCAAACGACAGATGTTCCAGAATGTTGATTCCCGGCTCATATGCGAAGGTGACATCTTTAAAGTGTACATCTCCGTGTATCTCGGGCATTTCAACTGCGTTGGGAGCGTCGTCGACTGTTACCGGCTCGTCCATCATTTCAAAGATACGCTCGAGATTTGCGACTGCGTTTATAAAGGTATTCATCAGGTTGGAGAGATTCATCAGCGGCTGCCAGAATCTCGCGGAATAATCCGTCATTGCAATGATCGTACCAAACGACACCATACCGCGCATTCCTATAAGTCCGACCAAAAAGATGAACGCTCTGACGATGATGGACACAACATCGGTGCTCGGCCATACTAGGTTTGAATAGGAAACTGCCTTCATCCACGCCTTTTTGTACTTCTTTGCGAGTTTATCGTTGATCTCAGCGTTTTCTTCCTCGCGGGTGAACATCTGGGATATCTTTACGCCGACTATGCTCTCATGCAGATACGCATTGAGGTTGGAGCTCTTGTTTGAAACCTGCTGCCACGCCTTACGCTGACCGTTTTTGATAATCAGCATTATGAATGCGTACACAGGAAGCCCAGCCATGGTAACAAGCGCGAGCTGCCAGTTCACGAAAAACATGAATATTGTGATGAACACCAGGTTGATTATCTCAAGGATAAAGTTGATAAGTCCGTTGGTCATCAGGTCGGATATCGCGTTGATGTAGTTGATGATTCGGGTCAGTATCTTGCCATGCGGGCGGCTGTCGTAGTACTCAAAGCTGAGCCGCTGCATGTGCTCGAAAAGGTCCTTTCTGATATCGTAGACGATATCCTGACCCACCTTAGTCATCATCACCGAACGTATCTTCGCAAATATAACGCTCACGATAATGCACGCCAGCACCGCCGCTCCGCTCAGTATGATGTACTTCACGCGGTCGTCCGGAGCCACGGCGGAAGCCTGGTCGACCGGAATCATGTAATTATCAATCGCATTCTGAACTATCAGCGGCGATAACAGCCCTATCACAGAGCCCAGGGCGCTGAGTATCAGGGATATCGCGATGCGCTTCTTGTATTTCGCCGCATAAACCAGCGAACGTTTCAGGTGCCGTATGTCGAACGGGGTCTCAAGTACTTCGTCGACGTCGAATTTATTTCTAGCCATCTGTATCCCTCCTTACTTCTGCAAATCGAATACTTCACGGTAGTAGCCGTGCTGCTTTATAAGCTCTTCGTGTGTTCCCTGCTCGGATATCTTTCCGTCCTTCAGCACGATTATCTTATCGGCGTACTTCGCCGTGGAAATACGCTGTGCGATTATCAGCTTCGTGCAAGGGAAATCAAGGTTTGCAAGAGCGTTCTGGATATGCTTTTCAGTTTCCAGGTCGACTGCGGAGGTCGTATCGTCGAGTATCAGTATCGAAGGCTTTACCGCAAGCGCTCTTGCAAGAGAGATTCGCTGCTTCTGTCCGCCGGAAAGTCCCACGCCGCGCTCGCCGACGATGGTCTCGTAACCGTCGGAAAGCTTCCTGATAAAGCCGTCCGCGTCTGCCGCCTTTGCGTACTTTACAACGTCCTCCTCGGGCATATCGGAATCGCCGAAGCTGATGTTGCCGTCTATCGTATCGGAATACAGCAGCACGTCCTGGGTTGCGAATCCTATATTGTGGCGGAGCTGCTTGAGTTTCAGGTGGGTCACATTAACTCCGTCGACCCTGACCTCGCCGCTGTTTACATCATAGATACGCGGTATAAGCTCCGCAAGAGTAGTCTTGCCCGAGCCTGTCTCGCCCATTACTACGACGGTTTCGCCGGGCTCCACTGTAAAGGAGATATCCTTGAGCACCTCTGTGTTGTCGTAAGAGAAGCTGACGTGGTCGAACTCGATTTTGCCGTCAAATCTGCCGGACTTGTCTACCGCGTCGTTGCGGTCGACTATACGGGGGCTTCCGTAGTAGATCTCGATTATCTTGTTTGCGGAAGCGGTGAAGCGCTGGAGGTCGTTAACAATGTTCCCGAGCGTTCTCATCGGGTTGGAAAGCGTCCAGATAAGACCCGAGAAGGCCGCGTACTGACCCATTGTGATACGTCCGAACACTACGAAAAGTCCGCCGGCTATGAGCATTACAACAGACAGCGACTGCGCAGTGACCTCAAGGTACGGGAAGAACTTCAGCCACATGAAAGCCGCTTTCTTGTTTGCCTTGTTGTATTCCTGGCTGAATTCGTCGAACCGCTTCATTTCGTAGTCCTCGCGGGCAAACGCCTTTACCACGCGGTTGCCGGAGATGTTCTCCTCGGCGGCGGTGTTCATTCTGGAGAGCTTCTCGCGAAGATCAACGTAAAGGGGGCCTACCCTGCGCTTGAAAAGCCACGTGATCAACAGTATCACCGGAGTCAGCGAAATCATACAAAGCGCCATCAGCCAATCCATGGTAAAGAAGAATATCAGCGAAGCTGAGAACAGCACGATGCACTCAACGATGGTCTTGATTATCCATGCGATGGAGTGACGCACCATGTCAAGATCGGCTGAAACGCGGGTCATGATGTCGCCGGTGCGGTATACGTTATAGAACGCCGCGTCCTGATTTTCTATCTTGTCGAAAAGCACTTTCCTGACGCGATAGATCAGGGTCATCATGTTGCTTCCGTACTGCAATCCGCAGCGAAGCAGAGTGAATCCTACCATTGCCGCCAGCATGAAAATCAGCACGTCCGTGTGCTCCTCCAAATTCTGGAGCGCGTTCTCGTTTACTATGAACGTATCGGTTATCTGCTGCGTAAAATACGGTGTGATTATGTACATCGACTGGCATACTACCGTAATGCACAGCGCAAGTATGTATATCGCGCGGCAGCCCTTCATGTTCTTCCACAGCCATCTGAAAAGAAACATACTATCTCCCCTTCCCTTTTGCCTGCGCGGTTCCTTTCTTTTGCGCAGGTCTTTGAAAACGTTTACTGTTAGTATACCAGAAATATTTGATTTGTAAAGTGGCAAAAACGTACAAGATTAAACTTGTTTATAAGGTTTTTTTGACAGATTTAATAATCATGATAGATTTGTACGATTTTTCAGGCTGATTATACAATTATGCCGAACAAGGACATACTATTTTATATAAGGGTAGATTTGCACCAAAGAAAATTTTATCATCGGTATTGAAATTCCCTAAATCTTGTGATATAATAGAATCAATAATGTTTCTTACATTAAATTAGATCCCTGGCGAGACAACATCATGAATTTGCAAAGGAGATTTCCTGTGCTTTACGGAAAAACTATTGTGGCGCTTTGCACTCCTAGAATACACGAGGCGACCAATCACAGATTCATAACAACATTTGCAAAATGCCTTGCTTCCTGCAATGCCAGGCTGCTTGTATACTCCACCCCGTCTGAGCTTTTCTGGAACTCCATTGACGAACAGGGCGAGAAAGCGGTCTTTGACCTGATCAACTACGATATAACCGACGCGGTTGTAATAAACGACGAAGCCATCAAGGACAAGGATACCGTCCGGCGTATAATTTTGGACGCAAGGGCGCACGGGCTTCCCGTGATCACCATCGGAGCGCAGTACCCCGGCTGCACACAAATCACTTTCGACTACACCGCCGGATTTGAAAAAATCGTCCGTCACGTTATCGCAGACCACAATGTGAAAAATATCCACATGATCGCGGGAATAAAAGGTAATGAATTTTCCGAGGCACGCGTTGATGTGGTAAGGAAGGTCGCCGCTGAATATGACGTGGATTTCGGCAATGATGATATCAGCTACGGAGAATTCTGGAGCGTTCCTACTGAAAGCGCTGTGGAACAGCTTTTCGTGCGCCGCCGGAGACTTCCTCAGGCAATAATCTGCGTCAACGACGCTATGGCGATCACTACTGTGTCGGTTCTGAAACGGCACGGAATCAAAATCCCCGAAAATGTAATCGTAACGGGCTTTGACGGCATAAACGAAATAAGATACAGCATCCCTCAGATAACTACCTGCCTTTGCAGCAGCGAGCACCTGGCGCAGACTGTCTCGGACACGATAATGCAGATGCTCTCCGGCAGAGCGGTTCCAGAGAGCGTTCTTGTGGTGCCTGAGCTTCAGGCTTCCGAAAGCTGCGGCTGCACGACTTCCGTAAAACTCAACGCCTCTGAGGAACTTTCCTACATCAACAACTCGTTCAACCGCTACCAGATCGAGGAAGAACACATGTTCCGCATGATATCCCGCATACTGGAATGTCAGGATTTCTCAGAGGTCGCAAACGTGCTGGATAAGTACGATTTTTACGATATGGTGATCGCACTAAACCCGGAGTGCACCGACCGCACCTTTGACCCGCTCAGGAAACATTCGGACTCCGTATTTTCCGACTTGCTCAAAATCATTTACAACACGAATTTCCCCATGCATGGCAGAATAGACGACATGAGGAAATCCGACCTCCACCCAAACCTGAAGGACATGCTGACAGAGCACGAGGAGCCGCTCATTTTTCTTTCGCTGAACTACATGGGCGTTCCGATGGGATTTCTGTGCTTCAGCTACCACAACTACGATATTCAGAACTACTATAAGACTTTCCAGATAACAAGCACGCTCAACACCGCATTCGGAGCTTTCCGCTCAAAGCAGTATCAGCATTATCTGACCGAAAAGATAGAGGAAATGTACCGCTGCGATGGTCTGACTCACCTGCTTAACCGCGCCGCGCTCAAGAATCTCTATCCGGAGCTGCTGAAAAAGTGCAGCGGAACCATGACGGTTATCCTCGCAGACCTTGACGGGCTGAAGCACATCAATGACAACTACGGCCACGACGACGGCGACTACGCGATTTGCGCAGTTGCGGACGCGCTCCGGTCGTGCTGCCCGCAAAACGCGCTCTGTGTCCGCTGGGGCGGAGACGAGATGGTCGCGGTCATTCCGGGCACGATAAGTTCCGAGGAAATCTACCGGTCTGTGAACGCTTACCTTGAAAACCTGAATTCCATCTCCGGCAAGGAATTTGAGATCTCAGCCAGCGTGGGTATAAAGTCGTTCGATCTGACTGATTCTAGCGATCTGGAATACATGATCCGCATGACCGACGAGCTTATGTACAGCGACAAGAACCAGAAAAAGGAACTGCGGACGCGCAGATAATGAGCAGGAAGGGGCGTACTCCATGAAAGCAGTAATTTATGAAAGCAACGCGGGAAGCGCGAGAAGATACGCTGAAATGCTGGCTTCAAAGCTGGGTGTTCCGGCTTATTCCTATAAGGAGGCCGTCAAGGCTATTCCCCGTGACGAGGAGGCAATATTCATCGGGTGGATTTTTGCGAACAAGATACAGGGACTTCCCAGGGCTCAGAAGCGCTGGAACCTTATTTGCGCAGGCGCAGTCGGCATGAACCCTCCCGGCGGGATATACAACAAGATACTGCATGAGAATAACCCGACCGATATCCCGATATTCTACCTCAGGGGCGCTCTTGACTATCACAAGCTGAAATGGCTCCAGAGAAAGCTCCTCCAGACCATCTGCACCGACCTTGAAAAGCAGAACAAGCCCGGAACTCAGGAAATGATAAACATTCTGAAAAACGGCTGCGACTACGTCAGCGAGGAAAATCTATCGGCGATCGTTGCGTTCGCGCTTTCAAACGGATAATATGCAAGGCAGAAGTTACCAGCTTCTGCCTTTTTCATTAAAAATTCAGCTATGCGTCGAAAAAATAGCTGATATGTCGTTGACAATATACTTAGTCTGTGGTAAAATAAAAGTATATACTGTTTTAGCTAAAAGCGGCAGTCATAATATAAACAAAGAGAAAGGTGATATGAATGAAACTGAGCGGCTCAGATATAATCGTTGAGTGCTTGCTCGAACAGGGCGCGGATACTATTTTCGGCTATCCGGGAGGCGCTGTTCTCAATATTTACGACAGTCTGTACAAGTACAGCGACAAAATCAGGCATGTAATTACCTGCCATGAGCAGGGCGCCTGCCATGCGGCCGACGGCTACGCACGCTCCACCGGTAAGACCGGTATCGTGCTTGCTACTTCCGGACCCGGCGCTACCAACCTCGTTACGGGTATTGCGACAGCTTACATGGACTCTATCCCGCTGGTAGCCATCACGGGCAACGTTTCCTGCGGTCTGCTGGGTCTGGACTCCTTCCAGGAGGTGGACATCACCGGAATTACTATGCCCATCACAAAGCACAACTTCATCGTAAAGTCCGTTGACGAGCTTGCTGATACTATCCGCCTTGCGTTCCAGATCGCTATGAGCGGTCGCAAGGGTCCGGTGCTGGTCGATGTTCCGAAGGATATCACCCAGGCTTTCACAGAGTATACCCCTGCCCCGGCGCAGAAGCCGTTCGAAGCGGCTCCCCTCAGCGAGGACGAGATCAGCGCAGCGGCTGAACTCATTGCTAACGCAAAGAAGCCCTACATTTACGCGGGTGGCGGCGTTATCGCTTCCGAGGCCTCAGCAGAGCTGAAGACGCTCGCAGAACTGACCGACGCGCCAGTTTCCTGCTCGCTGATGGGTCAGGGCGCTTACGACGAGACCGACCGCCGCTACATAGGCATGCTCGGAATGCACGGAACCGTCAAGGCAGCTTACGCGCTCAACAACTGCGACCTTTTCATAGGAATCGGCACGCGCTTCTCCGACCGCGTTACCGGCGATACCTCCGTTTTCGGCAAGCAGGCTAAGATCATTCACATCGACATAGACCCCGCTGAATTCAACAAGAATATCGACGTTGACGTTACCGTTTCCGGTGATGTAAAGGCTGTTCTCTCTGCGCTCAACGCGAAAATCGCGCAGCAGTCCCACCCGGAGTGGTGCGAGGAGGTACTCGGCGGCGACTTCGGCGAGCCTGTTCAGGAAGGCACAAAGGAGCTTCCCGTTACGCCTGAGGCGGTTATCGAGGAACTCGACAGGCTCACTTCCGGCGAGGCTATAATCACCACCGAAGTAGGTCAGACTCAGATGTGGGCGGCACAGTACTACAAGTGCAGAAACCCGCGCAGCTTCATCTCCTCGGGCGGTCTGGGAACTATGGGATACGGCCTCGGAGCCGCCCTCGGCGCAAAGACCGGCAACCCAGACAAGACCGTAGTTAACATGGCGGGAGACGGCTCCTTTGCAATGAACCTCAACGAGCTTATTTCCGCGGCTGCACACGGCATCAACATCATTGAGATCGTCATGAACAATAACGTTCTCGGAATGGTGCGCCAGTGGCAGAGGCTTTTCTACAGCAAGCACTTCTCCGAGACCACTCTTGACGCTCGTCACATTGATTACGTCAAGCTCGGCGAGGCTTTCGGCGTTAAGACATTCGTGATCGAAAAGACCGAGGATATTACCCCCGTACTCACTGAAGCGCTAAGTATATCGAAGTCAGCGCCGGTAATGATAGAAGTGCGTATTGACAGAGATATCAACGTTCTTCCGATGATCCCCGCAGGAAAGCCGGTCGTTAACCCCATTACATCAATTGATCTGGAGGCGTGATCCATGCAGGAATATGTATTATCCGTAAAAGTTGCAAACAACGAAGGCGTTCTGCTCAGAGTTTCAAGCCTTTTCAGCAGACGGTGCTTCAATATAAAGAGCCTTAACGCAGCCGAGACCGAAGTACCCGAGATCTCCAGGCTCACAATCGTGGTAGCGGGCGATCTGAGAGTCCTTGAACAGATCAAGAACCAGCTCATGAAGCTCCACGATGTAAAGGAAGTCAAGATCCTTACCGACGCAGTATGCCGCGAGCATGTCATCGTACGCGCCGGCCGCTCCGTTGAGGACAGACGCGGTATCGTAGAGGTCGCAAACCTGTTCCGCGCTAAGTCCGTGGACATCGCAGAAGACAGCATTATGCTGGAGCTTACCGGAAAGCCCGAGAAAATCGACAGCTTCATCAGCCTGCTCAAGCCGTTCGGAATCGTCAAGATGGTCAGAAGCGGCATTTCGGCGCTTGAAAGAGATTAACGGTATTCATCGCATTCGCTTCTTCAAATAAAGAATGGAGAAGCGAATGTTTTTACCCGGATTTATCAAGTTGTTTATTTTTTGTCAATGAGGACTTTACATTGATTTGATAAATAATTATCAGTCAAGCATTGATTATTTCTATAAACTACGACGAAAGGCAGGAATTGAGTTGAACATACTTCATCTTAAATATGCCGTGGAAGTGGCAAAAACGCGTTCGATAAGCAAGGCGGCGGAAAACCTCTATATGGGTCAGCCGAACCTCAGCCGCGCAATCAAAGAGCTTGAGGAATCCCTCGGGATCACCATTTTCCGTCGTACAACAAAGGGCATTTCAATAACGCCGGACGGCGAGGAATTCCTTCAATATGCGCGCCAGATCGTGCAGAAGGTCGACGAAGTGGAGCAGATATACCACAACGGAAGGCAGAAAAAGCAGAGCTTTTCGGTCAGCGTTCCGCGGGCAAGCTACCTCAGCTATGCAATGGCGGACTTCTCGCGCTGCATAAAATCCGGCTCCCCTGCAGAATTCTACTACTGCGAGACAAACTCGATGAACACGATAAACAGCGTCGTCAGGGAGGATTTCAACCTCGGCATCGTGCGCTACCAGGCGTCGTACGAAAAGTACTTCAGCGACCTTTTCAAGGACAAAAAGCTCACAAGCGAGACCGTTGCGGAGTTCACCTATGTTCTGCTTATATCAAAGAACAACCCGCTGACCCAAAGGGAAGAGGTCTGTCTTGACGACCTCGCCGAGTACATTGAGGTCTGCCACGCTGACCCTTATGTGCCATCGGTCCCCATGATAGATGTCAGAAAGTCGGAGCTTACCGAGTTCATCGACCGGCGGATATACGTCTACGAGCGCGGTACGCAGTTTGCGATTCTCGGAACAGTTCCGGATACATTCATGTGGGTGTCCCCCGTACCGCAGGAGCTCCTCAAGGATTACGGGCTGGTTCAACTTAAAATCAAGGGCAGCGACAAACCCTACAAGGACGTACTGATATACCGCAGAGATTACCGTTTATCCGACTTTGACCGTGAATTCGTCGCGGCTGTAAACCGCTCCAGGGACAAATATTTCGGGGCGATAGGGTGATATGCTTTTTGCTGATATAGCTATATCAATATTACATTTTACAGCATATAAATAATGTGTTAAAATATTAACAGGTGCGAATGGGGCATTAAAACGTCTATGTCCCGCACGTGTCAATGGTTAATAAAGGTCGGCTCAGCCGATCAGGGCAATGGCGCCCAGAGAATGCCGGAAATCCCGACAGCGCCGCGGGTTAGTAAACCGTCACCGCCGCCGGAAGCTCCCAGCAGGAAATGAGCGACCCAGGCATGTATATAAAATTTAAGGAGAAGATGACTATGGCATTTCATGAACTGGTTGACAGCGTAGAGAGCTTTGAAAAAGCACTTAAGAAAGTCAAGGAAGCACAGGAGATTTTCTCAACCTATACCCAGGAGCAGGTTGACGCTATTTTCTTTGCAGCCGCTTCCGCAGCTAACAAGCAGAGAATCCCGCTTGCAAAGATGGCTGTTGAAGAAACAGGCTACGGTATTGTAGAGGACAAGGTTATCAAGAACAACTATGCTGCTGAGCATATCTACAATGCATACAAGCACACAAAGACATGCGGCGTTATCGAGCGCGACGAGGCATACGGCATTGAGAAGATTGCAGAGCCTATCGGCGTTGTCGGCGCGGTTATTCCTACAACCAACCCTACTTCCACCGCTATCTTCAAGACCCTTATCTCTCTCAAGACCAGAAACGGTATCATCATCAGCCCGCACCCCCGTGCAAAGAAGTGCACCGTTGAGGCTGCAAAGATCGTTTATGAGGCAGCAGTTAAGGCTGGCGCTCCTGACGGCATCATCTCTTGGGTAGATGTTCCTTCCCTTGATCTTACAAACCTCCTCATGAAGGAAGTTGATATAATTCTCGCAACCGGCGGTCCTGGAATGGTTAAGGCTGCATACTCCTCCGGCACCCCCGCTATCGGCGTAGGTGCGGGTAACGCTTCCGCTATCATTGACTCCACTGCTGATATCGTTAACGCAGTTAACTCCATCATTCACTCCAAGACCTTCGATAACGGTATGATCTGCGCAACCGAGCAGACCCTTATCGTTGACAAGACCATCTACAACGATGTCAAGAAGGAATTCGAGAAGAGAGGCTGCATGTTCCTCGATAAGAAGCAGGCTGACATGATCAGAAAGGTTATGCTCATCAACGGCGCTCTTAACGCTAAGATCGTTGGTCAGCGTCCTTTCCAGATCGCAAAGATGGCTGGCTTCGAGATCCCCGAGTCCGTTAAGGTAATCATCGGTGAGGCTACTTCCCTGGAGCCTGATGAGGCATTCGGCCACGAGAAGCTCACCACTATCCTCGGCATGTACAAGTCTGATAACTTCGATCAGGCTCTTGATATGGCTGACACCCTGCTGAAGAACAATGGCGGTCTTGGTCATACTTCCGTACTCTGGATCAACAACAACACCGAGAGAGAGAAGCTCGACAAGTGGGCTGAGAGAATGAAGGCTTGCCGTCTTATCGTTAACACTCCTTCTTCCCTCGGTGGCATCGGCGACCTCTACAACTTCAAGTTTGCTCCTTCCCTCACACTGGGCTGCGGCTCTTGGGGCGGTAACTCCGTTTCCGAGAACATTGGTGTTAAGCACCTGCTGAATGTCAAGACCGTTGCCGAGAGGAGAGAGAATATGCTGTGGTTCCGCGCACCTGAGAAGGTTTATATCAAGAAGGGCTGCCTCCCTGTTGCTCTCAAGGAGCTCAAGGACGTTATGGGCAAGAAGAGAGTGTTCATCGTAACTGACTCCTTCCTGTTCAAGAGCGGCTTCACAAAGGCTATTACTGACAGACTTGACGAGATGGGCATTGTTCACACCACATTCGCTGATGTTGAGCCTGATCCTTCCCTGGCTTCCGCTCAGAAGGGCGCAGAGGCTATGAGAAAGTTCGAGCCTGACTGCATCATCGCTGTCGGCGGCGGTTCCGCAATGGACGCTGGTAAGATCATGTGGGTTCTGTATGAGCACCCCGAGGCTGACTTCATGGATATGGCAATGCGCTTCATTGATATCCGTAAGAGAGTTTACACCTTCCCGAACATGGGCGAGAAGGCTTACTTCATCGCTGTTCCTACTTCTGCTGGTACTGGTTCTGAGGTTACTCCGTTCGCAGTTATCACCGATCAGTCCACAGGCGTTAAGTACCCGCTGGCTGACTATCAGCTCATGCCTAAGATGGCGATCGTTGACGCTGACATGATGAGAACCGGCCCGAGAGGTCTGACTTCCGCTTCCGGTATCGACGCAGTTACACACTGCCTCGAGGCTTATGCTTCCGTTATGGCTACTCCGTTCACAGACGGTCTCGCACTCAAGTCCCTCCAGCTCATCTTCGAGAACCTGCCTGCTGCTTATGATTCCGCTATCTCCGGCGTATATGATCCGGTTGCTCGTGAAAACATGGCTAACGCTGCTACAATGGCTGGTATGGCATTTGCTAACGCATTCCTGGGTGTTTGCCACTCTATGGCTCACAAGCTCGGTGCGTTCCACCACCTGCCCCACGGTATCGCAAACGCTCTGCTGATCGACGAAGTTATCCGCTTCAACAGCGCTGAGGCTCCTGCTAAGATGGGTACATTCTCTCAGTATACTCACCCGCACACCATGCGTCGTTATGCTGAGGTTGCTGAGTTCCTCGGTGTAACCGGCAAGAACGACGAGGCTAAGGTTGAAGGTCTTATCAAGAAGATCGACGAGCTCAAGGATAGAATCGGCGTTAAGAAGACCATCAAGGACTACGGCGTTGACGAGAAGGACTTCCTCGACAGACTTGACGCAATGGTTGAGCAGGCATTCGATGACCAGTGTACCGGTGCTAACCCGAGATTCCCGCTCTTCAAGGAAATCAAGCAGATGTATCTCAACGCATACTATGGTACTCATGAGAAGGTTTGATCCCCTCTCAATAGTACTCCCGTACTGATTTAACGCAGCCGGGCATGGACTTTTAGCCCGTGCCCGGCTTTGTGCTTGTATTCATGGGGCACAATGCTCCTTGATATATAGACTGCCATCACTGGCATGTCATTCTTTTTACAGGAGGATAAAGCTATGTCCGAAAATATTTTAGCTGTCAGACCCGGCAAGACCATCTACCGCGAAGGCAACACACTGGTCAAGGTATTTGACGAGAGCTACGCAAAGCCTGACATACTCAACGAAGCGCTCAATCAGGCGCGTGTAGAGAATATAGGCATTAACGTACCCAAAGTGCTTGAAGTCAAGATGATCGACGGCAAGTGGGCAATCGTTTCTGAGTTCATTGAGGGCAAAACCCTTGCACAGCTCATGCAGGAGAACCCCGCAAAGAAGGACGAGTACCTTGAAATGTTCGTTGACCTTCAGATGCAGGTTCATGCTGCAAAGTGCCCGATGCTCAACAAGCTGAAGGACAAAATGAACCGCAAGATCAGCGAAACCAACCTCGACGCCACCACACGTTATGAGCTGCACACCCGCCTTGAGGGTATGCACGAGCATAAGAAGGTATGCCACGGCGATTTCAACCCATCCAACATTATCGTAAAGGACGACGGCACCGCTTACATCATTGACTGGGCACATGCTACACAGGGCAATGCTTCCGCTGATGTTGCACGCACTTACCTGCTGTTCTACCTCAACAACGACAAGGAAACTGCTGAGAAGTACCTCGACCTGTTCAGCAAGAAGAGCGATACAGCAAAGCAGTACATTCAGAAGTGGCTTCCTATCGTTGCTGCTTCCCAGTCCGTAAAGGGCAAGAAGGAAGAGCGCGATTTCCTGCTCTCCTGGGTCAACGTAGTTGAATACGAGTAATTCGAATTTCACATAAAAACAGCGGCAGGTCTACTCTGCCGCTGCTTGTTTTCCTGTAATATAAAAATCCCCGCAAATCATATCGCGAGGATTTTTGTTATACTGAATCAATCGAAAAGCTTAGCAAACTTGAGCGCAAACTGAACATTTCCGAAAACATACAGGGAGCCATTCTCAACCGCTTCCTTGATGGTTGTCTTGCCGTCTGCGATTGCAAGCGCCACGTCGACCGGAACTGCAGCCTCAAGGTCTCTCTCGATGTAATCATAGGGCTCAACGGAAACCTTTCCGTCCTTGACCTCGATGTACATATGAGCCTCAAACGAACCATACAGCTTAATGTCAACTGCGGCTCTGCCCTCGGCAGCTACCTGCTTACCGGCAGCCTTGTCGATGCGCTTGTATATCTTTGCTACTACATCATTTACTGTGATGGGCTTCGGCTTTCTTCCGGCTCTCTTCTTGGGAGCGGAATCAGCCTTTGCTGCTGGCTTTACAGCGTTTTTAGCTGTGGCCTTTGCAGCGGGCTTCCTAGCAGCCTTGGGAGTCTCAGCAGGAGCAGCCTTAACTTCAGCAGTCTTGCTAGCCTTAACCTCAACGGGCTTTTCAGGCTTAGCTGCTGTCGTCCCGGCAGCCTTTACTGCGGTCTCCGCCTTTGCGGTAGTCGTGGTCGTGGTTTTCTTCTGTCTTGGCATGATCATAATTCCTTTCAATTATCCCATGGCGCGGCTGCATGACGCACCCTGCCACTCTATATATTTATCATAACATATTTAGGTTATTTTTGCAACAGTTTTTATAAAATATTTTTAAAATTCCGCTGAATTACTTAAAAAATCTCCCTCCGGAAGGCTATTCCGGAGGGAAACGTTAAATCAGATTATATCAGCGTGGTGCGCCTGGAGAGACTTCACGCCAAAGTGCTTGTTCTCCTTAATTGCGCGAATGCCTTCCGCGCTTGCCTTTGCGGCAGCCATCGTTGTGATGTAAGGAATTCTGTGCTTGATCGCAGCCTTTCTGATGTAGCTGTCGTCAGTCACGCTGTCTTTTCCGGCAGGAGTGTTGATGATGAGCTGAATATTTCCGTTCGCGATAGCGTCGCCGATGTTGGGTCTGCCCTCGTACATCTTGAATATGCGCTCAGCCGGGATACCTGCTTCCTTTATCATCTCAAAGCTCTTTCCGGTTGCGAGAATTTTGAATCCAAGGTCGTTGAACGCCTTCGCTACCTCAATAAGCTCGGGCTTGTCGCGGTCGCATACGCTCAGCAGCACTGTGCCCTCCTGGGGAAGCTTTGTGCGGGTCGCTTCCTGAGCTTTGTAGTATGCCTCGCCGAAGCTCGGGGATATACCAAGCACCTCGCCGGTGGATCTCATTTCAGGTCCAAGCACGGGGTCTACCTCAGGGAACATGTTGAACGGGAACACTGCTTCCTTTACGCCGTAGTGGTTGATCTGGTGATCGCGAAGCTCCGGAACGGGGCTGGGCTTGCCAGTCAGCGAGGAAGTAATGATCTGCGTAGCTATCTGAACCATGTTTATGCTGCACACCTTGGAAACCAGCGGAACCGTTCTGGAAGCACGCGGGTTAGCCTCAAGAACGTACACGGTGTCGTCCTCGATGGCGTACTGCATATTCATCAGACCGCAGACGTTCATCTCAACGGCGATCTTTCTGGTGTACTCCTTGATTGTCTCTACCTGCTTTGCGGTGAGATTCTTGCTCGGGAGTATGCATGCAGAATCGCCGGAGTGTACACCGGCAAGCTCGATGTGCTCCATAACAGCGGGAACGAAGCAGTTCTTGCCGTCGGAGATGGCGTCTGCCTCGCACTCGGTAGCGTGGTGCAGGAAGCGGTCTATAAGGATAGGTCTGTCGGGAGTTACGCCAACAGCGGCGGACATGTAGACCTTCATCATCTCATCATCGTGAACGATCTCCATTCCACGGCCGCCGAGAACGTAGGACGGACGAACCATTACCGGGTAGCCGATCCTGTTTGCGATTTCGAGAGCCTCGTCAACGTTGACAGTCATTCCGGATTCCGGCATAGGAATACCGAGCTTCTCCATCATTGCGCGGAAGTGGTCGCGATCTTCTGCGAGGTCGATAGTCTCCGGGCTTGTGCCAAGGATATTTACGCCGTACTTCTTGAGGTCGCCTGCGAGATTCAGCGGAGTCTGACCGCCGAACTGCGCGATAACGCCTAACGGCTTCTCCTTCGCGTGGATAGCGAGAACGTCCTCCAGGGTCAGCGGCTCGAAATAGAGCTTGTCGGAGGTGTCATAGTCGGTGGAAACAGTTTCAGGGTTGCAGTTTACGATGATGGACTCAAATCCGAGCTTCTTCAGTGCGAGCGCCGCGTGAACACAGCAGTAGTCGAACTCGATGCCCTGACCGATTCGGTTGGGGCCGCCGCCGAGAATCATTATCTTCGGCTTGTCGGAAACCGGGCTTGTGTCCTTGATATCATGATAGGTGGAGTAATAATATGCCGCATTCTCGGTGCCGCTTACGTGGATACCCTCCCAAGCCTCGCAGATACCGTACTTCTCACGGGTGGTACGTACATCCTCCTCGGAAACGCCGAGTATCTGACTGAGGTATCTGTCGGAAAATCCGTCGAGCTTTGCCTGGCGGAGCACCGGCTCTGCGGGAACTGCGCCCTTCTTCTCAATGAGCGCGTTCTCCTCGTCAACCAGCTCCTTCATCTGCTGGAGGAACCAGTGCTTGATCTTGGTGAGGTCGTATATCTCGTCGATTGTAGCGCCCTTGCGGAGTGCCTCGTAAATGATGAACTGGCGCTCGCTGGTCGGGTAGCGCAGCTTTGCAAGCAGTTCTGCCTTTGACAGCTTATTGAAGTCCTTAGCGAAGCCGAGGCCGTATCTGCCGGTCTCAAGGCTGCGAATTGCCTTCTGGAAGGCTTCCTTGTAGGTCTTGCCGATGGACATTACCTCGCCGACTGCCTTCATCTGGGTGCCGAGCTTGTCCTCAGCGCCCTTGAACTTCTCGAATGCCCAGCGCGCGAACTTGATAACAACATAATCGCCGCCGGGAACGTACTTATCCAGCGTGCCGTACTTGCCGCAGGGAATCTCGTCGAGGGTCAGGCCGCACGCGAGCATAGCGGAAACCAGCGCGATCGGGAAACCGGTCGCCTTGGAAGCAAGCGCGGAGGAACGGGAGGTTCTCGGGTTGATCTCGATTACAACGATACGTCCGGAAACAGGGTCGTGCGCGAACTGGCAGTTGCAGCCGCCGATCACCTCGATAGCCTTTACTATCTTGTAGGAATACTCCTGGAGTTTCTTCTGGACGTCCTCGCTGATGGTCAGCATGGGCGCGGAGCAGAAGGAATCGCCGGTGTGTACGCCGATGGGGTCGATATTTTCAATGAAGCATACGGTGATCACGTTGTCGTTTGCGTCGCGTACTACCTCGAGCTCAAGCTCTTCCCAGCCGCTTATGCACTCCTCAACGAGCACCTGACCTACAAGGCTGGCCTGGAGTCCGCGGGCGCAGACTACCTTCAGCTCGTCGATGTTGTAGACCATGCCGCCGCCTGCGCCGCCCATGGTGTAAGCCGGACGGAGCACAACCGGGTACTTGAGCTGCTCAGCGATCTTCACAGCTTCCTCAACGGAATAAGCTACCTCGCTGCGGGGCATTTCAATGCCGAGCTTCTGCATTGTGTGCTTGAATTCGATACGATCCTCGCCGCGCTCGATCGCGTCGACCTGAACGCCGATCACCTGCACGTTGTACTTTTCAAGTACGCCAGCCTCGCTCAGCTCGGAGCAGAGGTTCAGACCGGACTGACCGCCGAGGTTCGGCAGCAGCGCGTCGGGTCGCTCCTTCTCTATGATCTGGGTGAGCCTGTCAACGTTGAGCGGCTCGATGTAGGTGATGTCGGCTACATCGGGGTCGGTCATGATGGTGGCGGGGTTGGAGTTCACCAGTACTATCTGGTATCCCAGCCTGCGAAGCGCCTTGCACGCCTGCGTACCGGAATAGTCGAACTCGCACGCCTGTCCGATGATGATAGGACCTGATCCGATAATCAATATCTTGTTGATGTCCTGTTTCTTTGGCATAATTTTACTCCCTTATCCGTTTTTGTACTCTGTGTCTGCACAGAATTATCACTATATATAATAACACAAAACTCGCCGGATTTCAATATGATTTTTTATTTTTCTGCATAAGTTTTCATAACGGATTTTGTGATAGTACACAGTTGATTTTTTACTGCTGAGATGATATAATTAAGTATACCTGTTCAGAAAGGATAATTATATGAAAAACACGCTCAGATCCATTATCGCGGCGATTCTATGCGCTTCGCTGCTATGCGGCTGCTCCGCCGACCAGAAGCCTGCGGAGATTCCGGCTGATTCCAAAACGGCGGTTTCCTCTGACGTATCCGACAGCAGCGAGTTCACAGCGGCTCCTTCCACAGTATCAGCGGAGTCGTCCCCCGCTCCGGAGCTTTCCGTAATTAGCGGAATCGCTCCAACCGAGGACTTTTCTGGCGAAACGTCAACCGCTGAATCCCCAGTAACATCGAATATTTCTTCCGAAACAACACCCGCTCAAAGCACGACAGGCGCCGCTCCCGAACCGATTTCGACAGCAGCCACGACTGTGAAAACCACTGCTTCAACGGTCAAGACCTCGACAACCACAAAACCGGCTGAGCTCACGAAATTTTCGGTTGACTGGAAGCTGAACTCCACCTGGGAGGAAGGCGAAAACAAGTGCGGCGGCTACGAAGCTACACTTACGAACAATTCCGGCTCCGACGTCGGAAGCTGGACCGTTAAAGTGACAGTTCCCTCCGGATTCAAGCTGACCGCAAGCTGGAACGGCGTTTTCTCAGTGAGCGGAACTACGCTCACCATTAAGAACGAGTCCTATAACGGAAGCGTTCCCAGCGGCGGCAATACTGGCTTCGGATTCAACTGGTCATGCCCCGGTGATTTCACGCCGTCGAAAGCTACAGTTAACGGCTCGGCTGCTTCCGTCGGAACAAACTCCGGGCAGAACGGCGGCAGCGTTCAGCCTGCTACTACCACGACGGCGGTCACGATACAGACGGTTCCGCCTGCTCCCGAGGATCCGGACGGAACTACTCCGGTAGCCGCTCACGGTCAGCTTTCCGTAAAGGGAACCCAGCTTGTGGACAAAAAAGGAAAAGGATACCAGCTCCGGGGCATGAGCACTCACGGTATCACCTGGTTTCCGGACTTCGTAAACGAAAACGCATTCCGAACCCTGCGCGACGACTGGAACACAAATGTAGTCCGCATGGCAATGTACGTTGACGAATGGGGCAACGGTCAGTGCTACATGCAGAACAAGGAAGGAAGCACTCAGCTCCTGGAAAAGGGCGTAGATATATGTATCAAGCTCGGAATGTACGTCATCATTGACTGGCACGTGCTGAATCCAGGCGACCCGAGCCAGTATACGGACGAAGCAATAAAGTTCTTCGACAAGATGTCAAAGAAATACGCAGACTACCCCAACATTATCTACGAGATAGTTAACGAGCCGAACGGAAACGCGACCTGGAAAGGCGTTATAAAACCTTACGCTGAAAAGGTTATCCCGGTAATACGCAAAAACGACAAGGACGCTGTAATAATAGTCGGAACGCCAACCTGGAGCCAGGACATCGACCAGGCGCTTGCCGACCCGCTGAAATACGACAACGTAATGTACGCGCTGCATTTCTATTCGGCTACGCATACGGACTGGCTGCGTGAACGCACGGAAAAATGCATCAACGGCGGACTTCCGATATTCGTTTCGGAATTCGGCTGCTGCGACGCCTCCGGCAACGGCGGCAACGACTTCGCGCAGACTGAAAAGTGGCTCAAGCTGCTTGATAAATACGGCGTAAGCTACTGCAACTGGAACCTCGCAAACAAGAACGAATCCTCCTCATGCTTCAAGGAATCCGCGAAGGCGGACGGAAAGTGGTCGGACAGCGATTACTCCGAAAGCGGAGCATGGATACGCAAGTGGTTCAGGAATCACTAATAGTAATCCCCCGGGGGTTCAGACGAGCCTTCCGGGGGATTATATAATATGCACAGCCGCCCTGAACTGACCTAGAGCGGCTGAGAATTTACAGGAAAATATATTTCAGAATAAACAGCACCGTCAATACGTAAATCAGCGGCGGTATCATTTTGCCATTCCCGCCGAGAGCGCAAACGGCAGATTCGCGAGAAGTCCCATCAGCATTGTGCCGATGAAGGAAGCTATTCAGACAGCGATGAGAACCGCGGTGCCGCCCATTCCTGCTGCTGAAAGAATACCCGGGTTGACCGCCAGAATATACGCCATCGTCATAAACATAGTAAGTCCCGCGGAAGCTCGGTTTTGATGTCCGTGTGATTTTCCTTCAGTTTGAATACCCTTTCAAGGAATCCCAGCTGCTTAGCGTTATTTGAATTTGTGCTCATTTTACCTCTCAGTCCGCGCTGTACTCTGCGATGTAGGGCAGGTTGCGGTACTTCTCGCCGCAGTCAAGCCCGTAGCCTATCACGAAATAATCCGGGATAGTGAACAGCGCCTTGTCCGCTTCGAACTCCACCGCACGGCGGGACGGCTTGTCCAGCAGCGTGATAACCTCAAGTGTAAGCGGATCGCGTTTCTTCAGCAGCTCCACAACTGCTTTCAGGGTACGGCCGGTGTCGATTATGTCCTCAAGTATAACAACGTGGTACCCGCTGATGTCCTGGGTAAGATCCTTCGTGATAGTGACCTCGCCGCTGGATACGGTGCCGTTATAGTAACTCTTTGCGCACATGAACGCTATCTCGCACGGAATCGTCACCGCGCGGCAGAAGTCCGCCATGAATACGAACGCGCCGTTAAGTATGCTCACCAGAAGCAGCGGCTTTCCGGCGTATTTCTCGCTGAGTTCCCTGCCCGCCTCCGCAATTTTCGCCTTAATCTCCTCCTCTGTGAAGATAACGCGCTTTATGTTCTTTGTAAGATCGTTTGCTGATGTCAAGATGTTTTCCTCCCTGGGTCTGCCGACCGGATTTATTTCGCAGACTGGTTTCTGCGGCATATACATATATGTTATTATATCCTATGCGCGGCTTTTTTTCAATACCTTTCGCAAATTTTCGTCAATACTGTATAATTATTTCGTGATTAGCTATTGACAATCCCGGAGCGAAAATGTATAATATATCAGAACCATATGTTTAATAGACAAAGGACAGGAATACAGAATGCTGAACCAATTTTCAAGAACCGAACTCATATTCGGCAAGGAAGCCATGGAAAAACTCGCCGGCTCCAGAGTGGCAATATTCGGAATAGGCGGCGTAGGCGGATTCACCGCTGAAGCCCTCGCAAGAAGCGGGGTAGGCACCCTCGACATCATCGACGACGACAAGGTCTGCCTCACCAACATAAACCGCCAGATATTCGCCACCAGGAAAACCGTCGGCAGATATAAGGTAGAAGCAGCCAAAGAGCGCCTGCTTGAGATAAACCCCGACATGACGGTCAACTGCTGGCAGACCTTCTACACTCCCGAAACCGCAGACCAGTTCGATTTCTCGCAGTATGACTACGTTGTTGACGCCATCGACACCGTAACCGGAAAAATAGAGCTTGTAATGAACGCGCAGAAGTGCAGCACCCCGATAATATGCTCCATGGGCGCAGGAAACAAGGTCGACCCGACCCGCTTTGAAGTCGCAGATATCTACAGCACCTCGGTCTGCCCGCTTGCCCGCGTAATGCGATACGAGCTGAAAAAGCGCGGAGTCCGCAAGCTGAAGGTGGTATATTCCAAGGAAAAGCCTATCACCCCGGCCGACGATATGGCGATAAGCTGCAAGCAGCACTGCGTCTGCCCTCCCGGAACAAAAAGGAAATGCACACACCGCAATCAGGTGCCGGGAAGCAACGCGTTCGTACCGTCCGTTGTGGGACTTATCATAGCCGGAGAGGTCATCAAGGACATCACCGGATTCAGAGGAGTGAAATAATGAGAGCCGTTAACCCGAACGCGCAGCCGGAGGTTCAGCGCGTACTTGATTACCTCGAGGAGAACCGCGGAAACAGGCTGATACTGGGTCAGCACACCCAGACAATGGAGCAGCCCGAACTGGAGCATATACACCGCATAACCGGGAAACTCCCGGCGCTCTGCGGGTTTGAACTCCTCGGCTACTCGCCTAATATCCGCCCGGAGAACTCCGGCGAGGAATGTATGACTGAGGTCGTTAACGCCCGCGGAACGCTCCGAAAAGCATGGGAATGGGCAAGGCTCGGCGGACTTATCACCTTCACCTGGCACTGGTTTTCCCCGCTGGGCGGCCGCGACAAGTCTTTCTATTCCGAGAACACGGATTTCAGCGCTTCAAGAGCCGCTCAGTCCGGAACTCCGGAAAACGCGGCATTTCTGAACGACCTCGACTACATGGCGGGACTTCTGCGGCCTTTCAGCGACGAGCATATCCCGATACTATGGAGACCCTTCCACGAGGCCGAGGGCAGCTGGTTCTGGTGGGGACGCGAAGGCGCGGAGCCGTGCAAAAAGCTCTACCGCCTGATGTTCGAGCGCTTCACGGAACGCCACCGCCTTGACAACCTCATCTGGGTGCAGAATTCCCCGAAAGTCGAAAACTATCCCGGCGACGATGTTGTTGATATCATCTCCCGTGACCTCTATCCCCCGGCTCACGAGCACACAGATCTTGCCAGGGAATACGCCGAAATCAGCGGCAGTATTTCCACGGAAAAACTCGCGGCAGTCGCGGAGATCGGCACTATTCCGGACGTTCCCGCGCTCATCGAACACCATGTACCCTGGAGCTGGTTCATGACCTGGTCTGGCAGTTTCACGACTTCCGAAAATTTCACATCGTATGATGAGCTGCGCCGGGCTTACTCCTGCGAAAATGCAGTGACGCTCGACAAGCTGCCTAAGCTCTACGAATGCAGATTATAAATTTGCCCCGCACTTTTCCGGTGCGGGGTCGTTTTATTCAGCAAGCTTAATGCGGTACTTCTTGGGCGTTATTCCACGCAGCTTCTTGAAGCTCTTTATCATGTGCGAGCAGTCGGAAAATCCCGTTTCGCTGCTGATCTTCTGCAAATCAAAATCCGTGAAAACCAGGAATTCTTCAGCTTTGATAATACGCATTTCCTCAATGTATTCCTTGCAGGTCTTTCCGTAGACCGCAAGGAACTTCTTTGCAAAATAGGAATAGCTCATGCCGCAGCGCTCCGCGACCTCGCTGACCTGCACGCCGGACGACAGCCGCTCGTCGATGAACTCCGTAATGTTGTAAATGTCATAACGGGAGTCCTCGGAATACGCCTCGCTGTCGACTGAAAATCCCTGATCCTGCCAGCAGCGCAGAATGTTGATCAGCAGCCCATACAGCTCGGAACGTATCACGAGATCAAAGCCGTATCTCTGCTGCCTCATTTCCTCAATGCACCGCGTGAGTACCTCGCCGGCGCGCATTTTTTCAGTCTGGGAAGCCGCGAAGAACGGCGTCATATTTTTCTTTTCGGCGCTCAGGAAAATACTTCTGAGCTTTGGCGCGTAGCTCGGCGTAAGGCTCATGCGGCTGATATCAAGCTTGATAACAGCGTACCGCGCCTCCGGCGAACCCGGGCAGTACGAAATAGAATGCACCGCCTTCGGGTGGAAAAGCATCATGTCGCCCTTTTCAACAATGTATTTCTCACCCGCACTGGAAGCTTCGACCTTTCCGTCGTACATGTAGATCAACTCCATATAGAAGTGCCAGTGGGCATGCACCGGAAAATACTTTGAGCTAGTGTCAAAATAGAAGCACTCTATCGGGCGATTCAGCATGTCGCCATGTTCATAGAGAAAAGGCATTCAGATCACTCCCCGCGCCATTTGAGCTGCCAGAATGCTACTGCTCCCGCCGCAGCTACATTCAGGGAATCAACCCCGTTCGACATCGGGATCTTCACGGTATAATCGCAGCGGGCTATCGTGTCCTTTGAAAGTCCGTCGCCCTCGGTTCCCAGCACGATCGCAAGCTTATCCACAGCGGCGAGCGCGGGATCGTCAATGCTCACGGACCTGCCGCTGAGCGCCATTGCAGCCGTTTTGAATCCCCAGGAATTCAGCAGCGACAGCCCATTCTCCGGCCAGTCCTCCGGCTCCTCGCCTATCTGCGCCCAGGGAACCACAAGCACCGTCCCCATGCTGACGCGCACCGCTCTTCTCAGCAGCGGATCGCAGCAGGAAGGCGTTACGAGCACCGCGTCGATTCCGAGCGCCGCAGCTGAGCGGAACACCGCTCCGATGTTCGTTGTGTCGACGATATTTTCAAGAACAGCTATGCGGTGAGCGTTCCTGCAAATCTCCTCCGCAGACTTCGGTTTCGGACGCCGAACGGCACAAAGCACGCCGCGGTTCAGCTTGTAGCCCGTCATTGTCGAGAGTATATCCGGCTCAGCAAGGTAAACAGGGATATCTCCGCAGTTTCTTAAAAGGTCGCCGGCAACGCCGTCAAGGCAGCGTTTCTCGGTCAGAATGGATATCAGCTCGTATCCGCGCTCAAGCGCAAGCTGTATTACCTTCGGACTTTCAGCTATGAATATTCCTTTTTCCGGCTCCAGGCGGTTGCGGAGCTGCGCTTCGGTAAGTTTCGTGTAGACCTCGCAGCCCGGGTGATCCAGGGAGGTTATTTCAATAAATTGTGGCATTTTATTCACTCTTATCTTTCAAATAATCTTTGATTTTTCCAAGGAGCGCGCTGTATTCCTCGATCAGCGAATCATGGTTTAGCTCCGCAAACTCGGTGCAGCCGCCCTTCAGCGCAAGTTCGGAAGCCCTCGCGCGCTCTGAAAGTCCGGTAAGCCCTATCATCAGCGACGTGCTTTTCAGCGAGTGAGCATGTCTGCGGTAGTCCTCCCAGCGCTTTTCTTCAAACGCGGCTTTCAGGTCGCTAAAGTGATCGTTTTCCGTGAAGTCATGAAGCAGGTCATTAAGCAGCTCCGCGCTGCCGCAGCAGTACTGCAACGCCGCGTTGACGTTCAGCTCCGGGACTGCGCCGCAAATGTCGGCGAACCCGGACGGCTCCGTGCTGACCGCTTCGGCGGGGATTTCCGGCGACGCAGGTTTGGTCAGGGACTCCGGCAGATTCCGGCGTATCGCTTCCTCGAGCTTTGCGCCGCGAACAGGCTTGGAAACGTAATCCGCAAATCCTACGTCCATGTACTGCTCCCGCATTCCGGCGAGGGCGTTAGCCGTCAGCATTATCACCGGAGTTTCAAAGTTTGGCGAGGACTTGTCGCCATGGAGCTTTTCAAACGTCTGCACGCCGTCCATTTCGGGCATCATGTGATCCATCAGTATCAGGTCGTATTTCTGCTGGGAGCATTTATCCAGGCACTCCCTGCCGCTTCCGGCGGTGTCGATTTTAATGCGGGTTTCCTTGAGCAGGTTTGCTATTACGAGCAGGTTTACCGGAAGGTCGTCCACCGCGAGTATCTTCGCTTCCGGAGCTTCAAAGCTGTGATGATATTCGTGCTCCGCGCCCGCGGAATAATTCAGATTCACTCCGCCGCATGGAGTGCTGTCAACTACCTTCTGGGGAAGCTCGACCGTGAACGTGCTACCGCTTCCCAGGACGCTTCTCGCGGTAATCGTTCCGCTCATAAGGTCGCAAAGCCGCTTGACTATCGACAGACCCAGCCCTGTGCCCTCGATATTCCGGTTGCGCTGGAGGTCGAACCGCTGGAACTGCGTGAACAGCTGCGGCAGATTCTCCTCGGCAATGCCGATTCCGGTATCGCTGACGTCCACTTTCAGCACAAATCCACCATCGTTAAAGCTTCCGCTGACTATCAGCTTCACTGTGCCCTTCTCAGTGTACTTTACCGCGTTTGTGAGAAGATTCATGATTATCTGCCGGATATGAGTTTCATCGCCGCAGAGCTTCATTGGAACGTTGTCCGCGCACTCGACCAGCAGTTCCAGCTCCTTCGCCTTCGCGCGGCCCGCAGCCATGTTGCAGCAGTCGCTTATCAGCGAGTTTACTTCATAGTCCACCGGAATTATCTCAAGCTTGCCGGACTCGATTTTTGAAATGTCGAGCACGTCGCTGACTATCGACAGCAGCGAGTTTCCCGACGCCTGTATGTTCCCTGCGTAGCCGCGTATCGCAGGATCCTTCTCCTCGCGGAGTATCATCTCGTTCATTCCGAGTATCGCATTTATAGGCGTGCGTATCTCGTGCGACATATTCGCCAGGAACGAGCTTTTCGCCATATTTGCCGCCTCGGCCTCCTGCTGAGAGCGCTTCTCCTTGCGGAGTGCGTCCAGCAGACGGTGATTCTGCTCCGTTATCAGCGAGTTTACAATTCCTGCAACGATAAGCGACACAAATATTATTCCGAGGGAGATCACGACCTCCTGAACCACGTAATACCTGTCAGTATCGGTGCCGTCGATGTTGCGCCAGATTCCTGTCAGAATCACGCACACACTGCAGCTTGCTGCAGTCGCAGCCGTCATGCAGTTATTCCCGAATACCACGGACATCAGCACGGGAATTACGAAAGCGGTCATCGTTATCGGAAATACGTAATGCGTCACAGCCACGACCGTGCACATAAATACAACGGTCAGCACCATTATATAATTCAGCAGCCAGTCCTTGTTCGGAAAGCACCGCATCATAATTCCATCAAACAGCACTGCAAGAAACACCAGTCCGGAAGGAACAACAAGGTACCTCATCAGATGGTACACTATATCCGGATTGACCTTCCCCTGCACAAAAAGTATAATGTTTACGCCAATCTCAAGAAGGAATACCCCGGTTGCAATAACGCAGTTCATTATAAATAACCTGCGCCGCCATTTTTCATATTCTGGAGCGGTCTCCCGAAGTTCATCCTGGATCTCCGCACCGTAAGCCTTTGTATTTTTCATTTCTTTCACCGACCTTTATCTTTAATAATTATATATCAATTCTCTTAAAAAATCAATACCTGTTATTTTTCTGCATTAGCCGCCTAATTTGTCCGAAACGTATAATTATATTCTCTGATAGTCGATTATGCCAAAAGATGTCCACATAGTACTTGAATTTATGGGCATTTTGTGCTAAAATATTAATGTAATCGTTTTCGACATGTTTTTCATGCCTATATGGAGGTAACAAAATGGAAATCAATTTAATTCTCAACGCCGGAATTTCCGCCGTGCTTTCAGCAATGCTGGCGCTGACTGGCTACTCCGGCAAAACCGCTTCCAATTCGGGCGGAACTTCAGAAGCCACGTCAGCAGAAACTACAGAAAGCGCCGCTGATACAGAGGAAAACAATATGACGGCTCTTGAAGTCATTCGTGCAATGGGCAATGGAATCAATCTCGGCAATACCCTGGAGGCGTACAATCACCAGGCTTACATAAACGGCTCAAGCGCGACCTCCGGAGAGATAGTGTGGGGTCAGCCCCGGACAACTCAGGAGATGATCCAGGGAATGAAAGCCGCCGGATTCGACACTATACGTATCCCTATTGCGTGGACTAACGGCATGAACTACGAGAGCGGCGACTATACCATAGATTCCGCTCTGATGGACAGGGTTGACGAAGTGGTGACATGGGCGCTCGACGCTGATATGTACGTCATAATAAACGACCACTGGGACGGCGGCTGGTGGGGTATGTTCGGCTCCGCAGAGCAGAAGACCCGCGACAAGGCAATGGAAATGTATAAGGCAATGTGGACGCAGATAGGCGAGCATTTTGCCGACCGCTCCTACAAGCTGATATTCGAATCCGCCAACGAGGAACTCGGCGACAAGCTCAACGATAAGGAAATAACAGGCTCCAGCGGAGTTCTCAGCGAGAATGAATGCTACGAAACCACCAACGAGATAAACAGCGAATTCGTAAAGCTGATACGCTCCCTCGGCGGCAGGAACGCAGACCGCTTCCTGCTTATCGCAGGCTACAACACCGATATCACCAAGACCTGCGACGATCGCTTCCAGATGCCGGAGGACACAGCGGACAGCAAGCTGCTTCTTTCCGTGCACTACTACACCCCCTGGGATTACTGCGGCACCGATGGAGATAATCAGTGGGGCTCCCCTCAGGATTACGACGAGCAGAACGGGCTTTTTGAGAAGCTCAGCAAATTCTCCAAGCAGGGCTATGGCGTTGTTATCGGCGAGTATGCGGTAATGCTCAAAAACGGCGGAATCAAGCAGGATACCGACAAGTTCTACGACAACCTCCTCGACAACTGCGATCTCTACGAATACTGCCCTGTTCTGTGGGATTGCAGCAACTTCTACAAGCGCATAACAAACACGATCTCCGACGAGACCCTTGCGGAGCTGTTCAGCTCCAGAGCGGCCACAAACGAAGCCGGAAAGTCAACAGAGGAAATCAAGGCGGCGGCTAAGGAAAAGATCGAATCCACCCGCAAGACAGCCGAATAGGACGCCCTCTCAGGCGTTTAGATAGCACCCTCAGATGTGACGCGGTAATGTGCCAGAGCGCGGACTACACCAAATCCTACAGCGTTGGCGACACCTACGACTGACCAACAAAACCAAGGGTATCAAGGACAAGAACGTAATAATCACAGGCGCGGGAACCTACACGGTCAGCCTTGACTTTACGGAATGCGGCGCGGCAAAGGGAGTTGCGTTCTCAGCGCTGGGAATCTCCAACGGCGAGGATCTGTTCCCCGGGTACACGATAAGCATTGACAAGATACTCATCGACAACTCGCCGTATCAGTTAAACGGCAAGGAGTTCACAACCTCCGACGACAAGCACTGCACGCGTGTAAACCTCTACAACGCATGGGTAAACGACCTGCCCAAGAAAGCACGCACTCCCGATGGAGATTTTACCGACTGCTCCGCCCAGATAATGGACATCAGCGATAAGACCTCCGTTTCCAACATCTCGATAACATTCACGGTTCACGAGCCGTGATCTGCAACAAAAAGCACGTCCATTGGCGGACGTGCTTTTTTATTTATTTGATAGTCATAAGGTAATCCGTGAATTTCTTCACGCTTTCCGGAAAATACGCGTTCTCCTTGTAAATAAGCACGATCTCCGTTTCTATAGGGCAGTCGGCTATCGAATGGAACTCCGCCTTTTCGGAATGCAGAAGCCCCGCCGCCGAACCAGGAACCAGCGAGATACCGACCGCGCGTTCCGCGAGGTCGACCGCTGTTCTGGCGTCGTCGCATATGCAGACGCAGCGCGGCTCCAGGCTGTTTTTCTGGAACGCCTCCTTTATTATCGGCTCCCAGCGGCGGTATAGAATCAGGGGGTAATGTGAAAGAATATTCATTGTTACCATGTCCGGGAGTCTTCGCTTTGCGCCTACCGCTATCATCTTTTCATGCGCCAGGCTGTGTACCTTGAACTCGTTCTCAGGGAACGGTGTTCTTACAAGCGCCGCGTGTATCTGATCTGTCCGCAGCTTCTCGATCAGCGAATATGTGTTGCTCTCCGTTATCTCAATGGTAACGCCGTCGTTCTTCTTCAGAAAATCCGATATCCACTCCCCCGCACGGGTACATATCACCGACGAAACTACCCCTATTCGTATCGTATCTTTCTCGGTTCGGGCGCACGCCTCCACGTCCTGCCGCATTGACGCTTCCATGCGCAGGAGCGTCTGTGCGCGGTCGTAAAGGAGTCTTCCGGTTTCGGTCAGGCGGATATGCTTCTGCCCCCGCTCGAACAGCGAACAGCCCAGCTCCTGCTCAAGCAGCTTCATCTGAGTGCTCAGCGGCGGCTGCGACATAAAAAGCTTCTTCGCGGCGGCGCTTATGGTGCCCTCTTCGGCAACAGTCGTGAAATAACGCAGTTGTTTCAGATCCATTTCTGCCTCCATATGTTGTAACTATTATATCTATACATAATTAATATAGATTTTTTCAATGCTATATCTTTAAAATATCTTTCTTTTATGATATACTATTATTTGTGATTTGTCAAGATAATCTTTGAAGGGAAGGGTATCAATTGTTAAAACTACTTGTTCACATTAAAAAATACAAAAAGGAATGCATACTCGGGCCGCTGTTCAAGCTGCTTGAAGCTCTCCTGGAGCTTTTCGTGCCGCTCGTTATCGCTTCGATAATCGACGACGGCATAGCCAACGGCGACAAGGGCTACGTTATCGGAATGGTATGCCTGCTCGTGGGTCTGGGTATAGTCGGGCTTGCGTTCTCCATCACCGCGCAGTACTTTGCCGCCAAGGCGGCGGTAGGGTTCTCCTCCAAGGTGAAGCACGAACTATTCCGCCACATTGAGAGCCTGTCGTGGTCTGAAATCGACCAGGTCGGAACTTCCACCCTCATTACCAGAATGACCAGCGATATGAACCAGATACAGAACGGCGTAAACCTTACGCTTCGTCTGCTGCTGCGCTCTCCGTTCGTGGTATTCGGCGCTATGATAATGGCGTTTACTATCAACGTTCAGGCGGCGCTTATATTCGTTGCGGCTATACCGGTGCTTTCCGTTGTTATCTTCGGAATCATGCTGTGGTGCATTCCGCTTTACAAGAAGGTTCAGGCAAGGCTAGACAAAGTGCTCGGAATTACGCGTGAGAACCTCACCGGCGTCCGCGTTGTGCGCGCGTTCTGCAAGGAAGATCAGGAGATCGACACCTTCAATAAGAGCAACGACGAGCTGACCGCCGGTCAGAAGTTCGTCGGAAGAATATCCGCGCTGATGAACCCGCTGACCTACGTAATAATCAACCTCGCGATAATCTGGCTCATTCAGACAGGCTCCGTTCAGGTAAACGACGGAACCCTTTCCCAGGGCGATGTTGTTGCGCTTTACAACTACATGTCCCAGATCCTTGTAGAGCTTATCAAGCTCGCAAACCTCATCATCAGCCTTACCAAATGCTTTGCCTGCGGAAACCGCGTTCAGGCTCTGTTCGACATCAAGTCGTCTCAGGAAGTCACCTCTGACAAGGACGTAATCGGCAATGCCGACTACGCAGTTGAATTCCGCGGAGTTTCCCTGAAATACAAGAACGCCGGAGAGGAATCCCTTACCGGCATGGACTTCGCGGTAAAGCGCGGCGAAACCGTCGGCATAATCGGCGGCACCGGCTCGGGCAAATCCTCGCTGGTTAACATGATACCACGTTTCTATGACGCTACCGCGGGTGAAGTCCTCATCGGTGGCCGCGATGTAAAGAGCTTCGAAATTCCGGATCTGCGCGAGCGTATCGGAATTGTTCCGCAGAAGGCGGTGCTGTTTAAAGGCTCGATTCGCGACAACATGCGCTGGGGCAAGGACGACGCCACCGACGACGAGATACTCGCGGCGGCTAAAACCGCCCAGGCTGCGGACGTTATTGAAAGCAAGGGCGGTCTTGACTTCGAGATAGAACAGGGCGGCAAGAACCTCTCCGGCGGTCAGCGCCAGAGATTCACCATCGCCCGCGCGCTCGTCAGAAAGCCCGAGATACTGATACTCGACGACAGCGCCTCCGCGCTTGACTTCGCGACCGATGCGGCGCTCCGCAGGTCTATCTGCGAAATGGACACGAATCCTACCGTATTCATTGTGTCACAGCGTACCTCCTCAATACAGCACGCAGATAAAATAATCGTCCTCGACGATGGCAAGATAGCCGGCATAGGCAAGCACGACGAGCTGCTGAACAACTGCCCCGTCTACAGCGAGATCTACAATTCCCAGTTCAAGAAGGAGGCGGTATAAATGACAAAGCCAAACACAGCCGGAAGCAAGAAAAATACCGCGCAGAAAGGCACTCTTAAGAAGGTGCTGAAATACGTTCAGCGTCATGGGTTCTTCATGGTGCTGTCGATACTGTTCGCTGCCATCACGGTGGCTCTGACCCTCTACACGCCTATCCTTATCGGCGACGCGATCGACCTTATCGTCGGCAAGGGGCAGGTTGATTTCGCGGGAATCGCGGCTATACTCATCAAAACCGGTATCATCATCGGTATAACAGCGCTTATCCAGTGGCTCATGAACACCATCAACAACCGCATAACCTACCATGTTGTACGTGACATCCGCAACGAGGCGTTCCGGAAAATCGAGATACTTCCGCTGAGCTACATCGACGCCCACCCCTACGGCGACATCGTTAACCGCGTGATTGCAGACGCAGATCAGTTCGCAGACGGTCTGCTGATGGGATTTACTCAGCTTTTTACTGGAATCGTCACGATTCTCGGCACGCTGTTCTTCCTGTTTTCAATAAGCTGGCAGATAGCTATAGTCGTTGTGATCGTTACTCCGCTGTCTCTGTTCATCGCGCGGTTCATTGCCAACCGCACCTACCGCATGTTCCGGGTTCAGTCCGAGACCCGCGGTCAGCAAACTGCATTCATCGACGAGATGATCGGAAATCAGAAGGTCGTTCAGGCGTTCTCCCACGAGGGCGAGGCGCTGGAGGAATTCGACAGGATAAACGACCGACTCGCTGACTGCTCTCTCAGGGCTACGTTCTACTCCTCGCTTACAAACCCCTGCACGCGTTTCGTCAACAGCGTTGTTTACGCCGGAGTTGCTCTCGCTGGAGCGCTCATATGCATCGCGACTGCCGGCGCTGTAAATCCGTTTACTATAGGTCAGCTTTCCGCATGCCTCTCCTATGCTAACCAGTATACCAAGCCGTTCAACGAGATCTCCGGAGTGGTTACGGAGCTTCAGAACGCGCTCGCATGCGCTTCCCGCCTGTTTGAACTCATCGAGGAGGAACCGCAGATCCCCGAACCTGCCGACGCTGTGGAGCTTGCGGACGTCAAGGGCAGCGTAGAACTCAACGATGTTTCGTTCTCATATGTACCCGACAGAAAGCTCATCGAGGGACTGAACCTCAGTGTTAAGCCGGGTCAGCGTATCGCTATAGTAGGTCCGACCGGCTGCGGAAAGACCACTATAATCAACCTGCTGATGAGGTTCTACGACGTCAACAGCGGCTCCATTACAGTCGAGGGCACAGATATACGGAATGCGACCCGAAACAGCCTGAGAAGCAGCTACGGTATGGTCCTTCAGGAAACCTGGCTGCGCTCCGGAACTATCCGCGACAACATTGTAATGGGCAAGCCAGACGCCACAGACGAGGAAATCATTGCGGCTGCGAAGGCGTCGCACGCGCACAGCTTCATAAAGCGTCTGCCGCAGGGTTACGACACCGTGATAACCGAGGACGGCGGAAGCCTTTCGCAGGGTCAGAAGCAGCTTCTGTGCATAACCCGCGTTATGCTCTGCCTGCCGCCTATGCTTATTCTGGACGAGGCTACATCCTCTATTGATACCAGAACTGAGATCAAGATTCAGGACTCCTTTGCGAAGATGATGAACGGCAGAACTAGCTTCATTGTTGCTCACCGCCTTTCAACTATCCGCGAGGCTGACGTTATCCTTGTAATGAAGGACGGTCACATCATCGAACAGGGCAACCATGAGGAACTCCTCGCTAAAAACGGATTCTACGCTAACCTGTACAACAGCCAGTTTGCTGTATAACACTAGTCCCGCTGTCACGAACAGCGGGACTTTTATACTCATATTCCCCCCGGATACTCCAGGGGGAATCATTTTATGTAAGTAAAATGTGATCAAAGCGCCGGAACATTAAATCAGCAGCAAACCAGGGATCAATCCTCGTCGTCAGACTCGGGAGCGTCCCAGTTGTGCCATACATTTTGAACATCGTCGTTGTCCTCAAGGGCTTCCAGCAGCAGACCCATCTTCTTGATGTGATCCTCGTCGGTGAGGGTCGTGTATGTGGAGGGAACCTGCTCAGCTTCTGCGGAAACAACCTTGTAGCCCTTCTTGCCGAGTTCCTCAGCAACGGTTGCTACAGCGGAAGGATCAGTTGTTATCTCAACAACACCGTCCTCAAAGCTGAAATCATCGCCGCCTGCTTCGAGGATATCCTCCATTGCCTTGTCCTCGTCGATGTCGCCGTCCTCATTATCAAGAACAATAACGCCCTTCAGCGTGAACAGGAAGTCAACGCAGCCGGTAGCGCCCATGTTTCCGCCAAACTTGTCAAAGTAATGACGGATCTCGCCTGCGGTACGGTTTCTGTTATCGGTAAGGCACTCAACTATAACCGCAACGCCGTTCGGACCATAGCCCTCGTATACGCAGTCCTCGTAGTCGTTCTTCTCTGCGCCGCCGGCAGCCTTCTTCAGCAGACGGTCAATGTTGTCGTTCGGGATATTGTTGCTCTTTGCCTTCTGCACGAGGGTGTAGAGTCTGGAGTTGTTAGCGGGGTCAGCGCTGCCGGTCTCCTTGATGCATACGAGGATCTCACGGCTGATCTTTGTAAAAACCTTTGCTCTTGCGCCGTCCTTCTCGCCCTTCTTACGCTTGATCGTACTCCATTTTGAATGTCCTGACATAACTTATTCTCCTTGTTTTATTAGTTTTGATCCAGCCTCTGGAAGCCCTTTCCCAGGACTTCGCTCGCGCCGGTTATAATTACAAAAGCGTCCGGATCGATCTCTTTTACGATCCGCTTTACCTTTACATATTCGTTCTTGTGTACTGCAATGCACACGACCAGCTTTTCCTCGCCGGAATAGGCTCCCTCGCCGTGTAGCAGCGTAACTCCGCGTTTCTGCTTCAGGAGCTTCTCGGATATCTCGTGCGGCTTCTCTGAAAAAATCATCAGGAATTTCCCCTCGAGACCGCCGTAAACCAGCACGTCAATCACCTTTGCCTGCACAAAAACAGCGATTATCGCGTACATTACAACGTCAAGGTTCTTATAAACGATATAGCCGCTGACGGCTCCAGCCGCATTTACCAGGAACGATATCTGTCCCAGCTTTATTTCGGGTCTGAACCTGTTGATTATCTTGTTGACGATATCGGTGCCGCCTGTAGTTCCCTCGCGGACGTACACGATGCCGATGCCGGCACCCATCAGAAGCCCGCCGAAGATTGAAGCCAGGATCCCGCCGCCGTTGTCCGCGATGTACACCGGAACATCCTTAAAAAGGTAGTCGGTCATTACGGAAAGCGCCGCAACTGAAATCAACGTCTTTATCATCGTCCGCTTGTTAAGCAGAACAAATCCGGCGATGAGAAGCGGCACGTTTATCGCAGCGATAAGCGTACCGACATTCAGATCCGTCACGAAGCTGATTATCGTTGCAATACCCGTAACTCCGCCGGGCGCGATGTTATTCGGCGCCGTGAAGCAATGAACTCCCAGTGCGTACACGCCGGATCCAGCAATAATTATCAGGATATCCAGCAGCCAGCGCCGTATGCTGCGGAGCTTATCCGTTTTTTCCTTTCTGGTCATGGGAATACACCTCCGCGTTCAGACCGGAAGAGCCTCGCAAATCGCCGTAAACAGCTCCTCAATACGTTCCTGCTGCCCCGAAAGGCTGAGATAACCGAACAGAGCCTCCAGTGCGGTCGCCCTGCGGTACTCGGACGGCTTCGCGCTCTTTGGAACCGAGATACCTCCCGCGTTTCTTCCGCGGCGGAGTATATCGGATTCTTTCTCAGTAAGCATAGGCTCGATAACGTCGACCGCCCTGGACTGATAGGAAGCCCGCACCTGCTCGACCGCCAGGTCGTGGAGCCTCCCGGCGTTGGTGTTGCCGCGAAGCACGACCTCACGCCGCACCAGCAGCTCATAAACGCAGTCGCCGTAGAACGCAAGAACATTAGGGCTGTACGCCCCCGCTTCACGTTCCGTCAATACTGGTAACGCCATTCCATCAACCTTTCAGTATGTAATATACGCAGCTATATTCCTCGCAGTGCGCTTCAAAAATCCCCGCCTCCTTGCGAAGCTCGCTCATGCCAAGCGATACCGAGCTATCCTCCTTGTGGACGCCCGCGTACTTTTCGGCGGCGGCGAGAAGCGGAGTGTAGTACCCCGCATTCCAGTCAGACTTAGGCGCAATGTAGAAATCCTGCACCTTCCAGCCCTGCTCTTTCGCGAGGACAAGCACCCTGTCAAGCGGCAGTATCTGCCCGAACCTGCGCTGGCAGAACACCTTAGTATCCGGAGATGGTTCCGTCAGCCAGCTAACGTTGCGGTAAACCAGCGTACCGCCTTTTTTCAGCTTGTCGCGCAGCAATTCAAGCCGCTGCGTAACTCCATCGAATTCAACGATCCCGTTGTACCAGATCAGGTCGTAGCTTCCGCCGGGAAGCTCAAACTGCTGAACTGCACAGCAGTCAAGGCCTGCCGCCTTTCCTTGCTCGGCGCGCTGATCGTCTGTCAGGGCAGCGCAGAGTCTGCACCCGAACTTCTCGGATATCAGCCGCGGGGTGTACGTATCGTCGCCGAAGAACAACGCCGTCTCCGGTGCTGCTCCGTTTAACATGCCAATGACCTGCTTAGCCGTTTCAACGCTGCCCGGCGAGGAACGGTCAAGCTGCTGAAGTAATACGCTGATCAGATTCATATTCGCACCTCGGAAGCCGCTGGGGTTTCCTACAGATTATCTCACGTAATTGAACTCGAAATCGTAAATGGAGACGAGATCGTCCTCCTGGATACCCTGCGCCTCCAGCTCGTCGATTATCCCGCTCGAGCGGAGCACGCGCTGGAAGTACTGGAGGCTCTCGTAGTCCTCCATATTGCAGGTGCTGAGAATCGGTGCAAGGAACGGAGCGTCCACAACGTAAACTCCGTCTATCTTCTCGACCTTGAAGCTGTGCTTCTCGGTCTCAAGCTGCTCGAGCTCCGCAAGGGTCAGCGGCTGAACCTCGAAACGCTTGGGCGGCGGGAGTTTTGACAGCTCCTCGGCTACGCAGTCCATCAGCGCGTCGGTTCCCTGAGTAGTAGCTGCGGAAATCGCAAAGAACGGAAGTCCCTTGGACTCGATGAACTCACGGAATTCGGCTACCTGCTCCTCGGTTGCCATATCGGATTTGTTGGCTGCAACGATCTGCGGCCGCTCTGCGAGATCCTCGGAGAAGTTCGCAAGCTCCTGATTTATCTTTTCGAAATCGTCTCGGGGGTCTCTGCCCTCAACGCCGGATACGTCGACCACGTGTACGATAAGACGGCAGCGCTCCACATGGCGCAGGAACGCGTGTCCGAGACCTACGCCCTCGCTCGCACCCTCGATAAGGCCAGGGATATCCGCCATTACGAATGACTGCTCCCCATGCTTCACAACGCCAAGCACCGGGGTCAGGGTCGTGAAGTGATAATTTGCGATTTTCGGCTTCGCAGCGCTTACTACGCTTATCAGCGTGGATTTGCCTACGTTCGGGAAGCCAACAAGGCCTACGTCGGCAAGGAGCTTCAGCTCAAGCACAACGTCAAAGGCTTCGCCCGGAAAACCCGGCTTCGCAAAACGCGGTATCTGGCGCGTAGGGGTCGCAAAATGGGAATTTCCCCAGCCGCCTCTGCCGCCCTTGCAGAGGATAAAGTCCGCATCGTCGGACATATCCTTGATGATCTCGTTCGTTGCGGCATCGCGCACGACCGTACCGCGCGGGACCTGAATGACACGGTCCTCGCCGCGCTTGCCGGAG
>ENA-ORNB01000519-ORNB01000519.1-human-gut-metagenome-genome-assembly--contig:-NODE-519-length-38984-cov-20.141000_pt1 | contig 38984 bp, 25 predicted proteins | sample MGYA00242112_ERZ509016 | MGnify/ENA primary metagenome ERZ509016 (study PRJEB26280, sample SAMEA2338705) | human gut metagenome | biome: human gut; feature: human-associated habitat; material: faeces...
TGAACTCATGCTTCTTCTCGTATGTAAGCTCGGAGTTCTCGATGGAGGACTGGTACAATGACGGTTCCTTGATGTTTGTAGCAGGACGCCAAGGCGTGCTCGGGTAGAACAATGCCGTAGAGTTGTTCACCCACGCCGGACCCCTATCCGCTGTCAATGAATATGATACACGGAAGTTCATGCTTGACAATGCCGGTTTCAGCGCGTCGAACCATTCTTCCTGGTCTGCCGACCATTTGCCGGCGACGTTCCATGTAGGCAGCCAACGGGCGCTTCTGGCCCTTCCGAGCCTGTTGGAGCCCTCATATCGGAACGTTCCGTTGATGGTGTATCTGTAATTATATGAGTATGAAGCGGTAGCGGCGAAAGCGACATTGCGCTCGTGCGTATTGCTCAGACTATAATAATAGGAGTTCTGCTCAATCTGTTTCTTGAACAGGTCCACGATGTAGAACGGTGTCTCACCTGCCTCGTACTGGAGTCCCCAGCCGTCGAAAGAACTTGCATGCCTGTCCAGTGAATTGACTTCCATCGCGGCGAAGGCATTGATGATGTGCTTGTCGGCGATGGCTGTATTGTAAGTACCTGACGCTCTGAAGTCCATGCTGAGGGCAGAGTAGTCATTCTTCTTCAAGATACCTCCCTGCGGCAGAACAGTGTACTTGTCTCCGGTCGGATTGTCCGGGTCCTTGTACAGATAAGGGTTAAGGCTCTGGATGATCTTCGTGGCTGCGGCACGGTAAGCCTCTGCCTGGTTCGAATTGTCCTTGATATTGTGCTCGGTCATTGAAAGCTGGTATCTTACCGAACCGAGAGCTGCCAATTCGAGTCCCTTTATCGGCTTGGCCTTGATTTCAGCCTGGAATTTGGTGTCGAGCACGGAGAGGTCGATGTAGTTGTTCGCCAACTCGTGCTTGATATTGAACGGAGCATAGTTCCTGGTGTAGAATTCGTCCGGGTCGAGTGTCCTGGAAGTACGCAGGGCATAAGAATACGGGTTGATGTCGAAATCACGTTTCACGGAACCTTCCACGAGGTTTGTGGTAGATGCGAGTGAGCCCGGAGCCCTCTGCTGCCTGTATGAAGCGTTTCCGATGATGTTCAGGGTGATGTAATCCTTGAATATCTTCTGGGAAGTGTTGAACAGCGCTGTATATCTGTTCACCTTGCTCTGGATCGACCAGCCCGGATCGACGAGCGCACCGAGAGAAGCATAGTAGCTGCCTTTCTCTGATCCGGAAGTGATGCTGACGGAGTGGCTGTGCTGCACGGTCGGACGGAAAAGTTCCTGGAACCAGTCCGTGTTGCGCATCTCGGCCTTGCGGAGATATGCTTTCCTTCCGGCTTCGGTGTTCTCCACAAGATATTTTCCGGTCGCCGTATCGTATGTGTTCATCAACTGGTACATCTTGCTGTACACACCGCCCTGCGAGCTGTATACGTTGCTGGTGAAGTTGAGCCAGCCCTTCTGGTACATTTCCTCATAAACGGACATCTGCTCCTGGGAGTTCATGATATTGAACTCAGAATATGAAGGGACAAGACGCATGGTATATTCGCCGTTGTAGTTCACGCGGGTCACGCCAGGTGTTCCTTTCTTGGTGGTCACGACAATGACGCCGGCCATTGCCCTTGCGCCGTAGATGGAGGTGGCGGATCCGTCCTTGAGGATCTGGAATGATTCGATGTCGTCAGAGTTTAGGCCCGCAATGGCGGAACTGATCAATGTCGTGGCGTCTCCGGATGACAGGGAATTGGCATCCACATTGACCACATCCTCCATTATGACGCCGTCTACGACCCACAGAGGCTTGGAGTCACCGAAAATTGAGGTAGCTCCCCTGACTCTGATCTTAGGTGCGGTACCGAATGTTCCTGACACGTTCTGCACTGAAACGCCGGCTGATTTTCCTTCGAGTGAACGGCTGACTTCTCCCACACCGCTGATATTCACATCCACGGCAGAAAGCTGGTCGGTAGCACCGGTGAAGAGTCGCTTGTCAGTGGTGGTCATACCGGTAACCACTGCTTCGGAAAGCATTTCCGTGCTGGTAGAGAGCACGAAGTCGACTTTTTCAGCAGCCGGTTTGGTGACATTGGTATAACCCAGGCAGGAAGCCTCAAGTTTGGCTCCTGCGGGGACTTTCGTCAATGTATAATTTCCGTCAAGGTCCGTGACGGCGGCATTGCCCGTGCCCGCCACTGCCACGACGACACCTATGAGAGGCTCGCCGGCATCGTCCTTGACCGTACCGCTGACTGTCAATGTCTGCTGCGCAAAAACTGATAGCGCGCAGGCAAACGACAGCAGCAATGCTATAATCAATCTTTTCATAAGCTGTTACTATTCTGTGTATTCCTTGGTAAGAACAAGCTGCTGATATGCTACAATACGTGTAGTGAATGCAAAGAATCTGTCACGACTCCACCAGATGTTCAACTGCTGAGGGATATCGTTGCTGTTCAGTTTGGCATTCTCGAATGAAAGAGTGACTGTGTGGTTCACATCATCGAATACAGGTTCGGCATCCCAAGCGGTACGACCCTCTGTAGAGAAGATGTAGAATCCTGACGGATTGGACGAAGTCGGCCCGTTGAAATGCACTGAGTAGTACTTGTTTGCAGCCTCATCTTTACCGAAGCCCTGGATGCCGATTCTTACTTTGCCGTCCACCAGCTGGGCTGAGAAAGGATAATTCACGAGCTCGCCTTTCTGAACCGTAACCGAGAATGACTCGTACATCTTTTCTGTCGCGAACACGAAATCGCTCTTGTCTCCGCACTCATCGGCGTTCTTTGCCACTTTCCAAGTGCCCAAGAGATAATACCAGTCCGGTTTCTTAGGGAGTGTCAATGTTACATATACCGGTTCAATGCTCTTGTCTGAAGGGGTGATGATTGCGCGTCCGGAGAACGCCCTGCGGCTCTGAGCCTTGCTTACTATGAATGTCACACCGCTTGCGGATTTCTCGAATGAGAATACGCCATCAGGATTTTCAGGGATTTCCACGCTAAAATCAGATGTGCACTTTACAAGTGTCTGCAATTTCTGCTCTGAATCAGAGAATTCCAGGCTGGATTCACTTATGATGATTCCTTTGAACGGTGACTGTTTCACTGAGAAGCTGACGGAATTGCTGCCTTCAGCATTGATTGTAATGTCCGCAGTGCGCTCCGTATCACCAGTATAAGAGAATACATTGAACAGGACTGAAGAACCGGCGACACTTACGCGAAGCCAATCCGGCGCAGATGACCCGGCCGTCAATTTGAGGCCTCCTGTCTCTACGACTGCCGTTCCGAATCCTCCTGCAGCATCGAACGATGTAGCGGAAACGCTCTTCAATTCAATCTCAGGAACTGAATTATCTTTGCTGCATGACAAACCGCAGAAAAGCACGGCTGCCAGAGCGATGATTGATATAAGTTTTCTCATCATATAGAATTATTATTTTACATATTCGATTGCGACCTGTGAGTCACCGTTCAGCTTGGTTCCTGCCAATTCGATATGGACATAGATGAACTGGTAAGTCTGGTCGCGCTTGTATTCCAATGGTATCTCCACTACCGGATTGTCCTTGCCGATTTCGATATTGATGTCCTTCTTGACGGAACGCACCCAGCCGGCAGCATTGACCTGCACACGCTTGAGGATGACATTGTCCTCGCCCCTCTTCCATCTGAATCTCAGGGCCTTGACCGGGATGTAGTCTTCCGGTTCCATCATGCGGATGATCAATGTGCTGCTGTCGCGCATCTCGAATGATGTCCAACCTGAAAGGCCCTGGCCTTCAAGAGGTTCAATGTCTTTGGCGACGTTCACGAGGTCCTGTGATTCCTTCACGAGGTCCTTTACCGGAACGAAATCGGAGAGTTTCTTCTCCTCGGTGAAATTGCCCTCCCAAGCGGCGAAGTCAAATGGTTTGCCGGCTTTCTTGGCATCGAAGAAATGCTGCCATCTTGGGATATAGTAGTCGCGGATAAGGCCTGACCAGATCTTGCATGCATAGTCATTGAGACCGGCATCAGGATAGCTGACACCCCACGTGGTCACGATTCTGCGGCTGTTTTCTTCATACTTGTCGCTTTCCTGCTGACTGTCACCCCAACTGCGGGCATAGTCGATCCATCTCTGGATGCGGGTTACAGGATTCTTGTCCAGAAGCCTGTCGGCGCGCAGCATCAGGTCCTTGAAACGGACTTCCATGGCGGCAGCCTTGTCATTGTCCCCGGCAAGATAAGCCTCATTGATCTGCTTTACGAGCAGGTCAGCCTTGCCGAACGCATAGAAACCTGCCCACATGGCGAGGTCGGTAAGATAAGCTTCATTGTCACCCAGCTCCGAGGCCGCTGCGATATATGCTTCCAATGCTTCAAAATGCGCTTTGGAAACCACGTAACGACCTCCGAGACCGTAGAACGGCTGTCTCTGGACTACATACTGGGCACGGCTTGAACACATTCCGTAAGAGCTTTCGAGCATCTTGTTCCAGAATGTAATCATCGGCCCAGGGCATTTGCCATATCTGTTAAGTGTATAATTCTTCAGCCACTCGTGGATATCCTTGTGGGATGTGCTCCACCATGCATCGGAAAGGATTTCGTAAATCACTTCGTTGTTCTCCACGCCTTCCGGAGCAGTGCCGACACCGACAAGATTTCCCATATTGGCAGAACCGAGGGCATTCAGATGGCCGTTGAGATAGAAGTCCAATGCTCCTACAGGGGCGGTACGTCCGCCGAAGTTCGGCACGGTACTGTAAATCCATGGCTTTCCGTAAATTCCCTTGGCATAGTTCCATGTATATTCATTCTCCCAGATTCCGTAGTTGAAGTCCACGCTCAGGTCCAGAAGGAGCATCTTGTCATCAGGTACCTTGGAGAACAATGCTTCGATGCTCTCCGGATCCCAGATATGTCTCTGATATCCGAACATCCAGCCCTGAAGTACCCATATCGCATCCGGATTGGCAGCGGCAATGGACTGATACAGAGACTTTCCATAGCTGGCAATCTGTTCATGGCGCTCCTTTGTGCCACGCTCGGCGAACGGAACCTTCATTTCATTGAAACTGTCGGCGAGGTAGTATTTGCCTTTTCCGAATTCCTTTTCCCATTCCTGAATGTATGTCTTCGATATCAGCTGGAACAGGTCCGTCTCAGGAGAAATGAAATTGGACACATAGTACGGGCCGTCATCCCAGCCGGTGTGGATGAGATTCGCGTCAGGATAGACACGCTTGATTCCCTCAGGGACAAAACCTGCAAAAGCATTGAAAATAGGCGTCATTCCAAGGTCGTTCATCCTGTCTATCATCTTGTGTTCCAGGGCGATGGTCTTGTCATACCAGCTCTGGGTGAGATTGCCGTCAAGCTCTGACATATTGCCCATCCTGAACCATGGCAAGTAAGCCGGGCCTGTGATGAACTTGCCTATTTCCTCATCAGTCAGGCCAAGTTTCTTCCATACGCGGGCGAAGATCGCTTCGCTTCCGATAGGAGAAAGCGGCATGTTCACTCCATGCAGGGCCATCCTGTCGAGTTCCTTCTCCCAGTCTTCCCATTTCCAGTAAGGCATGGTGTAGCCGAGAGTGCAGACATTCATGTATTGTCTCAGCACAAAAGGAGTGGTGACAAGTTTAAGAGGCTGGTCAGCAAGCTTTTCCGGGAGGACGATATTGTTGATTGTCCAGGTGGAGATGCCATAGTGATTCGATGTGACATAGTCATAGAAACCACGGCAGACTGCCACGGCGGAGCTTCCCTTCACGGTAAGTTTGCCTTTTTTCACCTCTGTGGAAAAGTATTCGCTGCCCTCCATCGGGCCGGTAACTACAAGTTTCACATTGGAAGGTTTCTTTCCGAGAGTCCTGGCAATCACTCCCGACGCCGCTTTTTCAGCTGCCTTGAAGTCTTCTTTCTGAGACGCCGAAGCGGAGACGCATAAAAATACGGCTCCGATAGCGCAGATAAATTTCAATTTATTGATTATCATATACTTAAAGTGTTATTTCTTGATTTCCCTGATTTCCATCGCATATCCGCCACCTGCGGCGCATTTCTGGACAAGTTTCGAATTATGGCCGATCTTCATCTTGCGGATGGTGTATGCCTGTGGATTTGTCTTGCAGTCCGCATCCGGCGCATCGGCATAGATCGTGGCCTCGTATTTCTTACCCGGGTCCAGGAATTCGAAGGATATCTTGGAAACATGTCCCTCGGCGCCTGCCGTAGACCCGACAAACCAGTCTCCGGAATCCTTGACCCTGCGCGCCGTAGTGACATATTCGAAAGGCTCGGCTTCAAGATACCGCGACTCGCTCCATTCCATGGCCACATTCTTTATGAACTGGAACGCATCCGGGAACCTTTCGTAGTTCTCCGGAAGGTCGGCAGCCATCTGCAATGGTGAATACATTGTCACGTAAAGGGCAAGCTGGTTCGCAATCGTGGCATTGACATGTGACTTGTTGCCCGGACTGAACTTGCTGATATTCATCTCGAAGATGCCCGGAGTATAGTCCATCGGACCGCCCAACAGCCTGGTGAAAGGCAAGATGCAGACATGTCCCGGCTTGGAACCGCCGAACGCCTGATACTCGGTGCCACGCGCAGATTCATTGGCAATGAGGTTAGGCCAGGTCCTGCACAGTCCGGTCGGACGCACCGCCTCATGGGCATTGACCATTATCTTGTATTTGGCGGCCTGGGTGACGGCATAAAGGTAATGGTTGACCATCCACTGGCTGTAATGCATCTCGCCGCGCGGGAGCATATTTCCGACATAACCGGATTTCACGGCATTGTAGCCGTTGTTTTTCATAAATGTATATGCCGTGTCGAGATGTCTTTCATAGTTTCTGACAGAAGCGGAGGTCTCGTGATGCATGATCATTTCCACGCCTTTGGACTTGGCGTAGTCACGGATTTCCTCCAGATTGAAATCCGGATATGGCGTCACGAAATCGAAGACATAGTCCTTCAGGTGACCGAACCAGTCTTCCCAGCCCTCGTTCCAGCCTTCGACAAGCACGGCGTCGAAGCCGTTTTCAGAGGCGAAGTCAATGTATTTCTTCACGTTTTCAGTGGTGGCACCATGATGACCGTGAGGCTTGACCTTCGTATAATCAGTCACTCCGAGCTGAACAGAAGGCAGGTCCCAAGTATAGGACCACTGCGACTTGCCGGTAATCATCTCCCACCATACTCCCACATATTATATAGGTCTTATCCAGGAAGTGTCCTCGATCTTGCAAGGCTCATTGAGATTCAGCGTCATACGGGAAGCGAGAATGTCGCGCGCGTCGTCACTTACAATGATTGTGCGCCAAGGCGTGTGCATCGGTGCCTGAAGATAGCCTTTCGCACCTGTCGCATCAGGATTGAGGAAGGATTCGAAAACGAAATTCTTGTCATCCAGATTCAGATGCATGCAGGCATAGTCCACAAGGGCAGCCTCATGAATGTTCATATAGAGTCCCTGGTCTGTCTTGAGCTGAAGCGAGGTCTGCACGCCGGTCGGCGAAAACATGTTCTTGTTCATGCGCTTGCTGTTCACTTCCCTGATCTCGGAAAGACGGCAGCACGTATAGTCATATTCCTGTGTATAATGGTCTGCCGGAATCCACCAGGCAGTGACATCTCCAGGCATGGCGAACTGTGTGCGTTCCTCTTTTACGACAAAATAGACCAATGACTTCTGCTGCGGAAATTCGTAGCGGAAGCCTACTCCGTCGTCATACACCCTGAACCTGACATTCATTTCCCTGCCGGTCTGACGCTGTCTCAAGTTGACCAGCAATTCATTGTAATGATTTCTGATGGAAGTCTCTTCTCCCCATACAGGATTCCACGTCTCATCGGACTCACCACGTGAGGTTCCGGCAATTTCAAATTCCCTGTCGAGATGTGACTTCAAGTCGTCGGAATTTCCCATCAGTTCGAATCCCATACCGCTAGTCAGTACCGCAGGCAATTCACCGCAATCCACAGAATACTGCGGACGTCCGTCTTCTGACAATGAAAATGAAAGTCTGATTTTTCCGTCCGGAGAAAATGCAGTTTCCACTTCTCCCGCAGAAAGCGAGGCAATGCCAAACGTTACAAATAAGAGAGATGTCAGGAATCTTTTCATTATATGATAGTGTTATTAATTTTTCGGAAAGGTATGCAACCTGAAAATCAATAACAATATGTAATAATGAAAATATAAATGAATTTAATAGCTTAATACTTGATTACCAACGTTTTGATTAAAATAAACTATATAAAAAATATAAATGGAAAATAAACCATTTTTCGAGCTAAATAGACGAAATTCCTTTTATCTGGTCCTCGAAGCTCTGTGGGGAAATAGCCTTCAGACGCATCCTCGAACGGTACGCATAGATGGTAGATCGGGAGTATCTCAGGAGGAGGGAAATCCTGTCCGTACTGTCGATTCCCAGACGGATCAACGCATAAATCCGCAGTTCAGGAGACAGGACATACGAGTCTTTTATCGAGATCCGGAATTCCGGCTGGAGGAAATTATTGAAATCCGCGATGAAGGTCGGGAACAACGACAGGAAGGTCTTGTCGAAGACGCTGTAGAACGATGCCCACTCCTCTTCCACCACGGCATTCGACTTGAGGTCCTTCTTCAGCGTCTGGATGTCACCTGCAATGGCCTTCTTGTTCAGATTCTTCCTGTACTTGTCCAGACGCTCGATCCTGGAGATACATTCGAGCATCAGCTGGGTGATATATGTATTCTTGATGTTGCTCGACTCCTTGACAATCTTATTTGCCTCTTCCTGAAGCTGTTGCGATGCGGTAAGCTCATCTTTCATGACTTCGAGACGCTTACGCTGGCTCTTGTTCACGAACAGCAGGACCGTCATGAGCAATATGAGGAAACACAACACACCGAAAGCTGCCAACAATACTCTCAGGTCCTTCTTCTTGGCTTCGAGATATGACTCATTGACAATGGAAATGAGCGGTGCCAATGCATCCACCTTCAGCCTTGCCTGGCAGAAGTTGGCATCCTCCAGAGCCTTGTTCAGATAAGAGTACGCCCTTTTTATGTCACCGTCCTCATAGAGCATGGTGGCGAGCATCCTCAGCGCGACATATTCCTTCTTGGCATTGACAAGATCCGAATAGGCGGAGGCTATCATGTAATCCTTGGCGGCATCCCTCCACCCTATCGTAAGGTAAATATCAGCGATGGCGATGGCGACAGGACCGGTTTCGATAGCTGCAGGGGAAAGGGATTCATACTTTTTCAGCAGCATCTCCAGCGCGCTCTTGTAATCTCCTTCCACAACAAGGCTCTCGCTTTTGATGGTCACATTGTCGGGGAACTGACTGACAATAGAGTCCTTATACTCACGAGCCTTCGAACTGTAATAATGCTTGAGACTCTTATCCATGCTGAGTCCCTCAAGAGATTCATACGTACTCATATAGAAGAGATACATCTCTTCCCTTTCTTTTGCCTGCAATGCACTCCTGTCCACCCTGTTCAGAGTAGCCAGGGCATCATAGCTCATTCCCGAAGTCTGATATTGCTTGGCGAGTGCTATGGATGACGCCCCGACATAGTCCGGACGACCTAGCGCTTTCGCCGCTTCGAGAGATTTCAATGCATAAAAGGTAGCCGAATCCGTCCTGTACCGGTCGAATGTATGACGCATGTCGAAATAGATCAGATACCTCTGTTCCAATGACTTGCTCCGCGCCAGAGCCGTCCTGCATGAGTCCAGGCGGTCCTCCCTCACCCTGTCATAGTTCTTCGCATTGCGTATCACATTGTCCAAATCTGACAATGTAATCTTGTCCGTGCCGGGCGTTACAGCCCCCGCGCAGACTGCATGCAGCAATGAAAATATGACAAGTACCGTTCTCCACATGACAATGTCGGATATTAATGTTCAGCCGGTAAATTTACTAAAAAATATCGACCTTCCACAACGCAAAAAGCCCGAGATCGCATGTATGGTATTTCTGGCAATAAGGCAGATATCTATTATCGGGATTTTTATTATCTTTGCCTTCAGGCATTGACATAATATATATTGGACATGAACGGAGGAGACGATAAGATTCCTATTGGGATACAGACATTCGACAAAATTATCGAAGGAGGGTATATCTATGTTGATAAGACAGAATATATCTACGACATAGCACATAAATATAATTATGTGTTCCTGAGCCGCCCACGCCGCTTCGGGAAATCGCTGCTTTCCTCAACTTTCCAGGCATATTTTTCAGGAAGAAAAGACCTGTTCGATAATCTGGAAGCCGGAAAACTGGAAAAAGAATGGAAACAGCATCCCGTGTTATATTTCGACATGTCCACAGCAAAGCACATGACGGAAGCTCAACTGCTTGAAGAGATGGACAAGAAGTTGCATGAATATGAGCAGACATATGGAAGAGGAGTGAAAGATGTCAACATTAACCAGCGTCTGGAGGGTCTTGTGCACAGAGCCTTCGAACAGACCGGTGAAAAAGCTGTTATCATAATTGATGAATATGACGCTCCGCTTCTCGATGTCATAAATGACAGAGAGCAGATTCAGCCTATGCGCCAGATTATGCGCAATTTCTACAGCCCGATAAAGAGCCTCGATCCATATCTGCGCTTTGTATTCATCACCGGCATCAATAAATTTGCGCAGTTGAGCATATTCAGCGAGCTCAATAACCTCAAGAACATCTCGATGCTTCCTGAATATTCTGCAATCTGCGGAATTTCCCAGTCAGAGCTTGAACATGACTTTGATTTTCAAATAAAATCTCTTTCAGAAGCTGAAGGTATCAGCATAGAAAAGACTTTCGATTTGCTCAAGGAGAACTATGACGGATACCATTTCTGCGAAGGGTCTGAAGACATCTACAATCCGTTCAGTCTGCTTAACGCATTTGCGGACAAGCAGTTCAAGAGCTATTGGTTCGAGACGGCAACGCCGACCTATCTTCTGGAGAGGCTGGACAGGAAGCCTATCGATGAGCGTGAATTCGACAAGATGGAGTACATCTCAGTCAACGAATTCAATGTATCTCCGGAAGTTACTGACAACCCCATTCCGCTGCTTTACCAGACCGGATATCTTACAATAAAAGCCTACGACAAAGAGACGGAATCATACACGCTCGGATACCCTAATAAAGAGGTGCGCAACGGTTTTCTGAACTCACTGCTTGCCAGATACAACAATCAGGATCCGGCAAGTGCGTCTTTTGTCATCAGGTTCAATGCCGCATTAAGAAAAGGCAATGTGGAAGAAGCCTTGTCCCGCATGCAGTCATTTCTTGCAGCAATGCCGAATGACCTGGAGAACAAGACAGAAAAACATTATCAGACAATCATCTACCTGATTTTCTCTCTCCTGGGGTACTACATCAGGACAGAGGAAAAATCCGCCATAGGACGCGCCGATGCCGTCTGCTGGACTGACAATTCAATATATGTTTTCGAATTCAAAGTCGACAGCTCCGCCGAGACGGCATTGAAACAGATTGACGACAAGGGATATATGATACCTTTCCGGTTCGAGGAGGGCAAACGGCTTGTCAAGGTCGGCGTGAACATATCAACTGTATCACGGACATTGGAGGACTGGAAAATAGACGTGGTGAATGTCTGACATCATTTGTTATTGAAGCAGCTTATTCCTGCTTCTTTTCAGAAACAATCCTTTCTGCTATACGGGAGGCCACCGCTGCAACATCGCCGAGGGCTTCAGCTGGGACATTCCGTGCTCCTAACATGGCACAGACGACTGCAAATTCCGGTTTTTCACGAGGGAAAAAGCCTGCATAAGTCACTCCTGCGCCTGGAGCCACATCATAATCAGCATACGACGACACAGAACTCAGGCCTGTTACAATGCCAGACGTGTCCAATGCACCCGTAATGACGCCAAGGTCAATGCCGGCGAACGGTTGCTGCCCGCTGTCAATTCCTGAACGGCAGTCTGACTTCTTCAGATGCGGACGCAACATCTCACCTGAAGCCAGAGCGGCATAAAATGACGCCACGCAAAGCGGCGACATTGTCATCTCTCTTCCCAAGACCAGTCCGCTCACTGCCGATGAAGCCTCTGAGAACTCGGCATTCCGGCAGCCTGACAATTCCATCATATCGCACAAATCAGGTGCCATATATGACCTCAGAGATTCCACATAACTGCCAGAGGAGAATCTAAATGCTGCAGCAATACTGCTGTCACGTCGCACCTCAGCAAGTTCTTTTCCGGTATGGAACATTCCGTCACGAAACGCCACAAGCCAGGAAAGCGGTTCCATTACAGCACCCGGTTCATATCCGAACCCGACTGCATAATTATAATATTCTCCAAGCGCCGCACTGCCGCCATAATGTCCAAGATTTACTAATACAGGAATGGAGCCGTCATGGATATCCATCAGAAGCAGACATGCACCTTTAATCGGTTCAGGATCCGGAATCTCAGCGCGAAGCATGGAATCAGCCGCCATCTGCCACCTTATATTTATTGAAGACCTGAAATCAATGCCTTGAAGCAGGTCATGGTACGCATTGCCGACAATGCCGACTCTTCCATTTCCTCTACGACCAGAAGCACAATAGCCGAGTGTCCGCCGCGCAAACCCGCCATAGTGGAACACTGCACGCCTATTCTGCTCCACGATGAAACCGCCCCGGAAACGGCGTCTCTTCAATATCGGGAAAGTCCTCAACACATCCAGCACATCTTGTGAAACCTTGTATGCAAGGGGCAGATATTTCCTGTTTGTGCGGATGCCTTCATGTATATGTGCGTTCCAGCCTTCAGCTGTGCGGGAAGGCAGAACCACCGCGAGAGATTCTGCCAGAGCCTGGAGATTTCGCCTATTGGAAGAAGAGTTCGCCAATGAACAATCCAGGAAGACATTGTACTCAGGGACAAATGAGACAAGGACGCTATCATTGCAGTCAAGGACTCGCCCCATAGGGACCTCCGCCTTATAAACATTTCCGTCCCCTCCGAACATTCTTGTCAATGCTGTCCGCACACGGATTCCGGGCAATGCAGTCCCGATAATCATAATCAGCGAAACAGCCACGACTGCCAAGCCTACTTTTCCAATCAGTTTCATAACAAGTTCAATATTTTCTTATTTATCCGCCCAGGCACATCCGGATTGTCCAAATTCTCTCCATACACCAATCGCCACGGATCCTCAAATGCATCAAGATAGCTCTTGGCTTCGTTCCGCCCCAAGACGAAATCATTGTCATTGTCCTCCTCATTATTCGCCTTACCGAGAAAGCGCAATTTTCTTATCAGGTCACGCTCCTTTTCATGAGCGATATTGTAAATTTCCTGTATGAACTCGTCAAATGATTTGCTCAAGGCTACTGCGGCACGATTCACAAGTTCATCATCGTCTTTCTCTGTCATTATATGCGTCGCATACGCCATAAGCCGTCCAAGATATCGGGAATTATTGAGACCTGGAGTTTTTCCCAGAAGCTCCCGGTAGCCGTCGTTCAGGTGAAGAGACACCTTATTCCCGTCTGCTGTTACCGCTTTCATATTCTGCTTCACCACTTCATAGGACTTATACCCGAATATAGCAGCAGCTAATGATGCAAAGTTTTCATCATCAAGTATATCCACAGTCTGAATCATCGCCTTGCGGATTTCGTCTGGAGTATTATCCGACAATTTCCCAAATGGCTTCAGCGTAATCGCGACGATGTCATAACCGTTATCCTTCTCGATTAATTGGAGCGTTGTTCCAGAAAATTTTTCCGCCTCATCCTTGCAGATTCTCTTTACTTCATAATTAGCTGCATAGGCAACATTCTTATCGACAGGCAAAGGGAACTGGACATAGGCAATCAGCTTATTCCCGTCACCACGAGCCAGAGCCACATCGAAAGCGCAATGCTTTCCCTGCACTTCCGTATGGAACATGTTTCCTTTCCTGTCAGGCGCTATCCCTGCCGATTCAAACATCTTGACGACACAGCCTTCAAGAGTAATACTTTTCTGGTTATCAGCAGCTTTGCTCTTAAAAAAATCGAATATTTTCATGATTTATCTAAAATTAGTCCGGGTTTTCTTCTGTCTTCTTACTGCCCATCAACTAGTCCATTGCAGTTTTCACAACCGAATCATACGGCAGTATTGAAATGACTATTTGTTCTGATAGTTTTTCTTCTCTTCTTTAACGATATTGCGAATCTCATCCTTGTCATTCTTCAGGACATCCTTGACCGTAGCCTCAAGATCTCCATCTCCTCCGTTTTCATAGAAATTGCAGAGAGCCTTCAGATATATCCAACCGGCTGCTACAGTGGTACCGAATACAGCCATTCCCATCAGCGCTCCTCCTATGGCACTACCTATGCCTGGGATAAATTTCAACGCACTGCCCACTGCCATCTGACCGATATTTGCCGTGAGGTTCGCAATCACCGCTGAACCGATACTTTTCATCATGTTCTCTGAAAATGATATACCGAGAAGACTATTGATTCTGACATACATCATCCATATATCCGCCGTCGCCAATGCCACGTCCAGTCCAGGAACCGGAACCAGCGATGCTGCCACCGCACCTCCTGCGAAGCCATATATATTGTTCACGATATCATCAGGTATGTCCTCACGAAGAGACTTGTCCATCTGTCTTACTACCATAAGTGCCGCTAAGGCTAATGCTTTGTTTGCCATAATCTTGAAAGTTTAATTGTTTGTTTTTCTGTAATTACAGAGCGAGACAGATCAGCAAAACTATCACTACCGTCACAATTTATTTCCGCAATGCTTGCAATATACCCATTCCGGGGATACTGGCTGATTACAATGTGGGCACAAGCGCACCTTTCCGGCAATCAAATCGGATACAGTCTTGAACTCGTCAGTCTTGGCCCAATTAAGTGCCTCCCGAACTCGTACCGCCGCAAACGGATGGTCCAGCATCATCGTCGCACCCATCTGGAGGAACCGGTTCCAAAGAGAACCGCCGCGAATCTCCTCATATTGTTCAGCCTGATTCGCCCACTCTTCGATATTGACATTATCCGTGAGCACTTTAGGGCCACCGGCAAGACGCAGCTGAGTCTTTACGACAGTTTCAACTCCACATGTGAGAGCCGCCGCACGGTCCGCACTCAGTTCGCTCTTGCGAGCCCAATAGTAAACCGCAAGTTTCAGAGGTTCCGCAAGGTCACCTATAAGACCTGTGACTCCCGTCCGAAGAAATTCCGCAATCGTATGATAAAGAACGTGATGGCAGACTATATGTCCACATTCGTGCGCAATGACTGAATCTATCTCATCACTGTCAAGATAATCGAACAGACCGTTTGTCAGCACCATAAAGATATCCGTATCCCCATAAGTATAGGCATTCGGGTAAGGAGACATCTCCAAATAAACTTCGGGATACCCAATCTCCAGCTTGTCACATATTTTCGTAACCTTATGATAGATTTCAGGGAGCTGTGTCTCAGAGAGCCTGATTTTCGAAGCCATATTTACTCCGTGCAGCATCGTCTCATAGCCAACCTGCATGAATTTCTTCACTAGAGTGTCAAATCCAGGGACATTCTTCATCGCATTGAGGGCAGACTCATCCTCCGGATGTATAAAATAAGTATATGGTATCATTTCAGAAAAAGTTTAAAAGTTGTCACTATAATATCAATGTTGATTTTCACAGAGCCGCACCACAATGAGGGCAATGAGTTTCACCATTCGAGACACGCGCACCGCAGCATGTACAGAATTCACCGTTATCTGTATTGTATGATGCAAATGCGGAGTCTATGACCGCAATGGCTTTTTCATCCAGCTTGGACTGATTTATCAGACCTATGATTTGAGGAATCAGGACCGGCCAGGTCACGAACAATGTAATGGCAGATGCAATCAGCTGGTTCTTCACGACGATGCCCTTAGCCTCGACATTTACATATTGTCCATCGTGCTCTAACGTTATCTGAAGTCCTTGTTTCAGGCCTATCGCCTGTCTTACAAGGTCTCCCTTGGTCACCTCAATGACAGTCTTGTTCAATGTCCCGGATTTTTTCTCAAACTCAAAGCCTTCGGCCTCAAAGACTGTCTTTATAGCATTGACAGCACTCGGAATGAAAGAGAATGACACCTCGTATCTTTTAGATGAATCGAATGTACTCATAGCTTCTATAATTTTGTTTTCACATATATAGAGCATAGAGTCCAGACAAAACTATCAGCAGCGTACAACTTTTTAGCAAAGTAAATACGAAATAAAAAAGAGCGGCCAAACAACAACCCTGACCGCCACTTAAAAGAAATTATCTGAAAGCCTCCCACGATAGCTTGTGACCACAGTTCGGACAAAAGTTATAGTCCAGTTCTATCACATCTCCACAGGCAGGGCACTTATACATACTGGTTATATTCACAAGACGGTAGCCTAGTCGCTTGACTAGTTTTATAGTGTGTATCGCCATAAGCCTGTCGTACTCTTTCTCGCTCTCCGGGAGCTCGCCATACGGAAGAAGGTCCGGGTTTTTCTTCTCCGCATCATTCCTTTCCTTCCCATAAGTCCAACCTTCTTTCATTCTGCTATCAGCCCATACGTCGTGAGCATTCTCAGCTATCATTTCCGTAAGTTCCCGCAGTTCTGAACTCAACTCCACATCGCTCACATCCACCGGCTGCGGAATATACTCTTCCGGAAACTTTTTTTTCCGCACCTGTACCATATAATGCCTCGACTCGGACCATGCATCCTCAAAGGTATGCAACGAACACTGTCTAACTTCGGAATCTCCGGTCTCGACAGGATTGAATATACTCACGGTCTTTCTGTCTCCAGAAACACTCGTGACGACGACGGCATGATTCGGATCATCATCCAAGTTGAAATCATCTGAGAGTATGTCCGGCATCGTCCCGCTCAGTACAGCTCCATTGACGACCGCGATGACGAAATATCCTTTTTCCAAGGCTCCTGTGACAGCCTCGATGTCAGCATTATAGATTCTGTTCACAAGATATCCTTTGCTCTCCAGGAGTTTTCCCATATTGAACAATGGCGTCCCTTGTCCTCTAAGCCAATAGTTCATTCTGGACTCATGCGCCAAGTCTTCTTCAGAAACCTCAACGCCAACATTCTTCAGGATAAAGGCTTCGCACTGCAGGTCACATAGATTCTTGCCGTCATCAGCCGCCATACTGCCAGCCGGAATGAAGCAGCCATAATCTTCAAGCTGTTCACCAGCATAATTCAGGCGCTTCTGCGTCACGACATATTCCTCCAACTTCGGATTCACGGAAATGGCGGCCAGAATCTCAACAGTCTCTTCAGGGCTGGTCTTTCCTGCCAGGAACCTATCAACTTTCTTAATATCTATCTCTGTTTTCATCATAAAATCATTTTCGCCGACACTCAAGACATTCTTTCATCACGCTTTGCTATTTTAAGCAGTTTCACATACGCCTTTATCACTCTTGGCATATCAGTTATGATATTGTGATAAAAGAATCGCTCAAGCACTTCTGATTCGGCATCGTTCAACTCAAATCTAAAACTTTCGTACAATTTTGGTGCTCGCCACCGGATATCCGGCAATGCGGCCTGGATCAATGCAGACATCGCCCGCTTATGATCATTATGGACAGCCGACAGCCTCTTCCCTTGCTCCTCAGCAAAATCCTCCATAGCCATTCCATTGACATCTACAGCATAAAGCACCTCTCTATAATATGGGTGCGCTATTCTGGATATGTACTCGGCAATGAGTTCTTCCGCCCATTTGGAGGTGTGCTCTGACGATGAGTCCGCATCATTGTCCTTTTCAGGAATTTTTCTCATATAAGGTTCACCATCTTCCGGGCTTCTTGAATCCATGCAGCCGGTTTCCTCTCGGTTGTCTACATCCATCGCCATGCTGAATCCGACAACATTGTCCTCAATCCCAAGCAATTCATTGACCTCGCGCCTGTGACTATTGGCAAAATTCTTCGCAACTCTGAACATCCAGTTCTGAAGATTGTCTATCTCTCGTAGCTTATCAGGATTCATTTTCCGCAGATATGCGTGGAACAAGCTGACGAATGTATCGTACACTTCTTTCTGGCACCCAGCGTACAATGAGCCTGAATAATAAATCGATACGGCGTTCTTAATCGCACGTGTAACATCAAATTCACGGCAGATTGTCCTTCCATTGGCATCCGTATCCTTTCGCCCATAGAAGAGCAATCCTACCGCTCGATTGTGAAGCACGGCATTGTCCTTATCCAAGAATGCTTCGATAAGTCTTTTTTCCTGAATATTCATTTAATTTATCTATCAAAATCCTTCTCTGTCATTCCGAGGTGTTATCTCGTAACCGAGCGAAAGAATCACTTTTATGGTTTCCATCGATGTGTGTCTGTCGTAGTCTTTCTCTTCGTCCGTAAGCTCCTCATAAGAAACAAGATTCGGGTGGTGTTTAAGAATGTCGTCCCTTACCGGACCCCATTTCCATCCTCGTGCCAACCGGGATGCGCCCCACACTTCGTGTGTATTCCGGGCCAATGTCTCCGTCAATGCCTCCAGTTCTTTAGGTATCTCCACTGCCCTAGTGTCGATAGCCTTCGGTTCATATCTACGGTTTTCCATTTTTCTTATGAAGAGTGATTATACGTGTCGAAACTATCAGTGTCAAATATTCACGACTTGACGTCAAGCATAATTTCGATTATGTCTGCCTTAAATATCAATATAATAATCAGCAGCTTCCGTCTCTGTCAAACGCCTATTTGTAAACCTGGATCTTTCTTCATTTACCATATCACGAATCGGCACAAATCTCCATACTTTTATTGTACCGTCCTCGGACGCAGAATAAATCAAAGTTCCCGTTTTGTCGAAACAAGCATACCTTACAAAATCTCTATGTCCATATAGAATATCGACCTCAGCCCCAGAAGAAACATCCCACACTCGAACCGTATTATCATTTGAGGCAGATAAAAGGTAGTTTCCTGTTGGGGCATATTCTATTGAATTCACTAAGCTTTTATGTCCTTTAAGAGTTTTATATAATTCAAAATTATTAATTCTCCATATTTTAACAGTACCATCCCAAGAAGATGTCGCGAAGAAATCACCATCAGGGGACATCGATATATCTGTGATTGTCCCAGAATGCCCACACCATTCTTTTATACATTTTTTATTTCTCCAGTCATAAACACATACATAACACGAATCGTTTCCCCAAGTTGCAGAAGTAGCTAAAACATGGTCTCCAGAATTATCAAAAACAACTGATTTCAAAAAACCCTTATCCAAGCCTGAATCGAACTTAACGACACTACCCAACGAATCAGTGCTCCAAACTACAATTTCATCATACATATTTCCGGTGACTATGTATTCACCATCCTTACTGAAAGATGGATTACATAACCAATACCGATCATCCAACAATCTGTTTGTTTTTTCTGCGGGTTTCCATAAGAGCACCTTGTCTGCTCCAGAAGACAGCAACAAATCTTCATTTCTGCTAAACTGACAGAAAGACACAACCTTATCATGGGCATATAATGTATCATAGCAAACATCGTCATTGACATTCCATAGTCTAATAGTATGATCACTACATGCCGCTGATAATAAGCCATCACTCGGGCGAAGTGACAACCATATAACTTCATTCTCCTTGCCTTTTGCCACATCCAAAGTTTTGCACAAATTTCTATCATCAGGCTCTCTCAAATCCCACAACCGGACAGTTTCATCTGTCGATGCAGACAACAAAGCATTGCCGGTTTTATTAAGCGCTATGCTATTTACAGGTCCACTATGCCCCGACAATGATTTCATAAGTTCCCCTGTTTCACTATTCCAGAACTTAATGGTATTATCCCCAGCCATCTTAGACATTGAGCCAGATGACGATACTACCATTCTACCATCTGGGGAAAACTTGACGCACCTGACGGCATCTTCATGTCCATATATTGTTTTGACACATTTTCCATCTGCAAGCCGCCAAATTTTTATCACGCCATTTGCATCTCCAGAAACAATCTTATCATTTTCAGGGTTAAATGAGGCATACTCAACAGCAGTCGAATGTCCATCCAAATTCATTATACATTTTCCGTCATCAACATTCCATAATTTAACAGTTTTATCGTCAGACGAAGACAAAAGCCATTTATCATCAGAACTAAACAACACCGAATTCACACCATCTTGATGGCCATGCAATACATTTATGCATTCCCCCGTATCTGAATTCCAAAGGCGGATTGTATTATCTTTTGAAGCCGAAGCTATTAAAGCATCTTGACTACTGAATGTTGAAAACGTCACGAAATAATTATGTCCTTTTAATTGCCTTTCACATTTACCCTCCAATATATTCCATATTTGAACATCTTCGGCCGTCCATCCAGAGCACAGAATAGAGGTTCCATTTTTATTAAATGCGACACTCCGTATGTTCCCAGTAGATTTTATTGTTTTTAATTTCTGTCCGGTCAAGGCATCCCATAAATTGATATTTCCACTTGTCGTTGCAGAAGCAATTATTTTTTCTGTCGTGTCATAGCAGACACTTGTCACACAATCTTCATTCCTCAATGTTGCTGTATCATATTTTAACGCTTTTCTTAAAACTTTTTCAACAGCAGGAACATATGGACGATTTGGATTATCAAAATTATTTGGCATAACATTCAAGCACAAGACCCTTGCAGTATACGAATCCCCACTATCCACCAACTCATCAGCTCTTGCGGCTACCGCTCGTGCCTGATTTTCCAGCAAGCGCCAATTAATTTTCTCGATTTTTATATTTTGGCTGTAAATCCAAGAGCCTATTATCATTAAGAAAACAGTGAACAGTGAAAGTCCGCTTATAACTAATTTATTTATTTTCTTCTTTTCCCGCTCATGCCTTTCCCACAATTTATCGAATTTTATCCCATGCATATAAGCAACCACTTTTACAATTGCAGCATCTGTTCCCATTTCAGCCTCACTGATTCCGCGTAATCGTGGAACGATTTGTTTCATTGGTTCCGGAAAGCAGTCTTCATCACTACAAAGCCCATCCGAATTACTCGAAACGATATAAGGGATAATATATTTAGCCTTTTCTAACAGAATCTCATTTTCAGCTCGGCACTCATTAATAAAATATGATATTTCCTCAGACATCCACCTTGATTTCGGTGCATTTGGAGTGCACACGACTATAAGGTATTTTGACAATTTCAATGCATTTTGCAATTCGGTTTCAAATAACCTCCGGACATTTCAGAACGATATTCAAAAACACGGTTAAATTGTCGAGGCTCATCCGGATACTCCTGAGCAATTTTAATAGGCAATTTATATCTTTCAATTCTCTTTTGAAGAGATTTCGCTATTGCAACATCTTCACTCTTATAGCTTATAAATGCTGAGTATTCGAAGGTCGTTTTCATTGTTCATTGATTTTTCCGTGATCGAGATATAGTCTTATGCTGGTTTCCACAACATTGTAGTCATACTGGCGATATTCCTTGCCTGTCTTCTTATAGATGTCTCCAAGCTTTTCCCAGGATACCAGGCAATTATGCGTCATACGGATATCATCACAGGATGTTCCGCCTGCATTGTCCCAGGTATAGCCCAAAATCTCCACGGCGGCCATCCAACGCAGATGTTCGCATTTAGCCAAGTTAGTCATCAACTCCGACTCATATTCAAGCCTTCGACCTTCGGAATCCACATAGACGTACTCCCCTGTCGATTCTTCCGATGTCTTTACTCGTTCCACCGCATCAAGGTTTTCCAGAATATCCTCCGACATTGTCCCGCCTGTCAGAAGATGAATTTTCGTGCTCACGTGGCACGCATTTGCAAGATTCTGGCTCTGTTTCCTTGTGTTCTTCACTATATCGGCAACAGTATTCCATCGTAATGTCTCACACGCATACTGGCCGCCGCAATGTCTGTTATATGTCTTTTCAAACGTCTGCGCCATAACAAGATATTCCTCAGCAAACACGATAGCTGGAGAAAAAACATCGTTATCATTGCCGAAAAACCTGATTACCCCGTCATCGAATTTCTTCAGGATGTCGTCATAATTATTGCCTCTGACACGCACATATATCGTGAACTTTCCTCTGTTATAGACATATTTTCCGTCCGCTCCGACCGTCGATTTTCTCATCACATATTTATACAGTGCCAATGCTGCCCCCACATTCGTCTTGTCATCACCGAGAGAGAACACCACATAGTTCAGCCCTCTGCTGACAAGCCCGTCCACAATTCTCCAATAGTCCTCCGAATCAATGCTGCATTGACGGAAATCCAGCGCAGGATTGTCCTTCAGTGCAGGTTTTTCAGCCAGATAAGTGCCGAATATGTCATCCATAGACAAATCCACAAGCGTAAGGCTATAAGGTGCCCTGTTCCCGTCCTTACCCAGGAATGCCGAAGTCTCATACAGCCATTCAAACACTTTACGTCCAGTCTCGCCGAAACCTACCACAAGAGCATTGAATTCACTCGTTACCGTGCCATCCGGTCTTCCGGATTCCGTACGCCCTTGTTCGACAAAGTTCACTGGCTGCGCTTCAGCATTGCGTCTAAGTTCCATCGCAGACAGATAAGAAGAATCTATGAGATGCTCTGTGCGAAGTCTGTTTTCCATACAGGCCGAAGCGTGGCAATAGAATTCAGCCTCAACGTTCACATCCACATTGAACCTTGACCTTACTTCCTGACAATCTCGAATATTCTTGTCCTCATCCTCAGACAAGAACAGGAACGCTACTTTCCCACGGTGCAATCTATTCAGATTCGATAAAGCATTTTCCTGATCAGTGATTATCATCCTGCACCCAAGGTCAATATGCTCCCTACCATAGGATGATTCTGTTCCGATAATATGACTGAATGACATACGATGCGGGACTTGCGAAAATGGAGTCTCATCACTAGTGATGAATACAATGTGTCCGTCATTAAGCTTCGACGCCAGAGCATAAGCCTCTGAGGACTGGTTCCAGAAGACATAGAAACGCCCTCCTTGTCTGCACCATCGCCTCATCTTCCATTTGGAATCGAGATATATGCTGAGCACTCCAAGAATGAGAGATGCGCTGCATAGTACGGCACAGAAATGAATCAATGAAAACAATGTCATATACACGGCATCATGATGCCATTTCGATGCGACTTCTATCAGGTCCGAATGGGACACGAACATCTCGATGGAAGACAATGAAGAACGCAAGAACAACGCCAATGCATTGTGCCGGCATCCCCCGTCATTGAATCCAATGAAGTATATTCCCACGCCTGCCAGCCATACGAACATCGCTGCAAAGGCGATTCGCCGTACATATTTTCTGGAACGGCTCTGTTTCCTGAACAAGTGGAAAACCAAGCCTCCGATTATTATCAGCAGGACGGCTGTAAGGAAGAAGTTATGAAGAATGTAATCCATAACGCCACCACTGCGAGATATCCTTGACAATGCAGTCTGCACGCGTACACCCGACAATCCTAAGCCTATGAATCCTATGAACAATAAGCCCATGATGACCAAACTGATTTTTCGGATAAGTTTCATATTTCTTACATTTTATCTAGGGATTGTCGTTTTAATGTTTTCAATCTGAGCGAAGCAGCAGACAATCCCTTCAATTTCTGCGTCCGACTCATCAAAATTTCAATTTTATATCTGTTTCCGGTCGTTTCGGCCGGATTTTTTGTCTGTTTTTCATGGCGAGGATACAGTTCCCCCACGAGAGCTCCGCATTGACCGAAAGTTTCAGTGTCAAGCAGCCGCCAAACTCGACCTCTGTTCTATCCTGTCCGCCCGCTGAACCACGTTTTCCGCGTGGATGCCGAAGAAGATATACAGGATTTCCGTTTCGCGGAGAGGTAGCAACTTCTTTATCCTGCCCAATTTGCTCTTTTCGAAAGTTGAATAGTAGAGTTCGTAAAAATTGAACTCCGGAAACGCAATGTTTGGTGCCATTTCAGAAAAATTTCGCACTTTTGACATACAGACACTTTATCAATCAACTTGTTAGAAAAGTCAAATACTTTTTGACATTTCCCGACAGCACCTACTTCACAACAGTATTGGAGATTCTTAAGATTCAATTCAGCCCCTCTATTGTTCCAAATAAACTCCACACATCTGCCGCCTTATATAAATCTATTGACTTAGCAGGTATCTTTAATGTCATATCCCGCAATAACCTTCCATTAAAGACATTATCAGTTATACCCAATAGAACGGAGGATAGCATCCGCAACGACTATGATATTCCCGGACTCTCCTACCCTGCGTCTTATGGCATGAAGAAGCTCTGCCGTCTCATCATCACAGAGATGCCGTTCACCTCTGTCCTCCTCGCAATACCGTCTGCATGCATCATAAGGTATCCATGACTCATCCCATCCGTCAGGCTCATCTCCATTCATGTCTGTCATCCATTGTCCATGACCGGAAAAATGGATATAGACCAGATCGCCGGCGGCACAGTCAGCAGCAAGCTGCCTGAAAGCATTGACGATGCCGGTCTTCGTGGCCGAGGCATTGACAAGAGTCCGGATATCGGTAAAGCCATTGGAGCTGAGCATCTCCACAACTGGAGGGACATCCATATCTCCATGTATTTCAGGCCATGAGCTGTCCTTCTGGCAGCCGACACCTATGACAAGCGCACGCCTGTTCCCGGCCAGTCCAGCCGAAACGGAAACAAGCAGTATCGTAAAAAGTATAGCAACAAGTTTCTTCACGTATATCAGCATTGAAAGGTTCTCATATATTATATGCAGAATTTTCCATTTTGTAACCATCTAAAATGAAGAAAATTACATAAAAAAAATAACGGCTTCTTTGAAGTGGCCGGTAAATTTACTAAAAAATATCGACCTTCCACAACGCAAAAAGCCCCGGAACCGCAGCAATTACGGTTCCGGGGCTTTAAGATATTTATCTGCAAGATATTACATCATACCGCCCTCAGGCATTGCAGGAACTGCCGGTGTCGGTTCAGGGATGTCGACGATACCGCACTCGGTGGTGAGGAACATGCCGGCTACTGATGCGGCGTTCTCAAGAGCCACACGGCTTACCTTGGTAGGATCGATGACACCTGCCTCGAACATATTGACATACTCGTCAGTACGGGCGTTGTAACCGAAATCGTCCTTGCCCTCACGAATCTTCTGGATAATCACGCTACCGTCAACACCTGCGTTTCTGGCAATCTGACGGAGTGGCTCCTCAATAGCACGGGCTACGATATGAATACCTGTAGTCTCGTCCTCATTCTCACCCTTGAGATTCTTAAGCACCTCAGCAGCACGGATGTAAGCCACACCACCACCTGGAAGATAACCTTCCTCGACTGCAGCACGGGTTGCATTCAATGCATCCTCGACACGGTCTTTCTTCTCCTTCATCTCTACCTCGGTAGTAGCACCTACATAGAGGACAGCGACACCGCCGGCGAGTTTGCCGAGACGCTCCTGAAGTTTCTCCTTGTCATAATCAGAGGTAGACGCAGCAATCTGCTTTCTGATAAGTTCCACACGCTCTGCAATATCATCCTTGTTGCCTGCGCCACCTACGATAGTGGTGTTCTCCTTGGTGATGGTAACCTTCTCAGCCTTACCGAGCATCTCAGGAGTAGTGTTCTCAAGAGTGAAGCCTCTTTCCTCTGAAACGAGTGTCGCACCTGTAAGAGTTGCGATATCCTGAAGCATCTCCTTACGACGGTCGCCGAATCCAGGAGCCTTTACTGCAGCAACTTTGATAGTACCACGGATCTTGTTCACTACCAATGTAGTAAGAGCCTCGCCGTCAACATCTTCTGCAATGATGAGAAGTGACTTGCCATCCCTTGCGATAGGTTCGAGGATAGGAAGCAAATCCTTCATAGAAGAAATCTTTTTGTCAGTGATGAGGACGTAAGGGCTGTCAAGACTAGCTTCCATCTTATCGGAGTTGGTCATGAAATATGGAGAGATGTAACCTCTGTCGAACTGCATACCTTCTACGACCTTGACCTCAGTCTCGGTACCCTTGGCTTCCTCAACGGTGATGACGCCGTCTTTCTTTACCTTGGACATTGCGTCAGCGATAAGCTTGCCGATTGCAGCATCATTGTTGGCTGAAACCGTACCTACCTGCTCGACCTTGGAGTAGTCATCACCAACTTCCTGGCTGTGAGCTTTAAGTTCGGCAACAACAGCGGCAACTGCCTTGTCAATACCTCTCTTCAGATCAATAGGGCTTGCGCCTGCAGTAACGTTCTTGAGACCGACATTGATGATGGCCTGTGCGAGAACGGTTGCGGTGGTAGTACCGTCACCTGCCTGCTCATTAGTCTTGGCAGCGACTTCCTTAACCATCTGTGCACCCATATTGGCAAATCTGTCCTTAAGTTCTACCTCCTTGGCGACAGTAACACCGTCCTTTGTAACCTGAGGAGCACCGAACTTCTTGTCAATAACAACGTTACGGCCCTTAGGTCCGAGTGTAACCTTAACAGCATCTGCAAGAGAGTCTACGCCCTGTTTCATTTTTGCGCGGACCTCAACGTCGAATTTGATATCTTTAGCCATAATTCCAATCTCCTATAAATTATAATATTGCCATAATGTCTGACTGACGTACGATAAGATATTTCTTATCCTCTACAGTCACCTCAGTTCCGGCATATTTGCCATAAAGAACCTCGTCACCTACTTTGACCTCCATAGGTTCATCCTTCTTGCCAGGTCCGCAAGCGACTACTTTACCCTGCTGGGGTTTCTCCTTGGCTGTATCAGGAATGTAAAGTCCTGCAGCTGTCTTAGTCTCGGCCTCTTTAGGCTCAAGAACTACTCTATCCGCTAATGGTCTGATCATAATTATAAATTTTTAATGTTTTTGTCAATAACCGTCTCCATCGGAGACCGGACACAATGAATCAACTGCCGTGCCATCAAATCGACAATGACAATTTGTCAGTGCAGATATTATTACTATATTTACGAATTGGAAAAAACACATTACACCATGAAGACCCTTAACCACATCTTGAAAAGTATCATTGCGACAGCTGCATCGGCTGTTTTCCTATACGGATGCGGAAACGTCGCGACAACTCCTGACAACAGTTTTGCGGAATACATCGAAGCCTACACGGGAGGCATTGTCTCCAGCGACAACAGCATTGTCATTGAACTTGCAGCGCCGGCAGACGGACTGCAGGGAAACGAGGCTGAAATCAACAAGGCTGCGGCAGACCTGTTCAAATTTTCGCCTTCCGTCAAGGGAACAGCCAGATGGAACAGCGCCCAAAGGGTGGAATTCATCCCTGAATACGGCGCATTGAAGTCGGGAAAGACATACAAATGCACATTCAAGCTGGGCAAAGTCATGTCCACCGACAGTGCACATGAAGAATTCACGTTCAGTTTCACGACGGCCCGCAAGGAAGCCTTTCTGGAAAAGAACTCATTGGAAATCAGCGGTGAAGACCCTGGAAAGGCGACAGTTACGGGAACATTGACCCTGAGCGAAAGCATTGACATCGAGAATCCGGAGGAACTGCTGGAATTCGGCTGGAGCGGAAACGCGACGTTCGAAGTCAAGGAAAGCGGCAGGCAGAAATACACGTTCACAGCCTCCGGTCTGGAGAGGGATGCGCAGGCTAAAGTATTGACAGTCAAGTTCAAACCTGGCAGCACAGGATTCCCGGCTTGCGACAATCTCTACATCGACATCCCTGCCACCGGCATTTTCTCGGTAATGGGCGCGGAGCTTTCCGGCGACACCCGCCAGAGCATCGACATCACGTTCACCGAGCCGCTCAGCAAGGCGCAGAACCTCGTCGGACTGGTGGAATTGAGCTACACCCGCACGGAATACGGTTCGACCGACAGATACCGTCTGAACTTCACTTCCAAGGTCAATGACAATGTCCTGCGGCTTTATTACGAGCCGTGTGACGCGACCACGATAGAATTGACCGTTGACGGAGCATTGAGAGACATGCACGGAAACACCCTCGGCGACAGATGGACGAAGGTTTTCAATGCTTCCAATCCGAAGCCGGAGGTGTCCTTCCCTGTGGACGGCAACATCCTCCCGAACACGGGACAGCTTACGATCCCATTCAAAGCGGCATACCTCAACGCGGTGGATATCAGCATTGTAAAGATATATCCGAACAACATCCTCATGTTCCTCCAGGAGAATGACCTGAAGGGAAATTCTGGACTCAGGCGTGCAGGAAGACTTGTTTACAAAACTACAATGAGGCTGGACAGCGACCCGTCGAAGGACCTGACACAGCAGAACATATTCACCGTCGGCCTGGACAACCTGTTCAAGAAGGAGCCTGGAGCAATCTACAGGATGCGACTGTCTTTCAAGCCGGAGTACTATATATATTATAAAGGTGACAGAAGCAGCAGTTCCGGCAGCCTGACAAGCATCTCCGCAGGCTCATTGACCGAAGAAGAGAGCGCTGTCTGGGACGTTCCTGACACATATTATTACGAGGGTGGCGATTATGACTGGAACGTGTACAGCTGGCGCGACAGGAACAATCCGCTCACGCCTTCATATTACATGAATTATTCGTATCCGGCACGCAATCTCATGGCTTCAAGCATCGGTGCAATCGCCAAATACAGCGGCGGGAAGCAGATCTGGATAGCGGCAAGCGACATAATTTCAGCCGAGCCGATGGCCGGAGCGGAAATCAAGGTGTACGATTTCCAGCTGCAGAACATAGGAAAAGGCAAGAGCAACGGCAACGGAACGGCATCCATAGACCTCAGCGGCAAGCCGTTCATAGTCACCGTAAAGAAAGGAGACTCAATCACTTACCTGAAAGTGACGGACGGCAGCGAAAAGTCGTTGAGCCGTTTCGACACCGGAGGCGAGACATTGCAGAAAGGAATGAAGGGCTTCGTCTACGGGGAACGCGGAGTCTGGCGTCCGGGAGACACTCTGCATCTGACAATGATCCTGCACGGCGAAAACAAGATTCCTGACACTCACCCTGCCACAATCGACGTCTACACGCCGCAGGGACAGTTCTTCACCAGAAAAGTGTGCCGCAAATCGGAAAACGGTTTCTACACATTCGAAATTCCTACCGGTCAGGACAGTCCTACAGGACTATGGAACGCATATATAAAAGTAGGCGGCGCAGCTTTCCACAAGCCGTTGAGAATCGAATCAATCAAGCCTAACAGGCTGAAAGTCAATGTCAATATGGGCCAAGGCATTCTCCGCGGAGGTGCCAGAACCAATGCAAGCATATCTTCCAACTGGCTGACCGGCCCTGCGGCATCAGGCCTTCAGGTGAAAGTTTCAATGACATTGAAACCGGGGCGCCAGACCTTCAAGGGCTACGACGGATTCACATTCTGCGACCCGGCGAGCCAATTCGAATCCTACACGACGGAGATTGTCAGCACTAGACTGAACGCTGACGGAAAAGCTTCTGCCTCAATAACATTGCCGAAGGCTGCACAGGCACCCGGAATGCTGACGGCGAACATTCTCGGAAGCGTATTGGAGGAAGGCGGCGACGAGAGTTACTCGGTCATGACAATGCCGTTCTCGCCGTTCAACGCATACGCCGGCATCAAGCTTCCGGCGGACGGCAGCTATCTGGAAACCGGAAAGACGCACCAGATTCCAGTAGTGACTGTGGATGCTGACGGCAGGAAAGTCAGCGGGCACAGACTGGAATGGCGCATATTCAAGCTCAAATGGAGCTGGTGGTGGGAATCCCGCAGCGAGGCATTGGACTCATATATAAACGCATCAGCTGCAAGTGCTTACAGTTCCGGCACCGTCGTTTCCGGAAACGGGGAGACAAGCATATCGTTCAGTGCGGACGACAAGGATTGGGGAAGATACCTCATCTACGTGAAGGATCTGGAGAGCGGTCATGCCACTGGCGGCATCGTCTACGCGGACTGGCCGGCATACAGGGGCAGGTCGGACAAGAACGACCCTGACGCACCGGCAATGCTCAGTTTCTCCACCGACAAGAAGAAATATCAGGCTGGAGAGACAGCCACGGTGTTCATCCCTGCCGCAGAAAACGGTATGGCATTGGTATCCATAGAGAAAGGATGCAATGTGCTTTCTGGAGAATGGGTGAAGACCTCCGGTAGCGGAGAAACTCCATATAAGATCAAGATTACCGGCGACATGGCACCGAACTTCTACGTGCATATCACGCTGGTCCAGCCTTACATGAATTCCGCCAACGACCTGCCTCTCAGGATGTACGGAGTACAGCCGGTCATGGTGGAAAACCCTGCGTCACGTCTGGAGCCGCAGATCACCATGCCTGACAAACTCCATCCGGAAGAGCCGTTCAGCATAAAGATCAGCGAAAAGAACGGCAAGCCGATGACTTACACGGTGGCAATCGTGGATGAAGGCCTGCTGGACCTGACAGCCTTCCGCACGCCAGATCCGTGGAACTTCATGTTCAGGCGCGAAGCTCTCGGAGTGAAGACATGGGACATGTACGATGACGTATTCGGCGCCGCCGGAGGAGCATTGTCAGCAATGTTCAGCATCGGAGGCGACGAAGGTCTGGTCAAGGGAGCGCGCAAGGAAAACAGGTTCAACCCTATCGTGAAAGTCCTGGGACCGTTCACCCTGAAATCCGGCTCGAAAACGCACAAGATCACTCTTCCGATGTACGTCGGCAGCGTGAGGGCAATGGTAGTTGCCGGCTATGACGGGGCCTACGGCAATGCAGAAAAGACCGTCCCTGTCACCTCGCCTGTCATGATTCTCCCTACCCTGCCGCGTTTCGCAGCCTGCGGAGAATGCATCACGCTTCCGGTCAATGTCTTCGTAATGGAGGACGGCATCGACAAGGTCAATGTATCAGTGAGCTGCGAAGGTCCGCTTTCCATCGAGGGACAGTCCACGTCCACAGTGACATTCAACGGCAAGGGTGACAAGATGACAAGGTTCGCATTGACAGCGGCTTCTTACGTCCCGGACGGCGGCAGTTTCGCGAAAGTGACTGTCACGGCGGACGGAAAAGGCCACAAGATGACGGAGACCATCAATATCGAAGTCCGCAACCCGTCCCCTCTCATCACGTCCATAAGCGAGACAATGCTCGGAAAGGGAGAAAGCAAGACATTCGACTACAATCCGTTCAAGACAGAAGGCGGCCGCTCGGCATGGATAGAGGCCAGCGGCTACCCGTCCATCGGCTGGAACTCCCTGTTCAGCTACATGTACAGCTACCTGCACTCCTGCACGGAGCAGATTTCCGCGAGAGGAATCAGCATGATCAATTCAATGTCAATGCTTTCCGAGGACAATGCCGCCAAGGTCAAGGCCATGATTCCGGAAATGCTCACGGAACTGTACGTACGCCAGCTTCCTGACGGCGGATTCGCTTACTGGCGCGGCGACAGACATGCCGACGAGTGGGTGACATCCATGGCAGGACAATTCATGACATTGGCACGCAATGCCGGATATGAAGTGAACAAGGGTGTCCTCGACTCCTGGGCGAAGTTCCAGAAACGCTGCATCCAGAACTACAGGACAGCGAAAGTCTACGCATTGAGCGACCTCACCCAGGCCTACAGGCTGTTCACCATGGCATTGGCAGGAAACGCGGAAGAGGCGGCGATGAACAGGATGAAGGAGGGCGGAAACCTCTCATGGCAGGCAACGGCGATGCTCGCTTCGACTTACGCGGTCTGCGGAAAGAAAACCGTGGGAACGGAACTGCTGAACAGCATATTCAACACACAAGAAGAGGACGGATTCAATGTTCCTACATACGGTACTCCATTGAGGAACAAGGCGATAGTGCTGGAGGCGATGGTCCGCACCGGCAACATCCTGGAGGCCATGACGTATGCGACCGACATCAACCGCGGCGCATCGGGGCTCGAACCTTGGTCAATGTCCACGCAGGAATCAGCCTTCATTTCCGGCGCGATGAACCAGCTCGCAAAGAACGTGACCGGCGGCAATGTTTCCGTCAATGTCAATGAGGGTGAAAAGACTCTCGACATGAAGCCTTCAGGCAACGGTATCGTCAATGCCGTCCTGAATTCCGAGTTCGGAAGCGTGACCGTACAGAACACCTCGGACGGTCCGGCTTACGTAAGAATGACGGTGGTTTCGCAGGCGGAGCCAAGCGCTTCAATACCGGCCAGAGCCACAGGTATAGCCCTGAATGTCAGATATATAGGCGCCGATGGTTCGGCAATTTCCCCTACTTCCATAAGGCAGGGCACGGAATTCACGGCCGTCATCAGGGTTTCGAATCCGAACTTTTCGGAAGGAATACACAACATGGCACTCACGGAAATGATTCCTTCGGGATGGGAAATCATCAATGAGAGGATGACCGGAGAGGACATACCGTCTGCCGGAAAATATGATTATCTGGACATCAGGGACGACCGCAACGTGTTCTATTTCAGCATTGCCGCAGGCTCTTACAAGGAGTTCCGCGTAAGGTTGCGCGCCGCATACGAGGGCAAATTCGTATTGCCTTCAGTGACTTGCGAGGCAATGTACGATTCACGTGTCTTCGCCTGCACTGCATCCGGAGTAGCCGAAGTCACAAGGTAACGTCATGAATTTCAGAGCAATACTCCGTTACGGTCTGATCGCGGCAGGTGCCGGACTCCTGATATGGTACGCATTGTGCCTGCCGGAAGATCTGTTCTGCGGAACGGATTATTCGACGGTAGTCGTGGACAGACACGGGGAATTGCTCGGTGCACGGATTTCTAAAGATGGACAATGGACCTTTCCGCCTGAAGCTTACAGTGCGGAAAGGTCCGATGTTTCATCATCTGGAAGAGAAAAATATTTCACGGCCCTGACGGAGTTCGAGGACAGGTGGTTCAGATGGCATCCCGGCGTGAATCCGGTCTCGATATGCAAAGCATTCATTTCCAATATGAAAGCGGGACATGTAGTGAGGGGCGGAAGCACATTGACAATGCAGGTGATACGCATGTCCAGAGGCAAGCAAAGGACTGTAGGACAGAAGATTATCGAGGCGATTCTGGCGACAAGGCTGGAAATTCGTTGTTCCAAAGATGAAATCCTGGACCTCTATGCCGCACACGCTCCGTTCGGGGGCAATGTCGTAGGTCTGGACGCTGCATCATGGCGCTATTACGGAAGGCCTTCGACCGAACTTTCGTGGGGAGAGGCAGCGACATTGGCAGTCCTCCCGAATTCGCCGTCCAGCATCAGATTGGAAAAGAACAGGGAAAAGCTTCTGAACAAGCGTAACAGACTGCTGCACAAGCTAATGGCGGCAGGGAAATTATCCCCTGACGAATGCAGCCTGGCTTGTTCAGAGCCACTTCCGTCCGCCCCTATTCCGCTGCCTTCTCATGCAATGCACCTCGTGGACAAGCTGGCGGCGGAAAACAAAGGAGAATATATACGGACAAACATTGACCTGAATCTGCAGCGGCGGATCGAGGAGATTCTGGCGCGGAAAAATGCGGAGCTGGCGGCGGAGGGTATCGGAGACCTGGCGGCCATCGTGATGGAAGTATCTGAAGGCAAGGTGATTGCGTACTGCGGCAATGCGGCACCCGAGAGGAAACGGCCCGGTGTCAATGTCGATGTAGCCAGGGCTCCGCGCAGTTCGGGCAGCATATTGAAGCCATTCCTGTATTGCGACGCATTGGGTGACGGAGCGCTGCTCCCCTACTCGCTCATTGCCGATACTCCGGTGAATATCAATGGTTTCACTCCGCAGAACTATAATATGACATACGAGGGTGCTGTTCCGGCGGCAGAGGCATTGAGCCGTTCGCTGAATGTTCCGTGCGTGCATCTGCTGAAGTCTTACGGGGTAGAGAAATTCATGGAAAACCTGAAGGCAAGAGGCCTGACGACATTGACACGAAGCGCCTCAGACTATGGACTTTCGCTGATTCTGGGCGGCGGGGAATGCCGGCTGGACGAGGTCACGGCGGCGTACGCGGAGATGGCGAGGGAGTATCTGTCGGAGAAGGCCGGCAGGGATGACAAAGTAGCATTGTATTATACTTTCGATGCGCTGAAAGATGTGAACCGGCCGGATGAAATCGACTGGCACATGATACGTTCCGTCCGGAAAGTCGCATGGAAAACGGGGACCAGCTATGGCTACAGGGATGCCTGGGCAGTGGGCGTGACGCCGACTTACGCCGTCGGTGTCTGGGCCGGAAATGCCTCAGGTGCAGGGGCTCCGGGACTTTTGGGTGCCAGGACCGCCGGGCCTGTGATGTTCGAGATTTTCAATCTTCTTCCTGCCGGTCTGCCGTCTTGGTTTTCCGAGCCGGACATCACGGAGGGCATCAGGCTGGAAGTGTGCCGGAAGTCGGGCTATATTGCAGGTCCATATTGCGAAAGCATTGACACTCTGTTACTTCCGAAGACGGCAGTACGGAGCGCGACCTGCCCTTATCACTCCATGGAAGACGGACGCAATGTCTTTCGACTGACTCCTGCGATGGAGTGGTTCTACAGGCTGAAGCACCCGGAATATGACGCGGCGACATCGAAAAGCAGTGATTCCGCGCCGGTCATGGAGTTCATTTATCCGGAAAACGGAAGCCGCATAACGATTCCGCGCCAGCTGGACGGGGCCATTGAAGGCATCGTGCTGAACCTGGCGCATCACGACAAGGACGCCACGGTCTACTGGCACATTGACCAGGAATTTATCGGGACGACAAGATTCATCCACCAGATGCGTATCCGCCCCGAGGCCGGCAGACACAGCATCACAGCCGTGGACAATGCCGGACGACAGGTATCGGTGAGCATCAATGTCGTGTTTTCTTCCTGAATTCCGTTTGTCTAAGACGCTGTTTTTGATTAAGTTTGTAAATATTTTGCAAACTACTGATGATCAAGAAGACGGCAAACCAGGATCTCACGGCATACAATACATTCAGGATGAGGGTAAAATGTCATACTTTCATCGAATATGATTCTGTCGCGGATCTCATTGACATAGATTTCGATACACTTCCGAAGCCTGTAAAGCACATCGGCGGCGGAAGCAACCTGCTTTTCAGCGGAAATTTCGGCGGAACAATTCTTCATTCCGCCATAAAATTCATATACATCCTCCCGGAAGACGATCCGATGTATTCTTCTGACAATGAAGTGCTTGTATCGGTAGGAGCCGGAGTAATCTTCGATGATTTCTGCAAATGGGCAGCTGAAAACGGATTCTGGGGCGCGGAAAATCTGTCCTATATCCCGGGTGAAACCGGTGCCGCGGCAGTCCAGAACATCGGGGCATACGGCGCGGAAATCGGGGATATAATACGTCAGGTCTACTGCTACGACACCGTCGAGGAAGAGTTCGTTCATTTCAATGTGGATGAATGCAAATACGGCTACAGGGAGTCTATGTTCAAGTCGCCGGAGGTCAGGGACAGGTATATCGTCACCAATGTGATAATAGCATTGTCCCGCGAGCGACGTCCGAGGCTGGAATACGGGCATATCCGCACGGCGCTTGGCGAGGCATTGGGCGTTCCGGGCGACAAAGTAGATGACTGTGAAGCACTTACGCCGGAATTGGTAAGAGAGACCGTAATCGGCATACGCAAGGGGAAATTGCCTGAGGTTTCGGAAATCGGCAGCGCAGGAAGCTTTTTCAAGAATCCCGTCGTGCCGGAGGAGGTCTTCCTCAATGTCAAGGCGGCGGCTGACGGCACCGAAGTTCCTCACTACGTGACGGACAAGGGCATAAAAATCCCTGCCGCCTGGCTGATAGAGCAATGCGGATGGAAGGGGCGCACGATCGGCAATGCCGGTGTCTACTGCAAGCAGCCTCTTGTGCTCATCAATGCCACCGGGAAGGCTTCCCCACAGGAAATCATTGACCTGAAAAATCACATAACCGATTCAGTCAGAGAGAGGTTCGGCATCGAGCTGCATCCTGAGACTGAAATCATATAATAACACAACAAGATGGACAACAGTACATTCATAGTAGAAGGCGGCCATGAGCTCCATGGCGAAATCATGCCGCAGGGAGCGAAGAACGAGGCCCTCGAAGTGATCAGTGCAGTGCTTCTGACCAAAGAGGAAGTTATCATAAGCAATGTCCCTGAAATTCTGGATGTCAAGAACTTGATAAACCTGCTGCAAGGCATGGGTGTCAAGGTAAAGCGCATCGGGCGGGGAATATATAGCTTCAAGGCAGACGACATTGATACTGAATATATTGAAAGCGAAGATTTCGTGAAGAAATGCGCATCTTTGCGCGGTTCGGTCCTGGTGGTAGGCCCGCTGCTCGCGAGGTTCGGCGAGGCTTGGTTCCCGAAGCCGGGCGGAGACCGTATCGGCAGGCGTCGTGTGGATACGCATATCCAGGGAATGATAAATCTCGGTGCTTCACACAGATATGATGAAAAACGCAAGGCTTTCCATCTGCATGCGCCGGAGTCCGGCCATCTGCAGGGCACGTATATGCTTCTGGATGAGGCTTCCGTGACAGGTACCGCGAATATTCTCATGGCGGCGGCGCTGGCGGAGGGCAAGACCGTGATTTACAATGCGGCTTGCGAGCCGTATGTCCAGCAGCTTTGCAGATTGCTCAATGCCATGGGTGCAAGCATTGAAGGTATCGGTTCGAATCTGCTCACAATTACGGGCGTGGAGGCATTGCATGGCGCTACGCACAAGATTCTTCCTGACATGATCGAGGTCGGCAGTTTCATCGGCATGGCAGCATTGACAAGAAGTTCGATAACGATCAAGGATGTGTCGTGGCAGAATCTGGGTATCATACCCGAGAGTTTCCGGAGGCTTGGAGTGCATCTGGAGCAGCGCGGGGATGACATTTTCATTCCCGCACAGGAGAGTTATACCATCGATTCGTTCATGGACGGGTCCATCATGACCATCGCGGATGCGCCTTGGCCCGGCTTGACTCCTGACCTCCTGAGTGTCATGCTGGTGGTGGCGACGCAATGCAAGGGCAGTGTGCTGATTCACCAGAAGATGTTCGAGAGCCGTCTCTTCTTCGTGGACAAGCTTATCGAGATGGGGGCGCAGATCATATTGTGCGATCCTCACAGGGCCGTGGTGATAGGTCACGACCACCGTTTCCGCCTGAAGGCCGGCAATCTGCTTTCGCCTGATATCCGCGCGGGTATCGCCCTATTGCTTGCGGCAATGTCGGCGAAGGGTACGAGCACCATCAGCAATGTCGGCCAGATAGACCGCGGTTACGAGAATATCGAGCAGAGGCTCAATGCTTTAGGGGCAAAAATCACCAGGGAATAATTAATACGATAATATTAGAAATGAATCTGAAAAGAACTCTTTCAGCAGCGCTAGCATTTGCACTGTTAATGACACCGGCTTTCGTGGCATGTTCGCCGGATGACAACAAAACAGAAATCGATACACCAGATAAACCGGAGAATCCGGAGCCGACACCAAATCCGGAACCAGTAAATCCCGGAACTGCAAGCGGTTGGTTTGAATTGCCGTATATCAGCGATACTGACAAGAATGGTATTGATGACAATGACAAGACATTGTACTACGCATATCATTACTGCGCCGGTGAAGAGAAAGGCCCGGGAGGAAAGACCGCGAGAAATTTCGCCACATGCTACAGTAGCGAGCATCATTGCCCAGTATGGGTGGCCGCGCCTCGGCATCGCATGTATTTAGGTAGTGTAAAACGTACTAACGATTATAAGGTTGATCCTTCCATTCCGGCCAACATTCAAAATGGAAGATGGAAAGGTTATACCAGAGGCCACATGTTAGGTTCCTCTGACCGCACCTGTTCGCGAGAAACAAACCGACAGGTATTCTACTATTCCAATATTGCTCCGCAGGTTGGAGGTACTTTCAATACCGGCGGCGGTGCTTGGAATAATCTGGAGGACCACATCGACACATTCTTGTGTGCAGACACTCTCTATTCAGTAGTCGGATGCTATTTCAAGAACTTCACCGATAAATATGGCAAGACTGATACCGCCAAGAAGATTGCTGGAAACACTTCTTATCCGACAATGTTCTATTATGTGCTTCTTCGCACCAAGAAAGGCAATACCGGCAAGTCTGTTATAGCTTGTTCCGCATCTGAGCTCAAATGTGTTGCATTCGTGATGAGACATTCTATGGAAAAAGGCCATAGGCCTCAGGCACAGGACATGATGTCCGTATCCGAATTGGAAAAGATAACCGGATTCAAGTATTTTGTCAATGTCCCGAATGCTCCTAAAGATACATTTAATGCATCCGAGTGGAAATAGTGCATCATTGGAACAACTCCGGTAAGCGTCTCCGGCGTGACGCGGCCACGCTCCATTTTTGGAGAGGCTGATTTTCAATGAGTTATAAAACAGGGCGTGGAAACGTAGCCTATTTTTGGCCACGTTTCCACGCCCCCGTTATTATGGTATCTGATTATCAATAAGTTACAAATTTGACCGTGGCCGCGTCCCGACTGACTTTCCGCGAGGTTCGTGACGTGCTTCCATCACCCCGCACTGAACAAGTTGGCATGAGACCGGCACTCAGTTTTTTCACATTACTAACTGATTATTAAATATTTACAATCATTATTCATAACAAATAACCTTGCCAACTCCCATGTTTTTTCATGAGACTTGGCAGAGATACTTTTTCGTAATTCACTGACACACTGCCATTTAGCCAAATACCATCCTGCCAACTTGTTCAGAAATTCAGCCAGTGGCCGCGCCACACCAAAAATCGAACACGCGGTTATCTCCCGCCGGGCCTGCGGGGAGCTGGAGGAAAGGGCTCTCCTCGGACCGACGAGGATAACCGCTTACTCACCTGAATTTTATGAGGCCTGGCACGAGCATATTTCCATAACTGAAGGACCCTATGGCGGAGAAGCCCCGGCGGGGGTGGCGGCTCTGGAGGCATGGTCGCCCATGACCTTGTGAATGGGTGGCAGGCGACAGCCTGA
>ENA-ORNB01000525-ORNB01000525.1-human-gut-metagenome-genome-assembly--contig:-NODE-525-length-38692-cov-11.543702_pt1 | contig 38692 bp, 28 predicted proteins | sample MGYA00242112_ERZ509016 | MGnify/ENA primary metagenome ERZ509016 (study PRJEB26280, sample SAMEA2338705) | human gut metagenome | biome: human gut; feature: human-associated habitat; material: faeces...
TAATGAAATAACGGCAATTAAAATCATGATATGTTTGTCAATTAAGTTTTTTCAAAGTAAAAATGAATCGCCTTTTTAGTTGGTCGCGTAAAAAGTATAATATGCAATAATAAGGAACTAAGAGCAGTAATCCGGTTAACCCGCTTGTGGTTTCTTCCCATTGCATACTTGTACCTGTTACAATAGCCGCAAAAACTATTATAAGCGGAAATACAAATGCAAGAAGTACGGCCTGCAGCCCCAGTGAACTTTGTCCGCATAACTGGACTTCTTCATTTATATGGAATTTTCCAGAGTTGTCCGGAACCTCGATGATCTTCTCTTTACTCTCGGATGCCGTACACATACTTTTTGCATGGCATCCGGAGCAAGCCGATTGTTGGATGATCCTGACATAGACCGTACCGCCGTCGATCTTCTCTATAACCCCATTGTGATTGATACTTTCGCTCATATTTGTAATCTCGACATTGCAAAACCGAGGCAAAAGTACGTATTATTTGGAAATTATGTCACGATTAACAAAGTTTATTATGGAAATAATCGACTTTGTCTTACCATTTGTAATTAAACCCGAAGCTTAACAGCTCGTTGATCTGAAGATAACTGTCGAAATCTTCTTTCTTTTCCACGGCATCATCATACCGGAGGTTCAATGATATGGTCGTAGAGAAGAAGCGGCTGATGGCCATTGTCAGGCGGTTTTCAAATTCACCCAACATGCGGTCGTAGCTGGTAAAATAATAAAAACGTGAATACCAGCTTACATTCCGGTTGAATTGGAATGTCATGGTTGCATTGATCGTGGAACCGAACTGGCTGAGCTTGTAGTTGTATTTATCTGTAGCTTCATTCTTTTTGAAACCGTGACGTCCCAAATCTATGTCCTTGTCCGTACTGTACATGAATGTATATGAAAGCGGAGCCAAGTTGGCAGACAGGGTCAGTTTTTTATGGCGTCTGTTGGGGAATGTTTTATTCAAGTCGTATTTCATACCGATACCGAGGTTGATGTTGAAGGGCGATAAGAAACCGGCGAGTTTATTATTTGTGTTTTCCGCATAATTGCTGAACAACTGTGTTTGGAAAGTCGCATCGAAGGTATAGAACCATTTATTGAATGCTTTGTAACCGATATTACTGTGAAGACGCAACACGTCATCACCGATCTTATAATCGCGCAACGTATCCTTGGGAGCCGTATAGACATTCGTTTTCCATTCCAATTCATTTGTAAACTGAACTTTGTCTTTGTTATAATTGTACACGAAATATTGGCGGTTGGTCAGGTTCAAAGTGCTTACACCCCCCTTGTGCCAGTTCGGAGAAATATAATTCTGTGCAAACTGAATGGCGCTTTCGAAATGGGAAATCCAATAACGGCGTTCCGGGATGAACTTGACCGGAGCATCTACGTCGCTGAAAGCGTTCGGATCATTTTCTATTCTGATTAGTTCCGGTTCATATGTCGCTTTCTTGATAACATGTGTTTTAACGACATCGGTTGGCAGGTCGCGTTCCGAATAGCGAAAATATTCCGGGTAGTTTACACGTACATAATTATATGCGGTATTCTGTAACTTGTTCTTTAATGTTTCGTCTTGGAACAAAGTGGTATCCGGTTCGAACAATGGAAAATTGGGACGTTGTTTCGCAATAAAGTCCTTATCATACAATTGCAGGTCTTTCGGGATAAGTCCTCCCTTGAACAAGATCGGTGTGAACAGCGGGTTGACGATGGTCGTATCCCGTAAGGTGGCCCACGGGCTGATGATAGTAGACGGGTCGCGTACCCAATTTACCCAGTATTGTGCTTCCGGCGATAATTCTATCTCGTCTTTTTTTAAAAAGCGGAGCAAGTTTTCACTCGGTGTAGCGGGAGAGGAGTAGCTGCTATTGAGTTTTTCGAACTGTGCCCTGAGGTCAGGGATTTTATCCAGTTCCGTTTCTTCCAAATCTAATAAAGGGAATGTATCGGGGACAGCAGTCTGAACCGGCTGGGTCAACTGATTCCCGCTGATTATATTAACTTCCTGTGCTCCTCCCCGATTACTACTAAATAACAATACAATAAATAACGCTAAAACAGACCTCTTTATCATAGTCGCATCTTTTTACATTCATTTAAAATATTGGTGCGAAATTAATGAAAAGTTCTGAGATAGACTAATTTTATGTGTAATTGTGGTGAGGTTGAATGCTTTGTTTTTTACTACTACATTGCACGATGTTTTCTATTGAGCCTATCTTATTGTTGATCAGCTACTAATTCTGATTTTATGCAAGTGTATTTTGTTTTCGGCGTTGTCGAGAACATATTCGACAATGCCGTGTAAATATTCGACAATGTCGAAAATATCTTCGGCAATGTCGGAAACAAATTACATTAGCATTACTGCATAGGAAAGCTGGTTCCATCGGAATCTGTTCGTCATTTGTTGAAATGGAATTTTATTTTGTCTGGTGATGGAGGATCATATCTGTGCGTTTTTGCACGTAAGGTGTACGGGAACGGACAATCTGTTTAAAGGGGAGAGTATATATAGGGTTGTAAATAAGTGAATTCCGAAATTGGCATGGTCTTTGCTTTGTTTTAAATGATTCATAAAAAAGAGATATGTTTAAACACTATGTAAAAGTCGCACTCCGGTTAATCAAACGGAGCTTTTTGTTTTCGTCTATTAATATGTTGGGGGTTGTGCTGGGGATGACGGCTGCTTTCCTGATCTATCTTTGGATTGTGGATGAGTTGACCTTTGAAGATTTTCAAATTAACCGGGATTCGATCTATCGCCTGGTTGCGGTAGAGCAGGAGGGGGGCGGACAAGTAAAGGAGTCTGTCTATACGGTAGCACCGTTGAGCAAGGCATTCCGGGAAGAGTTTCCGCAGGTGGAGAATGCGACTTTTATGTTGAATTTCGGAACTTTGAACTTGCATTCGGGCACTGATTTGATTGAAGCGACCTATAAGTATGTCGATACTACCTTTTTCGATGTATTCAGTTTTCCGGTTATCGCCGGCGACCCTGGTCTGATAAAGAAAGATCCGCAACAAATCGTGCTGGCGGAGTCGACGGCAAAGAAATTGTTTGGTAGGACTTCGGCTGTCGGGAGAGAAGTTACCTGTCAGTTTTTCGGGCAGACTTTTCGTTATAAAGTGGCGGCAGTCCTGAAAGTCCCGCGTAAAAGCCATATAACGTTTGAGGTCCTGTTGAGCGAACAGGCTTATTACGAACCGATAAATTGGGATTTTGTCGAGGGAACAAGTGTCTATATCCAGTTGCGAAAAGGTACGGTTTTATCCGAAACAGACTGGAGGAAGATGAGCCGTGTCTGGCTGAACCATAGGGATAAGGGGATGCGTTTGGAGTTCCAACCGCTGAAAGATATTCATCTACAGACGTCGTTTAAAGATCCGGAAGTCGGCAATCATGGGAATATGTCGCAAATTTATCTGTTTACGGTTTTGGCGGTTCTGATCGTTTTTATGGGGGCATTCAATTTCACAACCTTGTCTACGGCACGTGCTTCCCAGCGATTTAAGGAAATTGGCGTCCGGAAAGTGACTGGAGCCAAACGGAAGGTTCTGGTGATGCAGTTTTTGTCGGAGAGTCTGGTACAGTCGTTCCTGTCGCTTATATTGGCATTAGCGTTGACGGAATTGCTGCTACCGCTTTTCAACCGGTTTGTAGAAAAAGATATTGTGTTGACGGCCAATTGGCAGACCGTATTGTTTGTCCTGTTCGGAATTATCGGAGTCGGCTGCCTGGCAGGAGCGTTTCCTGCTTTTTATATGTCGCAGTTTAATCCGCTGCAATCTTTTAAGGGAGGGTCTTCGACCGGGAAAAAAGGCACGTTGATCAAAGGCCTGGTATGTGTACAGTTTGTCATCGCTATAGCGATGGTCATTTGTACTTCTGTCGTATTCAAACAACTTCATTATCTGCAAAATGCAGATTTGGGCCTGGACAAGGAAGATATGGTGGTTGCTGATTGCGGCCTTTTCGACTTTATGTCGTATATGGGCGGTTATGGGATTGATGATTATAAGCAGGAAGTATTGAAGAATCCGAATGTCAGGTCTGTGACCGGAGGAGTGGAACTTTCGGATTATCTTCAGGGACATCGTACGGAGGAGAATTCGTTCAGTTGGACGAATGAGGTCGGACAAGTCGATTCGCTGAGAATGGTCGGAGTGGCCGGTGATGGCGATTTTATGGGAACATTGGGCTTGACTCTGTTAAAAGGAATGTCGTTTGGAGCAGATAAAAAAGCCTATATGGATGGCGCCTATGAGAAAGAGTTACCGATTGTAATTAATGAAACCGCCTGGAAGATGATGAATGTGGAAGATCCGGTCGGTATGCTTTTGCAGAATAAAGGGTGGTACGGAGAGGCATCGCGGATTGTTGGTATCGTGAAAGATTTTAACTTCCAACCGTTGCGTGAGAAAGTTAAACCGGCTTATCTGTATTATTCCCGCCGGCTGTTAAATACATTATATATAAAGATTTCTCCTGAGAATAAGGCTGAGACACTGAAGTTTCTGAAAAAGGAGTATGAGAAGATGCGCCCGGATAACGTCTTTACATATCATTTTTTCTCAGATGCCTTGAATCTGAATTATGTTCATGAACGGCAGCTTGGCCAGATGTTTCTGGTCTTTACGATACTGGCTATCATTGTCGCTATGATGGGAGTGTTCGGTCTGGTCGCTTTGTCGACGGTGCAACGTACGAAAGAGATCGGTATCAGAAAGGTGAACGGAGCACATTCCCGACGGATTGTGTGGATGTTCTGCCGGGAATATATGGTTGGGGTTGGGATCGCATTTTTTATCGCCTGCCCGTTGAGCTATCTTCTGATGCTTCGCTGGATAAGTAACTTTGCTTATCAGACAACGATCAGTTGGTGGTTGTTTCCGCTGGCTGGCTGTGTCATCTTGCTGATTACGATGTTGACGGTCATAGTCCAGGTTGGGCGTGCCGCCTCCCGCAATCCGGTGACATCATTGCGCTATGAGTGAATGAAATGACAAGCATGGAATAAAAACAGATGATTATGATAAAAGCAATTAGTCTGACAAAAGTGTTCCGTACGGAAAGTGTGGAGACGACAGCCTTGAATGGCATTAATCTGGAAATAAACGAAGGGGAGTTCCTCGCAATCATGGGGCCTTCCGGTTGTGGAAAATCGACTTTGCTGAATCTCTTGGGACTGTTGGATAACCCGACGGACGGCGAGCTGTGGTTTCTCGGACAGGAAGTTTCCCAATATACGGAAAATAGCCGTACGGACTTGCGGAACGGAAATATCGGTTTTGTTTTTCAGAGTTTTAACCTGATAGACGAATTGACGGTCTTTGAGAATGTGGAACTTCCTTTGCTGTATGCAGGTGTTTCGGTCAAGGAACGGGTGGAAAGGGTGAATGCGGCTCTCGACCGGATGCAGATCGCTCACCGTTCGGAACATTTCCCGCAACAATTATCCGGCGGTCAGCAACAACGTGTGGCGATTGCCCGTGCCATCGTCACGAATCCGCATATCGTCCTGGCGGACGAGCCGACCGGAAACCTGGATTCCGTCAATGGCAATGACGTGATGAATCTTCTAACGGAGCTGAATCGTAAAGGGACGACCGTCGTGATGGTTACCCACTCCGAGGAAAATGCCCGGATGGCAGGTCGGTTGATCCGTATGATAGATGGCAATATTTTGACAGAAAGCAGAAAATGAATGGAAACATTAATAAAATAAGATAATGAAGAGACTAAATTTAAGTTGGGTACTTTTTTTGCTGATAGCTTGCAGTTCACCGAAATCCGATCCTTCGAACTGTCCGGTAGCGGATATAAGGGCCGGACTCGAGAATCCGAAGAGTTTGAAATTGAGTGATGAAATAGAAAGCGTTGATTATGTTCCGTTAGAAGTAACTTCCGATGATGCATCTTTAATAGATGGGGTAGCGAATTATGCCGTTACGGATAAATATATTTATGTTCTCCCGGTAAAGGAGCAGCGGATTGTTTTGTTCGACAGGCAGGGGCATTTTATAAAGACATTGATTCCGTTCGGACAGGGACCTGGAGAGTTTAGCGGTTTCGTTGCCAGTATGCAGGCGGATGAAAAGAACGACCGTCTCTATTTATTCAGTACGGATCGGGTAGAGGTCTATACGTTGGACGGCGAACCTGTGCAGCATTTCACTCATGATTATCAGATTATTTTCCAGTATAAGCTCGGTCAGGGACACTTGGCGGCCGTATCTATGCCTTATGTACCTTTCCAGAACGGTAGTTTCGGTATCGGTCTTTTTACGGAAAAGGGAGATACGATTACGATGAAGAATGATTTTTCATCTCCTTTGGTTTCAAGTGATAAGTCAGGTTTGACGGTTCGGATCGCAGCAGGCTATTCCGGTCGGCAGCAATCAGTGTTGTTCAAAACCGGTAGTAACGATACCGTGTTCAGGTTGTCGGACGATAAGATTTCGCCCGCTTGTGTTCTGAGTTTGCGTAACTCGGATGAGGAAATGATCAATTCGCTCGATGTGACGAATTTTAATAGCCTGAAAAACTTTGGAAATGGCAAAGATTACTTTGTTTCCGATCTCTTTGAAACACCCCGTCGATATTATTTCCGCCTGAGGAATAACGACGGGCATTATGTCGCTTCGGTAGATAAGAAAACCGGTGAAGCGTTGGTGGAAAAATGCGAACAACCTGCTTCACTCAAGGAACTGGCGGCTACGACTTTGCAGCATGGTCTTTTAGGGACAAGAAGCTATCAGGGATTCCCGGTCTGGGGAAATATGACAGGGAATGACCTGGTACAGGTCATAACATCGGCAGAGCTTGATTATTATAAGAATATCCGTTCGATTTTAATCCCTGAACAATTGAAAAACTTAGGGGAAGAAAGCAATCCGGTCTTTATATTTTACAAATTAAAGGACTCCTGATCGATCACATTGTTTGTGCTTACCCGAAAAAGTTGTACATTTGTCCCCTCGAAAATCAGACGGAATATGGATAGAATCCGATTAAAAGACAAAGAATTTGAACTCTTTATCCCGGAAGAGGAGATAAAAGAAGCGATAGCAAAAGTGGCGGAACGTATTCGTGCCGATGTGGAAGGCACACATCCGTTATTCGTAGGGATTCTGAACGGAGCTTTCATGTTCACTGCGGAGTTGATGCGCCAGTTGAACGAGCCGTATGAAATCACTTTTGCCCGCTATTCATCCTACAAGGGGACCAGTACGACCGGTGTAGTTCGTGAGATTATGCCGGTACAGGCCGATGTGAAAGGGAGGACTTTGATCTTGATCGAGGATATCATCGATACCGGCTTTACGATGCAGTATGTTATGGATAAGCTTCGCAAGGACGGGGCGGCCGATGTTAAGTTGGCGACTATGCTGTTCAAGCCTGATTCGTTGAAGTGCGATCTGAAACCTGATTATATCGGCATCCGGATTCCGAGTGACTTTATTGTCGGTTACGGACTGGATTATGATGAACAGGGACGGGGCTATCGGGATATCTATAGGATAATTGATAATTTGGGAAGAGGAGGAAATTTATTAGATTAATGTATAATTAAGAGGCGATGGATGGTTGGATAGTTGGCGAGTAATTGTCAATTGCCAATTGTCAATTGTCAATTTAAAAAGTTTACTTTTTATGTTGAACATTGTTATTTTTGGTGCTCCCGGTTCAGGAAAGGGAACACAGAGCGAATTGATTATTAAAGAATATGGTTTGGACCATATCTCTACAGGTGATGTTTTGCGTTCTGAAATGAAGAACGAGACAGAGCTGGGTAAGATTGCTAAAGATTATATCGAAAAAGGACAACTGGTTCCGGATGAGTTGATTGTTGACATGCTGGCTAAGGTTTTGGACAGCAAGGTGAACTCCAAAGGTGTCATCTTCGACGGTTTCCCCCGTACGATCCCGCAGGCAAAAGCACTGAAAGAAATGTTGAACAAACGTGGAACCGATGTATCCGTTATGCTGAACCTTCAGGTAGAAGAAGAAGAACTGATCAACCGTCTGCTGGAACGTGGTAAGGTCTCAGGCCGTTCGGATGATAATCTGGAAACAATCAAGTCAAGACTGGATGTTTATCACAAACAGACTGCTCCTTTGGCTGATTACTATATCGGTGAAGGTAAACATGTTGCCATCAAAGGTATGGGGACAATCGAAGAAATTTTCGGACGTATCAAAGAAGCGGTAAATAATTTGTAATAGATTTATGAATGGGATTTATGATTTATGATTTATGATTTATATCCTTTGTCGCTATGAATCATAAATCATAAATCATAAATCATAAATTAAAAAGTAAAAGTGGCTGAATCAAACTTTGTAGATTATGTAAAGATCTATTGCCGCTCAGGTAAGGGCGGGAGAGGGTCTTCTCACTTTCGCCGCGAGAAATACATTCCGAAAGGAGGTCCCGACGGAGGCGATGGAGGGCGAGGAGGCCATGTGTATCTTCGTGGAAACCGGAATTACTGGACGCTTCTTCATCTGAAGTATGAACGTCATATCATGGCGACAAATGGTGAAGGCGGCGGTGCTAAACGCAGTTTTGGGAAAGACGGTGAAGATCGTGTGATAGAGGTCCCTTGCGGAACAGTCGTGTATGATGCCGATACGGGTGAGTTTATCTGTGATGTGACCGAGGACGGTCAGCAGGTAATGCTATTGAAAGGCGGGCGTGGAGGATTGGGTAACTGCCACTTCAAGACGTCGACCAATCAGGCTCCCCGTTATGCACAACCCGGCGAACCGGCGCAGGAACGTATGGTGATCTTGCAATTGAAACTGCTGGCCGATGTCGGTCTGGTCGGTTTCCCGAATGCAGGAAAGTCGACGTTGTTGTCGGTTGTTTCGGCTGCCAAACCGAAGATTGCCAATTATCCGTTCACAACGCTCGAACCGAATCTGGGGATAGTAAGCTATCGTGACAACCGTTCGTTCGTTATGGCCGATATCCCTGGCATTATCGAAGGTGCCAGTGAAGGTAAAGGGTTGGGATTACGCTTCTTGCGCCATATCGAACGCAATTCGTTACTCCTGTTTATGGTGCCGGCCGATGCGGATGATATCAAGAAGGAATACGAAATTCTTTTGGGCGAACTGGTCAAGTATAATCCGGATTTGCAGGGTAAAAGTCGTGTTCTGGCTATTACCAAGAGCGATATGCTGGATGAGGAGTTGATCGAGGCATTGTCCGAAGATCTGCCGGAAGGCGTTCCTTATGTATTTATTTCTTCCGTTACCGGAATGGGGATCACCGAATTGAAAGACCTGTTATGGAAGGAACTGAACAAAGAAACGTTCCATGAGGTAGAGCGTATTGTACATAAGAACATCGATGTAAGCGCACTTTCGCTTGATGATGATGATTTTGTTATTCCTCTTGAGGAAGATGATCCCGACGACGATGAAGAGTATGAAGAATATGAAGATTGGGATGACGCAGAAGATGACGATATTTCCAAATGATAAAGTGAAGATGTTGCAATTTCCCGCATTAAGCGAGGATTGCAACATCTCTCATTTTGTGACAACCCGCCAAGGAGGTGTGAGCGAAGGTGCATATGCTTCCTTTAACCCCGGCGAATACAGCGGGGACAATCCGGAAGCTGTCCGGGCGAACCGGAAACTTCTTTCAGATGTGCTTGGAATTCCTTCCGAACGTATTTTCGTGCCTTTCCAGGTTCACGGGGCGGAGATTCGTTCGATCGAGCCTTTTTTTCTTTCCCTTCCATTGGAAGAACAGCAGCTTTATATGCACGGTGTAGATGCTCTGGTGACGAATGTGCCGGGAGTTTGCATTGCCGTCTCAACAGCTGATTGTGTCCCTGTCCTGCTGTATGCTCCCGATGTAAAGACGGTGGCTGCCATTCATGCTGGTTGGCGGGGAACCGTACAGCGGATCGTCGCGAAAACCGTTCGCTTCCTTATTGATGAATATGGAGCCGATCCTTGTCTCATGAAAGCCGGTATCGCTCCTTCCATCGGTCCCGATGCCTTTGAAGTCGGCGAAGAGGTTGTCGACGCCTTTCGGGAAGCCGGTTTTGAAATGCCGCGTATTTTGAAGCGCAATGTCGATACAGGAAAAGCTCATATCGATTTATGGGAGGCTAACCGACTGCAACTATTGTCCGAAGGCCTCTCAACCGGACATATCGAACTAGCCGGCATCTGCACTTACACCCATCCCGACGATTTCTTCTCCGCCCGCCGTTTGGGAATCAAGAGCGGGCGTATCTTGTCCGGTATCATTGTTAAATAGATGGTAAATAACAATCTATAGTTTTATAAATCATAAATTTTCCCTATGTTACACATTTCAATTTCAGAAGAAGTAGCTACCGCCTGTCCGGATTTACATGTTTTGGTCCTGTCTTGTGATGTTTGCAATTCGGAACCGGATGAACGGCTTTGGCAGGAGATAGCGGACGAAGAAAAGGTAGTCCGGGAAACAGTTAAACTGGAACAAATCAACAAATGGCTCCCTATACAGGCTACCCGCCAGGCTTATAAGCGTCTGGGAAAAGATCCGAATCGTTATCGTCCTTCTTCTGAAGCGTTGCGGCGGCGTATTCTTCGTGAATTACCCCTTTATAAGGTCGATACGCTGGTTGATCTCATCAATTTGGTTTCTATCCGTAGCGGATATTCCATTGGTGGCTTCGATGCAGATAAGATTGCCGGTGGAAGTCTGGTGCTGGGAGTCGGTAGGGAAGGTGAAGTTTATCATGGAATCGGGCGTGGAGAACTGAATATTGCAGGTTTGCCAGTCTATCGGGATGCGGTCGGCGGGGTCGGAACTCCGACCAGCGATGAGGAACGGACAAAAATAGGGCTGGATACCACCCGCCTGTTAATGATTATAAATGGTTATTCCGGATTGGATGGTCTGGAATCGGCAGGAAAGTATGCGGTAGACTTATTAAGCAAATATGTTTCAGCTATAAACATGGAGGCGGAACTTATTACAGCTGAGGATAGGCGGAAAATAACACTATAATTGTGTTATAGCAATGTTAATTATGCTTACAAAGTATAAAAAGCACCTGTTTTTATGCTAAAAAACATCTATATCCTTTTGTTTTAATCGATTAATCTATAAATTTGCCCCCGTTAACGAATTAACAAAACAAAAAGAAACATGATCGAATTGATTGGAACAAACGCCGGCCTTGTTTGGAACGCATTAAATGAAGGCGGTAAGATGAGTGTTAAGGCAGTAAAGAAAGCGACTAAGATTAAAGCGGAAAAAGATATGTATGCTGCTTTTGGTTGGTTAGCGAAAGAAGGCAAATTGGCTTTCGAAGACGTCGAGGGTGAATGGTATGTTGCGTTAGTATAAATATAGCGTAGCTGAATCTATTAGAAGGAGGGCTGTTCGGATTTTAGTTTGAACGGCCTTTTGTGTATCCGGACGTTTTCTGTCAAAAAAACAAACCGATTCGTTGTTTTATTCAATTCTATAGTTTACTTTTGTGTAGAATTTGGTGTGAAATGACCGAAGATCATAAAAGATTGTTGGCTGTATTTGATGTTAGGGTTCGTGATTTGATGGAGCTTTGCGATAGGCAAAAGCAGAAAATCAACGAGCTTGAAGATTTTTTGGTACAGAAGGAAGGAGAACTTCAACAAGCAATGAAGACGATCGAAGAGTTGAATGCCAAATGTGATAACATGCTGACTGCACGGGTTGTTTCTGTCAATGAGGGAGAAATGAAAAGTGCCAGGATGAGGTTATCGAAGTTAGTGCGGGAAGTAGACAAGTGCATTGCACTATTAAACGAATAGAGGCGATGGACGATAAATTTCTTATACATGTAGAGATAGCCGGTAAAAGTTATGGTATCAGGATCAACCGGAGCGAAGAGCAGGTAGCCCGTGAGGCTGTCCGGCAAATCAGGATGAAAATGGACCAGTACCGGAAGAAATATTCCGAAGTGGATGTAAAAGATTTGTTAGCCATGGTGACTTTCCAACTATCAGTGGAAAATTTGATGTTGGAGGATAAGAATGACACAAGTCCCTTTACTGAAAAGATACAGGAACTGACCGATAAACTGGAAAGTTACCTGAAGGATAAATAGTTGTAAGAATAAAGAAGATGCGTTTCCGCACTACTTTGCATGGGGATTCCATGTAAGGCAGTGCTTTTTTTGTATAATAATATAACTGAATTTAAACTATAAGTAAAATGGGTATGACTATAATCATAGCACTTGTAACCTTCGTTGTCGGAGGTTTGCTCGTGTGGTTTGTGATGAGAGTCCTTATGAAGTCAAGGTATGACGCTGTGATACGCGAGGCTGAAAAGGAGTCGGAAGTAATGAAGCAGAAGAAATTGCTCGAAGTAAAAGAGAAGTTCCTTCATTTGAAAGCGGATCTGGAGAAACAGGTGTCCGCACGTAATTCAAAGATACAGTCCGTAGAGGCTAAGTTGAAACAACGCGAGTTGGGCTTGAACCAACGCCAGGAAGACTTGCAACGCAAAAATAGTGAAGTGGATGCCGTAAAGGAGAACCTGGCCGCCCAACTGGAACTGGTAGAAAAGAAGAAGCAGGATCTGGATAAACTTCACCAGCGTGAAATCGAACATCTGGAAACCCTTTCCGGACTTTCTGCCGAAGAAGCGAAAGAACGTTTGATCGAATCCCTGAAAGACGAGGCTAAGTCCGAAGCCACTTCCTATATCAACGAAATCATGGAGGAAGCGAAGATGACGGCCAATAAGGAAGCGAAGAAAATCGTTATCCAGTCCATCCAGCGTGTGGCTACCGAAACGGCAATCGAGAATTCGATTACAGTCTTCCATATCGAATCAGACGAAATAAAAGGCCGTATCATCGGTCGCGAAGGCCGTAACATCCGGGCGTTGGAAGCGGCAACCGGTATCGAGATCGTGGTTGACGATACGCCTGAAGCAATCGTGTTGTCCGGCTTTGATCCGGTTCGTCGTGAAATAGCTCGTCTGGCTTTGCACCAGTTGGTACAAGACGGACGTATTCACCCGGCACGTATTGAAGAAGTAGTTACGAAAGTGAGAAAGCAGGTTGAAGACGAAGTGGTGGAAACCGGTAAACGTACCGTTATCGACCTCGGTGTTCATGGCTTGCATCCTGAACTGATCCGTATGATCGGTAAGATGAAATATCGTTCTTCTTATGGCCAGAACTTACTGCAGCACGCACGCGAAACGGCGAACTTATGTGCAGTGATGGCTTCTGAACTGGGATTGAACCCGAAAAAGGCAAAACGCGCCGGACTGTTGCATGATATAGGTAAAGTGCCTGATGACGAGCCAGAATTGCCGCACGCAATCTTAGGCATGAAACTTTGCGAGAAATATAAAGAAAAACCGGATATCTGCAATGCCGTAGGTGCTCACCACGACGAAGTGGAAATGCAGACACTGCTTGCTCCGATCGTACAGGTTTGTGATGCTATTTCAGGTGCACGTCCGGGAGCCCGTCGTGAGATCGTTGAGGCTTATATCAAGCGTTTGAATGATTTGGAACAGTTGGCTCTTTCTTATCCGGGTGTAGTGAAGACATATGCTATCCAGGCCGGTCGTGAACTCCGCGTAATTGTCGGAGCTGACAAGATCGACGATAAGGATACCGAAAACTTGTCAAACGAAATCGCAAAGAAGATCCAGGATGAAATGACTTATCCGGGCCAGGTGAAGATTACGGTAATTCGTGAGACTCGTGCGGTAAGTTATGCTAAGTAGAATCGATAATCATTGAATAAGTTTATGTAAGGCCGGGCTGAATAAAGTCCGGCTTTTTTATTTTTCCGCCATAATCAGGAATTTGCCTTCACTTTTGTATGCACTGGTTTGATTATAAGATTGTTAATGGGTGAAGGTGAATAGTAAAAGTACCTTCACCTGCTACGGTTGTCTTCATCTGCGGGTGAGTCGGGTATGGGAGGTACTATACCGCTTTGTATAAGAGATCGGACTTGGTGTATCTGGGAGGGGCGGGGTGAAAGTAAATTTTTTAGGGTGAAGGTAGATATCGAGATTGCCTTCACCTCTTCGCCTAATAATAACCAAAAGGTCTCAAGGAAAGGTGAAGCCTAATCGGATGCTTGCACAAAAAAAGCGGTTGCCTGGAAATGAGGCAACCGCTTTTTTAGTTGTTATTGTGGGACGGACTACTTATTTGTAGCTGTAACCCGCTTTCTTCTGTGCGCTGTTGGCATTAGCACCGGGGATCAGAGTGAAGCCCCACTTGTATTCCCGGTCTGCCGGTAAAGTGTATTCCGGTTCCGGACGTGAATACCAACTGTCGTAGCCGGCTAATCCCTGTTGTTTTAGGTCTACACATACTTCAACGAAGTTACGCGGTGCGATGTCGTTGATATGTGTCTGGCGAGGTTTGTCGTACGGTCCGATCTCCGGACGGTTGGCAATCTCTTCAGGTGTGAAGTTGTTCCACTGGTACGGACGGTTGGTCGCCTTGCCGGCATCGAAGTCTTCGACGGAGTTACGCATAGCGTTGAATTCCATCTCGTCGTCTGCAACGATCAAAAGGTTCTTGCCTTTACCGCCTAAAGAGATCCAGCGGGTGTCGCAGTGGTGACCGTTTTCCTGTGGGCGGACATAGGGGAAATACTGTTCTTCTGCCGTGCTCTTATACTGTCCGATCATGTAACCGGCTTTGCGGTCCCAATAGTTTTCCAACGGACCACGACCGAAATATTCCAGTTGGTTCATCGTTGCCGGCAGACGGAAGCGTACACCGATACGCGGAACGACCATCTTGTCGCGTTCGCTCATGTTCTCGCGGCCCGGAGAGAAGGTGGCGGTTGCAGTCGCTTCCGATATCTCGATCTTTTTCCCATCCAAATGAGCTGGAGTGAAAAGTGTAGCTACGTTCATGGTGCCATCGGGATAGATTTTATAAGTGATGATGAACTGGTTGCCGGCCGGCAGTTTATAGTCAGCCTTCACGATTGCATTGCCGTCTACGATTTCAGCGGAAGTGCTTGTCACGTTGAAGTTGCGGCTTGAGATTTCCCAGATTTCCAGACGCTGTGGGTCACCGCTTCCGTAATCATTATCATTCGGGGCACGCCAGAAATTCGGTTGGATACCGAAACCTTCATTGAAGTATTCCGTGTTGCCCACCTTGTAAGAGGTGACGACACCGGCTTTCTTGTCGAATACGAAGTTTACTTTCGAGGAAGTCACTTTCACGTTGTCTCCTTCTTCCGATACAGTCAGTTTAGGACCACCGGCCTTGTAAGCCGTCTTGTCGGCTTCGACAGGCAGACGGAACTGGCCCAGTGCGATATCGTGACCGGCAGGAACAAGACCTTCTGCCTTTACGGTCGTAACGACGAAGTCAACTAAATAATCCACACCTGCTTGCGGTTTCAGGCCGGCTACGGGAACCGTGATTTCCTGTGAAGCCTGTGGAGCCAGGTCGAGTGACATCTTGTTGCTCTTGATGATCTTGTTGTTTGCTTTTATGGTATAAGTAAACATATAGTCCTTCAGATTCGTGAAGTAGAAGCGGTTGGTGATTTTGAACACACCGTTTGCCGCATCGACTGCTTCGAAGCCGACGTTCTGATGCGTGAACTTCACTTCTGCCATTCCCGGATGGGGGGTGCGATCCGGATTGACCAAACCGTTGCAAAGGAAGTTGCCGTCGCTCGGCATATCTTTGCCGAAGTCACCACCATAGGCGTAAAACTCTTTTCCGTTTTCATCTTTGGTAAGGATACCCTGGTCTACCCAGTCCCAGATCCAACCGCCTTGCAGGTTCGGATATTTGTAGATGGCTTGCCATTGTCCCCACAGGTTACCGGTTGAGTTACCCATCGCATGGGCATATTCGGACGGTGCAATCGGACGGTCGCTACCCTGTGCGCCGATTTCTTCCAGCCATCCGGCACTTGGGTATTGCGGTACATACATATCGCTATTCCATTCCCAAAGAGCACGTTCGTAGTTGACCGGACGGTTCATCAGATTTTTGTCTTTATTCTTTACATACAGGTAAGTCTGGTAGAAGTTGTAACCGTTTCCGGCTTCGTTACCTAATGACCAGATTGTCACAGACGGATGGTTTTTGTTGCGTTCGTACATGTTGACCGTACGGTCCATGTGCGGTTTCAACCATTCCGGATTGTTGCCTAATGTTCCACCTTTGCGCAGATTGTAGTACATGCCGTGTGATTCGATATTAGCTTCGTCGTAAACATACAATCCGTATTCGTCACAAAGCTCGTAGAATCTGCGGTCCTGCGGATAGTGGCACAGACGGACGGAGTTGATGTTGTTCTTCTTCATGATTTCGAAGTCCTTACGCATTAGCTCTTCTGTCACGTAGTGTCCGGTCAGCGGGTTGTGTTCGTGGATGTTTACTCCTTTGAATTTGATCGGCTGGCCGTTGAACAGCAGGACGGTGTACGGTTTGCCGTTGCCAGCGATCTGATCGATCTTTTTGATTTCGATGCGGCGGAAACCGACGTTCTGCGGGATTACTTCCGTCACCTTGCCGTCTTCCTTGATTGTCATCAACAGTTTGTAGAGGTTTGGATGTTCCGCGTTCCAGGTTTCTACATTGTTCAGTGTCTTTTCGAACGAAGTTGTTGCAATCGTGTTCGGACTTACCCACAGTTTGTTTTCGGCTGTTGCAGCCACGTTGCCTTTTGCATCTAATAATTCGTATGTGACGTCGATGTTCTTAACCTTGTCGGAATGGTTCTTGATATCCATTGCCAAGCTGAAGATACCGTTTTTGTAGGTGTCGTCGAGCGTGGAGACAATGCGGTAATCATTGATGGCGATCTTGGGCTGTGACCATAGATAGACGTCGCGTTCGATGCCGCTCAGACGCCAGAAGTCTTGGCATTCTAGATAGGAACCTGTGCTCCAACGGAAGATTTTCAGTGTCAGCACATTCTTGCCCGGCTGCAGGTATTTGTTGATTAGGAATTCGGCCGGATTTTTGGAATCTTCGCTATAGCCGACTTCCTTGCCGTTTACATAAACATATAAACCTGATTTAGCTCCGGCGATGTGCAGATATACGTCACGTCCGTCCCAACCGGCAGGAATCTCGAAATCGCGGCGGTAAACACCTACCGGATTCGTTTCCGGCAACAGCGGAGGTTGCGGGTTACGCGGTTTGAACTCATATCCGTGATTTGTATAGATGGCGGTACCATGTCCCTGAACTTCCCAGTTTCCCGGAACGGTGATGTCGTCCCAATCGGAAGTGCTGACAGAAGGATCTGTGATATTGGCAGGAAGGTCTTTGTACGAATCTACAAAATAGAATTTCCATGTGCCGTTCAGCAATGAATAGAAAGGACTTTTTTCATACTGGGAAGAGAGAGCTGTAGCACGGTCTCCATAAGTCATAAAAGAGGAGCGGGGTGCCTCTTTATTAACGGCAACGACCTGAATGTCCTGCCAATAAGGCTTCTCTGGCTGGTTTGTCGCATTGTCAGCCAAAGCGGTGCCCAGAAGGAAGCAACTCAATGCTCCTGTGAGCATCGTTTGTTTGATCATGTGTTTCATATGCATTTTTAATTTAGATTAGACTTAGTCAGTTGAAAGTTGAGAGTTGAAAGTGAAAAGAGTATTTCTTTAACTTTCAACTCTCAACTGTTTTATCTTGCTGCGTAGAAAGAATACCCTTCGGCTACCTGCTTGAAAGCAAGTACGCCTGCCTGGTTCAGTTCCACATTCATTTCTTTGCCGTCAGGAAGGTACATGACAACTTCGTCGTCACCTGTGAACTTCAACAGCTTGGTCGATTCACCGTCTGCTTCTACACTCCAGCTTTTATCTGTTTCATTGAAAACCAGGTCGACCGCTTTTTCTTCTCCTTCTTTCTGGATGTGGTAGCCGTCTTTCTTTGTTTCGATAGCATACGTGCCGTCTTTTGTTTCGATTGTTTTTACCGTACCGGTATCTGCAACAGGGTTGCTTCCGCTCCAGAATTCAATTGAGTTCAATACCAATATGTCGGCTAATGCAGAGATTTCGTAAACCGGAACAATCCAGAATGCGATGAAAACCAGTTCGTTTACAAACTTGCTGTCAATGTTTCTGTTCCAATCCAACAGCTTATTGGACAACCCAAATGATCCAATACATGATGAGAATAATACACTGCTGGCGAGCGTTGCCGCCACCAATAAAGTTACACTTTTTTTCTTCATGAATATTTAGTATTTGTAGTTAATTTGGGGACGAAGATAACAATTTATACGATAATAGCTATTAATGGGAGGCCTATAATTGTCAACAGGCAGCTATATCAGCCAAATGTTTCGCCTTTTTCGATAAAAAAACGACTACATGTCATCCATTGACAATCCCCTATAAGAAAGAGCATAGCCCTTGAACTCTCCTGTAGCGCGTAAGAATGCAATGGCTTTTGCTTCCAATGTTGTGATATCGATGTTTTGGCTTTACGTTTCACTTCGAAAAATGTCGCTTCGTTGCTCAACTCGTTTTCTACCACGATGTCTATTTCGTTTTCGCCTTTGCGGTCCCACCAACTACCGATGCATGTGTAAGCTTGCTTTTCATTAATACACGTTTGAAGTAGCGTTCAAGCATTAGACCACTGAAAGTTTCATAATCACGGCTGATAATAGCCTTTACGCTCTCATAGTTTTCAATTTCGAGTATATAATTGTACTTGTAAATAAAACGGAACCAAAAAGTAAAGAAATTGTCTTCGATCGTATAGCGCACATTCTTGGTTGAACTTTTCTCAAACAAGGGCTGCTTCTTGGAAATGATCTCATGCTCTTTTTCCAGTTTGGTCAGGTAACCTCCTATTTCCCGGCCAATCACATTTTTGATTTCCGGACGGGACGTTTTTCCCCGTGCAATTGCCGACAGGATTGAGAAATAAACTCCATAGTCCTTGCCGAACTTTTCTATAAGAATTGCTTTTCTTTCTCCCCAAAAAACAGAATCAGCCCTGATAATCTGGTTTAACATTTTAGCCTTAGCCTTAGTCGTAGCTCCCACATCAATGAGTAGCTGGACATACTTGGCCACGCCTCCCGTAAACGAATAGAGCGCTAACAGGTCTTCCATTGTGTAGCCGGGATTGTACTCCGCAAGAATTTCCTCATTGCGAAGTTGCACTTCTAAGTTGAATATTCCCCCTTCCCTTTGTCGGGATTCCTAACCTGTTTTCTATTTCGGATTGGTAATCTTCGCATAGATCCCCTTCTGCTTTGCGGGCAACAAAGAAATAGAGGATCGGGGTATCTTCATAGGCTTTCCACACAAGTGAAGTTTTACCGATACGGCGACGTCCCGTGACTACTGTAAACTGAGCATTGTCTGTTGCCATTCCTTGTATCTCACGCAAGAAGGCGATTTCTTTTGTCCTTTTATTGTATATTCCGAAACGGCCATTTCTTACGCAAAGATACGATTTTTTCCAATGATAATGATTCGGTAAGCCGCTTTTCAGTACCAAAAGCAATACCGGCTCTTTCGGTTCCTTTCCGTAAAGCTATGGGTTGAGTGTCGTAACCCATAGCTTTACGATGCGTAACTCATAGCATTACATTTTCAAACACGCTTTTAAAGGAATGGTTTCTACCCAATGCGATCTTTGCATCTTTATGAATAGATTGATGTGGATGATTAATGTGGTGAAAATAAATGAGATATAAATAGAAAGCCGGTTTCTTCATGTAGTTCTTGTAGAACTATGGAATTTTTTTGTGAGAGGAAAAACATTTGTACAAAATAAAAATTCCCCCTTTTATATAGCCCTTCTCTTCCTCTCTAAGTAGGAACTATCATTTTAATATTAAAACATGATAAAATATGAGCAATTAGAAATGTTAAAAAATATTTCCTGCACTACTAATTTCAAAGATATGGGATAGTAATCCGATTTTGATGGGATGGTAGTGACATTTTGATAAAAGTAAAAAGTGCTTAATTGCGTAATTTTTGCTTTGTGTTTATTTGTTGTATTGTGTTATCTGTTCATAATGTATGGGATGGGAGCTGGATGGGTTACTTATGAGATTCCATAGGCGGGATGAGGGGCATTTGTTGTGAAACACTATCGCTTTGCCGAAATTCTAAATGATTTAAAAGAAAGGAGGGCTTCTTTAATAAAAGATGAATATTCGCATGGCATGTTTGTAAAATAGTTTAAAATCTCATTGTTTAGGTATGTATGATGCATAAAAATGCTTGTAGTGAAAAAGTTGTGCTATTTTTTTTAAAAAAAACATACACAATAATAAATAAATGTATTACATTTGTCGCGTCAAGGGATGTAGTTCTACAAGAACTCTGTCTTTATTTATATGGCAAATTTATGATATATGTTAGAAATCATACCATGAATGTAAAGAGTCTATAAGTAAGGTGGTTACCACCTCCTTGGATCTTATTATATAGTGACTATTATTATTAAACAAAAAACAATTAGTATGTTGAAAATCGCAAGACCAGTCAGCTTTTTACTGTTGTCTGCTGCTTTATGTTCTTCAGGAACGGTGTTCGCAGCTAATGAGACGGCAACTCCTAAAGTTGGTATTTCTCAGCAACAAAAAAGTTTGAAAGGAACAGTTAATGATGCACTGGGCCCTGTAGCCGGTGCTTCAGTAGTCGTAAAAGGTACGACAAACGGTACGGTTACCGACATGGACGGTAACTTTGTTCTGGAAGTGAATAACGGTGATGTTATTCAAATTTCTTTTATCGGTTATATTACTCAGGAAATCAAGTACACAGGTCAAGCTTCTTTGACTATCAACTTGGTGGAAGACACGCAAAAACTGGAAGAAGTCGTTGTTGTCGGTTACGGTACGCAGAAGAAGGTGAATATGTCAGGTGCTGTGGCGCAAATTGACAGTAAGGTGTTGGAAAGTCGTCCGGTACAGAATGTTTCTACTGCACTGCAGGGTACCATGCCGGGTGTAACAATTACAGCTGGTCAAGGTCGTCCCGGACAGGATGGAGCAACAATTCGTGTACGTGGTGTCGGTACGTTGAACTCGGCTGATCCTTATATCTTGGTGGATGGAATCGAAACCGGAACGATGAATGATGTTGATCCGAATGATATCGAAAGCATTTCCGTATTGAAAGATGCAGCTTCTGCTGCTATTTACGGTTCTAAGGCTTCCAATGGTGTAATTTTGATTACGACGAAACGAGGTAAAACCGGTAAGGCTCGTATTTCTTATAATGGAAATGTGGGTTTCTCAAATCCGACAATGATGGTGGATCGTATGAGTTCATACGATTATGCTACCCGTCTGAATCAAGCACAGTTGGACTATGGAGCAAAACCACGTTTCAGCGATGAAGATTTGCAAAAATTTAAAGATGGAACTGATCCGCTTTATCCGAATACCGATTGGTATGATTTGGGTTATCGTACGGCAATTCAGCATTCACATAATGTAAATGTGAGTGGTGGTACGGATGATGTGAAGTATATGGGGTCTGTCGGTTATCTGTCTCAGGATGGTATTTTGCGTAATTCAGATAGGCAGCAATTCAGTGGGCGTACAAATTTGGATGTAAAATTGACCTCTAAATTAACGGCACGTTTGAATTTGGCCTATATTAAGAATGACTATGCCGATCCGAATCCCAGTTATTATGGTGGAACCGACTCTGACCAGCTTATTCGCCAGTTGAACCGTATGGCACCATGGATCGTAGCCCGCTATGATGATGGTACATGGGGGACGATCTCTGATGGTAGCCCGATTGCATGGTTGGATATGGATCAGAAGATTGAAAACAAGACGCAGAACTTCTCAGGTGTCTTGTCGTTGGATTATGATATTATCGATGGGTTAAAGGCAACAGTAACAGGTGCGTATGTGAACGACCAGTTGCATCGTCGTGCTTTCCAGAAAGATTATATGTATAATGCAAACTTCAAGGCTCCGCAGAGCCAGTTGAAAGAACGGTTTGAAGGTTGGCATCGTGCTACTTTCGATGCGTTGTTGAACTATGACAAACAATTCGGTAATCATGGTTTAAAGGCGTTGGCCGGTTGGCATACGGAGAAATATAGTTTCTCTCGAAATGAAATGGAGCGTAAGAACTTTGCCCACAATGATTCGGATGACATGAATGGTGGTGATGCGTCAACACAGAAGAACAGTGGTTATCGTCGGGAGTTGGCCATGATTTCTTGGTTCGGTCGTGTCAACTATGATTACGCCGGAAAATATCTGTTTGAAGCGAATATCCGTTCGGATGCCTCTTCTCGTTTTGCCGATGGTAATCGTTGGGGGTACTTCCCCTCTTTCTCGGGCGCTTGGCGTATCAGCGAAGAAGAGTTCATGGAAAATACAAAAGAGTGGTTGAACAACTTGAAGATTCGTGGATCTTGGGGTCTATTGGGTAATCAAGATGCGTTGGACGATTATTATCCGTGGATGAATGCGTATAACTTGGATGCAACTTATCCGATGGGTGGAGGTCTGCAGACCGGTTTCTATCAGAAGTCTTACAAGTTGGAAACAATTTCTTGGGAAAAGGCTCGTACATGGGGATTGGGTATAGATGCCACAATCAACAATAAAATCAATGTAACGGTTGATTATTATGACAGAAAAACAACCGGTATCATCATGGATGTGTCTGTTCCGGCTGAATTTGCATTGGGAGCGTATAAGGACAATATCGGTGAAATGGTGAACCGTGGTGCTGAAGTGATCGTAAGCTACAACAATAAGTGGGGTGATTGGTCATTTGGAGCTACTGCCAACTTCTCTTATAACAAGAATGAATTGTTAGACTTAGGAGGTGTCCAGACAATGCCTGATCCGAACAATGGAAATATGTATAGAAAAGTAGGGGAACGTGTCAATTCTTACTATATGTACCGTACGGATGGTCTTTTTAAATCAGATGCAGATGCGCAGGCTTGGATGGATAAATATGCCGGAAAACCGGGTTATCCATTCGGAACATCCGAGTTCAAAGGTGGTGATGTCATTGTTAAGGATATAAACGGTGATGGTCAGATTACGAATGATGACCGTGATTTCTGTGGTTCAGGTAATCCTTCTTGGACATACGGTTTGAATTTGAATGTTGGTTGGAAAGGTTTTGACTTGTCTATGTTGTTTACAGGTGCTGCCGGTGGACGGCTTTACCTGACCGATGATGGTATAGGGTACTTTAAGGGAGATGATTCGCATCCGGCAACAGCTTGGTTAGATGCTTGGACTCCGGATAATTTGGATGCTAAGATGCCTCGTATTGTTTACGATAAAAACTCTCCAAGTATGTCATATACGACTGATTTCTTCTTGCAGAATACGAGCTATTTGCGTATGAAGAATTTGCAGTTGGGTTATACCTTCAAACAGGCTTGGTTGAAGAATTTGGGTGTACAGAATTTGCGTGTGTATTATTCTGCTGAAAATCTTTTCACGATTCATAATATGCTTGTCAATTTCGACCCGGAAACACCGGCTACAGCAGGTCAGGGTGAACGTGGTTCCAACTACCCGTTGTCACAAATTCATTCATTTGGTGTGAATTTGACATTCTAACAATATTAATCATTTAAGATGAAATAAGATGAAACGATTATTTTTATATATGTTGGCAGGGGTGTCGTTGATAGGGGCTACTTCCTGTTCGGATTTTTTGGATACTGTTCCGCATGACGCACTTGCTCCGGCAATAACATGGAAGACTGAGGATGATGCTCAGAAGTTCTTGATTGGTTGTTATGATGGTTGGGCAGACCCAAACCAGTTGGTCTATTTGGATTGTGGTTCGGATATAGGATATAACAATTTTTCGTGGGAAAATTGGAAATATATAGGTAATGGGAACATGAGTGCCGCCGGTTCGGTTTATAATATGTACTCATTTGAGACAATCCGTCGTTGCAATGATTTCCTGACCAATATAGAGAAGATTGAGTTTGCAGACCAGGCAAAGAAGGATGATATGATTGCTCAGGTTCGCACGATTCGTGCTTACCAGTATTTTGATAAGAACTGGTGGTATGGTGGTGTGCCTCTGATTGATAGCTATGGATCAGCGGAAGAAGCTCAAGTCCCTCGAAATACAGAAGAAGAGGTGAAGAAGTTCGTCTTTGACGAATTGGATGCCGTCATCCCGATGCTAAATGATGCGCCTGCTGCACGAGGCTATATCGCAAAAGGTACGGCTTTGGCATTGAAGATGCGTTCTGCTTTGTATTATGGAGAGTATCAGCGTGCGAAGGAAGCAGCTCAAGCTATTATGGATCTGAAACAATATGAATTGGATCCGAACTATTCCAATTTGTTTATGGTCGCCGGCCAAAACTCCAAAGAAATCATTGCGGCGGTTCAGCATATTGATAATTTGAAGACGTTATATGTAATCGGTCAGATGTATAACAATGGCGATGGTGGTTGGTCTTCAATCGTGCCGACTCAGAATTTGGTCGATATGTATGAAATGAGCAACGGTTTGACAAAAGATGAAGCCGGTAGTAATTACGATGCGGCTCATCCGTTTGCCAATCGCGACCCACGTATGGCAATGACAATCATTTTCCCGGGACAGGACTGGAACGGCCAAGTGTTTAATACATTAGATAAAAAAATAGATGAGAAAGATAATGCCAATTATCCCGGTGGAGCAGATAATGCTTCTAAAACGGCATTGACTTGGTATAAGTATTTAGGACCGAAGTCCCAGTATTCCGATATGTGGGGTACGAACGCTTGTCCGATCATTTTCCGTTATGCTGAAGTTTTATTGACGTATGCTGAGGCAGAAAATGAATTGAATGGACCGTCTGCGGTGGTTTATGATTTGCTGGATCAAGTTCGTTTGCGTGCCGGTCATGTGGCTGTCGATCGTTCTAAATATGGAGCACAAGACGAGTTGCGTAAATTGATCCGTCGTGAACGTACAATTGAGTTTGCAGGTGAAGGTTTGCGTCGTGCCGATATCCTTCGCTGGAAGGATGCAAGTGGTAAGATGGTGGCTGAAAAGGTATTGAATGGGGCATTGAACCGTATAACCGGTACAATTGACTACAACAACAATGATCCATATACACGTGCAACTATTGCTACGGAAGTTGATTTTGTTGAAAATCGTAGTTTTAAACCTTACAATCGGTATATGCCAATCCCACAAAGTGCAAGGGATGCTAATCCGAATTTGAGCCAGAATCAAGGCTATTAATTAAATCTATATTAATAATAAAAGGACGTATCGGTTTTAGGTACGTCCTTTTTGCTCTTTTTATTATTGAATATATTGATAGTCGCTAAAGAGGTGGGGGGACATCAAGTATAATACTGTAAAATTAAAAAGAAGAATATGCGATCTTATATATTAGCTTTAGGCTTTTTATTGATAACTTATTTTGTGAAGGGGCAAGCAATTATAGAAGGAATCAGTTATGATGAATCAAAAGTTCCTGATTATGTACTGCCGGAGTTATTAACGTGCGAAGATGGTACTAAAGTAACAACGGTAGCTCAGTGGGAACAAAAGAGACGACCGGAAGTAATGGAGTATTTTGCTTCGCAAGAATATGGGCGGACACCACAAGATAAAATAGCTGTTACTTATGAGACTTTGACGGAAAATCGGATGGCTATGGAGGGGAAAGCGACCAGCAAGCAGGTTAAATTTACTTTTACCAATGGAAAGAATGTGGTGGAAGCAATTTTGTTGATGTACATTCCGAATAACCGGAAAGGAAAAGCACCTGTTTTTGTCGGATATAACTTCAAAGGGAACCATAGTACGACATTGGATACGACTGTTTTCTATTCTCCTTCCTTCTATTTTGTCAAGTCACCGGATCATCCGGATTGGAAGCGGGGAAATCAGATGAACCGTTGGTGTTATGATAAGATTATCAATCGTGGTTATGCAGTTGTGACGATGTGTTATCATGATATTTATCCAGATAAGGTAGAAGGATTGATGGAGCATAGTGTGAGTTCTTTATTCCCTTCATACGATCCGAATTCAACTGCGCCAGACCGGTGGGGAGCTATTGGTGCTTGGGCATGGGGCTCCAGTCGTATTGTGGATTATTTGGAAACGCAAGATTGGGTAGATTTGAATAAGATTGCTATTATGGGACATTCTCGGCAGGGGAAAGCCGCTTTGTGGGCTGGTGCACAAGATCCCCGTTTTAAGGTTGTTATCTCCAATGATTCTGGCTGTGGCGGTGCCGCTCTTTCTAAAAGGGTTTATGGTGAAAATATCGCACGTATTATTAAGTTGTTTCCGCATTGGTTCTGTCCGGCATTTCAGCAGTATGCCGATAATGAGGCAAAGTTACCTTTTGACCAACATCAGTTGGTTGCATTGATTGCGCCTCGTCATGTATATGTAGCAAGTGCAGACGGAGATTGGTGGGCTGATCCAAAGGGGGAATTTTTGTCGGTTTATCATGCTGGTCCAGTGTATAAACTGTATGGCCTTTCTGGGTTCAAAACCGATGTACAGCCGGATATACATAAACCGATTATGATGGATGTCGGTTATCATGTTCGTGAAGGTGAACATGATGTCAAGGACTATGATTGGGAACGTTTCATGGATTTTTGTGATATTCACTTTAATAAAAGTGAGTGATTGAATGAGAAAAAATGTATAGTTGTTTTCTTTGGGAATGATGGCAGGATTAATTTCATGTTCTTCTGCTACCCAAAAAGATAAACTGAATATTTTTCTGTTGGCATGATGCAGGTTCTGTCAATTTCGGATTTATGGGGCCAATAGATACTAAACGTCTAATTTGGATTAGTTGGCAACGGAGGATGTGTCTTTGATGAATTGACGATGAGGACGCAGCGTGTACCTTTCTTTATCGTTTGGGACGATCGGTTCAGGCTGAAATGGGATAATTAGTTAAGGTATAGATTATGAAATACGTGAATATTGTTTTATATTTTGTTTTTATTTTGATTGTAAATGCTTGTTCTTCGGCTTCTTCCGGCCGGGAAATCCTGGATATGAATACCGATTGGGCTTTTTATCGGGGGGATGTGGAAGAGGGGAGACGGGCGGATTTGGATGATTCCGGATGGATGCCTGTTGCCTTGCCTCATATCATGCAACTGGAAACGAAACATTGTGGCGGGAACTCCATTTATGACGGGGTCGGTTGGTATCGCCGTTATTTCAAACTGCCTGCAAAATATAAGGATAAACGGGTCGTCGTCTCCTTTGAAGGAGTGATGACGAATTGCGATGTTTATCTGAACGGTCAAAAAGTGACGGAACATCATGGCGGTTATATGGGATTTGTCGCAGACCTTACGGACCGTATTGATTGGAACGGTAATAATGTGCTGGCTATCCGGGTCTCTGCCGAACCGGATCCACTGACACCTCCGGGAAAGCCGCAGGACAAGATGGACTTCTATTATTATAGCGGAATTTATCGGGATGTCCGGATGGTGATTACTGACAAAGTATATATCACCGACCCGTTACAGGAAAATATTGTTGCCGGCGGAGGTCAGTTTGTGACATTTCCTGAAGTAACGAAAGACAAGGCGAGGACACATCTTGCGACCCATATTCGGAATTTGACGGATAAAGATCAAACATTGTCCGTTTTCTCGCAACTGGTCGATTCTGTAGGCCATGTCGTTGCAGAGGCTGAAACACCAGTAACCTTGCAAAAGCAATCGGACGGGACGGTGGAGCAGGATCTCATTGTCGATCGACCTGCATTATGGCATCCTTATACGCCTAATCTCTACACCTTGCATACACAGTTATTATCGGAAAATAAAGTCCTCGATGAAACCACCCGGAAAATCGGTATTCGTACTATCCGGTACACGGCCGAGGACGGGTTCTTTATCAATGGGGAAAAATTGTATATGCGTGGAGCTAACCGCCACCAGGCTTTTGCCAATGTCGGGGATGCAGCCTCCAACTCGATGCAGGTTCGGGATGTGATCGACCTGAAACGGGGAGGTTATAATGCGGTTCGCGCCGCCCATTATCCGAATGATCCGGCTTTCTTGGAAGCATGTGACGAGTATGGACTGTTAGTGGTGGAGTGTATTCCCGGATGGCAGTTCTATAATCCGGATTCCACCTTTATTAAACGTCTGTATGAAATCGGACGCCAGATGATCCGTCGTGACCGGAATCATCCATCTGTCGTTCTTTGGGAAACGGCTTTGAACGAATCCCGTTATCCGGTCTCTTTGGCAAAAGAGATTTTCGAACTGTCTCATGCCGAATATCCGGGCGACCAGATGTATACGGCAGGCGATTATTTCGGACATGCGGAGATGGAGCCTTATTATGATGTCTTTTATAAACAGGTTTCCAAATTTCCGAAAGACGGAGATGTGATGAGTAATTATCCGGAAGATTTTATAGCGATCAAGCCGTTGTTTACCCGTGAATGGGGAGATGGCGTGGGCGAAAAGCCGCGGGTCAGCCTGAAAGAAAGCGAGCAGGAGCAGATGCGCCAGTGCCGTAGCCGTATCGAGCAATTGAACGGTAAAGGCTATTTTGACTGGTGTATGTTGGATGCCAATCCGCATATGGGCGGACATTTCGTTTGGAGCTACAATGACTATGCGCGGGGTAGCCAGGATGAAACGATGTATAGCGGTGTGGTGGATATCAACCGGTATCCGAAATTCAGCTATTTCATGTTGCAGAGTATGCGGGACAAGGCGGTTTCGCAACCGGGATTGTATGAAGGACCGATGGTCTTTATCGCTTCTTATAATGCTTCGGGTGATTTCGCCTCGTCAACGACGGATTTGACAGTATTCTCCAACTGCGACGAGGTTCGTCTGTACCGTAATGGAAAACTGATCGGAACTCAGACGCGGGCAGAACGGACTCCGCTGTATCGTTCGGTTGTTGAGAAGGGAGGCAGTCCTGTATTCGTTTTTAATGCCGGGGAATATGAAGCTGGGACATTAAAAGCGGAAGCGTTGGTGGGCGGAAAGGTTGTTGCGACCCACAATGTGAGCACTCCGGAACAAGCCGATCGTCTGGTTGTGGATATCAAGACGGATGGTATTATTCCTGTTGCCGACGGTTCGGATATGATCCCTGTTTACTTTAAGGTCTGTGATAAGAATGGTTCTTTGGTTTACAACTCCGGACAGGAAATCTGGATTCAGGTGTCAGGCGAAGGGGTATTGGTCGGAGATACGATCAGCCGTATCGGTATCAATCCTCAGAAGGTAGAAGGAGGTGTTGGTTTCGTATTTGTCCGCACGACGAAGAAAGCCGGTAAGATTACGGTGAGAGCGACAGCAGAGGATTTATCTTCCGGTGAAGCGGAAATCAGTACGAAACCGTTTGAAGGAAAGTATCTGCCCGATGGAAAGCATGCCCTGTTTACCGGAAAGGAAGAAGACAATGTCGTGGTGAAACCTTCTTCCTGGCAGAAGCGTATTTTGGAGAAATCTCGCCTGAAAATAGCTTCGGTTCAGGTTGGAAGCAGCCAGGACGGGTATCCGGCTTCCAATATAATCGACAATGACGATCATACCTGGTGGATTGCCGGAGAAGACCGGTTGCCTCAGGTGGTCACTTTGGCACTGGACCGTCCGACGTACGTGGCTGCCAGCCGTATCCTTTTTCAGAAAGACAGTTCTTCTTATAAGCATAAAGTGGAGACTTCTGAGGATGGAGAACGGTGGGAACTCCTGTATGAACGCGAATGTACGGGGTGGGAGTTCAAACCGATGACGGTCGACCGGGAAGTGAAATATGTCCGCCTGACATTCGAGAATGTTTCCGAAGGACGTGCCGGCCTGGGGGAAATCTCGCTCTATTAATAAATAATTGTATAATAGTCTAATCAGAATAGCATGAAAAGAATCTTATTTATGTTGGCAGTCCTGTTTTACGGGACAGGCCTTTTTGCACAGGACAAGCCGTTCGACATTGAACATGCGCCGGCTCCTTTGTTTCGTTGTCCGATCCATGACGGTCCTACCGACCCGGCACTCGAATGGAATGAGGAGCGGCAGGAATGGTGGATGTTCTACACACAACGCCGTGCCAATGTCCCTAACTTACAGGAAGTGGCCTGTGTCTATGGTAGTAAAGTCGGGATCGCGGCTACCAAGAACAACGGTAAAAACTGGTATTATGTCGGAACGGCGAACCTGCCGGAACCCATGCAGGGACAGAGCACTTTCTGGGCTCCCGATGTGTTCAAGCATGAGGACACTTATTACATGATCGTGACCTTTATCCCCGGTATCCATCCTTTTTGGGGAGGCGATGCCCGGCTTGTCTTTTATAAGAGCAAGGACCTGATGAATTGGGACCTGGTGGAGGAAATAGAGGGTACGCATGGCTGTATTGATGCTTCGGCGTTCCAGATGCCAGACGGGACATGGAAGATGTGGTATAAAACTCCTGACTCCAAAACGAATACAGGGGTGAGTAAGGATCTGACAACTTGGAAGGTAACCGGCAAATGCGAGATTGACGATGTCCCGCACGAAGGGCCGGTTGTCTTTTATTGGAAAAATAAATACTGGAACATCATCGATGAATGCAATTTAGGATATGTCGGTTTGCATTGTTATGAATCGGATGATGCGACAAACTGGACCTATAATTCGACGATCCTGAATAAGCCAGGTCTCCGTCCGGACGATTTCGACCAGGGAAGGCATTGTGATGTCGTTGTGATTGGTGACCGTGCTTTTATCTTCTACTTCACCCACCCGGGACGAACATACAAGATGGACGGTATCGAAGTGGAAGAAAACACTTGGAACTATCATCGTGCCTCTATCCAGATTGCCGAGCTGGAATATGTGGATGGAAAGATTGTCTGCGACCGGGATAAGTATGCAAAGAAAGTCCCGTCGCCTATTGAGAGAAAGGAAAAGTAAAGGACGGATAAGGAAAATATAGGATGAAAATCGATCATTTGTTAGTGGTCTCCTTGGGGACAATTGTCGGATTGACAGCTTGTTCCTCCGACCAGAAAGAAGAGGTGCGGAAGCCGAACATCCTGATTCTGCTCGCCGACGATGCCGGATATGCGGATTTTGGATTTATGGGGTCGGCAGATATCCAGACACCTAACATAGACCGCCTGGCAGCCGAAGGGCGTATCTTTACGGATGCTCATGTAGCGGCGACAGTGAGCAGTCCTTCACGCTCCATGATGCTGACGGGCCGCTACGGACAACGCTATGGATATGAATGTAACCTGGATAAGCCGGGAGACGGCATTCCTGACGATGAAGAATTGCTTCCGGCTTTGTTGAAACGGTATGGCTATCGTACGGGCTGCATCGGAAAATGGCATTTGGGATCCGAACCTTCCCAGCGTCCGAATGCGAAAGGCTTCGATACGTTCTACGGGCTTTTGGCCGGCCATCGCTCTTATTTCTATGATCCTGAAACCAGTGATAAGGATGGGAACCTGCAACAATATCAGTATAACGGGCAGAAATTGTCTTTTGATGGTTACTTTACTGATGAGCTGGCTTCTAAGGCTCGGCAGTTTGTTGCGGAAAGCGAGCGGCCTTTTATGCTGTACATGTCCTTTACTGCTCCTCATTCTCCCAATGAAGCGACGGAAGAAGACTTGGCGCGTTTCGAAGGACAGCCCCGTCAGAAGTATGCGGCTATGATGTATGCGCTGGATCGTGGTGTCGGTAAAATCGTGGACGAGCTGAAAGCGGCGGGCAAGTTCGATGATACGATCATATTCTTTTTGAGCGACAATGGCGGTTCCACGACAAACCAGTCGTCAAACCTTCCGTTGAAAGGGTTTAAGGGAAATAAGTTTGAAGGCGGACAGCGGGTACCGTTTTTTGTTGTTTGGGGAGATCGTTTCAAACGGGATCAGCGTTTCACAGGGCTGACTTCTTCGCTGGATATTTTTGCCACGGTAGTGGATGTGTTGGATATTCCGGAAGAAGGGTTGCATAAACCGATTGACGGCGTCTCCCTGTTGCCGTATCTTTCCGGGGAAAAATCCGGCAATCCGCATGAAGCCTTATTCTGGCGAAAGATGGATACGCGGGCTGTCCGCTCCGGTTCGTACAAGTTGATCATTACTCGCGGAGTCGATTCCGTCCTGTATAATATGGATCAGGATGTGGAAGAAATGCACGACCTTTTATCATCCGAACCGGAAAAAGCACAAGAACTCATGGGGCAATTGAGCGAATGGGAACAGACCTGCTGCAAAGATCCCCTTTGGATAGAAGAAGGCTGGGCCGAAATCACAAACGGCCTGCATGAACGTTTGATGAAAAACGAGATAAGGACGGCACAGGATCTTTGATAAAAAAAGCCTCGGTATAAAGTCGAGGCTTTTTTTATGGATAAATTGTATCTTTGCAACCATAAAAGAGAAAAAATATGATTTCTGTTGAAGGACTTACAGTTGAGTTTGGCGGGTTTACGCTTTTTGATGATGTTTCGTTTGTGGTAAATAAGAAGGATCGTATTGCACTGGTGGGAAAGAACGGTGCGGGAAAATCGACGATGCTGAAAATCTTTTCCGGATTGCAGTCGCCTACATCCGGTTCGATCAGTGTACCGAAGGAGACGACGATCGGCTATCTTCCCCAGCAGATGAAACTGGCGGATACTCAGACGGTGCGCGAAGAGGCGGAACATGCCTTCGAGCATATCCATGAGATGGAAAAAGAGATAGAACGACTGAACCAGCAACTGGCTGAGCGGACCGACTACGAAACGGAATCGTATCAAAACCTCATAGACCGTGTCACGCATCTGACGGAACATTTCCAGATGATGGGTGGAAACAATTATCATGCCGAATTGGAGCGGACATTGATCGGTCTGGGATTTAGCCGGGAAGATTTCGACCGGCCGACCTCTGAGTTCAGTGGGGGATGGCGTATGCGTATCGAGCTTGCCAAGCTTCTGCTCCGCAAGCCGGATGTTCTGTTGCTGGACGAGCCGACCAACCATTTGGATATCGAGTCCATCCAATGGCTTGAAAACTTCATAGCAACACGTGCTAATGCGGTGATCCTGGTTTCACATGACCGGGCGTTTATCGATAACACGACTTTCCGTACGATAGAGATAGAACTTGGAAAGATTTATGATTATAAGGTAAAATATTCCGAATATGTGGAGTTGCGTAAAGAGCGCCGCGAACAACAGCTTCGTGCCTTTGAAAACCAGCAGAAGAAATTGGCCGATACGGAGGCCTTCATCGAGCGTTTCCGTTATAAGGCGACTAAATCTGTGCAGGTGCAATCCCGTATCAAACAATTGGAAAAGATCGAACGCATCGAAGTGGACGAAGTGGATACGGCTATGTTGAGCCTGAAATTCCCTCCGGCCCCCCGTTCTGGTTCCTATCCTGTAATAGCGGAAGATGTGGCCAAGCGCTATGGCGACCATCTGATTTTCGAACATGCCACTTTTACCATTAACCGTGGAGATAAAGTCGCTTTTGTCGGCAAGAATGGCGAAGGTAAGTCCACATTGGTCAAATGCATAATGGGAGAGATCACCGACTTTACCGGAAAGCTTCAGTTGGGGCATAATGTGAAGATCGGCTATTTTGCACAGAACCAGGCACAGCTGTTGGATGAGAATATGACCGTTTTCGATACGATCGATTACGTTGCGCAGGGGGATATCCGTCTGAAGATACGGGATATACTGGGAGCTTTCATGTTCGGTGGAGAAGCATCGGACAAGAAAGTGAAGGTGTTGTCCGGTGGAGAAAAGACCCGTCTGGCCATGATCCGCCTGTTGCTGGAACCGGTGAACCTGTTGATTCTTGATGAACCGACCAACCATTTGGACATGCGTTCGAAGGATGTGCTGAAAGATGCTTTGAAAGAGTTCGATGGTACGGTTATCGTCGTTTCGCATGACCGTGAATTCTTGGATGGACTGGTAGATAAGGTCTATGAATTCGGAAATAAACGGGTTATCGAGCATTTGGGTGGTATTTATGATTTCCTGGAACATAAAAAAATGGATAGTTTGCGTGAATTGGAACGTTCTACCCAGGTTACAGTCTCTATGGAAGGAACCGTTTCGGAACCGACTCGAAACAAGCTCTCTTATGAAGCCCGCAAGGAACAAAGCAAAGCAATCAAGAAGGTTGAAAAAGCGATAGCCGAATCCGAAAAGAAAATCACGGAGCTCGAAAGCTCTATTGCAGCTATCGAGGCCAAGCTGGCCACTCCGGAAGGGGCGGCAGATGTTTCCTTATACACCGAATATTCAGATTTGAAGAAGAACCTTTCCGACACGATGGATCTTTGGGCGGAACAGACGATGGAACTGGAAGAACTGAATGCTGCTAACAGTTAGCGGCCAATTCTTGGCAGATACGAAATTCGCAACTGTATTTCAAGCTGAAAATAAGGATACTATAATCCGAATTAATGAATATCGATACAGGTATTTATGGATGTTACTACCATTCTTTTACCTTTTGCCCTTGGTCGAAAAGGCTTTTGACAATTGTCGAAAAGGTTTTTGACCAAGGGCAAAAGTCTTTTCGGCCAAGGGTGAAAGGGCAATGATAGGGCTGTCTGACAATAGAAGCATGGCGGTTGATGGTTTGAAAGTAAATATTAACGCTTGATTTTTAACTCTCTTTAGAAAATCTTTCTACCTTTGTCTACTTAAAAACTAAAAAACACAAACTTAATTCTTGCGCTATGTTAACTCAGATTATAAATGGCAAGATCCTTACCCCACAGGGCTGGTTGAAAGACGGTTCTGTTCTGATAAGCGATAATAAGATTTTGGAAGTGACTAACTGCGATCTGGCAGTGGTAGGAGCCACTTTGATAGACGCTAAAGGTATGTATATCGTGCCGGGCGGAGTAGAAATTCATGTTCACGGTGGTGGAGGCCGTGATTTTATGGAAGGTTCCGAAGAGGCCTTCCGTGTTGCAATTGCCGCCCATATGCAACATGGTACGACCAGTATTTTCCCGACACTGTCGTCTTCGACCATCCCGATGATTCGTGAAGCAGCTGCAACGACTGAGAAGTTGATGGCGGAAAAAGACAGTCCTGTCTTGGGACTTCATCTGGAAGGACATTACTTCAATATGAAGATGGCCGGCGGCCAGTTGCCGGAAAATATCAAGAATCCGGATCCGGAAGAATACATCCCTCTGTTGGAAGAAACCCATTGTATCAAGCGTTGGGATGCCGCTCCTGAATTGCCGGGTGCCATGCAGTTCGGTAAATATATCACATCGAAGGGTGTATTGGCATCTGTCGGTCATACGCAAGCCGAATACGAAGATATCCAGACTGCTTATGAAGCTGGATATACGCATGCCACACACTTCTACAACGCAATGCCCGGTTTTCACAAACGTCGCGAATATAAATATGAAGGTACAGTTGAGAGTATTTATCTGATCGACGACATGACGGTCGAGGTGGTGGCTGACGGTATCCATGTGCCTCCTACGATTCTCCGTCTGGTTTATAAGATCAAAGGTGTGGAACGGACTTGTCTGATCACCGATGCGTTGGCTTGTGCCGCAAGTGACAGCCAGACGGCGTTCGACCCGCGTGTAATCATCGAAGACGGCGTTTGCAAGCTGGCTGACCGTTCTGCTCTTGCTGGTAGCGTTGCGACTATGGACCGCTTGATCCGTACGGTTGTCCAGAAAGCAGAGATTCCCTTGGAAGATGCCGTTCGCATGGCTTCCGAAACCCCGGCGCGCATCATGGGCGTTTACGACCGTAAGGGTTCTTTGCAACGAGGTAAGGATGCGGATATCCAGATTCTGGATAAGGACTTGAATGTCCGTGCTGTTTGGGCGATGGGTAAATTAGTGGAAGGAACGAATAAACTGTTTTAAGGAAAATCGAAGAATAACATGCTGACACAAATAATAAATGGCCAGATTCTTACCCCTCAGGGATGGTTGAAGGACGGCTCCGTATTGATTAGCGACGGGAAGATTTTGGAAGTGACAAATAGTGACTTGGCTGTTATCGGGGCCAAAGTGGTTGATGCCAAGGGGATGTACATCGTCCCCGGTTTCGTAGCCATGAACGTGCACGGTGGTGGAGGTCACGATTTTAAGGAATGCACAGAAGAAGCCTTCCATTGCGCGATAGCTGCTCATATGAAGCATGGTGCGACAACTCTTTTCCCCACTTTGTCATCTTCTCCTAAAGAATTGATATGCAAAGCTGTCTCTATCTGTGAGAAGCTTATGGCGGAAAAGGATGGTCCTGTGCTGGGACTTCATGTGGAGGGACCGTATTTGAATACGAAGATGGCCGGTAACTTATACGATGTGAAAGATCCGGACGAGGAAGAATACAGGTCTATTCTGGAAAGCACGAACTGTATTAAGCGTTGGGATGCCAGTCCTGAATTGCCGGGTGCGCATGATTTCGCCCGTTATCTCAGGTCGAAAGATATCCTGGCAGCCATTACACATACGGAAGCTGAATTCGGGGATATCAAAGAGGCTTATGCGGCTGGTTTTACTCATGCTGCCCAGTTCTACAATGCAATGCCCGGTTTCCACAAGCGTCGTGAGTATAAATACGAAGGAACAGTGGAAAGTGTTTTCCTGATGGACGATATGACGGTGGAAGTGATTGCCGACGGTAAACATTTGCCTTCTACGATCCTTCGTCTGGTGTATAAGCTGAAAGGGGTGGAACGTACGTGCCTGGTAACCGATGCGCTGTCTTATGCCGCGAGCGATGTGAAACCGGCTGAAGGTTCACGTATTATCATTGAGGATGGCGTCTGCAAGTTGGCCGACCATTCTTCGCTTGCCGGGAGTATTGCCACGATGGATGTGCTGGTTCGTACGATGGTTCAAAAAGCCAATATCCCGTTGGCTGATGCTGTTCGCATGGCTTCCGAAACTCCGGCACGTCTGATGGGGGTATCCGACCGTACAGGTACGTTGCAGCGTGGAAAAGATGCCGATATCATCATCCTGGACCGCAATCTGGCTGTCCGTGCCGTTTGGTCGATGGGACATCTGGTTCCAGCTGCCAATACGCTGTTTTAAAGAAATATGAACCGTAAATGCAGATTTATCGATGTGGAACCTGGATGGCATGATTATGCAAAATAATTGTCATTCCGTAGGGGGCTGTGTCATAATTCCTGATTATGTGCAGCCTCTTTTTTGTGTCTATACAGCAATAAATTTGATTATGCCGTCATTTTTTCAAACTTATCCTGGCATATTTCCAGTTTATGCATGTAACAAATAAAAATAACCACGAATTTTCCATAAAAAGACGCTTTTCTTCCCTTTTTGTCTACTTTTCTCATCATTGAACATAGTTTCTTTATATTGAAAGCTATGGCAAAGAAGGTAAAATCCATCACGACCTTGTCTTTTCCCATATGCCTGAAACGGCGGTAAGCCATATTGGACTTCATCTGTCCGAAGACTGCCTCCGGTTCAATGCACCGCCTTCCCCTTTCCTTGATCCCTTCTTCTGAAGTCAATAATTCACAGGCCTTTCGTTTATAGGCATTAAGCCGGTGATTGACCCTGATCGTCCTCTGGTTGGTCTTGGCCTTATAACAGAGGCAGCGCAAGGGACACCCCTTGCATCGTATGGCGCGATAACAGGCGCTCTGGGAGATATAACCGCCCTCCGTCCGGGTTTGTAGCGTACCGGTCCGGGACATGCGCTGCCCCATCGGGCATATGTAATAATCTCCTTCCTCATTATAATAGAGGCTGTCGGGATGAAAGGTGTCAGGTTTATAGCGGGGACGGTGTTCCAAATGGAAACGATTGTATTTGACGAACCCCTCAATGCCGGCTTCGTCCATGAAACGGTAGTTCTCTTCCGAGCCGTATCCGGAGTCGGCGACGACCCTTTTGGGGAAACGACCGTAACGGCCCGGGAAAGAGCCAAGGAATGGTATGAAGGTCAGCGTGTCGGTCGGGTTCGGAAAGAGGGCGAAGTCTGTGATGAATTGGTTCTCGGAGGATATCTGCAAGTTGTAGCCGGGCTTGGTTTGTCCATTACACATGGCGTCTTCCTTCATGCGCATGAATGTGGCCGAGGGATCGGTCTTGGAGATGGAATTGCGGCCTTCCATCTGTTCCAGGCGGCTGTTATATTCCGCTAGCTTCTCGCCATGCCTCTCCAATTCTTTGAACATCTTGTTCTTTCCTCTTTGCGCGGCCTTCTCTTCCTTTGTCTTTGCCTCAGGTTCCGAACCGAGTGCCTCCTTGAATTCCTTGGAGATCTCGCACAATGTCTGGGGGGTAAGCTCCAAGGTGTCAACATCGGCCGCCTTGTCTTGTGCCATCTGCTCGTTGATCTGCTGGAGTAACACACGGATTTTCTCCAACAGCTTCTCACGGTTCCTTTCCACGCTCTTGCGCCATACGAAGGTATACTTGTTCGCCTTGGATTCTATCTTCGTCCCGTCAAGGTACTCGACCTCAAGCGTGACAAAACCTTTCTCTACCAATATCAACACTAAGAGGGTGAATATATGTCCGATCTCATTCTTGACACGGTTGCGGAAACGGTTGATGGTAGCGAAGTCAGGCTTCTGATATCCCGACAGCCAGATATAATAGATGTCCCGGTATAGGAGTTTCTCTATTTTTCGGCATGAGTATACGTTATTCATGTAACTATAAAGGATTACCATGAGCATCATTTTGGGATGATAAGGGCT
>ENA-ORNB01000535-ORNB01000535.1-human-gut-metagenome-genome-assembly--contig:-NODE-535-length-38241-cov-2.739119_pt1 | contig 38241 bp, 27 predicted proteins | sample MGYA00242112_ERZ509016 | MGnify/ENA primary metagenome ERZ509016 (study PRJEB26280, sample SAMEA2338705) | human gut metagenome | biome: human gut; feature: human-associated habitat; material: faeces...
AAACATATCCCATCCACTTCCGGTTCCATAATATTTAACCGACGTTGTATATTGCCCCAAACAGAGTGGTTTTCCCGTCAATCGCTTACCTGATTCTTTATAATACGCATCTTCATTCACCACGATATGAGCACCGATATATTCAATAGATCCCAACTCTGTATGTCCGTTTTTACTATGCAAAACCATCCAAGTTCCATCATAAGGTTTAATCAACTTGATCGTCGTATTTACCGGATATTCAATTCCCGTTACCTTGTCAAACACATTCAAACGAAAAAAATGCTCGTATTTCAAATTTTTCTCTTCCGGGTCTATATGAAAACGTAAACTAGGTTCTATACTCACCGTGTCAAAACCTTCACGACTTGCCAAACCATAGAAATTATGATTTATAGTCGAATATAACCAAACATAACTCAAATTTTTATCATCTTTTTGCAAGAGTTGTGATAACCGGGGAACGATTGTAAGTGTAGTATCCTTATCCAAGCGTACCGAATACAACTCATCCAATTCAACTGCTACCGTATTAATGTCTTCATAATCATAATTTCCCTTGTCATCATAACAAGAAACAAACAGTAACAAAACCAGTATATAAATTAATCTTCTCATAATTTCTTATTTTTAAAGTAATTCTGAAATATCAGGAATCTCGATCCATTCACCAGTATTTTCATCTATCAAAGGTGCATTATTAGGATCTGCTTTATACTCTTCAAAATCCAAATAGAAGCCATTCGAGTAAAGGACATCATAAAATTGATTTGTCATAGTCCATTCATTCAACACTGTACCTCCGTATTTCGTAATTAAATAACGAGCTTTCGTTTCACTATAATCTCCAAAAAACATCACGTAATATCCATCCCATTCTTCTTGAGAAGATCCCCATAATTCCAAATTCACAGAATTTTCCGCTTTTAATTCAAAAGTTTGTCTTTCGGCAGTACCCGCTTTAAAATCCGATTTCTCGTAATCAAAAGTCAAATATGCAGAATATTCCGTATTCCTTTTTTCCGGACGTTTTATCAAAACTTTAAACACGGCAATCCCCGTATCTGCCGGAACATAATACTCCTCCGGACATACAATTTCCAATGTATTATCTCCAAGTTTTTTCGTAGTAAACACAACCTTTCTAGGGTGGGCGGAAGGAATTCCACTTATTTTTACCCCCACTAGAAGAGTATCCAACAACAAGGAATCTCCAAGAGGATTAATCCCGAAATTAGTCTCATAATGCAAATATTCTGTTTCATCCACCCAATATGGTTTCTTACCTTTACCTAAATAATAATCAGCCATAAAATTAATCTCGTTTCCCTCTCCATATTGAACCATCTCGTATTTTTCACAACTCTGAAGAAAAAGGAACATGATCAATACCTGTAATGTAATTACCAAACTTTTCATACATCTTTTATTTTATCAGTAAACACAACATTCACAATATCTCAATTTGTTTTACCAAATAAAGTTTCATTATCCGGCCAGGAGAACATGTAATTACTTTCTGTCATTTGGTTCACGGGACAATGTAAAAATGTCGTATAAGCATGACGCTTATAGAAGAAAAACAACTGTCCTTCCCCGTAAAATTCCTTACGGTACTCTTTTTCAATCTCATCCAATTTGTTAGCTTCCGTGCAAACAACCGGATCAATCCCGCGTACACTCCGTACTTTATTCAAAAATTCAGCTGCTTCGCCCGGAGTTGCCGCACATTCTGCCAAAATGTAATACATTTCGGATAAACGTATTAAAACAACCGTCCCTTCCGTAGACGCCCACAAATTTTCTTGCTTATATTTCCGCATTTTAATTCCGTTTGTTCCATAATCAAACCCAACACCCTCTCTGATTCTCAAATCGTTTGTTCCATCATTGGCCACATCAAACATTTCATTCAAAAAACTCTCCTTAACGATACAATAAGAAGAACCATTCGTTATATCTGTCACTTGCTGATCAAACTTATCCACGTAAACAGAGAACACGATCTCTTTTGAACGTAAAACATCCGTTGCATCCCCAATAAGATCGAAATATTTCCCTTCAATAACTTGACTCGCATAATTAGCCGCTTCCACCTTATTCCCTGCATACAAGTAGACTCTCGCCAACATGGCTTTCACCGCATACAAATTCATACGCTTGTGACGATACGCCAAAAAACCATCTTTCCCACTTCCTCTATCCTCATCTTCTGTTTTTGGGAATTCAAAATTCAATGGATCCGTATTTGTCAATAAAATTTCAGCTCTTTTCAAATCAGTAATAATACTATCCACCACCACGTCAGAAGACTGCATTTCCTTTGGTACTTGGTTAAACTCTGTTCGATAAGCAATTCGTTTGGCCATTGGGTTATCTTTGTATATCGGCCCAAACATCCGTAACAAATCAAAATGCAAAAACGCTCTCAAGCCCAATGCCTCTCCTTTAATAATTTCGTAATAATGTTCCGTGGTAAACACGTTTTTGTTTTTATCACAGTAATACAACAAATTATTTAAATTAGCAATCACGTTGTACATCTTCGCCCAGATCGTTTCCGTATAACTTTCCGTGTATGTAGATGGGAAGGTATACCACAAAGGATTCTCATAATTCGCCACCGCGTTAATCTGGTAACGTTGTCCCAATATATCCAAGAAACCATAACTCAAATTTCTGGCATACAAATCAGTTGATGCCATCTTTATATACACCCCAGTTAAAGCTTCTTTAAAACCTAATTCTCGACTAAAAACCTCTTCTTCTTCCACCGTTGTCTTCGGTTTTACATCCAACCAATTCGAACAAGAGGAAAACAAGAACATTCCTAAACAAATGCTAACTATATACTTTTTCATAGTTCATCAATTTAAAAAGTTACATTCAACGACATAGACATTTGTCGAGAGAAAGGGTAATCAATCCCTCGTTCCATCTTAATAGACGAGAATCGACAAATATCTTCCATATACACACCAATTGTTGCCGCACTAATTCCTATTCGTTTAAGCCAATCACATTTTTGCCCATCCAACCGATAAGATAAATTTATAGTTGAAAAATAAAACTCATTATCATCCATCACGAAACGTGAACTCTCCTTGGTGTCCATCTTTGCGACATTTCCGTCTATTGCCTTAAAAAATACTTGATCTCCCGCCTGTTTCCAACGGCTATACAAAGCCCTTCGGTCCGCATTCATTCTTAAGTTGGCATTTTCCACCTTATCAATCAGTGTCTGGTTAAAAGTCTGTCCGCCCCAATGATATTGCCCGGCAAGCGTTAAACTAAACCCTTTATAGGTAAAGGTCGTTGAAACTGAACCTTGGAATTTAGGTTCTGTATCTCCAACAGGAACTTGATCAATCGAAGAATATTCATTTGTCAATTGTCCGTCTCTCGTCAAAAACACTTCTCGGCCAGATTGTGGATCTATACCCATCGAACGCACCGCCCAAATCGTAGTTTGAGAATAACCGTTCTCATAACGAGGTAAGGGACGTTTTTTACGTTTATCTTCTAAACCTGTAACATATGGATCTTCAACCTCGTCAGCAATTTCCATTTGCTTCTCGTTCATCACTTTCAAGGCATTAGAAATTTCCTCTATCCGTGATTTATTATGAGAACCGGTAAAAATCACGTTCCAGTATGCCTGCCTTGCAGGATCACTATACGGCATTAAACGTAACGTCACCTCATATCCTTTATTAGAAATCCTTCCAAGATTCTCTTTCATTGTCGGGAACCCAACTGACGGTGCCATCGTATAATCCAACAAAGTATTTTTTGTATATTTCTCATAGTACTCGAATCTTGCACTCAGAATATTATTAAACATGGTAAAATCCAATGATGCATTATAATTTTCTGTCTGTTGCCATTTTAAATCCGGATTTCCCAAACCGTATATCTCCGTCCCCACCACATCCGAACTCTTGTAAGTTTTCATCAAATTAGAATACGTGTACATCTGTAAAGATTGATAAGGTGTAAATCCTTGAGAACCTGTAATACCGTAAGTTCCCCTCACCACCAACTCATCAAAAATACCCAAGTTATTAATAAAAGGCTCTTTCTCCGCATTCCAACGTACTCCAGCAGACCAAAACGGAGCATAACGGTTATTTTTCCCAAACTCTGAAGATGCATTGACACTCATGCTGTAATCGAAAGCATAACGTTGTTTATAAGCATAATTCAAAGTCATTACGAAAGCCAAGGATCGAGCGACACTCTCACTTCCCGAGGTATTCTTATATTGAGTTCCCATATACACTTCACTCAACTTATCATTCGGGAATCCCATCATGGACAATGTCGTCGACTTTGTTGAATTTTCATTAACACTATATCGTAGATAAGCGGTCAACAAATGATCCCCTAACCCTTTAGTGTACGCACCAGACAAACTTAATCTATATTGAGTCCCCTCTGTTTTACTCCATTCATATAAGCCTTTTTTAGCCGGATCATCCTCAAGAAAGAAATCATTATGCTGGGCAGAGTTAAACACCTCTACTGTTCCATCCTTCCGGGTTAATGTGAAATCCAAACTTAAACGGAAATTTTCAAATGGTAAATACTCCACTTTTAAAGCCTCCCGAAGTTCAAAATTTCGACTTTCATTCTTTGAATCAAACTGCGTATTCCACAAAGGATTTAAAGTTGGGGTACCATAATAAGCTACATAATCATAATTATCTCCAATACTATGATCATCCAATACTTGCTTAATATTTCCATGTTCATCAGTCTTACGATAATAAGGATTTATTTTCGTGTAATCTTGAAAACTTCCATAAGGAGAAACCCTGGTACCATCTGAATAATCCACAGTCAATTGATTATTAATCAAAATTTTATTATTACGGTAATTCAAATCTATCTTTCCTGTTTTAGTATTCAAATCCGTTTTTTTCATAATACCAGGTGCCCATTTCGCTCCTAGATAAATTTTATAACGTAACGTCCGGTCCCCCCCTTCAACCGTCAGTCCATGCCGATGAGAAAAAGCAGTTTTTACGGGTTCGGCCAACCAATAAGTATTCACCCCCCGCATTACCTCTTGTCGAAGATTATTATAATAATTCATCAATCCCAAATTATCTTTCTCATCATAATATCCTGCCAATTCCTCTATTTCTAATTTCTCTTTCGCGTTCATCATGTCGTAGACGCTCAAATCCGGCCATTCCAACTCGTAATTACCGTTATATGTGAAACGCAATTTTCCCGGTAGCGGAGCTCTTGTTTCAACGACCACCACTCCATTGGCGGCCTCCGAACCATAAATAACCGTTGCCGCAGCATCTTTCAATAATGTGATTGATTCCACTTGTTCCGGATCAAGATCCATGATCGTTGTTGCATCCACGCCAATCACACCATCCAACACGAACAATGGTTGATTCGGACGAGTATTTACATCACCACGCAACACGACCACGTCATCACTCTGGTAATTACCCATACTAGCCTGTCCTCGCATTTGAAAATCCGGTATTGCATTTGGATTCGAACCAGCCAGATTGCTCGCATTCATCCTAAAACCAGGATCTAGCATCTCTAACGCCTTCAACACATTACCAGAAGTCATTCGTTTAATCTCATCTCTGGACACTCGTGTTGCCGACCCTGTAAATCCCTCTTTCTTACGAGTAAAAATACCCGTCACCACCACATCCTCCAGATTCTCGGTCTGCTCCTCCATCACAACCTTCAAATCCTTCTTACCGGCCAGAATCTCTTTATCCTTAATATCTGCCAGTTTCACCTTTTGCGTCACCATCCCGACAAAACGGAAAACAACAACTACATCCTTCAGCTCCTTAGGCAAAGGAAGACTAAACTTCCCGTCAATATCCGTGGCACATCCCACCGTTGTGCCTTCAACAAGAACGGTAACTCCGGGTAATGGATCTCCTCCTTTATCCACCACTTGTCCTTTCATCAGAACGGTTTTCTCTTCTTCTTTAGCGACAACTGTTTTCGGGGTAATCACAATCAGGTTATCCACTAGTCGATAACCGAATCCCTCCCCGAAAATAACCTGTACAAGTTCATCTAACGTTGCTTGATTCAGATTCACTGAAATCTTTTTTGTCACATCCACTTCTTTTTTACTGAAAAAGAAATCTTGTTTCAACTGCTTTTCGACTTCCAAAATTACCTGCTCAACAGTAGCATCTTTCAGTCTCAAGCTAACCGATGCATTCTGGCTTCGAACCTCCGCTGAAAGATGTGTCAATCCTATCAGCATGAATAAAATCACTATCTTCATCACTCGAAATAGGTTAAAAAGTTTCCTGAATGTGCTGTTCATGCACACACCTCGTTTTTTTTTCATAACTTTGTAATTGAATTAATACTTGAATTCTCTTCGGAGAATGAACACGGGGGTTGTTAGCGGCAATCCCCGTTTTTCTTTCCTAACGTTTTATAATAGTTATCACTTTTCCTTTTACTTCAAAATCAACATTTGTCGTTGCCTTGATCACGGACAACACTTTATCCAAATCCATATCCCGCTTAATCACGCCCCGGAATTCGTAATCTTTCAGTTCCGAATTCTGGTAGAACACCTCGAAATCATACCAACGCTGCAACTGGCGCATGATCAAATCCAGTGTCATCGCCCGGAACACGAACCGTCCCTCCCTCCAAGCCACGTATGGCTCCACATCCACCTTTCTCACGGTCAATAGTCCCGACTGCACATTCATCACGCTCTGCATCCCCGGTTTCAGAATCTCTTCCTGCTTGTTCTTCATGGATGACACCCGAACCGATCCGTTCACCAGTGTCGTGTAGATCTGCCCGTCATCACCATAAGTGTTCACGTTAAACGATGTTCCCAGAACAGTCACTTCCGCCCCGTTCATTCGAACGATAAAAGAACGCAAGCTATCTTTATGTACCTCGAAATAGGCCTCTCCTTTCAAATCAACGATCCGTTTCCCGTCACTGAATTCTACCGGATATTTCAATTCGGAATCCGCATTCAAAAACACCTTGGTACCATCCGATAATACCAATGAATACTCTCCCCCGACAGGCGTTGTCAACTTGTTATACTCTTCTGTTACCATTCCTTTTCCATGCTCTTCATACACGATTCCCTGACTGCTGGTAGCCACCCGTACTCGTTCATTCAACAAAATATTCAAATTCTGCCCTTGTTCCAACACCACCTCTTTCCCGTCAGCCATCATTAAAATAGCCTTTGACGTTCCGGGCTGCATCACGCTCTTTGCCAACTCTTGCTCCTCGTGTATATCCCGAACCCCGCTTATCGTACGTCCCACGAATAAACCCACCAACAAGATAATCGAAGCCGCAATCGACCAGCGCAAAGTCATCCGACGACTCTTCCGATCATAAATACTCTTTTCTAAATACAGGAATTCTTCCTCACCACTCTCTCCATAGCTTTGTCTCGACAACTTTTGCCGGATTGCCGCAATCTCGTCCAATAACTCAACATGATCTTTCTCTTTCAACCATGCCGTCACTTCCTCGTCATTCAACTCTTCCCGCCGAGCAAGTAACCTATTGGCAAATTCTATATCATCATCCTTATAATCCATTTTTTGCTATTTTTTACAATAACACAACAAGCCTCCTCAAATGGGTGACAAAAATTAAATATTTTTTGTTCGGGAATAGTTGATCCTTCCGTTATGGTTGCTCTCCCCTTTCACTACCTCATAAACATAGTAACTACATAACATGATTTCTCCCTTGTCATTGATAATCAAGTGGAGTTTGAACCCGAAAAACCACCCATGGAGCACTGTACTCCTAATAACCAGGAAAATAATTTTAATCTTATATCGAACTCACGTTAGAATTAAGCATTTTGATGAAATTTCTACCTGATAAAACTATCATCTTGTAATCAATTTGTTATAATAGACTTATCATGATGTTAACATTTACTATTGTAATCTAATATTTTGCTATTTTAATAGGAGCGGAATAGGGGAGGAATGGGAGCGGAATGGGAGCGGCTTACAATATGATAACAATATGATAGCAAATTGTTGACAACATTTTACATTAATTCAAACTGATCTTTTGTTGAAAATCCCTAAACCTATGAATACAAAAACACTCGGTTAGGGGTATTTTAAGGTAACGAATAAATATCTGACGAGAGTTCGATATAAAAACGGTAAGTTATATCGAATTCACGTTAAATACTTAAATTCCCATGTATGAGCATCCAACAAAAAAAACAGGACTCTCGAAAATCCTGTTTTCAAATTATTCCGGAAAATAAAGGAATACCTCTATTTATATTTCTTCATTATTTTCTCGATAACCTCAGCTGTTAACTCATGTCCTTGCAGGAAAGGAAACCCTTCCCAACGAACAATACCTTTCGGATCAATCAAAATCACGTGAGGAATCCCCTTTACCCCAAGCGCTTTCTTCATTACCCCCTTGGTGTCTACCGCACTGTAATATTCGATATTCGGGTCTTTCATCTCTTTCACTTTAGCGGCAGTTTCATCAGAAATTCCGATAACGACCAACTTTTTCCCGAACTTTTTAGCGAATTCGTTTAATTCGGGAATAGCTTTCCGGCACGGACCACACCATGTTGCCCAAAAGTCAATCAGAATGAATTTACCCTTCAATTTCGGTTGTTGGGAAATCCACTCTTCCACCACAAATTCCGGGGCTTTCTTATTCAAAAAAGAGTCCGCCCATAATTTTTTTCCGTTATTGGACTCTTGTCCAAAGACGTTTGACAGGGTCAACGTCATTACGATACATACAATTAACTTCATCATTTTTTCCACTATTTTAAATTAACATCCCAATTTTCAAACATTTATACTCGTTCCCGTTTCAGCAGGAATAACATCACCATTTCCCCCTTCAACTCGTTTCGCAGGAATTTCAATCCTCGTGAAATATGAGTCTTTACCGAATTTACACTAATTCCCATCACGTCAGCCACGTCCTTGTATGTTTGGCCTTCAACAAAACATTTCATCAGTACTTCCCGTTGTTTTTCAGGCAATTCGTCGAGTTTCTCGTTCAAGCGGGCCATACGTTGTTCATAATCATCCAATTCCTCATCAGCATTCTGCAACGCCTCGACAACTTCCCGTTCGTTCATAGCCACGACACGCAAATGTTTCAAATAATTCAAGGCGTAATTCTTAGATAAGGTGAACAGGTAGGACTTCAAAGAATAAGAAGTATCCAATTTCTTTTGATTCTTCAACACCACGAGGAACACATCATGCACGATGTCCTTAGCCACCTCTTCGTCGTTCACGTAGCTACATACGAATCCGACCAAATCCCCGAAATGGGATTTAAATAAACTTTCAAAAGAATCACTATTTAAATCATTTCCTATCATGATACGCATATAACTAACACGACCTCTATCTATGCAAAAGTAAACTTTTTATTGAAGACGACAAACAACTAATCCAATTATAAAATAGATAACGAACAAATTCCCCATAAGTTGAATAAAATAAAAAGAAGAGAGAACCATTCTTGATTTTAGAATGACTCCCTCCATATAAATTCAAACACAAACCTCAATTCCAACCGGTAGCTTCCACTATAATCCGGGGAATATCCGTGTTGTTCAACGGACTTCCAGCAAAACGCCAAGCACCCGCACCGATAGCATACATGGGTACCCGTGTTCCAGTATGTTCCAGTGTAGTCCATCCCATTTGAGCTTTATCATTCAATAATCGGACTGCTTGTTGGGCCAAAGGTTCAACAACTGCATACATTCCCCAGACTGCAGGGCTCGCCTGCAAATACGAACGTTCAAATTCCTGCTTCAAAGCCTCTTCCTCTTCTTTCATGATTTCAATCTTACTCCAAAATCCCAACTCTTCCGAAAACACCTCTTTCACTTCTTCCCAAGTTACTTTTCCTTCTCGATTCTCTCGCAAATTAATCAACCGATTCGAGAGGATATCCAAAGAATGCTGTTGTAGAGACAAAAGTTTCAGATTCAACTCGTATCCCCGTGTTCCGAGTCCCACGCCCCCAGTTTCGTGATCTGCTGTCACGATAATTAACGTCTCTTTCGGATGTTGGCGGTAAAATTCCAAGACAACTTCCACGGCATCCGAGAAATCCATCACCTCTTTCACCATTGTAGCCCCGTCATTGCTATGACATGCCCAATCGATTTTACCGCCTTCTACCATCAGAAAAAAACCTCTATTTGACTTTTGAAAAAGATAATCTATCGCCCCCCGGGTGATCTCGGACAGGGTCAAATCACCCGGTTGTCGATCAATCGCATAAGATAAGCTAAAAGGATTCGCCCCGGCTTCCTGCACGAATAGCATCTTGGATGCCCCCTCCCGTTTACGGTTAAAATCGTCATATCCCCTGACAACCGTGTAGCCAGCCTCCTCAAAACAACAGTACACCTCCGGTGCGGCAGAATCCGTCAGCGAACGAGTTTGCAAAAATCCGCTTCCGGCATAAAGGTCGAAATCCGCCTTGATGGCATCCATGGCTATCTCGTAATACATACTCCGGCTTGGCTGGTGGGCATAAAACGAAGCCGGTGTCGCATGATCGATACTCACGCTGGTAGCAATTCCCACCCCCATACCTCTTTCTTTTGCCTTCACGGCAATGCTGTACACGTCTTTCGAATGAATGGCATCCTTGCCAATGGTTCCGTTTGAAGTACGCATTCCCGTTGCCAACGCTGTTCCCGCGGCAGCAGAACAGGTGATCGCATTAAAGGCCGAGTAAGTCGAGACCACATTGGTTACCGGAAATCCGGTAAAGGACAACGAGTCTAAACCGATACGCCCGGCCCGTTCGGCGAGATAGAACTGCGTTCCTGTCACCTGACTACTTCCCATCCCGTCCCCAATAAGGAAAAACACATATTTAGGTCTATCCCCTTTATACTCATGCACAGAGCAAGAATATATTCCCAAAAACAGGATCAACACACAGAAGCAGGTAATATTTTTCATCTCTCGAGTTATTTTGAAACTTCCTTCAGAATGTTTTTCACCATTCGTTTCGTGCATTTTTTACTAGCTTCTTTGATTTTCTCGCACGAGTTCAATGCTATCGTATTATAGGAATTCGTATCGGTCAAAATACTTTTTTTATTCTTATCATACATACTAAAACTGATCGTATGGAAAATCGTGTTAAAAGGTTGTTCTTGTTTATTCAAGAAATAGCCATTAATCACCAACACGTAGTCAACCCCGGTTTCCCGTATCAAATTCTTAAAATCCTGCTCAGATACTCCTGATAAATCTGCCACGGAAACTTTTTCCGGTTGTTCCACGACCTTTATATTTTTAAGCAACTCTTCAACCACGGTACTTTTTCCGTTCAATACCACGAATATCGGATCGCATTCCGCCATACTCTCCGTAACAATACCGTTCAAACGAGATCCTACCGAATCCTGCCCTATATTCAACTCTTCAGCAATCATATCCAACGAATAGTAATTGGACGTGACATTCGCTTCCGGTGTGATAATCAATATTTTTTTCTCAAGCGAAGATGAGGTTTCCCGTGTTTTAGGCGAAGCATGCAAACTCATCATGCAGCAACAAAATAATAGTAAAATGATTGTCTTCATATCGTTTTTATTCATCGTTTATTTTTATAGATCAACGCTCGGAAATCACCAACGGGAGTTCCATTTCCAGATTCTGTTCTGGTGTAACGTAAACGTTTTTCACTTTTACTTTCACCGTCTTGGGGCAACCATTTTTGAAAGATGCACCCAAAGCAGACACGCTATTCTCTTTCACGAGGCAAGGCACATCATTCCGAATCGAGAAACCTTCCGGTAATTCCTGAAATTCAAAAACAAAAGGCATTCCCGTGAGATTTTCAATTTCAAATAATCCTTTTTCTTCTGACACTCGGGTAAGTCTTACCACCACACCATGCCCAACAATCGGTTCTACATGTTCCTTACGCCCCATCAACTGGTTGTTCCATAATGCCACGGTCCGATGTTCGCGAAGAGCATCCATCACTGCTTCTTTTGTTTTTTCCTTTGCCAACACGAGAGTCATAACCTTAAAATTGTCAGCACTCCTTTTTTGAGCCATCGTCGTATGTACATCGGTGTTTGCCAAAATCGTCAAATTGTAATCCAAACACCATTGAAAAGCGATCGGTTCGTAGCGCTCGCCATTCACGATTTCAATCCCCATCATCAAGCCTTTATTTTTCAAAGTTTCATGTATAGGATACCAATGAGATTTATTATCCTTCGAGGGATAAGCGGTATGATTCCAAAATATAAAACCACCTTGTCGTCTAGCCTCTTCAAGCGTCTCAATTACAGTTGAAGCATCTCGGGAATCTTGCTTGTTCACAAATTTTTCTAACGGGTTGGCATCTTTTATATCAATCACGTTGAGATGGCCGGGAGCCATCGCCCGCGTCACTTCTGCAGAACGAATCAACAACACACCGTAACGTTTTGCCTCTTCTTGTGCCAAATCGAAAGAATGATTGTGATCGTGTGAGATAAATTCATTCAAATGAGGACGATATTCGATATGTTCCGAAAGTGCAATGATATCAAGATCTTCCTCGTATGCTTCCACCACTCGAACGGTAGGCCACACTTGACCATCCGAAAACACCGTATGCTGATGAAAATCAGCTTTTAGTACCATATATTCACCCGCATTAGGAAACGAGAACTGTTGTTTTCTTAATTGTCCTTGCACGCACAGACACACGCATAATAAAATCGGTAAAACAAGTAATGCTTTCATTTTGTCTTTATTTTACTCATTAAAACATATATTTAACTCCCATTTGAATTTGCCAAGGGTTTCCTCCCGGACTCTTTTTACCGGCAGCATTGTTCACGGTATACTTGAATGTTTGAGTGGCTGTATCAAATCCAGTACAGTTCAACAACTCTTGTTTACCCAAGTTATGTGTCAAACCACTTTTTTTATCGATCAGGTTAGCCACGTTAAAAATATCGACGGACAATTCTAGTCTCTGTTGCTTATAAAAATTGAAAATCTTGGAAACCCGGACATCCCACGTACCACTAAATCCATTTATCCCCCCGTTTCTCTCGGCAATTTTACCAAAACTTTTGCGCAGATATTTCTTAAAACTCTTATCCACATCCGGGTTTTCGAGCAAACCGTTGATCCCGTCCCGTATTGCCTGAGGGACACTAGAATCATTCGGATCGAATACAAACGCCAGGTCATTCCCTTTTACAAAATCACCGTTTATATTCCCGTTCACAACCATGGAATAACGAGTTCCTCCTATTCCCGAGTAACGTACCCCCACGTTAAAACCGTGAAAAGAGGGGAGATTTCCATACAACACCACTTTGTGGCGGAATTGATTATCCGAATAACTCATTTTACTCAAATCACGGGGATCATCTACAATCATGTTGTAAAGCGTCGCACTGTTTGCCACGTTACCGTTGTAAGAGGTATTATCTTTAGAATCATTCCACGTGTAACTAGCTGTTATTTGCCCATCACGACAGTAACGCACGGAGACATCTGCCACGATTGTATAAGTATTCACTTTTCCGTCACTATTCAATTCAAGCACTCTACCGATTTTCTCGGACTTACGCCCATTGGTCCACTGGGTATTTCCAAGGGTATCTATAGATGCGACCGGAACGTAAACTCCGCGGTTCCCCTCGTTTGCTAAGCGGAAAAAAGGTTCATCCACCATATTTCGGTCAACATACATATAATTGTTACGCCCGAATGTCCCGTAAAAACTGATTCCCGCCCGGATTCTCTCAGAAATAAAACGATTATATGACACGTTGAACTTGTAGACCGTGGGGATTTTCACGTTTGAACCATTCACGTTGAATGTCGCCGCTTTATCCAATCCCAACTGATCAAATAGTTCCACGCCGGGCACACTGGACGGATCTTCTCGATAACCGGGAAAATTCGGAATAGGCAGCACATAGTCTTTAGAAGATATATCCACTGATAATACTTTCAATCCATCAAATTCCAAATTGTTCACCATGGCATAGTTATTCATGTTCGAACCGAATATACCTGCCCCAACACGAACGATATCCACACTACGTTCCCCTATATCCCATGTCAGTTGAAAACGGGGCTGTAATTGAAAGGCGGCTACTTTATTGGTTGTTTTTAGACCTAGTTCTGCCGTCAATAACTCGTTATCATCGGGGTTCGAAAAATAGTAAGAGTAATCACCTCTTAATCCCAAAGTGACATCCACCCCTCTAAACGGTTTAAACTGGGCCTGCCCGTATAATGCAGCATTCAATACACTTTGCTTCACCGTCGGGTCTGTTACAGGAACCTCCCGTGCATATCTATACGGGGTGTTATTCTCGAATGCCTCCAATCCTTTGTAATAATAACGACCGTTCATTTCGCTCGTCGCTTTAGAACTCAAATGTGTATACATGAGATCTATACCGAAGGTGTAGTTCACTTTATCGGTATTATAATACAAGTTATCCACGAATTGGATCACATTGTTAACAAATTTTTCCGGAACATACCGTTGTCCTCCCAACTGAATACTGGATAATTTGTACTCTTTACCATCAATCGTGGAGGTAATATTCTCTACGATCGCTCTCGGTATATTGGAAGAAGGTACTTGTTTACTCGGTTGCCCGTCATCCAATGTATAAAGATATTGCAATTTAGCCTCATTCGTCATTTTAGGACCGAACACGGAACGCAAGGAAGCCAACAAACTGTTGTCTGACGATACATGTGTACCATATACTTCAAAAAGATTAATTTTACTATTATCATTGATACCCAAATCATTCACGTCACGGTTATAATTATTTCGAATGGTCAATAAATTTGTGGCATTTAATTGCCAATCAAGACGACCGAATACACTGTTGGACTTTCTTTTTTTATCGAACGAACCGGTTTGAGGAGAAGCCGCAACACCATATTTTTCACGGGCAATTGCCAAAAATTTATCCAGATTTTCCTTCGTTATCCCGTATGTCTTCTCATCATCTGTTCCGTGTATATCTGCAATTAACAAAGGACGTTTGTCATCCTGGTGATCCCACGCGACAAAAAAATGCATCCGGTTCTTGATGATCGGTCCTCCAAGGGATCCCCCGTATTGGGAAATAGAGTATTTGTCACTGCGCTTATTTCCACGAGTATCGTACTGACTCGACAGTTTATCTGCTCGATGAAAAAAGAATGCCGACCCGTGAAATTGGTTTGTTCCCGATTTGGTCACGGAACTGATCATTCCTCCCCCGGCCCTTCCTTGCGTGACATCATAGCTATTGGTCACAACTTCAAACTCACGGATAGCTTCCATAGATACAAGGAAAGGACCGCGATTGGAGGTCCCACTTGAAGTCGGACTTTTCGCCGTCATACCATCTATCGTGTAGGTCGTGGAAGAATACAACTGCCCGGCAAGGTTACTACCCGAACTAAGCGGGGAAAGATCTACCAGTGTGGTAAAATTTCTTCCATTTACCGGAAGGGGCTGAAGACTCTCCCAGCACATCTATCTTTTTCTTCATGCTATTGGCCACCACATCAACTTCACTGATATTTGTGGATTCTTCTTTCATTTCAAAATCAATCCGTAAAACATCTCCTTGGTTTAGGGTGTAATTTTTTTTCACTTGATCGCCATATCCGATAAACGACACCGTGATCGTGTAAGGGGAACCTAACGGGAGTTGTTTTAAACTGAATTCTCCGGTTACCGAGGTGGCCGTTCCTGTTTTGAAACCGGTAGATTCATTTTTGACGATAACAGTTGCTCCAATAATCGCCTCGCCGTTCTCATCCACAACTTTACCAACAATTGAAGCATTTGTTCCTTGGGCTAGCACTTCTGGCAAAGACACACACCATAATGCTAACATACAAATAAAAGATTTTACAAATAAACATTTTATCACGTAATTACTCTTTTTCATAATTATCTTTGTTTTGATTACGTGACAAAAGTATGGGCAGAATATGACAATCATGTTGCCCTATTATTAAGAAATAGTGACAACATTGTGGCAACATGATAGGCCCATCAAGGGCTACTCTCTCACTCTACAAACGCAATGGCAGAGCGTATCTCGCCACTGAGTAACAGTAACGATAATTCGGAAACTTTCGCCTGATAGATCGCTGATAGCTTTCGGTCAACGGCATCGATGTAACTACGTTGAAATTCCCGGAACTCGATTCCGGAGAGTGATCCGATCTTGTATTTCTCCAAAGCCGCATCCAGATTATCCTCGGCAACTTCGGCACTTTCAATCTCGAAATTTACCATCAGCAGGTTGTTTTCATACGTATTGTACATCAACGCCAAATCCCCCAGCGTTTCCTTTTCCGCCTCTTGGTAGGTTAATTCCATGTTTTCCAATTCCAATTTGGCATTTTTGATTTTCGTTCTATTCTGCAAACGACTGAAAATAGGAACATTTAACGAGAATCCCCAGTAAAAACCGTTTGACCGGTTCAACGTGGTACTGGAAGAGGGTGTATCTGTCTTGTTATAGTTGTACCCGGAATTGAAATCTAGCGTCGGAAATAATACGGCACGGGCATTTTTCAAATCCAGTGCGGAAATTTTCTGATCTTTTTTAGCGATCAACAAGGTGGTATTTCCTTCCAAAGTTTTTTGCTCCAAGGTACCCAATACCAGTTGCGGCCCCAGCAAGATCGTGTCTTGCACGTAATTCACCATTTGCAAATCCGTATTCATCAATTTGTTCAACGTGATATAGGCACTTTTTAAAGCCTCCTTTTGCCGCACGTAGGTAGAGCTATCCGTGTTCAAATCAATTTTTGCCTGTTGAGCTTCTAACCCAGATCTATTCCCAATCTTGTAACGTACTCTGGCCTCATCATAACGTTCATTCGAAAGTTCCAAAGAATGACGTGCTGCTATCAACTTATGGTGTTGTACCAGCACGTTATAATAAGCTGCACTCACGTTCAAGATCAAGTTCTCCACGGCTTGCTGCACGGCAAGTTCGCCCATTGCCAATAACTCTTTCTGTTTTTCATGGGTGGTGAACATCTCTAGCCCGTCAAATATCCGCCAGTTTAGAGCAACACCCGCGGAGTAGTTATCCGTTTTTACATCCGACATCTTATTCACCTCACCCACGCTATTCTCGGTCTTCGTGTCATTCCGGGTCTGTGTCTGTTTCGCAGTCCCTTCCAATGTCGGTAGGAAAGTCGAGTAATTCAAATTATTCTTATCCATCCGAGCCTCGTTCCTGATGATTTTAATGGAAAAATTTGATTCCAAGGCTTTTTCCAAACATTCATCCAAACTTACACGTTGTGCGGAACAATTGAAAATTGAGAATTGAAAATTGAAAATGAACAATAAAATGATCATTTTCCCTATCCATTTCATATATCGTAAATTCTGTTTTTTCATAGTCATTCTTTAATTCTACTCGCAAATTTTTCAATTTGTTCAATCTTCTATCTCTTCAATTATTTTTACTTCTTTCGACGAAAGGTAGGTGTAAATAGCCGGGATCACGAAGAGTGTCAACAGCGTGGAACATACCATACCTCCTACTACCGCAATACCCATGGCAACACGGCTCTCAGCTCCCGCGCCCGTGGCCATTGCCATCGGAAGAATACCTAACACGGTAGACAAACTCGTCATCAGGATCGGACGTAAACGAGACACGGCCGAATCCTCTATCGCCTCACGCATGGACAAACCGGCTAACTTACGTTGGTTGGCAAATTCCACGATCAGGATACCGTTCTTCGAAACCAACCCGACCAACATGATGATACCAATCTGGCTGAAAATGTTCATGGTCTGCCCAAAATACCACAAAGCAACCATAGCACCGATCAATGCCAATGGAACTGTAAACATGATGATTAACGGATCACGGAAACTTTCGAACTGCGCAGCAAGTACCAAATAAATAAATACCAACGCCAACATGAAGGCGAACATCAAACTGGAAGAACTTTCCACGAAGTCCTTGGATGTTCCAGATAACGTGGTTTTAAAGTCATCGCTCAATACCTCATCGGCAATACGATCCATCTCTTCCAATCCTTGAGAAAGAGTCACGCCCTTTGCCAGACCGGCAGAAACGGTTGCCGACACGAAACGGTCATAACGATATAACTGTGGCGGCATGGAACTTTCGGACGTTGTGATCAGATTATCCAGATGAATCAAGTCGCCATTGTTATTCCGCACGTATATTCCTTTCAAGTCACTCGGTTTGTTTCGATCTTGACGCTCCAACTGGGAAAGTATCTGGTACTGTTTTCCATTCATGATGTAGTAACCCACCCGTTGCTCACTCATGGTCAACTGAAGTGTTCTGGCAATATCCTGCACGGAAACCCCCATACTGGCAGCCTTGTCCCGATCAATATTAATGGTCAACTCCGGTTTCGTGAACTTCAAATTCAAATCAGATGCCGAAAATACCGAACTCTTGTTCACCTCGTCCATGAAAATAGGTAATATCGCCTTCAAATCATCCAGATTTTTCGCTTGGATTACGTATTCCACCGGAAGTCCTCCCCGCCGGCCACCGAAGGTCTGTTGCTGGGAAACCAACGTTCGGCCTCCTGTAAACTGACGCACGTCTATAGCTAACTCGTCGGCAATCTCCTGTTGAGTCCGTTTCCGCTTGTCTGCATCAACCAACCATAATTGTAAACTTGCACGGTTTGTTTGTCCTCCCCCGATGAATTGAATCACTTTCTCTTGTTCCGGCACGGTTTGTTCCACAAAGGTTGAAATTTCATCCGCGTAACGGGCCATATACTCGTAGGTAGCTCCTTCCGGAGCGACAGAATTCAAACGAATATTCGAACGGTCCTCCAAAGGTGCCATTTCCGAGGGAATCAATAACCACAGGAAATAAATAGCTACACCGGAAGCCCCGAGTATAATGATTGACCAATAACGGACTTTCAAGAATCGCTGTAACCAACGACGGTACACCCGGTTCATTCCCTCGAAAAAAGGTTCTGTTTTCCGGTAAAACCAGTTTTGCGTGGCATTCCGGGTCAATAATTTCGTGGAGATCATCGGTGTAAATGTCAACGCCACGAAAGAGGAAACCACTACGGCTCCGGCAATCACCACACTAAATTCACGGAACAAACGCCCCGTGGTTCCTTCCAAGAAAACGATCGGGAAGAACACGGCCACCAACACCACTGTTGTCGCGATAACGGCAAAAAATATCTCGTTTGATCCTTTGAATCCCGCCTGCAACGGGGACATTCCTTGCTCTATTTTCGTGAATATATTCTCCATGACCACGATAGCATCGTCAACCACCAAACCGATGGCCAGCACGACAGCCAGCAAGGTCAATATATTGATGGTAAACCCGGCCACGTACATAATGAAAAAGGATGCAATCAATGACACGGGGATTGCCAGAACAGGAATTAACGTCGTCCGCCAACTCCGCAAGAAAAGGAAAATGATCAAAACAACCAAGAGGAAAGCCTCGAAAATCGTGTCCTCCACCTCGTTGATTGAACTCCGGATGAATACCGTGTTGTCGAAAGCTATCGTGGCATCAATATCTTCCGGCAGGTCCTTTTCCAAATCCTGCATCACGAGATAAGCCCGGTCTGCAATATCAATGTAGTTTGCTCCCGGCTGGGGAATCAAAGCACACATCACCATGGGAAGGCCGTTACGTTTGGCTATACTCCGGGTGTTCTCGGCATCCACTTCCGCCACACCAATATCTTTAAAACGGACAATTTTTGATCCTTCTCTCGAAATGACCAGATTGTTGAAATCCTCGATAGACATTAATCGTCCCAAAGTACGAATTGTCAACTCGGTATTGTCTCCTTCCACTCGCCCGGAAGGTAATTCGATATTCTCTTTTTCAACGGCAGACTGCACGTCCATCGGGGTCAACCGATGTGCTGCCAGTAAAGCCGGGTCCATACGCAAACGCACGGAATAACGTTTTTCTCCCCAAATATCCACGCTACTCACGCCGGGGATGGTCTGTAACCGTTCTTTGTAATAGCGTTCGGCATATCCGCTCAGGTCAATCAACGAACGTTGACCACTACGCAAAGAAACAGCAAAAATAGGTTGGGCATCCGCATCCGCCTTGTACACGGTCGGGGGATCTATATCCTGCGGTAACCGACGTAACGTTCCGGAAACTTTGTCCCGGACGTCATTAGCTGCCGTTTCCAAATCCACGCTTAATTCGAATTCTATCGTGATCCGGCTTTGTCCATCACGGCTCGTACTACTTAACGAACGGATTCCCTGTATACCATTAATGGCCGACTCCAAAGGCTCGGTAATTTGTGTTTCAATAACATCGGCGTTAGCCCCCACGAACGAGGTCGACACGGATATTACCGGGGGGTCCACGCTAGGGTAGTCACGCACGCCTAAATATAGCAACCCGATAGAACCGACAATGACCAAAATCAAGTTTAACACGGTTGCCAGCACCGGACGCTTTATACAGGTTGAAGATAAACTCATACCACTGATTAATTTTAGATTTATGATTTTAGATTTTAAATTCTAAACTCTACATTACCTGAAACTCTAAATTTTAAACTCTAAACTTTTTCTCTATTTATTCAACTTGACATTCACGATCATTCCCTCACGCAATTGCATCAAGCCTCCCGTTAACACGGTGTCACCCACCTGTATTCCGGAAGTTACTTCCACGAATTGGGAATCCCTACTGTCTGTTTGCACGGGTACGCTGGTAGCTTTTCTATTTTTTACTACCCACAAACGTTTCCCGTCCATCTCCGGCACGACGGCCTCTGTCGGAACAAGTATATATTTCAAATTCTCAGCCGTCATCAATTCCCCTTTCACGAACATTCCGGCTACAAGATTTTTAGTATTCCGGTAACGAGCCCGCAGATTTATGGTATGAGTAGCCACGTCTGCCTGTGGATCAACAGCATACACTTCTGCCTCGATCTGATGTTCCATCCCGCTAGGTTGGAAAGTAAGTTTTCTACCCACTAAAGGCAGGTCAATATATTTTTCAGGAATAGAAAATTCAATTTTTAAATAAGAATTATCAACAATCGTGGACACCTTAGTACTCGGTTGCAAGTAACTCCCCTCACTCACGAAACGAAATCCCATTCGACCGTCAAAAGGAGCCCGGATTTCAGTTCGAGCAATTTTAACCTTTAATAATTCAATATCAGCCAGATTCATATTGTACTCGGTCTCCAACTGCTGGAATTCTTCCACGCTGATGGATTCCCGCTTTAATAGTATCCGCTGTCTTTCCAATTTGGCTGCCAATAATTCTTTTTGGAATTCGGCACGAGCGAGTTGAGCCTGCAAATCCGAATCATCCACTTTCACTAACAAGGTTCCTTTCTTCACCAACGTCCCTTCTTCAAAAGCGATCTTCACAACTTTACCGGCCGGTTCCGAAACCAGTTCGACTTCTTCATTTGCAACCAATAATCCCGTTACGGGAATTCCATTACCGGAAGTTGACATAGATGCCACGATCCCCGATACCGGTAAAGCCCCCCGGTTAGTCGCCTTGGGAGCTGTTGTCGGGGTTGACATCTCTTTATCCGAAGAAAAATCCAAACGAGGGATCACGATTGCTCCCACGATCACGACCGGAATTCCAATTTGTAAAACTCTCTTTAAACCTTTGTTCATATTTTAAATCATTACATACCAAAAATGCCTGTTTCAGCAAAGCTTAGACAAGTATTCACAACACTGTTGTTATGACATCAAATATCCCCAAAAGTTTATCAACAAACCGTTAATAGTTTGTTAAAATAACGAGATGTTTTAGATATTTTATTTAAAACCAATGGCGCCATTTAAACACGATGAAACCGAACACGGAAAAGAGTATCGAGATAACAATCACGATCAAAAATCCATAAGGATTTTCCTCCAAAGAGTTCGGAACATTCATCCCGTACAAACTAGCAATCAAGGTCGGTAACATTAATATAATCGAGATGGACGTCATCCGTTTCATCACGATATTCAAATTATTGGAAATCACCGAAGCGTAGGCATCCATTGTACCGCTTAAAATATCACTATAAATACGGGCCGAATCCTGAGCTTGCCGCAATTCGATCTCCACGTCCTCCACCAAATCCTCGTCGAAGAATTGCCGCTGCACTTTCAAGGTCTTCATTTTGATCAACAAGTTGTCATTCCCACGCAAAGAAGTGATAAAGAATACCAATGATTTCTCGATTTTCAGCAACCGTTGTAATTCTTCATTCCGGATGGAACGTTCCAATTCGACCTCTGCCATGTGCATTTGGGCGTTGATTTGTTTCAAGTATTTCAAATACCACACGGAGGCAGAAAGAAACAAACGGAAGACAAGATCCCAGTTATTGGCAATCTCCAAGTTTTTACGAATCACGTAATTGATGAAATCAGGTATCATTTCTGTCTCGTAATAGCACACGGTTACGAACATATCCTCCTTCACGATAATCCCCAAAGGCACTGTGATGAAAGGAATACTTGTATCTACCGACTTAAAGGGAATACGCAGGATCATCAGCGTCCATCCATCCTCTACTTCCAAACGGGAACGCTCGTCCACGTCTTCAACGTCATCAATAAAAGCCTCCGGAATTCCCATTTCGTCGATCAGGTAGCGAAGATCGTCCTGAGTGGGTGAAACAACATTAATCCAGCAATTGGGTTCCCATACTTTCTTTTCCACGAACCCTACTTTACCCATTAGGAAAGTTCTCATAATAATCCTCCTTCAATTTATGAATAGAGGCATTTATCGAGAACCCCTATTCAGATTAATACTGTTGATGATAGTCGTCCATATCTTGTTCTATGAATTTTGCCACAAAAGTAATCTTTTATTTTTAAAAACAGCAATTATTTCTTTAAATCGATAAAGACCGGAAGATGACTGTATCCTCCAATGTAGTGAGGCCCCCGATAGGTCGGTTTCGGACGAACACCGAAAGTCCCTCGCTCTTCTTCAAGTAGAAAATCCGCATCATAGATACCCATTCTTCGGGACACCTGCAAACCAGCTTCCCCGTTCAACAGGTTCCCGGAAACGATGATGTGATCCAGCGTCTGCCACTCTCCCTGGTAACGATAACTACCATAGTTTTTCCCCAGCAAGTAATACCCGGTGTTGTAAAAGTTTTCAGATTCAATTGTCCCGGATTCCGGATTTCGAGTTTTCAATGTCTTTTGCGCAGATGTATTCGCCCGTCCGTTCAAATCTCCCAAAATCAAAATCATGGCCCGGGGATGAATATCCTGTATAGAATCCACCTTCTGCCTTACGACGGATGCTGCTTTTACCCGTTTCCATTCACTTTTCGCCTCCCCACCACGCATAGAAGGGAAATGACAAACAAAAACATGAAGAGTATCGTTTGGGGCCAATATACCCTCACAATAAAGTATATCCCGGGTGGCCTCCCCGCTTTTTAAGTGGACAGGAAAGAAAGCGTTATGCAATAGCCGAAATGAATCTTTCCGGTAGAGTAAAGCAACATCAATTCCCCTTGTATCCGGGGAGTCGGCATGTACAATACTATAATTACCATCCGCCAACACCGTTTTGTTTACCAAGTCTGAAACAACATTCCGATTCTCCACCTCGCTCAAGCCGATGAGTAGCGGAAACTTTCCCGCCCCGAGACCGTTTAACACTTTCGAGATATTGAGTAACTTTCGGGTATAACGTTCCCGATTCCAATGCTGTTTTCCCCGGGGAGTAAAATCGTCATCTGCCGTCAGCGTGTCGTTTCGGGTGTCAAATAAATTTTCCGTATTATAAAACACGACTCGTTCCCGCATCCCCATCTGGGCATATGAAACACAGGAGACACACAATAAAAATATCTCGATACAGGCCTTTAGCAACATCACTAGAGTAAAATAAGATGTTTCTCCAACAAAGCGATAATTTTACTCCTTAATAAATTTGCATTAATCGGTTTTGCCGTGTAGCCGTCAAACCCGCTGGCCATGATTTTCTCTTCATCAGAGGCATAAGCATAGGCTGTAACCGCAATCACGGGAACCGTCCCGGAAATCTTGCGGATTTCCTGCACGGCTTGAAAACCATTCAACTCCGGCATATTTATATCCATTAAAACTAAATGTGGATCATGTTCTTTAAACAATTCAACGGCCTCCCGGCCATTCCACGCGTGTATCAATTGATAATCCTTTTTCAATATGGATTCAAAAAGCATGTAATTACTCGGATTATCTTCAGCAACCAGTATCTTAAGTTTATTTTTCTCGACTACTTGCTGAACGATTTTCTCTTCCTTTATTTCTTGACAATGCAATTTTACAGCCACGTAAGGAATCGTAAACCAAAAAGTTGTTCCTTGTCCTACTTCCGATTCCACCCCGATCTTACCGCCCATCCGTTCCACGATCGTCTTACAGATAGACAAGCCAAGCCCTGTTCCCTGTGCAAAATTGTTCAACTTCACGAATCGTTCAAACACAGCGTCTTTTTTATCTGCATCAATACCACATCCCGTGTCAGACACATAAAAATAAAGAGAGTCTTTCTCCAAAAGATGATAACCGAAACGAATCGTTCCTTCTTTCGTGAATTTTATCGCATTATTGAGCAGATTGGTAATCACTTGTGTTAATCGATTTTTCTCTGAACGGATATAACATTCCGGAAGATACTCGTCAAATTCAATTTCGACCTTTGCGGAAGTCAGTCGTAAACAAGAGGTTTGTTCTAATCCTCGCATCAAAGCGTTCAAGTCAAATTCCGAATAAGCAAACTCCATCGAACCGGACTCAATTTTGGAAAGATCAAGAATATCACTAATTAATTGCAAAAGTAAGGTGTTATTATTCTCGATAATATTAATGTATTCCCGTTTTTCCTCTTCAGCTTCCGTCGATGCCAATATATTAGAGAATCCGACGATAGCATTCAACGGGGTACGAATTTCGTGACTCATGTTAGCAAGAAAGGCTGATTTTAACCGGTTGGATTCTTCCGCATATTCTTTCGCATCACGCAAAGCCAGTTCCATCTGTTTTCGAGTGGTAATCACAACCGAAGATCCCACCAAAGATAAAGGTTTCCCATTTTTATCCCACTGATCCACGGTAGCCTGAGCCTCTACCCATTCGTAAGAATAATGATGTTCTCTTTTATCCAATACCCGGTATTCCTCCCTAATCTTGGCTACTTTCCCGGCAATTAAAGCCGAATAAGCCGCTTTTACACGTTCTCGATCGTCTTTATGTATCTTTGAAAAATATTGTTCTTCAGGAACCGCTAAAGAATCCTCATTATCAGTACAATGTTTTAGTTCAATCGGACGATTCACATCACACAAGACGGTATGTCTTTCCAAATCCCAACGCCAAGGAGTTATATTCGCCACGTCAAGAGCCATTGACAATTTATAGTTCACAGATTCCAACATGGATCTTGTTTTCCGCAAATCAGTAACGTCCACGCAAAAAATATCGACCATTCCTTTTTCCGTGGATGCGATATTTATTATTTCATAGTATTTCTGTGTTGCACTGTAATAATATTCAAAGGTAAATGACTTTTTCTCGATAAACATTTTTTTGTACAACACGACGAACTCGTTATATCGACTTCCCCGTAATTCACTACCTTTTTTACCTACCACCTTCTCCGCTTTGGCAAAACATTCTTCAAACATCGGGTTTACTTCTTCCACTTGATAATCCACGACATCCCCTTTGGCATTATAAATCAACCGATGTTTCATGTAAGCCAACGGCATATTCGTGAAAAGCGCTTTATATTTTTCCAAAAGAACCAACTCCCGATCGTGTAACACTCTCTCTTTTTTCAACAACCGTAACCGTATCCATAACAGATACGTGATAAATAGTAATACGATAATGGCTAGTAACATATAACGAGCCTGCTCCCAAAATCCTTCCGGAGCAAATAAATAAACCGCATTATCCGGATACAAAGAAGTCGGGATTCCGGCCTTCTGAAGAATCGGATAAGAGAGATAATAATTCGGTTTTCCCGCCACTTGCAAAGGAATATCTTTTGCCTCCTTTCCATCCAAGACCTCCCTTAACGTCCGCATGACCGTATGTGCAAAATCTTTGCCCAAGTAAAAATATCCTCCAGCCATATCCCCATCATGGATTCCATTATCTTCCAACGTGAAGACCGGGTGATTATCGAAATAACTGATAGCTTTATGGTTGTTCGTGGACAAATATTTATTTCCGGCAATTTCCTTACGTTGGACCCATGAAAAATAAAGTAACCCGACCTCATTCACGTCATATGAATAAATGGAATCCAGCATTTGATCCATATTTATCTGCCCTTCAATAAAATAAGACACATCCAAATCCGGAAAATATGTCTCGCACACGTGTCTCATTTTCTCCCGTATCTGCGCACTCACGTAGTGTCTATCCGATATCAAGACAATCTTCTTCATGTTCGGGAGTAATCGTTTCATTTCGTCTATCGTTTCACGGATATAAACGGGACACTCGATAAGAGTAATGTTTAATCCGTTCAATTTATCCTGTAAAGGGATAATATCCTTCGGGTTGATCTCTTCTCTTTTCAACATGACATCCAACGGACTGACATAATCTTCCCGCACACAAAGAATAACAGGAATATCTTTCCAGATTCCTTTAAAAACATCCTCGAACACGCACCAGATACTATTTCCCAACATGACAATACACCTGGGAGCAGTATCATATTTTGCCAAAATATAATCCTTCCTTTTCTGCAATCCCGCCATACTATCCACCAAAAGCATGTCCAAGGATTCAACCCAAATATCTTCTTTTATCGAATGATCTTTCCGTATACTGTCGATAGCGTGGTTTGCCCACACGTCAGATTCTGCATAAGAATTCAGAATTAATATATACCCTCGATCATGGATATTCGCTTTTGTCAAAAAAACATGACAACAACAAATAAACAATAAGCTTATCCGCAAAACATTTTTCGTCGACATGACAATTCCCTTTATACAAATATTGTACAAAGGTATAAAATCTATTTATGAACCCATCCTATTTTGCTCGAATTCGGCAATATATTAATTAGTCATTCCCTGCAACTCTTCCCAATATTCCAAAGCCCGTCGAGTATGAGGGATCACGATGGTTCCTCCCACCAGATTGGCAACAGAGAATATTTCGAACAACTCTTCCGTGGTTACCCCATACTGATGACATTTTTCCAAATGATATTTGATACAATCATCACAACGCAACACCATTGACGTCGCTAATCCCAGCATTTCTTTTACTTTTGAGGATAAAGCACCGTCCATATATGTATTGGTGTCCAGATTATAGATCCGTTTGATCACTTTATTATCGGCAGCCAGTATTTTCTCGTTCATTTTAGCCCGGTATGCCCGGAATTGCTCAACCATTTCACTCATAATTGTACATTTTACAGCTAAACAAATAATTTCAATATATCGTTGATGTTCGCAAACAACAGCAGAAACAACAGGAAAAACATTCCCACGATCTGGGCGTTCTCCATAAATTTCTCATTCGGCTTACGACGTGTTATCACCTCGTAGAGCAGGAACATCACGTGACCTCCATCCAATGCCGGAATAGGCAAGAGATTCATTACGCCCAGAATAATAGACAACATAGCCGTTAATTCCCAGAAAGCCCGCCAATCCCACACGCTGGGGAATATGTTCCCGATAGAAATAAATCCTCCCACGGACCTGAAAGCTTCCGGGTTTTTAAATAATTTGAATTGTTTCAGATAGGATTTGATCCAGTCAAACCCCATATTAATTCCCGCAGGAATAGCACCAAAGAAGGAATATTCTTTCACGGCGTACTCGAAATCGTTTATCACTTTCGGATACACCCCGATCACTTTACCACTTCCGAGAGCAATAGGGATAGAAAGGGTATCACTTCCACGTAAGACTTTTACATTCAATATACTGTCCCGGTGTGAACGAATCAAATCAATATACTCGTCATAGAAAGTAAACGAATGCCCGTCTAATTCCAACACCCGGTCTTCTTCCAGCATTCCGGCATTCCGGGCAGGCGATTCATCGGCAAACCCTTGTATCGAACCGTCATATTTATAACGAGGTGTCAGTAAAGCTATCCGCTTAAACCCTTTCGAGGAATAGGCCAGCATCTCCCCGATTAGCGTAGAAGGAAGATTTATATTCATCACTTGACCATCCCGCATAACCTGTATAGTCTTCGGGTTCTCCATTAAGATATACCCCGGAATTTCGAAGAAATTCTCTACTTTTTTATTGTCCAAGGATAATATCATATCTCCATTTCGCAACCCGGCATTAAGCAACAAAGAGTCGCATACAACTCCATATTTCGCATTCTCGGTAGGCAAGTACTGCTCTCCCCATGCGTAAAGAATCATGATGTAAATGAAAAACGCCAGGATAAAATTAACAAGTACCCCGCCGATCATGATGATCAATCTTTGCCAAGCCGGTTTGGAACGAAACTCGTAAGGTTTTGCCGGTTCTTTCATTTGCTCCAGATCCATGGACTCGTCAATCATTCCTGCAATCTTCACGTATCCGCCAAGAGGCAACCATCCCATCCCGTATTCAGTTTCTCCCCTTTTAAAACGAAACAGAGAAAACCACGGGTTGAAGAAAATAAAAAACTTCTCCACTCGTACTTTAAATATTTTTGCCGCCACGAAATGCCCCAACTCATGCAACATAACCAGAATCGAAAGGCTCAACAAAAACTGCAATATCTTTACTAATACATCCATATACCTATTTTAGATTTTAAATTTTAGATTTTAGATTGAGAAATTCCTCTTTTGCTATTCGTCGGCCTTCTTGGTCTGAAGCGATATAATCTTCCAAGGTAGGTTGGACAATATAACTCACTTTTTCCATCGTTCGTTCAATCACATCCGACATGGCCGTGAAAGAAATTTCATCTTTCAAAAAGGCTGCCACCATAATTTCATTGGCCGCATTCAACACACAGGGGGCATTCCCTCCTCGATTCATGGCCTCATAAGCCAATCCCAGATTCCGGAAAGTCGTTACATCCGGTTTTTCAAACGTGAGATCAGGATAAATACCAAAATCCAAGCGCGGTATCTCCGAATGTACCCGTTCCGGGTAAGTCAGTGCATACTGGATCGGTAAACGCATATCCGGAACCCCCAACTGTGCTTTTATATTTCCATCCTGAAACTGAACCATCGAGTGGACAACGGATTGCGGGTGTACTAATACCTCTATTTGTGAAGGTTTTACCCCAAACAACCACTTTGCCTCGATCGCCTCGAAACCTTTATTCATCATGGATGCGGAGTCGATGGTAACCTTTGCCCCCATGTTCCAGTTCGGGTGTTTTAATGCTTGTGCTGCCGTTACGGACTTCAAATATTCATAATCCCGTCCTCGGAAAGGTCCCCCGGACGCCGTTAATAATATCTTCTCCACCGGGTTGTTGTGTTCGCCCACCAAACACTGGAATATAGCCGAGTGTTCGGAATCCACGGGTAATATCGCCACCTTGTATTCCTCAACCAACCGGTTAATTAAATCTCCGGCAACAACTAAGGTTTCCTTATTAGCCAGAGCAATCGTCTTACCCGCCTTAATCGCATTAATCGTGGGTAACAACCCGCTATACCCAACCATGGCTGTAACAACCACATCAATCGTGGATGTTTGCACGACTTGAGCAATAGCTTCGCTCCCGGCATATACCTTTATATCCTCGTCCTTCAATAACTCGGTTAACTCGGAATATTTTGATTCATTTCCGATCACAACCATGTTAGGCTTAAACTTTCTGGCTTGTTGTGCCAGTAATTCCACCTGATTATTTGCCGTGAGAACTTCTACATTAAACCGCTCCGGATTAGCGTCAATCACCTGCAATGTCTGCGTTCCGATTGACCCGGTAGATCCCAATATTGCTATATTTTTCATTTCAAAACAATCTCCAAAAACACTATTTGCGAATCATTTAAACTTAATGAATGTTTCCGGATTCAATGCTTTTCCCGCTTGCCACAACTCAAAATGCAAATGCGGTCCGGTTGTCTCTTCGCCCGTGTTCCCTACCACTGCAATCGCCTCTCCCGCACGGACAAAATCTCCCTGCTTTTTCAACAATACCGAATTATGCTTATATACTGAAACCAGATTCCCATTATGCTGTACTTGAATCACGTAACCCGTCTTAATTGTCCAATCCGTGAAAATGACCACGCCATCCAGCACGGACAAAACATTTGAATTTTGCTTGGCCACCAAATCCACCCCGTAATGACGAGTCGTTTCATCAAAATGATTGGTTACCACCCCATCCAATGGTGAGAAGAAATGATAAAAATCATCATCGGAAGAACTGACATGCCCAAGGGTTAAATTGTATTTTTCTTCTTTTTCCACGATTTCCCGAAAACCAGCCTCTTCTTCCGACATACCTAACATTGAAGTATCATAGGTTACCTTCACATTCTGTTGCATCGACACGAAACTCGTCGTGTCCAAGTTTTCGTCTCTCAAAATAGTTTGTATGGAATGAAGAAAACGATCCTTCTTCTGCACTTCATTCAATAGAGAATCAACCCGTAAAGCGTTTTGTGTAATCTGACGTCTCAACTGTTGACTCGGGTAACCCGGGATGAACTCCCGCAAATTCGTGAAAGCAATCAGCATGATCGTCAATATAATCAAGACGACGGCTAATGTACTTAATGCCGTGAGAACGTGTAACGGAGAGAGCCGAAGGTGCATTACCTCCTCGTAAGTAGACTCGTTAAATATCGTCAACTTATAGCGATTCCTCAGCTTATTCCAATATTTTCGTTTTTTACTGCTCATCCAATTATTTTTAGCCTTCAAAAATAGTATAAAAATCCAACTTTCCCAGCCAGAGGATTCATAAACTTTATCGTGGCAATTGAAAAATGAGTCAGCTCTTGAATCAATTCGTGGTTTTGATAATCTCCGGGTATTGATAGATTCGCAAATTAAAATAAGGAATCACGGCTAACAGGTGATCGAATATGTCGGCCTGCACCTTTTCATACGCCACCCACTCTTGTTTTCGGGAGAAACAATACACCTCTAAGGGAATGCCTGTTGCTGTCGGTTGTAATTGCCTAACCATGTATGTCATACCCATATTTAGATCCGGGTTTGCCTCCAGCTTACGTACCGCATATTGCCGGAATATGCCTAAATTAGTCAACCTTCTCTCGTCCAACACGTCAGATTTTCCTTTATTCTGCTCGTTTAACTTCGGCAACATATCTTCAATATACCCTTTCAAGACATTCGATTTCCGTAAAGTATCGATTTCCTCATCCGAAAGGAAATGAACAGAGAGCATATCTATATTAATATAACGCATGATCCGACGACCGGCAGCCTCCTGCATTCCCCGCCAGTTCGTGAAAGAAGCGGACACTAACTGATAGGTGGGAATCGTCGTGATCGTCATATCCCAATTTTGTACTTTCACGGTATACAAGTTGATCTCCAACACCGTCCCGTTGGCATTATTGCTCGGCATCACGATCCAGTCCCCGATACGCACCATCTGATTGGCCAGTAATTGAACTCCGGCCACAAAACCTAATATCGCATCTTTGAATATCAACATTAAAACTGCAGCAAACGCTCCTAACCCGACCAATAGATTACGGGGGGATTCCCCGATAAACTCGCTGACGATTGTTATAATAATAGCTGAAATCACGAAAATTTTAATCACCTGCACGAAAACTTTTATCGGACGATCTTTCGCTATCGGGTACGAATCGTAAATTCGGTTTATCGCATCCAGCACGGCAACAATCACGAAACCGGCAACCACGAGTATCCAAGCCACGATAAACCGATGAAAAAGTTCTATATGTTGCCACTTCCCGTACACGATTTTAAAAGCAAAATCTATAAATATAGGCGGTATCAGATTAAATATTTTCTGAAAAACACGCTCCTCGAAAAAAATATCATCCCATTTGGTTTTCGTACGACGCACCATTCCCCCGATCACCCGGGTTATTCCCTTGCGCAGAAAGAATGTAAATAAAAAAGCAATCAGACAAATGACCGCGATCTGCAAGAGGACCTCTACTGCCGAGGCCGTGGAAGGGTCTTTAATACCCAAATTCAACCAAGAAAACCATTTGTTTATATCTATTTTCAACAGCATCATATCTTTCCCAAAGTTTTACAGGCGTATACGATAAACCACCGGATAAGTTAAACCCCATTAACAACGAATCGTTCTAAATAATCTAAAAACCCCTCTATTTTTCCCTATTTTCACACTTAACCCCTAAATTAACGTTAAAGAATTAACGTATCAGAACAAAATTACTTACACTTTGCTATATTTGCAGACACAAACATTAAAACATTAAAATAATTCGTATGGCAAAAAAATTATTAATCGTGTGTGCTTTATTGGCATTGATCAGCACTAGCCTGTTCGCCCAATATGACATGAAGGCACCACTTCCCATGGATCCGAACGTTCGCATCGGGAAACTAGCTAATGGATTGACTTATTACATCCGCCATAACGCGGAACCCAAAGAACGAGCAAGTTTTTACATCATCCAAAACGTGGGAGCTATCCTGGAAAATGATGATCAAGACGGTTTAGCTCACTTCTTGGAACACATGGCATTCAACGGGACCAAGCATTTCCCGGGAAGAAAAGGTATTACCAACATGTTGGAAAAACACGGTGTTGAATTCGGAAGAAACGTGAATGCTTACACGGCACAAGACGAGACAGTTTACAATATCAGCGAGGTTCCTACAACCAATCCTGATTTATTAGATACTTGTCTACTCGTACTTCACGACTGGTCACATTATCTTTTATTAGTCGATGACGAAATCGATGGCGAAAGAGGAGTTATCTCTGAAGAATGGAGAACCAGAAGAACCCCGAGTTTCCGTATCCGTGCCCAAATCATGCCGGTATTACTGAAAGACTCTAAATACGCGAAAAGAGATGTTATCGGTAACTTGGACATTATTAAGAATTTCAAATACCAAACCCTTCGTGATTATTATCACAAATGGTATCGTCCGGACCTGCAAGCTATCGCTGTTGTCGGTGATTTCGATGTAGACCAGATGGAGAAAAAAGTAAAAGAATTATTCTCCAAAATCCCGACTCCGGTGAATCCGGCCGTGAGAGAAGAGTTCACGGTTAACCCTCACGACGATATTTACTTCGTATGCGCAACGGACAAAGAAGTAACTCAATCGTCTGTCAGCGTGTATATCAAATACCCCTCTACCCCGAAAGAAGAAAAGAATCATGAATACCTGAAAAATAGTATTCTTCAATCTTTCTACAATACCATGTTGGGACAACGCGTTTCTGAATTACTTCAAAAAGGCAATCCTCCTTTCATTAACGCACAAGCCGGATTCGGTGGCGGCATTGTAAGAGGATGGAGTACCTATATTATTTCTACCACGGCAAAACCGAATGAAGAAGCAGCAGCACTGGAAGCAATCTATCGTGAAAACGAAAGAGTAAAGAAATTCGGTTTCACGGAAGGTGAGCTTGAAAGAGCAAAAACCAATATGCTCGTAGGTTTGGAATCTGCTTACAAACAAAAAGACAAAACTACCTCCGAAGATTATATCGGTGAAATGCAATCTAACTTCCTTGAGGGAGAGCCTATCATAGACTTCGATTACTATTACAATTTTGCCAAAGCTATTATCCCGACCATCACCGTGGATGAAGTTTCAGCTTTAGCTAAAAAACACCTTAACCGGAAAAACATGGTGATCGTTGCACAAGGCCCGTCTGAAGGAGTTAAACACATCACGAAAGAAGAAGCCATCGCCGTGTTGGACAAAGTTGAGAGTTCTAATTTAGAGCCTTATAAAGACCAAGTAACAGAGGCATCTTTAATCAACGAGGACTTGAAAGGTTCCAAGATCATCGCTACCAAAAAATTACCGCAATTCGATGCTGAAGAGTGGACCTTGGAAAACGGGGCAAAAGTGGTATTCCGCAAAGCCGACTACGAAAAAGACCAAGTACAAGTAAGTTCTTACAGTAAGGGTGGTACTTCATTATATGGTATCGACAAATTAGCATCTGCCCAAGTCACAGATCAATTTATCGGGGCTTACGGATTAGGAGACTATGACGCAATAACCTTGAGAAAATTATTAACCGGGAAACAAGCCCAAGCCGGTGTAAGCATTGGCGGTCTTTCAGAATCAGTCGGTGGTGCATCTACTCCGAATGATTTCGAAACCTTGATGCAGCTGATCTACTTGCGTTTCGAGAAACCTCGTTTCGACAAAGAAGTACACAATACCATGATGCAACGTAACTACGCTGCCATCGAGAACTCAGCCAACAATCCTCAAAAGATTATGCAAGACTCTGTTAGCATGATCATGAGCAATTATAGCCCGAGAACATTGTTGTTCGGTAAAGAATTTTTAGATAAAGTCAGTATTGAACAAATCGAGGAGATCTACCGCGACCGTATCAAAGACATCAGCGACTTTACATTCTTCATCGTGGGTAACATCGATGCAGAAACCGTAAAACCATTGGTTGAAAAATACTTGGGATCTGTAAAATCTTACAACCGGAAAGAAAATTGGGTAGATAACAAAGTGAGAGGACCGAAAGGAAGAACTGAAAAAGTTATTGAACTGGATCTGACCACTCCGAAAGCAACTGTAATCACCAGTTTCTCTAAAGAGATGAAAACAAGCATTCACGACAATCTTTGTTTGAATATCTTGAAAGGCGTACTGGATCAAAGATACATGACCAATATCCGTGAAAAAGAAGGTGGAACCTATGGTGTAGGTGTTCAATCTGGATCTTCTAAAGAACCGTACGAAAGCTACAGCATGAGCATGAGCTTTGATTGCGATCCGGATAAAGCAGAACATTTGAAATCATTAATCTATGCTGAAATCGACAAATTAATGAAGGAAGGTCCGACACAGGAAGAGATCGACAAGGTAACTACTATCCTGAAGAAAAATAATGAACAAAGTAAACCTCACAATGCATATTGGATGAGTGCAATTCAAACTTATTATCTTCGTGGAATTGATGTAACTGACCCGAAAAACTTCGATGATATTATTGACAAGATCACAACAAAAGACGTGAAGAAATTCACCCAGAAATTATTCAAGGGAGCCGATGTTGTTGATATGATCTTCCGACCGAAATCAAAATAAAATTAGGTCGCAATTTATATAAAAGGAAACGTCCGGGAGTAATTCCCGGACGTTTCTTCATTCATACTGAATTTCATCAAGTGATGAGTTCGAATTACTCCTCTCCTACTCCATCTGCCTTAAACTTAAATTGTTTCGCCACTCTAAAAATAACTTTTTTATTTTCGGGGTACAAAACAACTTTTTGGGTTGAAAGAACATATCGATGACGAACAGCACATTTTTTCACATTGAAAGATCCAAAGCCCAATACCCCCACATGCCCCTCTTCTTTTAACCCTTCTAACATCGTACTGAAAATTTCATCAAATACCATCGTCACATCCTTTTGTGACATGCCATTTTTTTTGGCCACAATCTTAACTATTTTTCTCTTGTCCATATCTAATTGTAAAATGATTTTTCCTCACACGATAAATACTGACTCATGTCTGTTCAACATTTATTCCTAACAAAGTTAGAGATTAAAAGATAAAACACAATATTTTTCATCCAAAATACAACAAAATAGTAAATATTACTACAAAACATTTCCTTCAACAAACCTATTCAACCAAGAATTCCGTTTTTTGAAGATTACCTAAATAACCTATACTGAATAATTTACCAATACTTGTTTAAGGGAAAAAGACTATGTAACTTTGAATGAAAACAATAAAGGGGCAAAATAGAATAAATCAGCAGAAGATGAAAAAGGAAACAAAAACAATTCGTTTGATCTATCCTCAATGGCAAGGTGCCAATATCGTAAAATTGATTACTGAGGTTGAAAATCCCAATGATGCCTCAAGAGGATATTTCTTGGGAGCACAACTCTTAAATTTTCTGGCCCCGGACAATGGTCAAGAAACACTAACCGTTCCAGTTTCGACTGAAATCACGAACCGAAAGGTGACAGACGGAGTTCTCGACCGGGATATTATAGTCCGTCAAACAAGAGCAGCATTAAACATGCTACAAGTCAGTAATCCCGATAAAATCGTAACACTCGGCGGAGAATGTTCGGTCAGTGTCGCTCCCTTTACCTACTTGGCTCAGAAATACAAGAACGATGTTGCCCTAATTTGGATTGATGCACATCCCGACATCACACTCCCCGGAGACATCTATCCCGGATTTCACGCCATGGCCGTAACTGCCTGCATGGGATATGGAGACACCAAAATTCTAGCGGAATTACCCACCCGATTTACCCCATCAAACATATTACTCGTGGGATTACGTAACTGGGAACGTGAAGAAATCAAAGAACGCCAAAAGCAATACGGAATCAAGCATCTCACGCCCAAAGATGTTGCACAAAACAGTGATGCGATCAAAACTTGGTTGAAATCATGCGGAGCGTCGAAAGTCGTTATCCATTTTGATATGGATGTACTTGATCCTGCCGAAATCATCGCTGCTGTTGGTACAGACCCCGATGGGATGAAAATGGAAGAAATCATTCGGGTAATGAAGGACATTGCTGCAGAAAAAGAATTAGTAGGCCTGACAATTGCGGAACCCATGCCTCGCACGGCAATCAGGATCAAAAATATGTTACATCAATTACCCCTGCTGAAATAAAAAAACAAGCCACCCAATTGTACCAATTCCATACTAATAAACGCAATTGTTAAAGGGTCTGTCATATGGAACTTGTGGCACGGTTGCCACAAGTTAAGCCCTGGCTGTAAGCACTGCTATGTATATAGCGGCGATACCAAGCAGGATGTAGACAGCTCGTTGGTAAAACGAACAAAAAATTTTGACCAGCCTACACGTCGGAAAAGTAATGGAAAGTACAAAATTGTTTCCAGAACTATGGTCTGCACTTGTTTTACATCCAATTTATTTGTTGAAGATGCAGACTTATGGCAAACTGAAACCTAGGCAATGATGTGCAAACGTGATGATCTCAATTTTTTAATAATTACCAAATGTATCATCTTTCATGCAATGGCTGCCCGCCGCAATTGGAGCGACAGGTACAATAACGTGACGATTTGTTGCACGGTCGAGAATCAAACGTGTGCCAATTACCGCCGACCCATATACAAAACCTCCCCGATTAAACACAAAATTACTATTTGCGAACCGTTATTGGAAAGTATCGATCTCCAGCCTTTTCGATATCGGCTCATGGTAGAACAAGTTGTAGTCGGTGGAGAATCAGGCTATGGAGCGAGGCCTTGCAATTTCGATTGGATTATGAATTTGAGAAGTGTATGCGTAAAAAACAAGGTCACATTTGGGTTCAAACAAACAGGTGCGAAGTTTATCAAAGATGGCAAACTCTATTCTATCAAGCGTCAATACCAGTATTCACAGGCACGAAAAGCCGGAATAAACATATAATAGAGCGCATTCAACAAACAATTCCCTCACGACATCAGCAGCATTAAAGGACATTCAGCAAATTCCCCCAAATAGCTGTAACACTAAAAAGGTTTACAGCTATTTTAGTTTTGACACAAGATTACTAGCTAATCTTTAAAACATTTAATAAAATGTATAAGCAGTGCATATCTTTCACAGAGGAAACACTTATATCTTCTCCTTTCCACGTCATTTTTAGCGACCTTCTCCTTCTTTTTCACATCGACTTTCTCGACCATCTTGACGGCATTCACTGTATGCATCCCCCCAAAAAAATCCAAAAAATCTCATTTTTCTCGATCCTTGCCTTCATCTTGTCGAGTGAATAATATTTTCTCGAGTACCCAAGCAACCTCTGAGCGTGTATCCCTTTCCCTAGAAAGAGCGGAACGAAGTAGCCTTCATTGTAATTCGTCCTGTGTAGCCCTTCCCTTCCGGACGAAAGAGGTGTGAATACAGAATTTAGTGCAGTATTTCCGGTTGGCGTAAATAGTATCAGTGGTCACAGCCTTGACAGGGAACCTAAACAAGCGTTGTGGCAAAGATATGCTGTTTCAAGCGTGCTCCCTCGTCGAAAACTTCAAAGGAGAGGTGTTCGAGG